>Ga0326728_10008147_pt1 | contig 26299 bp, 25 predicted proteins | sample MB3enrmetagenome_FD_207602 | JGI IMG/M metagenome (GOLD analysis project Ga0326728, IMG submission 207602) | Lab enriched peat soil microbial communities from McLean, Ithaca, NY, United States - MB31MN | ecosystem: Environmental > Terrestrial > Soil > Wetlands > Peat | place: USA: New York... | reverse complement strand
CTCAGCCGCTCTCCGTTCTTCATGCTGACGATCAATCCCCAGCATGCGGCCTCCCATCCTCTTCAGGCTCATTCTGCGTTAGAAACACATCCCTGCTTCAGGCTCATCCTGCGTTATACAAGACTCCAGCTTGATGTTCAAGCTCTTCGTGGTAGACTCGAGCCAGTCCTTCATCTTGACATCTTTCAGCTCCGCAAAAATCTGATTTCGAACTTCGGCGAACGGCTTCACGGAAACGGACTCGCCGCGAAATATGTAGAATCCATTGGGCTGCCGCACCGGATCGCTGAGTTCGCCGGGCTTCAAAGCCAACGCTACCGTCCGGATTGCTTCCGGTAGATTATCGCTCCGCGACACCGTCAGGTCGCCGTCTTTGGCCTTCGTTGTTGCGTCTTCCGAGTTTTCCTTCACCAGCTTCACGAAGTCAGCGCCGGCCTTGATCTCCTTGAGCAGTTGCTCCGCCTTGGCTTTCGCCTCCTGCTCACTCAACGGTTTCTTGCCATCCGCCGCGGCGCTGGGCGAATTGCTGAAAGGAATGTAGATGACTTTCAGATTGACCTGCTCGAAGCGGCTCTTGTTTTGGTCGTAGAAGTTTTGCGCCTCCTCCGGGGCGACCCTAAACCCGCTCACAACCTTGTTTATCTCCGCCTGCATGAGCATGTTCATGCGATAGGATTCCAGCGCCTCTTTGTAGGGGCTTGTTTCCGCCAGCTTTTCCTGCTCCGCCATCTCGCTCAACCGCCGCATCAGTACGTATCGCTCCACGAATTCCTTGCGGCTTCGCTGCGCGTTTTGTTGCTGTTGTGGAGAGAGAATGCTCATAAATCTTTGAACTTCGCCGTAGGTGAGCTTCTTGCCGTCACCATACTCAGCGATAACCGTGTCCGGCGACAGCTTTGGCGCAGGGAGCGGCGGGGTTTGCGCGGCACCGATAGCCACAAACAGGGTGAACACACTGCCAAACGATTTCATGCTGGAAAAGCCTCTAGATTTGAGATAACTTCGTTCAAGTTTATCACGCAGATTCCGGAGGCACTGCAAATGTTCAGCCGCAGACAATTTTTGCACCGTGCGGGTGGTCTCCTCGTCGCGCCAGCCTTCGCTTTCGCGCGCGAGCTGCGCTGCGACGTTGCGGTGATTGGGGGAGGCGTCGGAGGATGCGCGGCGGCGTTGGCGGTTGCCCGAAATGGCATGCACGTAGTGCTTAGCGATGAGACCGACTGGCTGGGTGGTCAGCTCACTGCGCAAGCCGTTCCGCCCGACGAGCACGCGTGGATCGAGTCCTTCGGTGCCACGCGTTGTTACCGCCAATATCGCGAACGCGTGCGCGATTACTACCGCTGCAACTATCCCCTCACGGAAGCGGCGCGTCGTCGCCCGGATCTAAACCCAGGCAACGGCAGTGTCTCGCGCTTGACTCACGAGCCGCGCGTCTCGCTCGCTGTGCTGGAAGAGATGCTGGCTCCCTTTACCAGCGGCGGCCAGGTGACGGTGCTTCTGCGGCACAAGCCTATTGCCGCGGATATCGAGGGAGATTCTGTGCGTTCCGTTACCCTTCGCGATTTAGAAACAGGGCGTGACCGTACCATTTCCGCCCCTTATTTCTTGGATGCCACCGAGCAGGGAGATCTGCTGCCCCTCGCTCGCGTCGAGTACGTTTCCGGGGCCGAATCTTCACAAGAAACCGGCGAGCCACACGCCCCACCGGAGGCACGGGCGCGTGATATTCAATCGTTCACCTACTGCTTCGCCATGGATTACCTTACCGGCGAAGACCACACCATTAGCAAGCCCGCCGAATATGAGTTCTGGCGTGACTACCTCCCCGCCCTGAGACCGCCGTGGCCTGGAAAGCTGTTGAGTTGGACCATCGCGGATCCGGTCGAGCTCAAACCGCATATATTCTCATTCGATCCTGAATCTGAGCAGCATCACACCGATGGCGGCTTGTGGCTCTACCGCCGCATCGCCGACCGCTCGAATTTTATGCCTGGTGCCTACGCGAGCGACATTTGCCTGGTCAACTGGCCCCAGAATGATTATTGGCTGGGCAACATCTGTGATGTCGGCGAGGAGGAAGCCTCACGCCACCGCGCACGCGCCAAGCAGCTCAGCCTGTCGCTGCTCTACTGGATGCAAACCGAAGCGCCGCGCGCTGATGGCGGCCTCGGCTGGCGAGGGTTGCGTCTTCGGGCCGACGTCACCAGCACGGAGGATGGCCTCGCCAAGTATCCCTATATTCGCGAGTCGCGTCGCATCCGCGCTGAGTTCACAGTTGTTGAACAGCACGTTGGGACCGATGCTCGCCGTAAGCTCATCGCTCGCGCCTCCGGCGAGCTCGCGGCCGAGCACTTCCCAGACTCCGTCGGAGTCGGCAGCTATCGCATCGATCTCCACCCTTCTTCTGGCGGGGACAACTACATTGACATCAGCAGCCTGCCCTTCGAAATTCCCATGGGCGCTCTGATACCGCGGCGAGTGCAAAATCTGCTGGCCGCTGCGAAAAACCTTGGCGTCACTCACATCACCAACGGTTGCTACCGGCTTCACCCCGTCGAGTGGAACGTCGGTGAATCGGCGGGACTGCTGGCCACTCGCGCAGTGCAGCTCAAAACGCCACCCCGGCGCATCCGTAACAATGAAAAGTTACTCCGTGAGTTTCAAGATTGGATCCAAGCTCAGGGGGTTGAAACCGCCTGGCCCAAGCTCACACCGCGGTGAGCTTTCTTCTTGTTCGCGACGGTCTGCAATTGCCAAGCTGTTCGAGCCAGCCGGTGCTCCAGTGAGATGGACACAACCACAGTGGCCACCACAATCGACCATGAAAACGCCGGCGAAACGTGAGTCCAATTGACGCCGGAGCGCAGGAGCGTGAGCTACATCGCAGTCAACGCCCCACCACCGAATAGTGCCAGCCGGCGCTCGATGGACTCCATCGGGACCAACGGCATAGCGGCGGCTGTCATCGCCACGGTGAATGGCAGTGCCACCACCAGGTCGACGAAATAGTGCTCGCCGAGACCGAGAGTGGCTAGTGCAGTGAGCGCGAAGAAGAGCCACGCGAGCGCCCGCCCCCACCATCGCCACGTCCGCGAATTCCACCAGACCAGTAGAGCGCAAGCGAAATGCAGTGAGGGCATCGCGTTGCGCGGGCCGTGCGGCATCTCCACCGGCTGCATCACCACCTGCGCAGCCGGCGGTTCGTTACTGGGAAATCCCTTGCCGAACGCATATACCGGGCCTGCGGCAGGGCACGCGTTGTAAAGCATCGTGCCGAAGAACAGCGTGCCCAGAAATACCTTGACCACATCCACTTGAAAATGTTTCTTACCGACGATCTGGCCGACGTAGAAACCGGCGATCACCAGCAGAATCACGTCGTAGGCCACACTGCACGCCAGGCGCAGCGCGGGGATTGCCTCAAACAACCGTCCGATCAGGAAGCTCGGTTGGAATCCGAGGCTCGCGTCGAAATGATAGAGGAAGTAAACGTGAGTCTTCGGGTGTAGCACGATACTGAGTCGCAGCGGAAATCCCACGAGTATGAAGGCCACCGGTGACAGTAGAGCGGCGGTCAGCGCAGCTCGTTTGCGCTTGCGCTGCTCGCCGGTCGATCGCATGGCCTGGACCGCGAGCACGGCTATGCTGCCGAAGCCCAGAAACGCGCCACAAGTGAATATCGCGAATAACTCGCCATTCTCAGGATGCGGCGCACCGTAGAGAAGTCGAGCGGCCGCCGCAATCAAGCACCGCTCCCATAGTTTCGATAACACGCGGGCGGGTCCACAAATGCAGGAAGAAAGCGAACGAGATCAGCGCGGCAAGGTGAGGCTTGTTATCGAGGTTGAACAAGCCGCCCCGCACCGCGGCATAAAGAAGGAAGCCGATACTCGCCGCTGCGGCAATGTTCGACAGTACGGTAATTGCGCCGTCCGAACGGTTTGTCTGGCGTACGTCAATGACTGTCTGGCCGGTCCAATCCAGCTACTCCGTGCCCATGTTGTCGCAGTGATCCGAATCGTCGTCGGCTAACTTACTTCATGACTGCCCAATTCAATCTGCTCATAGTTTGACAACTTGAAGTGACCAACACCACTTACATTTCGATAACACCGCAACCGCTAACCTTAGTCGACATGACGAGCGGCTGGATCGCCGCCAGCAGTGGTTGCGAGCTCGTCCTCGCGAGAAGGCCGCTGCGGTTTATAATTATCTCCACCGCCAAATAAAGAGCAAGATATGATTCGACGACAACCGGACAAACTGGCGGCTGGCGCTGCTCTACTGCAGAAGTCCGCTGGTGGCGCCACCGAATATTTCTGGCCGCGCACATTTAACCGCACTCATGCGAATTGAAAATCACGCCGGTGGCTACTCGTTTCTGAAAGGCATCAGCCCGTATTCCGCCGGTGTCGCCGCCTTGCCCGGCTTCGAGATCCTCTATGTGCGCTTCAGCGAGTTGCTCCCGCTCAATCACGGTTTCGCGGCCATCGAGAGCTACCTGAAGTCACAGGGCCGCCCGCACCAGGCGTTGTGCGCGGTTGAGTTGCGGTCCCCGCGGCCGTTCACGTTTCAGGGATTTCAGAATTTCAACCAGCGCTACGTTGACATTCTGGAGCGGTGGGGCCTCTTGCTCGGCGGTGTAAATCCCGTAGCGCGCACCAACGTCGCTCCCCAACTGCTCGCGCCCGCGGAGCCTTCTGTTTATGGCTTCTCGGTTACGGTTGCCGCTGAGAACGCGCCACCTTCCTTCGTGATCGCCGGCTCGGGGGAGCTACCCGAAGGCTCGCTCGATCCCCACGATGTCATCCGTCGCGGCGAAACCTCCGTCAGTGCGCTGCAAGAGAAGGCACGGTTTGTGATGGGGTTGATGTCGGCCCGGCTCGCCGGCCTGGACGTAAGTTGGAAGCAGGTGACAGTGGCGCAAGTATACACGATTCACGACATTCACCCGTTCGTGGAGTCCGAGCTCCTCACGCGCATGCGCGAAGCCCACTCCACCCGCATCTACTGGCACGAGGCCCGGCCGCCCATTGAAAGCATTGAGTTCGAAATGGACCTCCGCGGCTGCCGTCGCGAAGCGATCCTGGAGGCATCTTGAACTGGGCAGCTATGCAACGGAAATTTCCAGGTGACAAGTTCCTGACGCTCATGACCGGCGATATCACGCGCGTGCCCGCCGATGCCATTGTGAATGCCGCTAACTCCGCGCTTGCGGGCGGAGGTGGAGTTGATGGCGCTATCCATCGAGTTGGCGGCTCTTCCATCATGCGGGAACTCGATCAGATTCGCGCGAAAGCTGGCGGCTGCCCAACGGGCAGTGCCGTCGTGACCGGTGCCGGATTGCTGCCTGCGCGCTTCGTGTTTCACGCCGTGGGTCCCGTCTATCGCGACGGGAAACACGGAGAGACCGAATTACTTGCCTCTTGCTACCGAACTTGTCTTGCACTGGCCGAGGAGCGGGAGATCGAAACGATCACGTTCCCTTCGATCAGCACCGGTGCCTATGGCTATCCCATCAAGGACGCCGCTGGTATCGCACTTCGCGAAGTTGCGCGGCACCTGCAGCAGGAGACTAACAAGCTGCGCCAAGTGTTTCTCGTCCTGTTCAGCGAAGCAGACTTGAGAGTATACACCAACTGTTTGGAAGTCGAGCCGTGAAGAACGTCCTTGGAGGAGCCATTAATGCTTTCGAAGGGCTCAGTTCTCCTCGTAACACTCGGATTCGCATTGTCAATTGTAGGAGCTTTGTCTCGCGGTTACATCAGGAGCCGGCTCCGGGAATCAGGCGTCCCGTTGAGAGCATGGGTAACGGTGCAAGACGATCTTCGCGACGCCGAGCGATACTTCCAGCTCGCGAAGAAGAATCGCCTTCCAATGTGGCCTCTCGTGCTCACGCCCGGAGGCTTGTTTGGCGGTTCCTGGCTGATGGTGGCCGCAATACTCCGCGGGTGACCTCTGCTATCCCGCGTTCTTCCGTGCCACCAGCACCCGCGAAGGATAGAAGGTTTGGCGCACCATGGCGCCCCCCTCGATGCAAAAACCGCTGGTTTCCACCAGTTCGGGAACTCGCTCTTCTACCTGCCGGCCCCAATACGCAGGCGCCACTTTGCCGGCCACGCGATAAATGGCGTTGAACGCCGGAGTCTTCTGGCCAATCAGCACCAGCACGAGTTGTCCACCCCGTCGCAGCACGCGATGGAACTCTCCGATGGTGCGAACGATATCTTCGCCCGAGAGCAGTTCCAGCATGTAGCAGCAGAATACAGTGTCAAAGGTAGAGTCGCGAAAGGGCATATGCCGCGCATCTACGGCATGGCACTGCGTCCTCGACGATGGGAACTCGCGCCGTACGCGCCGCTGTGTACGCCACGCCATGTTCGGCGACAGGTCTACCCCCACGGTTGATCCGCCACTGTTCTTGCGCACAAGCCGCCGGAACATTTCGCCAGACCCTGTCGCCACTTCCAGTACGCGCATGCCGTCCGCAAGCTCGCAAATCTCGAGCGCCCGCCGATGTGCCCGCGAATGAAATAACTGTGTCGGAATTCCGTACACTGGCGCCAGGCGGTCATAAACACGGCGCGTGCGCTCCGCCAGCGTGGCTGGCAGGCCGTTCACGGGCCACGCTGCAATCGTATCTTCAAGCTTATTCAAGAATTCATCCTCTCCCGGACAATCTACGAAACCGCCGCCCACTCTGTTTGCAGTTCGGGAACTTCGATTTCGATGCGCGTACCTTTTCCGCTGTGACTGTCGATCCACATCCGGTAATCGGCGCCGAATAGCACCTTCAGGCGCTCGTTCACGTTGCTTACGCCGATTCCTTTCTCTAACAGTTTGGCCAGCTCCGCTTCGGGAATCCCGACGCCGTCATCTTCCACCACCAGATGCAGCCTTCCGTCCTTGCGCTGCGTCTTCAGCCAAATGGTCCCCCCTTCAATCTTGCTGCTGAGACCGTGCTTTATGCAATTTTCAATCAGCGGCTGCAGCAGCATGCTCGGAACTAGCATATCCAGACTTTCTGCTTCCACCTCTTTCTCAAAGCGCAGCTTATCCCCGAAACGCGCGACCTCGATGGAGAGGTAATCCTCGATGAAATCCAGCTCATCGCGCAGCGAACTGTAGTTTTCATGCTTACGCAGCAAGCGCCGGAGGATGCGGGAAAGTTTCAGCACCATCAAGCGTGCCTGGTGCGGGTCGGTGCGGATCAGCGAAGACACCGAGTTCAGAGTGTTGAACAGAAAGTGCGGGTTGATCTGGCTGGTGAGGGCCTGCAGCCGAGCCTGCATCAGCAGCCGCTGTTGTTCTTCGAGCTTGTTCTCGTTACGTGTGTTATTCCAGATTTTCAGCGGCAATCCTACGGCGAACAGCGTGGAGGCGTACAGTGCTACATACAGCCAGACATTCGGGTGAGGTCCCGCGGGCTGGAGCGCGAAGACTTTTGTTGGACCGAGCATTTGCCGCAGAAACTCGGCGAGCAGAATCACAGCCAGGAACAACAGGTGAAACGCCCCTCGCCGGTAATTCCTTTGCTTGAAATAGCGATAAATGTTCGAGTCGAAGAATGGAGAGAAGCGCCAGATATCCTCCGTATCGGTGGCGACGTCGCGCAAGAGACCGCCCAGAACGCCGATGGCCGCGAACAACGGCATGCTCAGGGGCTCGTGGTGGAACATGGCCGGAATCGCAATCAAGATTCCTGACAGCAGCCCGCTTACATAGCCACCCAAGACCCCAGCCAGCAAGCTGCCTTCGAGCCCCAGATCAACAGCGGCGTAGGACTTCGTGAGAACCCGTGCCGCCACACCCGTCGCGAAGACAACCCAGAACCACAGAGCGAGCTGCAGCCGTTGATTGAGCGTGCGGTTTTCGCGCAGTAACATGCGCTGTACCGCCTTGGGACGTACCAGAATGCTGGCCAGCGATGCTACCACACCGAGCTTGACCAGCAGCGTGAGAAGGAACTGTTCCACTCGCAGCCATTATAATAAAAGGAATCTGACGGATAGCCACGACAAAATGCCCGTTACCACTGTGTTTCGGCTCGAAAAGGTCGCCGAAGCCACTTTTCCAACGCGTTGGGGACAGTTCCGCATTTTTGGGTTTGCGGGGCACTACGCCGGGCGTGTCGAGGAGGCGGTGGTATTGAAGATGGGTGAACTTGCCGGTGATCCCGCACCGCTGGTCCGCATTCATTCGCAATGCCTTACTGGCGATGTCTTCCACAGCCTGCGCTGCGATTGCCGCGCCCAGCTCGAACTGTCGTTGGCGCTCATCACCGAAGAAGGGCGTGGCCTATTGATTTACGAACACCAGGAAGGCCGCGGGATCGGCCTGCTGAATAAGCTCCGCGCCTATGAATTACAGGATCGCGGCGCCGACACTGTGGAGGCGAATGAACAACTTGGCTTCGATGCCGACTTGCGCAGCTACGAACTGCCCGGCGCCATCTTGCGCTACTTCCGCCTGACCAAGGTGCGGCTCATCTCCAATAATCCGGAAAAAGTCGAAGCCGTTGAGCGCGCCGGCCTCCAAGTGGTTGAGCGCGTCCCCTGCCTGGTCGACCCCGTAGATTCCTCGGAAGCCTATCTTCGTACCAAGAAAGACAAGATGGGCCACCTGATCGACGGTCTATAGGTTTCGCCTGTTGTTCGCCATCAAAACAACATCTTGTGGTACTGTGCCCTCGCTCTAGCTCTTGTAGTACCCCGATAACTCGCTAACAGCAAAAGATTTCCTCAAAAATACTCTTGAAAATATGGATTTTGTTTGACACAATCGGTTGTGGCCGAAAGTGGCCGAAAATGGACCGCAGATGGGCAGCGATGATCAGAGCCGGGAAACGCAGCCAGTCGAACCCCCTCGGGGAATGTATGACTGCCGGCTCGACGACAAAGGCCGTCTCAAGCTGCCGGCGCAGTTCCAGCACTTCATTAATTCGCTTACGGAGAAGGGACTCTTCGTGACCAGTCTGGACCGGCGCATAGCCCAAATATACCCGATCACGGTGTGGCGGGAGAACGAAAAATTCTTTGAGAATTTTCGGGATAACCCACAGGTGGCGCAGGATGTGGCGTTTAACGCGAACGACCTCGGGGCAGACGCCGACATGGATTCGCAGGGGCGAGTGCTGTTTAATACCGCACTGCGGGAGCAGTTGGACCTGGAAGGCCAGCAGCTGCACCTTTACGCCTACCGCGGGCACGTGAAGGTGCTGACGCACGCGATCTACGAGGAGCGGCGGCAGCGGGCGTCCAAGGCGGCCACGGAGAACGTGGATCTGCTCGAGCGGGCGGGATTGAAGTGATGCCGTATGCATTATCCGGTGCTCTGCGCCGAGGTGATCGAGTACCTGGCGATTCGCCCCGAAGGGATCTATCTGGACGCCACGGCCGGTCTGGGCGGGCACACGCGCGCAATCGCGCAACGGCTGACTACTGGATTCGTGATTGCGAACGACCGGGACACGGAGTCGCTGGAGTTTGCGCGCGCCAACACGCTGGAGTTCGCCAACCGCATTCGCTTTCATCAGGGAACGTTTTCGGATCTGCAAGATGCGGTTCGGGAGCAGGGAATCGAACGAGTGAACGGCCTAGTAGCGGATCTTGGTGTGAGCCGCTACCAGTTGACCGAATCGCACAGAGGTTTCTCGATCTTGACCGATGGCCCGCTCGACATGCGTATGGATCAAGGCCAGCGTATGACGGCCGGAGATTTGGTCAATTCTGCCGCAGAAAAGGCAATCGCCGATTGGATCTACCAACTCGGCGAAGAAAGGAGGGCGCGGAGGATAGCCAGAGCAATCGTTCGGGCGCGGCCCATACGGAGCACCCTACACCTGGCCGGTGTAGTGGAGCGGGCCGTGCCCCGGACGGGCCACCTGCACCCCGCCACGCGCACCTTCATGGCGCTGCGGATGGTGGTGAACGACGAGCAGGGCGAGCTCGACCGGTTGCTGGAGCTGGCGCCCGGCCTGGTCGCGGCCGGAGGCAGGGTAGTGGTGATCTCCTTCATGTCTCTGGAAGACAGGAAGGTAAAGGAAATGTTTAGAAACTGGGGGCGAGAAGGACGCGCAGAGGTGCTCACGAAGCGCCCGTTGGCGCCTTCTCAGAAAGAAACTCAAGAGAATCCGGCGTCGCGCAGCGCCAAGCTGCGGGCCGTCGAGATGCGGTTGCGAGGGAAAGCAAGAAGCCATGGCAACACTGGCGACACATTTCAGGAAAGACGAGTCGGTGGTCTATAGCGAGGAGGCACTCGCGACTCCCGTGCGGCGCGCGGCCGCCCGGCCCGCGGATCGATTTCGTTTGCGCGCTTTGCCGAACGAAGACGTGTACTTCTTCGCGAAGCGTATCGACAACTCGCGTATCCTGAAGCAGAGGGATCCGCGCGCGGCCCGGGAATGCTGGTCAGCGATCGGCGCTTTCGCCGTGCTGGCGGTCTTGCTGGCAGGTGCGTTGGCGCCCAGTGTGTGGGGCACGTTTGCCGGCTACCAATTGCAGGCTTTGAAACAGGAGCACCAACGGCTGATCGATGAGCGCAGCACACTGGAGGTTCAGGAAGCGGCGTTGACTAGCCCGTGGCGTCTCGAAAAACTCGCCAGGGAGCAGAAGCTTCTGGAGCCTCGGCCGGGGCAGGTGATCCACCTCGATCCGCATGCGGACGGCTCGATGGCTATGAATCTCACCAAGTAGGACGGGCATGCTGCCTGTCCAGGGGCTGACGAGCAGAACGCTACTGACGGAGAGGCAGGAACGCCTGGCCTACTCCAGGCGCCTGACCTGGCTAGCCGGCGGAGCACTGCTCTGGGCCAGCCTGATTTTCGCCAAGATCATTTTCCTGCAAGTCATCCATCATAAAGATTACGCGCGGATAGCACGGCAGCAGCAGGAGCTCAAAGTCGAAATCCCAGCGCCACGCGGGCCGATTTTCGACCGCACGGGCCAGCCTCTCGCCATGAGTATTCCGATGGAGTCGGTGTCGGTTAACCCTTTGAAGGTACCGGACATCGGTGTGGCTTCCCAGATTCTTGCGCGTATCTTGAACATGGATGCCGGCGAACTGCGCGATCGAATGCGCCGGGCTTATGAGCACCATAGCGGTTTTCTTTGGGTGAAGCGCAAGATCGCGGCGACCGAGGCGGAGGAATTGCGAAGCCTGCATCTCGATTGGATCGATTTTCAGACCGAAAGCCAGCGCCACTACCCCAACGGAGAACTGGCGGCGCACGTGCTGGGCTCCGTGGACCACGACGAGAGAGGCAACGCGGGCATCGAGATGAGCCTCGACGCCGAACTGCGAGGCCGCGCCGGGCAGGAGTTGATGCTGACCGACGTCAAGCGCCGGGGCATCGAGACACAACTTTCAGCGCGTCCGCATGCCGGGGTGCCCCTTACCCTCACCATCGACTCTCGCATCCAGTTCGCAGCCGAGCGGGAGCTGGCGAAGGGTGTGGCGGAACACCACGCACGGACCGGCAGCATCATCGTAATGAATCCGTACAACGGCGAGATTCTCGCGCTGTCCAATTATCCGACTTTCGATCCGAATGTGGCGCCAAAGCCGGGTGAGGATCCATTCCACCGGTTCGATCTCGCGGTTTCGGTGCCGTTCGAGCCGGGATCGGTGTTCAAAGTGGTGACCCTCTCGGCGGCGCTTGAGACCACCAACCTGCGGCCGGATTCGCCCATCAACTGCAACAACGGCGTGCTGCGGCTGCCCGGCCGCGTTATTCACGAGGCCCACCGGGGATTCGGCGTGATTCCGATGCACGAGGTTCTGGAGAGATCTAGCAATATCGGGGCGATTCAGATCGGTTTTCGGGTGGGCGCCCAAAACATGTACGAGTATGCGCGGCGCTTCGGTTTCGGAGGAACCACGGGTGTCGGTCTGCCGGCGGAATCCAGCGGTTTGATTCGACGCCTCAACCGATGGGGCACGACGTCGCTGGCATCCATCTCCATGGGACATGAAGTCAGCACGACTTCCATCCAGCTTGCGCGGGCGTGTGCAGCAATCGCGAATGGAGGGTTGCTGATCAAACCCAAGCTGATTCTCAAAGAGGGCGACAGCTTGACGCCGACCCAACCGCCGACACGCATTCTGAAGCCGCAGACAGCGATCACGATGCGCCAGATGATGGAGGGCGTGGTGATCAGCCCGCACGGCACGGCTCACAGGCACGTGCGTTTAGCGGGTTATACCGCTGGCGGCAAAACGGGAACGGCGCAGATCTTCGATCTTAAAACGCACCACTACACGCATTCGTACAACGCGTCATTCATGGGATTTGCGCCGGTCGAGAACCCGGCATTCGTTATCGTAGTGACGCTCATTGGAACCACCGGTAATGCGGGGTTGGGCGGCGCCGTGGCTGGACCTGTATTTCAGGCGGTTGCCACCGAGGCGCTGCGGGTGCTCGACGTTCCGAGGGACCTTCCGGATGTGGAGCCTGAGCCAGAGCCCGAGGAAGCTGCACCCGCAGACGAATCGAGTGATCTCGCTATCGCCGATCTCGGTTCGCCGGAGCCGAACGTAATGGAGGAACTGGCGTCCCAGCCGGCGGAAACGGGTCCCAAGGTGCCGAACTTCCAGGGAAAGACGATGCGTGCGGTTGCGGAGGAGGCGGCCGCGATGGGATTGCCGGTGGCGATGGATGGCAGCGGGATCGCGCGCGCGCAAGTGCCTCCGGCAGGCAGCGCGCTACATGAGGGGGAGAGGGTACGCGTGCAGTTTGCGCGCTGAAGCTAGGCTAGGCTGGAGTTAGAGGGCGCCACGAATGAACCTCGATGAGGTGCTGGCGGGAGTGCGGCTGAAGGTGCCGCTCGGGGCGGAGCTCGCCCAAGAAACGGTAGAAGGCCTGGCTTACGATTCGCGGCGCGTGCAGAAGGGCTTCCTGTTTTTCGCCTTCCCTGGCGCGCGGGCAGACGGACGGAGTTTCGCGGAGCAAGCGGTGAAGGCCGGTGCAGTGGCGGTGGTGAGCGAGTTGGCTGCGCCGGCGGATTTTCATGGCGCCTGGATCGAAGTGGAGCACGGGCGCCACGCTTTGGCATTCGCGGCGCGGAACTTCTATGGGCGGCCAGACGAACGAATCCGCCTGACGGGCATTACGGGAACCAATGGCAAGACGACTACTTCTTATCTGGTGGATTCCATTCTGCGCGCTGCGGGAAAGACCACGGCTCTGGTCGGCACGATTGAATATCATCTGGGCAACCGGGTTTTGCCCGCCGTGAATACGACGCCGGAATCGCTGGACCTATACCGGCTCTTAGCCGAGCTGGAACAAATGGGCGGGACATTCGCCACCATGGAAGCTTCGTCACACGCTCTGGCGCTCGGCCGGATTTACGGCATGCACTTTCACACCGCTGTGTTCACCAACCTTACGCGCGATCATCTGGATTTTCATCAGACCATGGAGAATTACTCCGCCGCCAAGCAAATGCTGTTTAGCGGAGCGGGGGCGCCAGCTCCGCCGTTCGCCGTAATCAATCGCGACGATGAATACGGAGAAAAGATGGCTACCGGCGCCAATACGAAGGTGCTGTGGTACGGGTTGGGCAAGGACGCCAACGTGCGGGCACGGCACATCTCTTCGAGCTTCGACGGCTTGCGATTCGAGGTCCAGGCCGAGGGCAAGCACTTCGCCGTGCAATCGGCTTTAATCGGGCGCATTAACGTGTACAACATTCTGGCGGCGTGCGGTACGGGGCTGAGCTATGGTTTGCCGGCTGAGATCATCGCACGCGGGATTGCCAATTGCGGCGCGGTTCCGGGCAGGTTCGAGAGAATCGATGAGGGGCAGCCGTTCGTCGTGGTGGTGGACTATGCCCATACTGATGACGCTCTGCGCAACGTGATTTCGATGGCGCGGAGCCTCCAGCCGAAACGGGTGGTCACTCTGTTTGGTTGCGGTGGCGACCGCGACCGCTCCAAGCGTCCGATTATGGGCCAGGTGGCGGCAGAGCTGAGCGACATGGTGGTTCTGACGAGTGACAATCCCCGTTCGGAAGATCCGCTCGACATCATGAACGACGCGCTGGTCGGAATCCGCCGCAAAGACACGCCGTGTCTGGTGGAACCCGACCGGGCGGCTGCCATTCGACGGGCGATCGGGGAGGCGCGGCCCGGCGACATCCTGATTCTGGCGGGGAAGGGGCACGAAACTTATCAGAGTGTGAAAGACCGTACGATTCCGTTTGACGATCGCGAAGTGGCCCGGGAAGTGCTTCGAGGCTTTGGGTACCGGCGTCCGGACGTTTCAGGATGATTCTGGAATGGGATGAGGTAGCGCGGGCCATCGGGTCGTCGGCGGCTAGTGCTTCTGGACGGAAGATTTCGGGTTGGAGCATCGATTCGCGGACGATTGCGCCGGGCGATCTTTTTTTCGCGTTGCGCGGTCCGCAGAATGACGGTCACGACTATGTGGACGTGGTGCTGGCCAAGGGTGCGGCTGGTGCGGTGGTCGATCATGATCTGGGGCGGCCGGCGCTGTTAATAGTGCCAGATACCCTGGCGGCGCTCCAAAAGCTGGCGGCGTGGGCGCGGTGCCGGTGGGGTGGCAAAGTGGTGGGGGTTACGGGTAGCGCGGGCAAGACGACTACGAAAGATGCGATAGCGCACCTGCTCGCGGTGGAGAGGAAGGCCGGGAAGACGATCGGGAACCTGAATAATCACTTCGGCCTTCCGCTATCCATTTTGCGGTTGCCGGACGAGAGCGACGTGGCGGTGCTCGAGATGGGGATGAATCACGCGGGCGAGATTCGCTCGCTGGCGCGGATCGCGCGGCCGGATGTGGGTGTCGTGACCAACGTGGGCTACGCGCACGTGGAAGCTTTTGGCTCGATCGAGGGAGTAGCGCTAGCCAAACGCGAGCTGATCGAAGAGCTGCCGCCGGATGGCGTGGCGGTGCTGAATGCGGATGACCGGCTGGTGGCTGGGTTTCGAGAGGTGCATCGGGGCCGGGTGGTGACGTTTGGACTTGCGGAAAATGCCGACGTCCGCGCGGAAGATGTCGAATTTGGTATGGAGACCGTGCGGTTCCGCCACCGCGGCGTAGCGTTCGAGAGTCCTTTGGTTGGGCGGCATGGGCTTTCGAATGTGTTGGCGGGCCTGGCTGTTGCGGAAACATTCGGGATTGCGCCGGAGCGGCTTCGCGAGGCTGTGCGCACCTTAGCGCCCGGCAAGATGCGCGGCGAACGGCTGGAACGCAACGGGGTGACGATTTGGAACGATTCTTATAACTCCAACCCGGAGGCGGCGCGCGCCATGGTGGATGTGCTGCGCGAAACGCCGGCGCGGCGGCGCATCGCCGTACTGGGAGAGATGCTCGAGCTTGGTCAGTCGACTGAGCCTCTGCACCGCGAAGTCGGAAAGTACCTAACGGAGCGGGGGATTGATGTGCTGCTTGGTGTACGCGGCGCGGCCCGCTTCATGGTCGAGGAGGCTGTGAGGGCGGGTTTGTCGGACGGCGCCGCGTACTTTTTTGAGGACCCCACAGCGGCGGGCGACTTCCTGCGCGGCATGTTACGCCAGGGCGATGCCGTTCTGTTCAAAGGCTCGCGTGGCGTGAGGGTGGAACGGGCGTTGGAGCGGATTCTGGGATAGATGCCGACGCCGGGTGTCCGGTGTTTAGGAACGCGCAATAATTCATGCTTTACTATCTTCTCTACGAGAAACTCTTCCCTTACGTCAGCGGCTTTCGTGTCTTCCGCTACACGACGTTCCGCACCGCGTTCGCTAGCCTGACCGCACTGTTCCTTTGCATCGCGCTGGGGCCATGGCTGATTGCGAGGCTGCGCGAGTTTCAGATCGGCCAGTACATTCGCGAAGAGGGTCCGAAGTCGCACCAGAAAAAAGCCGGCACGCCGACCATGGGCGGTGTGCTGATTGTCATCTCGATCGTGATTCCCACGCTGTTGTGGGCCGACCTGCGCCAGTTTTACGTGTGGATTGCGCTGTTCAGTCTGGTGATGTACGCAGCCATCGGTTTTGCCGACGACTATGCCAAGGTGATGAAGAAGCGCAATCTCGGGCTGACCGGGCGGCGGAAGTTTTTTCTGCAGGTGCTGGTGGCATTCGTGCTGGCCAGCGTGTTGCTGGTGCTGAAGGTGCGCGGGCTCTATACCACTGCCATGAACGTGCCGTTTCTCAAGCAGTGGAAGCCCGACCTGCTGATCGACGCGTTTCTGGTGCATCCGGCGCTCTACCCGCTGGCGTTTATTCCGTTCTTCTTGTTCGTGGCCTTTGTGGTGGTGGGCGCTTCGAACGCCGTCAATCTCACCGACGGCCTGGACGGGCTGGCCATCGGCTTGATGGTGATTGCGTCGGGAGCGCTGACGATACTCTGCTATGCCGGTGGGCACGCCGAGCTGGCCGCATATTTGCAGCTCGAGCGCAACCCCCACACCTCCGAGTTGACGATTTTCTGCGGATCGATGACCGGCGCGAGCCTTGGTTTTCTCTGGTACAACGCGCACCCGGCGGATATTTTCATGGGTGACGTGGGCTCGCTCGGGCTAGGCGGCGCGATGGCGGTGATCACGGTGCTGATCAAGCAGGAGATTCTGCTGATCTTCATCGGCGGCGTGTTCGTGATCGAGGCCGTCTCGGTGATCCTGCAAGTGGGAAGTTACAAGCTGCGCGGGAAACGGATTTTCAGAATGGCGCCACTACATCATCATTTCGAGGCGCTGGGTTGGCAGGAATCGAAGATTATCGCCAGGTTTTGGATTGCCGGGCTGGTGCTAGCGTTGTTCGCATTGACGACGCTGAAACTCAGGTGAAAGACAGGTGCTAGGTGTTAGGGAAAGCGACCGTTCGAATTAGATGAACCTGAAAGGTACAAAAGCGCTCGTCGTCGGGATGGCGAAGTCGGGTGTGGCTTCGGTGGAACTGCTGGTGAAACAGGGGGCTGAGGTGCGGGCGACGGATCTGAAATCGCCTGGGCCAGAGGTAATGCATGCGCTTCACGCGCAGTTTGAGTTGCAAACCCCGGAGGTTTTTGAGCGGGCTGAGCTGATTGTGCTCTCGCCGGGTGTGCCTGCGGACCTGGAACCACTTGAAGCGGCCCGGAAGCGCGGCGCGACCGTGATAGGCGAGGTCGAGCTGGCCAGTTACTTCTTGCGCGGCCCGGTGATTGGGATCACCGGATCGAATGGCAAGACCACGACCACCGCTCTCGCGGGCCACATTCTGCGGGAGTCGGGGATTCCGGTGCAAGTTGGGGGGAACATCGGGACGGCCGTGACGGCCATGATTGACTCCTCGCGGCCGGACCAATGGAATGTTCTCGAGCTTTCCAGTTTTCAGCTCGAAACCATTGTTCGGTTCCGCGCGCAGATTGCGGTTGCCTTGAATGTTACGCCCGATCACCTGGATCGCCACCACTCGTTTGAGAATTACGCGGCAGCGAAAGGGCGATTGTTTGAAACGCAACAGGCTGGCGATTGGGCTGTGCTCAACGCGGATGACCCCGTCTGCGCCGGCTATGCCGCGAAGACCGCTGCAACGCCAGTTTGGTTCAGTAGTACCCATGAGGTCAGCACTGGTGTTTCCTTACGCGAGGGAGAGCTTTGGCTGAATGGCGAACGGTTGATGTCTGCGAGTGATATTCCTATTCGCGGCCGGCACAACGTCGAAAACACGATGGCGGCTGCTGCGGCATGCCGGCTGGCGGGAGCGAGCCTGGCGCAAATCGCCGCGGCGGTGCGAACGTTCCGCGCCGTCGAGCATCGCCTGGAGTTTGTCCGCAACGTGAGTGGCGTCGATTTTTATAACGATTCCAAAGCAACCAACGTGGACGCAACGCTCAAGGCGCTGGACGCATTCGCCGGCGGCCTCTGGGTGATTCTGGGCGGTAAGGACAAGGGCAGTGACTACACTGTTCTGCGCGCGCCGCTCTCTCAGAAAGCGCGTGCGGCAATGCTGATCGGCGCGGCGGCGGCGAAGATTCGCGAACAGATTGCCGGCGCCGTTCCGCTTTACGATTCCAAAACGCTCGACGCTGCTGTGCGCGAAGCGTACGCTCAGGCGCGGCCCGGCGATACCGTACTGCTCGCACCGGCTTGCGCGAGCTTCGATCAGTTCGACAACTACGAACACCGCGGCCGGGTATTCAAAACGCTGGCGGCCCAACTGGAGCCGAAAAAATAATGGCGCTCAGACTGAAAACGGATTGGATTCTGTTCACGACCATCGTTGTCATGATGTTTTTCGGGGTCGTGATGCTGTACAGCGCGTCGTCGGTGATGGCGCAACTCAAATTCGGCTCCTCCTGGCACTTCTTTTACCGCCAGCTTGCCTGGATGACCGTGGCGATTGTGGCCATGATGCTGCTCAAGCGCACGCATTACCGCAAACTGCACAGTCCCACGGTGGCTTTTGCCGCGATCGGGATCACGTTGATGCTGCTGTTGATCGTCTACTTTGTGGACGGCAATTATCACCGCTGGATTCGCATGGGGCCCATTGGCATTCAGCCATCGGAACTCGCAAAACCCGCGCTGGTGGTTTTCCTGGCGTTCTTTGTCACGTTGCGCGCGCGCGCCATCAATACCCGATACACGCTGTTGCCGGCTGCAATGGCTGTTGGGCTCGTGACGGCCGCCGTCGGTGTCGCGGATCTCGGTACGGCGATCGTGCTCATTGCCACGGTGGCGGTTGTGTTTTTCGTCGCTGGCCTGGAATGGCGTTATTGCGTGATCGCGTTGTCGTTGGCAGCGGTGGGCGTGATCTTCTTGGTGGCCTCGAAGCCGTACCGGCTTGCGCGCATTGTGCATTACTTCGATCCCAGCGATAAGATCATCGACCGTATCGACTCGCGCGGGCGGGTCAAGGCATACCTCAGTACCTCGCTCACCTCGCGCGATACCAATTACCAGGCCGAGCAGTCGAAGATCGCCGTCGGCGCGGGCGGCCCGATAGGTCTTGGGTTAATGCAGGGAAAACAGAAGTTACTCTATCTTCCCGAAGCTCACACAGACTTCATCTACGCTGTCGTAAGCGAGGAGTTGGGTCTTGTCGGATCGCTCGGACTGCTGGTTGGCTTCATCATCATCCTTTGGCGCGGTTTGCGCGCGACGGTGCTAATACCGGACGATTTTGGGCGCTACCTGGCGCTGGGCGTGACCACCATCCTGGTGGTTCAGGCATTCATGAACATCAGTGTGGTGCTTGGCATGATGCCGAACAAGGGGATTCCGCTGCCCCTGATTAGCTCCGGCGGCAGTTCGCTCGTCAGCACGCTGGCCTCGCTCGGGATTCTGCTGAATGTGTCGGAGCATGCCGGGTAAGGTGTTCGTAATGGCAGGCGGGGGCACAGGCGGGCATGTGATTCCGTCGCTGGCGGTCGCGCGGGAACTTGACCGGCGCGGCCATGAAGTGTTTTTCGTGGGTACGGAGCGGGGCGTGGAGGCACGCATGGTGCCCGCCGCCGGTTTCCAACTGGAGTTGATCCGCATCGGGGGGTTGAAACGCGTAGGCATGGTGCAAAGATTGGCCACTCTGGGGCAGTTGCCTTTGAGCACCGTCCGCATGTACAAGCTCTTGCGGAGGCGGAAGACGTCGGCCGTGTTCAGCATGGGTGGATATGTGGCAGGGCCACCGGTGATCGCGGCACTCGTCGCTGGCAAGCCGGTGGTTGTCATGGAGCCGAACGCCGCGCCTGGATTCACCAATCGCCGCATCGGGCATTTCGTCACCCGCGCATTGGTCAGTTTTCCGGAAACGGCACGCTATTTTCGCCGGGGACGGACAGAGGTGACCGGGCTTCCGGTTCGCGAGGAGTTTTTCACTCTGCCGCCTAAGCGTCGCGAGGGCGTATTTACTGTGCTGGTCACCGGAGGCAGCCAGGGCTCGCGCACTTTGAATCGCGCCGCGCGCGAGAGCTGGCCGCTTTTTCGCAATGCGAATTTTCCGGTCCAGTTTCTGTTACAGACCGGCCAACCGGAATTCGATGCGCTTCACGCGGCCTTTGCCACGTCGAACCTCCGGGGAGAGGTCAAGCCGTTTATTCTCGATATGCCGTCCGTATTTGCGCAAGCCGACCTGATCGTGTGCCGGGCGGGTGCCGGCGCGGTGGCAGAGCTGGCGGCAGCGGGCAAGGCGTCGGTGCTCGTGCCGTTTCCCTTTGCGACTGACGATCACCAATTACGCAACGCACAGGCCTTCGAAAGCGCCGGTGCTGCGAAGTTAGTGCTCGACCGGGATTTGACCGGGGTGAAACTTTTCGAAATTGTCTCGGAACTGGCGCGCGACCGGGAGTCCCTCGACCGTATGGGAGAGGCTGCGCGGCGTCTGGCCCATCCGGGAGCGGCGGAACGGGCAGCCGACATTCTGGAGGAGGTAACCCGATGAGGATTCGGGTTCGTGTATTACGAAATCATTTGACACGCGTCGTGGAAGCCGAAACAATACATTAATAAAATGTTTTTCGGAGTTCAACACCTGCACTTTGCGGGAATCGGAGGAATCGGGATGAGCGGCATCGCTGAAGTGCTGCTCAATCTGGGTTACACCATCTCCGGTTCGGACCTGAAGTTGACCCCGGTTACCGATCGCCTGGTCAAGCTGGGCGCCATCGTATACGAAGGGCACGACGCCTCGCACGTGGCCGGGGCCAAGGCGCTGGTGGTCAGCTCCGCGGTCGATGAGCAGAACCCCGAAGTGCAGGAGGCGCGCCGGCTGCAAATCCCCGTCATCCCGCGCGGCGAGCTTCTGGCGGAGTTAATGCGCCTCAAGTATGGGATCGCCGTTGCGGGAAGCCACGGAAAGACTACGACCACATCGATGGCGGCCACAGTCCTCAACTACGCCGGGCTCGATCCAACGGTGGTCGTTGGCGGCCGCGTGGGAACCATGGGAGGGTCGAATGCGCGCGTGGGCAAGAGTGATTTCCTGGTCGTCGAGTCAGACGAAAGCGACCGCTCGTTCTTGAAGCTCGCGCCAATCCTGGCCGTTGTGACCAACATCGATCGCGAACACCTCGATTGCTACTCGTCCCTCGACGATATTCGGTCGGCATTTATCGAATTCGTGAATAAAGTTCCGTTTTACGGCGCGGCCATCCTCTGTTTGGCCGACGAGAACGTGCAAAGCATCATGCCCGCTGTGCGGCGCCGCGTCATCACATATGGCCGCAGCGCACAGGCGGACCTCGAAGCGCTCGACATCCGCAGCGGTCCCTCTTCCAGCGATTTTCGCGTGCGCCACCATTCTGCCGACCTCGGAGAATTCCATTTGGCCGTTCCCGGCGAACACAATGTGTTGAACGCGCTCGCGGCCGTGACCATAGCGCTGGAGTTGAAGGTGCCTCCCGATGTCATCCGCGCCGGCCTCGCGACATTCACCGGCGTTGACCGCCGGCTCCAGATTCGCGGTACGGAACGCGGTGTCACCGTGATCGATGACTACGGCCACCATCCCACGGAGATTCGTGCCACGCTCGCCGCGGTCCGGCTGGGCGGGTATCGCCGCATTCATGTCATTTTTCAGCCGCACCGTTACACGCGCACGTTTCACCTAATGGATGAATTCGCCCGCTCCTTTACGCAGGCGGACCGCCTGCACGTTCTGGATATCTATGCGGCCTCGGAAAAGCCCATCGAAGGCGTGACGGCGGAGGCGCTGGTGGAGCGTATTCGGCAGTTCGGCCATCGCTCAGTGGAGTACGCCGGCACAATCGGCCGGGCCGTAGCAGCCGTGATCGAGGCCGTCGAGTCGGGCGACGCTGTCCTTACGCTGGGCGCTGGGAACGTGTGGCAGGCGGGAGATCAAATTCTGGCGGCGTTACGCGGCCCCTCGGAAGGGCAACATGCCACGCACTGAGCAAAGCAAAGGCATTCGCTGGCGCCTTTGGCTGAACGTGGCGCTCATTGGCGTCGTGCTCACCGTCGTGGCCTACACCGGTCGCGAGATCCGCCGCTTTGTCCGGAACGATCCGAGGTTCACGCTGGCTGGTCCCGACGATCGTGGGGCCGGCCTCACGATGGAGGGTGTCGTTCACGTGTCCCGGTCCCGCGTTCTGGCCACCTTCTCTCCTGACTTCGGGCGCAGTGTTTTCCAGGCGCCGATCGATGAGCGCCGGCGCCGCCTGCTCGCTATCGACTGGGTGGAGGACGCCTCCATCGCCCGCATCTGGCCGAACCGAATGGCCGTGCGCATCAAGGAACGCAAGCCGGTGGCATTCGTCAATCTTCCCGGCCCCGGTGGCAGGGGTTCGCGCGTGCTGCTGATCGACGCCGAAGGTGTGCTGCTCGAACCGCCTCCGCAATCGCACTTTGCTTTTCCCGTGTTGAGCGGCATCACGGAAGAGCACACCGAGCCCGAGCGCCGCCAGCGCGTCCAAGCCATGTTGCGGCTTCTTAACGACCTCGGCCCGTTGGGCAAGGACATTTCGGAAGTGAACGCGGCGGCGCCCGAGAGCCTTGCGATCGTGACTCAGGTTGAGGGTACGGCGCTGGAACTGGCACTGGGAAATCACAACTTTTCACAGCGCATGCAGAATTTTCTGGAACACTATCCGGAGATCCGCCGGCAATCTGGGAACGCGAGAGCGTTCGATCTCCGGCTCGACGACCGCATCACGGCGGGAACGGAACGGCAATGACCCAGAACACATTCTTCGCCGTGGGCCTGGACTTGGGCAGCAACCACACACGCTGCGTCGTGTGCGCTGTGGGGGATGAGCGTCTGCGGTTCCTGGGCCACGGCGAGTGCGAATCACGCGGCTGGGTCAAGAGCCGCATCGCCGACCAGAATGCCGTCACCGAATGCGTGCTCGAAGTGCTGCGTCAAGCGGAAGCGGAAGCGCAGATATCCATCGACGCCGCTACCGTGGGTTTCGGCGGTTCCACCGTTCGAGGCGCCAACAGCCGCAGCCGTATTGATCTGGGCCGCCCCCGGGAAATCGAACAGCGTGACGTCAACCGAGCGCTCGACCGTGCCTGGAAGGTGCAACTGCGCGACGACCGCATCGTCCTCCAGTTATTCCCCCAGGATTTCATCGTGGAGGACCATCCGGGCCACCGCGACCCGCGCAGCATGCTGGCGCAGCGCCTGGAAGCCAACGCGCATCTGATTACCGGTTCGATTCAGGAGCACAATTGCCTCATCGGCGCCGTGAACCAGGCGCACATCGCCGTCGAAGAAACGGTTTACGAGCCGCTGGCCGCGCATTTCGCGTCCATCCTGCCCGATGACCGCCGGGAAGGCACCGCGCTTGTGGACATCGGTTCGCAATCCACGGACTTGGTCGTGTATTACGACGAGAGCCTGCAGCTTGCTTCCAGCTTGCCCATCTGCGGTGACCACTTCACCCGCGATGTGGCCATGGCTTTCCACATCAGCTTCGAAGAAGCGTTGCAGGTGAAAGAGCAATACGGCAGTGCCACCGCCGAATACACCGCATGTAACAGCGTGGTCGAGGTGGCTTCACCCGGCGACGATTCTGTGCGCGAGCTGCCCCGGCGGCTGCTCAACGAGATCATTGAAGCTCGCGCGAGCGAGTTGTTCGAGAAGGTCCGGGATGAGGTGCAACGCGTGGGGATGGAACGGTCGCTCGTGGGTGGCGTTGTGCTCGCGGGCGGCGGCGCGCGCCTCGCCGGTATGTGTGACATGGCGGAAACCGTGCTTCGCTGCCAGGCACGGAACGGCCTTCCCATCGGCATCGAGGATTGGCCTGCTGAGCTCGACCAGCCCTCGTGGACCACGGCCGCGGGACTCGCCATGTACTCGGGAAAATTAAAAGTGCAGGGGGAACTGGAACGCCAGTCCGTGGGGCTGCTGGCGCGGATATTGAAGTAGCTGGAACGGGCATTCTTGCCTGTATTGCGGAAGGAGTAACTGACGATGGCACTGCTCGACTCAGGTTTTGACCGCTTGAAGTATGAGCTGCAGGAAGAGAGCCGCAAAGGCGCGCGCATCAAAGTAGTGGGTGTCGGTGGCGGTGGCTCAAACGCGGTGGCGCGCATGATTCACGAGGGACTCGTAGGCGTCGAGTTCCACGTCATGAATACGGACGTGCAGGCGCTCGAGTCCTCCATCGTCCCCAACAAGCTGCAAATCGGCACGAAGATCACCGGCGGCTTGGGCGCGGGTTCGGACCCCGGGGTCGGCCGTCAGGCGGCGCTTGAAGACACCGAACGCATCATAGAGCTGCTGAACGGCGCTGACATGGTGTTCGTCACCGCGGGTCTCGGCGGCGGCACAGGCGCCGGTGCTGCGCCCGTCGTGGCGTCGCTCGCCAAAGAGCTCGATGCCCTCACGGTCGCCGTCGTCACCAAGCCGTTCACCTTTGAAGGCGTGCGCCGCATGCGTCAGGCCGATAAAAGCCTCGCCGAACTGGCGGCCACCGTCGACACCGTAATCGCCATCCCCAACGATCGCCTGCTTGAGCTCGTCCCGCGCGGCACCAGTTTCTTCGAAGCCTTCCGCCTGGCCGATGACATCCTGCGCCAGGCCGTGCAAGGCATCAGCGACATCATCACCACGCCCGGCCTCATCAACCGCGACTTCTCCGATATTCGCGCCACCATGCTGGGCATGGGCTACGCCATGATGGGCACTGCGGTCGGCCACGGCGCGAATGCGGCCGTAGAAGCGGCACGCAAGGCCATCAGTTGCCCGCTGCTGGAAGACTCACGCATCACCGGCTCGCGCGGCATCCTTATCAACATCACCGGCTCCAGCCAGCTTGGCCTGCATGAAGTGAACGAAGCCTGCTCCATCATTCGCGAAGCAGCCGATTGTGACGACGTGCAAATCAACTTCGGCGTGATCCTCAACGAATCCATGGCCGATGCCGTCAAGATCACGGTGATCGCTACCGGATTCCAGCCGCAAGGTGCGCCCGTCGCTGAGCGGCCCGTTGCCCGTGAGCCGCGCATCGTTGTGCAACCTGCTATCGAGCCGCCGCGCGCCATCGAACCGTTATTCGAGCCAGAGCCGGAACCAGAGCCGGTGATCGAGGAGCCGGCTGAGACGTACGAGCCCCCTCTAGCGGCCGCCGCCGCAGCAGGGGCTCCCGGGCTCGCCTACGATCCGGACGATCTCGATACGCCCGCATACCTGCGCCGCGGCAAGCTGGTTAATTGACGGTAAGGGAGCTGCGTTGCGCCGGCGCTACGCGTCCACGTGATTGGCGAAGCGCCGATCCAGCGCCATTTTGTTCTTCGCCGCCAGCCGGCCGGACAGCTCCCTCATCTCGGCTTTTGGCAGTGGTTTGAACGCGCGCGCCAAAGCCACGTTTTGCTCCAGGAAGTCCAGCGTCGGCATCCCTGCCACCGCCAGCGACACCGGCAGTGATAGCGAATAATACAGCAGCTTCTCGGCCGGCGCCTGGCCCACTAAGCCTTCCTGCGCGAAAACCTTCATCGCAATCACGCCCATCTTCTTGCGGTTCGCCACCGGCAGCGCCACGGTCTCGAAGCTGGTCTTCATGGCTTCGTTGATCTCCATGCCATGGCCCTCTTTCATGCCCACCATCGCGGCGTTCAGTGCCATCTGTGTGCAGTCGAAATCGTGCCGGTCGAGCGCCGCGGCCAGCACGGTCGGATCATTGTGGCTGGTGATGCCGATGAACCGTGTCACCTTCTCATCGCGCAGTTTGAGCAGCCGGTCGAGTATGTTGCCTTTGGCCTCGATCTGCTTCAGATCGTCTTCGCCCTCGAGCGCATGGATATGAATCAGGTCCAGGTGGTCGGTTTGCAGCCGCTTGAGGCTGCCCTCGATGATGCGCATCGCCTCGTCGCCCGGACGCTTGTTGATCTTGGTCGCGAGAAAGATCCCGTCTCTCTTGCGCCGCACCGCCATCACCTTGCCCACGCGTTCTTCACTCTGCCCGTTGCCGTAGCCGTACGCCGTGTCCATGTAAGTGATGCCGAGATCGAAGGCGCGGTTGAGTGCTTCGAGCGCCTTGTCCTCCTCTTTATACATGAGGAACCGGCTGCCGCCGCCCATCGCCAGAATCGACACCTGTGCGCCCGTGCGTCCCAGCGTGCGCTTGGGCAGCGTGCCCGCCTTGCCAATCTCGGCACCGATCACTGCGTTAGCCGCCAGCGTGCCCAAACCCGTCGTTTCCAGAAACCTACGTCGCGAAATTCGCATCGAGCCGCTCCTTCTGCGCCAGCCTATCAGTAAACGGTGCGCCACCGCAATGCACCGCCGGTGGAACCAATAGCTTCGGAAGTTCCGCAAAGTAGGGCTCGGTGCAGTGGAGCGGATTTGAGTTGAGCGGTAGGCAGCGTTGCTGGTCGCCGTTGAGCGACGGCGGGGCTCGGCGGGGTATCACTCCACGGAA
>Ga0326728_10008146_pt1 | contig 26300 bp, 20 predicted proteins | sample MB3enrmetagenome_FD_207602 | JGI IMG/M metagenome (GOLD analysis project Ga0326728, IMG submission 207602) | Lab enriched peat soil microbial communities from McLean, Ithaca, NY, United States - MB31MN | ecosystem: Environmental > Terrestrial > Soil > Wetlands > Peat | place: USA: New York... | reverse complement strand
TACCGTTTTGCCGTCTACAAGCACGGCCGAGACCCTGTAGCCCGCGGCCGGGGTAATGGTGAATTTTTGGTTTGCGCCATAGGCTAGCTTTACGGCGGTTTTCGGAAAGATCTTGCCGTCTGCCCCGGCGGTGGGCGTTATCGTGTAAGTATCGGGGGCAAATGTCGCGGAGATGGTGTGATTGGCGGAGACTTCAAAAAATTCATAACTGGCGACCGCGCCCACCGTTTTGCCGTCTACAAGCACGGCCGAGATCTTGTGGCCCGGGGCCGGAGTGATAGTGAATTTTTGGCTTACGCCATAGCTGAGCTTTACGGCTGTCGACGGGGAGATCTTGCCGTTGGCCCCGGCGGTTGGCTTGATCGTGTAGGTATCGGGCAAAAAAGTCGCGGTGATGGTGTGGTTGGCGGAGACTTTAACAAATTCATAACTGGCGACCGCGCCGACGGGTTTTCCGTCGACATGAACGTTAGACACCGAGTGGCCGGTGGCTGGAATCATGGTGAAGTTTTGGCTTGCGCCATAGTTGACTTTGGCTGCCGTTGGGGAGATCCTGCCGTGAGCCCCGGGGACGGGGGTAATCGTATAGGTATAGGGTGAAAATGTCGCTGAGATGGCATGATTGGCGGTGATGTTCGAGAATGTATAGCTGGGAACGGCCCCGAACGATTTGCCGTCGATCAGCACGTCCGATACCTGGTAGCCTGTGGCCGGAGTTATCGTAAAGGTTTGGCTTGCTCCATAGCCGATTTTTGTGGCCGCAGACGGGGAGATCGTGCCGTTGGCGCCGGCGGCAGGCGTGATAGTGTAAGTATTTTGGGTAAATGTCGCCGAAATTGCGTGGTTGGCGGTGATATCGGAAAAGGTGTAGCCGGTGACCGCGCCGACCGATTTTCCGTCCACTTGAACGTCTGATACTTGGTAGCCTGTGGCCGGAGTTATTGTGAAGGTTTGGCTTGCTCCATAGCCGATTTTTGTGGCCGCAGACGGGGAGATCGTGCCGTTGGCGCCGGCGGCAGGCGTGATAGTGTAAGTATTTTGGGTAAATGTCGCCGAGATGGTGTGGTTGCCCGCGATATTGGAAAAGGTGTAGCCGGTGACCGAGCCGACCGAGTTGCCGTCCACCTGTACGTCGGAGAGCGCATAGCCCGTTGCCGGTGTTATGGCGAATGTCTGGTTTTCCCCCTGGCTCTGGAAAAAGTTTCCGGACGGCGAGATCGTTCCGCCGGTTCCGGCCGATGCCGCCATGGAATAAATGACTAATTCAGACGAGTAAGCGCTTTCTACGTTGTTGCCGTCGTAGGCCGTCACGGCGATAAAGTATGCCGGGCCGGACAGATTGTTGAGGGTGTAGGTTGTATTATTTCCGGCATCTTTGGTGAAGGTGTAGTTTTGTGTGGATAGACCGTAGTACACTCTATAGCCGGCAACCTGGCTTGCGTCCGGGTCCCAACCAACCTGGGCATCCTGCGCACCGGCATCCAGGCGGAAGCAGAAAAGGAGGAGAAGCGCCATTACAAGGCTGAGTGGAAGGTATGTCGAGCGGATATTCACGTTAACCTCCTCAGATCTGCTGCCGGCAAATTCAGCTTCCTGTGGAGGCGCTGCATCCGCCCAGCGGTCCTGCGACCATATCCCCGGTGGTTCGGGGACTTAGGCCAGTGACTTTGCGTCCTGCGTTTTCACGCAGTTTGCCTTTTGTGGATTGGTGCAAATGATGTAGCCGAAACTGCTTTGAGCAATTACCGGGCCAATGTGTAAATCCGCTCGGGAGAGGCTCTTGCCGGGACCCGCAAAACGAGACTGGGAGCAGGATCAGGGGTGTGGTGCAGAAGGGGTGAGTTGCGGGTGGGAATTAATAATTTCGAATTACATTACCTTGTGACTTACCGTTTGGTAATAGCAGCCCGGTTGGTGTGCCGGCGACGAAATGCTTCGGCTCCCTTGGGAGGCGTGAGCGAGTTTCCCATTTTCAAACGGCCCGGAGTGTAAGCCTTGCAATTGTGTGGTGCTCAAGGTAGAAGTGTGATTCCGAGTTTTAGCTGGTGGTTGGTCCCCGTTCATCGGGGTATTGCGTAATGTGCGGGAAAATTTCATGGATCCTCAGAAGTCCGTTCTGATAACCGGCGCGGCCGGTTTCATCGGTTTCCATATAGCCCTGAAGATGCTTGAAGCGGGACGCAATATCACAGGTTTGGACAACATTAATGATTATTACGATGTTCGCCTCAAACGGGACCGACTTGCCATATTGGGCCGATATCCGAGTTTTGAGTTTTTCAAACTTGATTTAAAAGACAATCGTTCAATCGAGGGTTTTTTTAAAGACCATTCCTTCGACATAGTCGTACATATGGCGGCCCAGGCCGGGGTACGCTACTCGCTGCAAAATCCCGGGGCTTACATCGAAAGCAATATAGTGGGTTTTCTCAACCTGCTCGAGGGTTGCAGGCACAGCGGGATCGAGCACCTTGTGTTCGCCTCGTCGAGTTCCGTTTACGGAGCAAACGCAAAAACCCCTTTCTCTGTGCACGACAACGTGGACCATCCGGTTTCGCTATACGCCGCCACAAAGAAAGCAAACGAGCTGATGGCCCACACTTACGCTCATCTCTATGGCGTGCCCTCCACGGGTCTGCGGTTTTTTACCGTCTACGGGCCGTGGGGGCGTCCCGACATGGCGGTTTTCCTCTTCACGCGGGCAATACTGGCCGGGGAACCGATAAAGGTATTCAACAGGGGTCTTATGAGCCGTGACTTCACCTATATCGACGATGTGGCGGAAGCGATATTGCGGCTGGTCGATCACCCCCCTGTTCCGGATACCCGATGGGATGGGCTCAATCCAGACCCCGGGACCAGTTTCGCTCCATACAGGATCTATAATATAGGGCACCATGAGCCCGTCCAACTCCTCGACTTTATCTCTGCAATCGAGGATTGTCTCCAGGTGAAAGCCACAAAGGAGTTTCTCCCGATGCAACCCGGCGATGTCAAGATTACCTATGCGGACATCGAGGACATGGCGCGCGATTTCGGCTTCCGACCAGCTACTCCACTACGTCAGGGGCTATCGAGTTTCGTCGCCTGGTACAGGCAGTATTATGGGAGCGGCCCTCCGTCGTGTAAAGGAGCCGAGCATGGCGGCTCGCTTGACAATCGGAGGTAAAGGCTGCAGTTGACAGTTTCGTGGGCAGGCGTTTGCTAGCTTGCTATTCTAAGATTGAGCTTTTCAATTCTTCTTTTAATGGAGTCGAATCGCTTTTCCTGGAAAAGGCCATTCAAGTCGTCAAGCTGGTCATCATAGAAATGGTAATAACCTGTGATCAGGTTCCTCCGGATGACGCCGACAGTGTTGGAACCATTCTTGACCAGAATTTTTGAAAACGGCGATTCCGGATCGCGTTCGTAAATCATTGGCAGGTCTCCTTTCGGATGACTCTGAATTGCAACCAAGTGTTGCATCCCGATTTGAGGTGAACTTAAAGTTTTTTCCTGCCGTGAAATATAAAAAGGAATTCGAAAGAGTAAAGGGGTGATTAGCAGGGGTAGACATTTGGCAAATAACGTACCTAATGTTAAAAAATTACTAATATTATGGCATATATAGATTATTGTGACATCTTCCCGGGCCAACCCGAACGTACATGCCGCCGGACGACAGAAACTATGTCGCGGCAAGAGTTCGATAGGATTTATTTGCGAAGGATGACTATGGAAGATTATTTGTTTTTGAAAGATGAACGAACACTCTGTATTCGCTTAGTATTTAGCGCCAATGAGTATGCTAGCTACCTACTTTATCCCTTCCGAATTCCCCTCTTTACACTCACTTTTGCGGCTCTTAATGTTGAGACGGTTCGTCTGACCAATTCTGAAATACAATCTCTATATCTCAACTCACTTATTAAGGGGAGGCCATGTAACCGAGTTGGCGGAGCTGTGTATACTCCGGGCCTGAATTGAGTCGGAAGGACGATTGAACAGGAAGGCAAGTCCGATGTGGCAAAAAACAAAACTTGTGTGCGCTTTGATTGCAGTGTTTGCCTTTATCGCCTTTTTTCATTCCCATTGCCTCGCCTGGCAGGGACAGGTGGTCGGGGTGCTGGACGGCGACCTTTTTGCCGTTTCCCATGACAATGTTATAGAGAACATCAGATTATACGGGATTGCGGCGCCCAAGCGGGGACAGCCGTTTTGGGAACAGTCGGGGGCACTGGCCAGGCACTTGGCCAATCAGAAAATAGTGGAGGTGACTCCCTTGTTCAAAGGGAGTGACGGAATCGACAATGGACTTGTCAGGATAGACGGTTCCAAGGATTACCTTAACGTTGAGCTTATTTCTCACGGGTTTGCATGGGTAAAGCCGACTGAGTGCAGCGCCCACATATGCGCTGAATGGAGAGGGCTGGAGAACCTTGCCCGGTCCAATGCAATCGGGCTTTGGGCAGACCCCGCCCCGGTTCCCCCATGGGAGTGGCAAAAGGAGCAGAGAATGAAGATTCGAGAAGACAGTCAAAAACAGGAAAAACCTGCTAAGTGAGTGTCCCTTCCGTGTTGTTTCCGTAATTTTATCAAAATACGCGATGGTTCCTTCCAATCCGTTTCTGCAACCGTTCTGTAAGATAAAATAATCGTAGGCTGAAAAAAGATGCAATCTGCTGTGCCAAAGAGGCTGAGCGCCTCGAATTCCCAGATCCGAGAGGTCTCGAAACCGGCGTCTGTGCCCTTGCTCGAGGAAGACCATTTTCACCAGATATTGGCACTCGAACGAAAGCGGGCCGAGCGGTCCGGGGACACATCTTTGCTGGTAAATATCGAAAATCCTTCCTTTGGAGGAAGTGAAGGGATCATAACCGTCGGCCGAGTCGAATCTCTTCTGGAGTCAATCGTTCGTGAAACGGACGTCAAGGGATGGTACAGGTTTGGTTGCATCATTGGGGTGATTTTTACGGAACTGGGCGACTCGGAGCTGATCGAGGCAAAGGGCAAGATCGTGGCGAAGGTTTGCGAAGGATTAAAAGAGACTCTCGATGAGAACCTGTTTTGGTCCACGAGAATCAGCAGTGAGTTTTTGGTCCCCACGATTTCGCTGCCCAACAGCGGGCATGTGCATTTGAAGGTGGAACCCGTTACGGAGGAACCCAACGGTTTTTCCCATCTGCAAACGCTTGAAGCGATGAAATTTGCCCTGAGGCAGACATGGTTTCTGTTTTTGGTCGACCTCCTGTTCATCTCGGCAGCCCATTTCCTGGGCTTCCAGGTTATTCCGGAGAGAGCTGCCGGTCCTTATCTTTCATATCTACCGGCCTGTGTTTTCTCAATCCTTCAGTTTGTGCTTATACTCTATATTTTTGACCTGTATAATACGGAAAGGATATTGAATCCTCGGCAGACAGCGGTTCGAATAGCTATGTCCCCGTTTCCGGTGTTTGCTCTTTGCACGATTCTCTTTTTCTTTGTTCCTGAATGGCAATACAATCGGCGTGCTCTGGCCGTTCAAATGATGATTGTGCCTGTTCTCCTGCTTCTGTGGCGAACTGCTTATTTTCGTTTATTCCAGTTTGCAAGAGCTAAATTACCCACCCTTGTCATCGGCTCGGACCAAACAGGGATGATAGCCAGGCGCCTGCTGGGTTTGCCGGTTTCTACAATGCAATTCAAAGGCTTTGTCCATGATGAGCCTTCCATGCCCTCAGTTGCGGACAGTGCGTCTGAAATCTTGGGCACAACGAGAAAATTGTCCGAAATTGTCGCCGCGCACGGGATCAAGGTCATCGTGCTCGCAACCCCCAGGTCTCGGTCGAAAGGGATAATGCGCAGGATCCTCGAAGCGCGCCTGCTGGGCATCGAGGTGCTGGATATGCCGCAGCTTTATCAGCGTCTTGCCGCAAGGATCCCCGTTCAGTATATCGAGGACCGGTGGCTGTTATTCTCTGATGGATTCAGCCTTCTATCAAGAGGATACGTTCAAAGGATAAAACGGATTCTCGACGTGATCTTTTCGGCGGTCATGCTAGTTACCGCAGCGCCTTTGATGGCCGTTACCGCTATTGCCATTCGTCTCGATTCGGCTGGACCGATACTTTATAAGCAACAAAGGGTTGGCAAAAGGTGCAAGATCTTTACGGTTCATAAGTTCAGGTCCATGACCTATAATGCCGAGGAGAACGGCGCCAAATGGGCAAAAAAAGGAGACCCGAGGGTGACCAGGGTAGGGCGCGTTATCCGAGTGTGCCGTATCGATGAGATACCTCAAATATGGAATGTATTTATCGGGAACATGAGTCTGGTCGGCCCTCGGCCCGAGCGGCCCGAGTTTGTGAAAGTCCTGGATGCCCAGATTCCTTACTACGGCATCCGCCATGCCGTGCCTCCCGGAATCACCGGGTGGGCCCAGATCAAATGTCCTTACGGGGCTTCGATTGACGATGCTCTGCAAAAACTTGAATACGATCTTTATTATATAAAGAATATGTCCATATTACTCGACTTCAAAATCTTGCTTCGGACCATCGGCGTGGTACTTTTTGGCGAAGGGGCCCGGTAGCTCGTCGAATCCCGGAAACACGGACATCCAGCGTGTGTTCACCAAACGCTCCATATTACCTGAATCGATAATTTAGGCCGAGTCTTTTGAGATATTTCCTGCTTACGATAGACATCGAAGACTGGTTTCAAGTTGAGAATTTCAGGCCGCATATGCCGCTGTCTTTCTGGCCGTCATGTGAATCAAGGGTTAAAAGAAATACGCACTTATTTCTGGATCTTCTGGACGAGAGCGGATGTGCCGCCGGGGGTGAAACGCCGGGTTTGCCTTTGAGGGCCACATTTTTCGTGCTTGGCTGGGTGGCCCAAAGGTTTCCCGGACTGGTAAGGCAGATCCAGGAAAGAGGTCATGAGGTTGCATCCCACGGTTACAATCATGTCTTGTGCAACCGGTGTTCGATCTCGGAACTCAAAAAGGACATGCTGGAAAGCAAGAAAATCCTGGAGGACATCCTGGGGACGGCGGTCCTGGGATACCGGGCGCCGAGCTTTTCGATAAATGAGCAAGCGCTCGAGCTGCTCGAAGAATGCGGATACCTGTACGACTCAAGTTTCAATTCCTTTTCCGGCAACAACAGGCATGGAAAGATCCAGTTGTTTCGCAACGGATCGGATATTGTCTGCAAAACCCTCCGAAATTTGTATGAACTGCCCATAAGCAATTTAGAGGTTCGGGGACACGTTTTGCCGGCGGGGGGCGGGGCCTACTTCAGACTAATGCCGGTACGGATTTTCGAAAAGATCGTCAGGTCGGTTCTCAAGCACCGCAACGCCTATCTTTTTTACGCGCATCCATGGGAAGCCGATCCGGACCAGCCGAGATTGAAAGAGGCGACGGTCCTTTCGAAATTCAGGCATTATACGAATCTGAAGAGGACCTTGCCGAAGCTGCAATTCCTCGTCAGCCGGCTGCGGGATTTTTCATTCGTGTCATGCGGCGAGTATCTCCGGAAGATGATCTCGGTGAGGCCGCAATAATGAAGATGTTCTCCTCCGGTTCGATTTTTTGTTTCGTCGCATCGGCAACCACTTGAATTCGTTGGAGGTAGGAAAAAATCTTCCTTTCAGGGCCGGAAGCTGCTAGTGTTCGGATCAGGGGCTTTTTACGCTTTGGACGGACATGCGCCCGGCAAAGGGCATTTGACAGGTGTGGTCGCCGATGTATCTGGATTACTACAAATTTAAGAAGAGCCCGTTCCATATAACTCCGGATCCGGAGTTCCTGTTCCTCAGCGCAAGCCATAAGGAAGCTTCGGCATCTTTGATTTACGGCATTGAGGAGAGGAAGGGATTTATTGCCATTACCGGCGAAATTGGGGTCGGGAAAACCACAATACTGCGCGCTTACCTGGAGGGCGCCGACCCTGAAAGACTGAAGGTAGTCTATATCTTTAACGCGGTGGTCTCTTTTGAGAGTCTTCTCAAGCAGATTTTCAACGAACTGGGGCTTTCGCCGGAGCCGGGCGCAGATGTTCCCGAGCTTGTGAACCAGCTCCATCGGTTTCTCATTGAAGAATACAAGAACGACAGGAATGTTGTTCTCATAATCGATGAAGCCCAGAACATGCCGGTTGAGACCCTCGAAAACCTGCGGATGCTCTCCAACCTGGAAACCTCCAAGGACAAACTGGTCCAGATGGTGATGGTGGGGCAACCTGAATTCGAACGAAAGCTGGAATTGTCCGAACTCAGACAGCTCAAACAGCGGATCGCTATCCGTTGCGTTATCAGACCTCTTGACCGTGAAGAAAGTCTTGCCTATATACAGCACCGCCTCATGCGGGGCTCTCTTTTCCATAACCAGGTCTTCACTCGGGGCGCCATCAAAAGAATCGTTGGTGAAGCCAGGGGGTTCCCTCGTCTTATAAACATACTGTGTGATAACGGCCTGATCACGGGATTTGGCTACCAGTCCAACCCTGTTACTGAAAAGATCATGAAAGAGGTAATATCGGATCTCAGAGGGCGAAAATCTCGCCGGATTTTCAGGCGAGTGTGGCCGGTTGCAGCGGTTGTGTGGGTCGCCGTCATTTTCGCCGGTTTTTTCTTTACGAAGCCCCTTGAGAACCGAATGGACAGGGAGGCCTCAATAACGGCTCCGGACAAGAAGGAGGCCGCAACGGCGCCGGTTTCCGCCCCGGCGCAGGATCTTCCGGTCGTGCAGGTGGCTCCCGCCGGCGACACTTCGGCCAATGCGCAGCCTCAGATTGCCGAAGTCGAGGTACCCGAGAAGATAAAACCTGTCCCTGAGATTAAGGAAACCGCCGAAACCGTCAAACCTTCCCCTGCCTCGCATTTCGAAAACATGAAACCCGTCCCTGAAACCAGGGAAACCGCCCTTCCCGAAAACCAGGCATCGAGGGAGGAAGTTCCTCCGAAGGTTGCAGATATTAAGATACAGGAGACACCGCCAGCCGCGGAGCCGGCTGAAAAGCCGCGGGAAAACGAAGGGGGCATGACGGCAAGGACCGTTGTAAGAGGAGACAGTGTCTCACAGATCCTGGTTGAAATTTACGGCTACTGCGACCCGGACCTGATCCAATTATTCAAGGAAGCCAACCCGCAAGTCAAGGACCCGAATAAAATAACGGTCGGCACGCAACTCCAGTTGCCGCGATTGAGTTCGGAAAAATCCCGCCCCCGGTGAGTATCCGGCGAACAGCGCAGATAAGAGGCCGGCCTTATCGCCTCCCCGGACAGGCGGACTCCGGACCTTCGATTCGATTTCACTCGATGAGCTGCTATATCAATGAGGATTTCAAGAATTTGTACAATTTCGGCGCAACTCCGATTATTCCTTTCCGATAGCCCTTTACATCGAGGCGTTCGTTCTATATAAGAGTTACCGCTAAAAATATTTTTATGAATGTTTTTTTCGGATTTTATTTGTATTTGAGGCACGGCAGTTTTATTGTCTTTCCGGCAGTCGTTTGCAATGCCCGAGCAGGGCTCAAAATGGCGGAGCAGCGACGGTTGCGGGGGAGGCAAAGGTTGGATTTAGTGCCCAAATCGGGGGGATTTGAACCACGCACGCGCGGCCAACCGCAAAATTATTGAAGAGCTCAGGTTATGATAACGATGAAGCAATGTGCCATCTGCCTGTTTTTAGTATTCTTGGTTCTGTCATGCAACAAACCGCAAGTCTTTAACACCACTCCTCTAGGCGCTCCCGGCACCGTGGTTCCCCCGGTCCAGGAAGAATACAAGCTCAACGTCGGCGACAAACTGAACATAAAACTATTCTATAATCCCGAATTGAATCAGGAAGTTGTTGTGCGTCCCGACGGACGAATAACTCTTCAGCTTGTTAAAGAGGTCAAAGTTTTAAACATGACCCCTGCCCAGGTTTCGGAGGTTCTCACCGAAAGTTACTCCAAATACCTTGCTCAGCCGCCGGAAGTCAGCGTGATAGTGAACAGTTTCGCCGGGCAGAAAGTTTTCGTGGGTGGAGAAGTCGGCAATGCCGGGATAAAGGAACTGAACGGACCCATGACCGTATTGGGGGCGATTGTTTCGGCGGGCAGCTTCAAGGATACGGCGGACCGCAACCAGGTTATTCTTGTGCGCAAGGATGACAACGGTAAACCCATCTATATGAACCTGGATATAGAGAAAGCCATGAAGGGCATCGATCCGGCTCAGGACGTCTACCTTCAAGGCTACGACATAGTCGTGGTCCCCCGCTCGGGCATCGCCAATGTCGATCTCTGGATAGACCAGTATATAGGGCACACCATCAGCTACTTTTCCCCATTCGCATACGCCTATATCGGCAGGTAGCGCAATCGCTCCTGCCGTTTGATACCGCGGACCATGCAATCTGTTTGGGTTCATTCCTCACAAGACAATTAATTGGGGTACGTCAATGAATCAAAACCTTCCCGTTAAGAGGGCCAACGGCCTTGCCCCCCGTATTTCGGTTCAGACCGGCCGGGCGGCCGGTCCCGCAGGTAATATGGGGCCTCGTGATGTTCTGAGCGCCATATTCAAACACAAACTGATGATTCTCGTCTCTTTCGTGATTATCACCAGTCTGTGTTGCGCTTCCATTATTTTTTACCTGACATGTCTCTACAGTCCGGTGTATGAGGCGAAGGCGCTCTTGTTGGTCAAACCAGGATGGGAAAGTCAGGATATTGATCTGACGCTGGATCGGAGGCAGACGAATGTCAATATTGCGGAATTGGTGAACACCGAGGTCCGTATACTGCAATCCCGAGAGTTGGCTGAAAAGCTGATAAATTCGATGAAGCCGGAAGGGATTTTCCCAAGCCTGGGATCGGGCGACGCCGAGGGGGCGGCCTCTACTGAAGCCGCGCTCTATTCATTCCAGCAGAGTTTGTCGGTTAAGGGGGCCGGGGGAAACATTTTGGAAGCTTCTTTCAAGGGGCGTCACCCTGCGATAGCCGCAAAGGTCGTGAACGAACTGGTCAATTACTACATCGACAAACGAGGCGATACGTATAGAAACCCGAAAGCTTTTCTATTCCTTGAGCGAAAAACCGAAGAGTACAAGCAGAAGCTTTCGGAGGCCGAAGGCAGACTTAAAGCTTTTCAGGACCAGTCCAAGATAATTTCGTTCGACGAACAACGTGGTTTTCTGCTCAACCGGCAGAGGCAACTCGTTGCAGATCGATTTGATAATGAAAGCAAGATGGCCCAAATACAGGAAAAGATCTCCGAACTCGAAAAGCAGCTACCCAGCATGCAAAAGACTTCAATAGTCACGGCCGAGAACATGTCGGCTCTCGACAATCGCCTTTTTACCCTTGAACTCCAGGAAAGGGACCTCCTTTCAAAGTACAAGGAGGACAACCGTTTAATCACCAACGTTCGCGAACAGATCCAGATGGTCAAGGATCGTATCAAGGTTTCGCAAGGCGCCGGCACCAGCCATGCGTCTGTAGATCCCGCCTACCAGGATATGCAGAAGCAGATTCTGCAAAACAAGGCAGAGCAAAGTGCCATGAAAATCAGGGCAAAGGGGCTGGATGCGCAAATCAAGAGTGTGGCGTTGGAAATTACTGCTTTCGAAGCCCAGGAGTCCAAATATAAACAGTTGGAACGTGACGTTGCGGACAATGAAGAGAAGTACAAAACGTATCTTTCCAAATTGGAGGAAGCCCGGATACATGACGAGCTTGACACCCAGAAAATGACAAATGTAAGTATTTTGGAGCGCGCCTCAGTTCCTTTAATACCTAACAATCTTCCCATGCCGTTAATTGTATACATTTTGCTCTCGGTGTCGCTGGGGATCGCAGCTAGTATCGGTCTGGCTATTTCGGTGGAAATGATAAGTCCCGCTATGAGCACTCCATCGCAGGCTGAGAGGCGTCTTGAGTTGCCGGTCCTTGCCGTTATCGGGTGCAAGTAATGACGGAGTTGCCTGTGGATTTGAAAGCCAATAATCAACAGGTGCTAAACACCATTGACCTTCTAATGTACGCCGTGTGAGGTGGATTATGAGCAGAATATATGAGGCCCTGGAACAGGCTCACAGGCAAAAGAAAAAGAGCGGAAAAAACTTCGAAATCATTATGTACCCGAACCTGCCTCAACATGAAGAAGTGGAAATGAGCCAGGAGATGCTCAGCCTCTACAAGGGCATCGAGACCATGCTGCCGGACACGGGCAACCGCGTGCTCCAGTTCATCGGGTCGCGTCCGGGCGAGGGGACATCGACCATCATAAGGGAATTTGCGCGGATTGCGGCGGATCGTATAGGCCGTTCCGTGCTGCTGATGGATGCCGACAGGTATCAGGGGACGGTTTCACAGTTCTACTCGGTTGCGTCAAAATGCAGTTGGATAGATGTACTCCAGAAATCGGGGGAGCTTGGGCAGGCCATCCACCGGGTGAGTGAATCGGAATTGTTCGTTTCTCCATCGTGTAATTCCAGTGTCCCCACGCCCGAGCTTTTCAATTCGCCCCGATTCGAGGGGTTCTGGGGAAACCTCAAGCTGCAATTCGATCTTGTGCTTATCGATTCCCCGCCGTTGATGGTATCACCGGATGCCCTGGCGCTTGCCTCAAAGGTGGATGGAGTGGTCCTGGTCGTTGAGGCCGAAAAGACCAAATGGCGCACAGCCAGACATGTAAAGGAACGGATAGAAAGGGTCGGCGGCAACATCCTTGGGATCGTATTTAACAAGAGACGCTATTATATCCCTCAATCCATTTACAAACATCTGTAACAACGACTTTTCATTTTGAATCCAGGTCCGTTGCGGATTCAATGTCGTAATATCCAGGACTGTCCAAGAACCAGAGGATTGATAGTCTCCCTGATTTCATACCAAATTACACCCAAAGATGTAAAACCTTCAAACATCGATTTGATCAAGTTCATCTGATGACCATGTTTATGCTTAAGGCAATATTTTTTCTATGCGGGGTGGCGCTTTTTTATATCTATGCCGGCTACCCGGTCCTGGTTTCCGTGCTGGGCATCATCAGGGACAAAAGGGTGGCGAAGTCCGCCATCGAGCCGGCCGTATCGATCCTTATCGCCGCCTATAATGAGGAAAACATTATCGGGTCCACACTGAAAAACAAGCTTGAGCTTGACTATCCGAAAGATAAACTGGAGATCATCGTAATCTCCGATTGCTCAACCGATGGGACCGATGGGATAGTGAACGGATTCGCAGCCTCGGGCATAAAGCTCATAAGGCAGGAGCCGAGGGCCGGGAAGACCGCCGGACTCAATAAAGCCGCCGGGACGGCGAGCGGAGAAATCCTTGTTTTTACTGATGCGAACTCAATTTTTGCAGTAGACGCCCTGAGAAAGCTGGTTGCCAATTTCAAGGACCGCACGGTTGGGTACGTCACCGGCAAAATGGTTTACGCGAGTTCCGGCGAGGGTGAGCGCGGTTATGGCTGCGGGGCTTACATGCGATACGAGAATTTTCTGCGGGTGCATGAGACCAGGGCCGGATCGGTTGTCGGGGTCAACGGCGGCATCGACGCTGTTAGAAAGAACCTCTTCGATCCAATGAAGCCTGACCAATTGCCCGATTTGGTGCTGCCCCTGAAAGTTGTCGAAAAGGGCTTCCGCGTGGTCTATGAACCTGATGCTCTTTTAGAAGAAGAGTCTCTCAAATCATCCTCGGATGAATACAGAATGCGTGTCAGAGTATCGCTCCGCGCTCTGTGGGCCCTATATGACATGAAACAATTGCTCGGTTTTGGAAAAGACATGATCTACGCCTGGCAGCTCTGGTCGCACAAGGTGTTTAGATATGGGGCTTTTCTGTTTTTGATCGGCCTTTACACAACAAATGTTGCGCTCCGGTCTGCAGGTCCTCTATACAAAGTGTCTTTTGTTATTCAGAATGCAATGTATTTGGGTGCAATTGCATCGGCTCTGCTGACCCAAATCGATATTAATCACAAGTACCTATATTTGTGCAAATATTTTTTCCTTCTAAATCTCGCTTCAGCTCACGCCTTCTTTAAATTTTTGCTCGGACGAAAACAGGTAGTTTGGTCCCCCAGGAAGGGCTGATGCCCTTTTTCTGATTGTAGGGCTGAATCGAGTTGCCGAGTTTCCATTCAACTGAGGATTTGCAGATGAACGTTACTGTGATTCAAGCGAGCAGGGGGCTCTTTAAGATTGACCTGGAGGGAGTCTGGCAATACAGGGAACTCCTGTTCTTCCTGGTATGGAGAGACCTGAAGGTGCGTTACAAGCAGGCTGCCATAGGAGTGGGCTGGGCTATAATTCAGCCTTTGCTGACTATGGTTATCTTCACAATTATATTTGGCACATTGGCCAAGATACCTTCTGACGGCATCCCCTACCCGATTTTTTCCTACGCCGCCCTCTTGCCGTGGAATTATTTTTCGCAGGCATTGACCCGTAGCGGCATGAGCCTGGTCGGGGATTCTAATTTGCTCAGGAAGGTTTACTTCCCGCGTTTAATCATACCGTTTGCTACCGTGATCACGCCGTTGTTTGATTTTGTAATATCATTTTTTATCTTGCTGATCATGATGGCATGGTATGGGGTCACGCCGACGTGGGGCATCATTGCCATGCCGATTTTCCTACTGTGCGCGCTGATGCTTGCCCTGGCCATCAGCCTTTGGTTGGCTCCTCTCAATGTGAGATTCAGAGATGTGGGGTATGTCATACCTTTCATGGTCCAAATCTGGATGTATGCCTCGCCTATAGTTTATCCCGTCAGCCTGGTTCCGGAGAAATGGCGCTTTTTGTACGGTCTGAATCCCATGGCCGGGGTGATTGAGGGATTCCGCTGGGCTTTGCTGGGCAGTAAGAGTCCAAACCTGTTGCTGGTGGGCATAAGTATACTCTTGACGATCTTATTGATGTTGGGGGGAGTCGTCTTTTTCAAACGGATGGAAAGAACATTTGCGGATGTAATTTAATGGATAATAACATAGCGATACAAGTCCATAAGATGTCAAAGCAGTATGAAATCATCTCGGGGCGGCAACGCCACGATACGCTCCGTGAGTTGATTGCAGAGCGGTTTCAGACTGCGTTCCGGAGAAATGGGAGTGCTCGGGAAAAGAGTACTTTTTGGGCGCTGCAAGACGTTTCGCTCCAGGTCAATAAGGGCGAAATTCTCGGCATCATCGGGCATAACGGTGCGGGGAAGAGTACTCTTCTCAAAATCCTCTCAAGGGTGACGGAACCAACCTATGGCAGTGCCGTAATCCGGGGGAGGGTCGGTTCGCTGCTGGAAGTGGGGACGGGATTCCATATGGAATTGACCGGTCGGGAGAACATTTATCTCAACGGCGCCATTCTTGGAATGAGAAAGGATGAGATTTCCAAGAAATTCGATGAGATCGTCAGTTTTTCCGAGTTGGAGAAGTTTCTGGACATGCCGGTAAAGCGCTATTCAAGCGGAATGTATGTGCGCCTGGCTTTCTCGGTAGCCGCACATTTCAGACCGGATATCCTTTTGCTCGATGAGGTGCTTGCCGTAGGGGACCTGGACTTTCAGCGCAAATGCATGGACTATGCGAACAGCCTGAAAAACGACAATGCAACCATCTTGCTCGTGTCCCATAATATGTTTTCAATAAAAGTGATGTGCAACCGCGCCATTTGCCTGGAGGATGGTAAACTCTGTTTTGATGGGCCGGCGACGGAAGCGATTGAATTTTACGAAAAGAATTCATCGAAAAAACAGCATGTAAGCCCAGCAGATGCTCATAAATTTCCCATCCGCTTTACTGATATCACTATCAGCGATGAAGACGGCAATCCATGCTATATCTTCGACCATGGTCAACGAATGCGAATTCGGCTGAAGTTCACGACAGCAAGACCTTTAAAAGATCCTAATTTCATCATAGCATTTATTCGCTCCGATAACGTGAACTGCATTAACTTCTGCACAGCATTGGATGACTTTCAGATCGCATCAATCGACGGTGAGAGCAGCATTGAACTCATCACTCCCAATCTCAAGCTTGTGGCTGAACTCTACACTATTCATGCATTAGTGCGCGACAGTTCTTTCCAGAATCTGTATTCTTTTCAAGTCGGGCCTAAATTTCATATTCGTCATAACCTGCTCAATACTCACTTTGGTGTTTTCCATGAACACGCCAAGTGGTCATGGGTGGATGATTGATTAGCTCGGAGAGAATACACCAACCAAGGAGTATATTCTCATGTTAGATGTTGCGGTAATAGGTTATGGCTATTGGGGGCCCAATCTTGTCAGAAATTTCCAGGAAATTGACGGAGCCCGGGTGGCCCTGTGTTGCGACCTGGACACCACACGTCTTGCGAAAGTCAGTGCAAAATATCCGTCGATCAACACAACAACCAGTTACGATCAGGTCTTGAAGGACCCTAAAATCGCCGCGGTCGCCATCGCAACGCCGGTAGCAACACACTATGAGTTTGCCCGCAAGGCATTAGAGGCAGGCAAGCACGTCCTGGTGGAAAAGCCTCTTGCAACTTCGGTATCCGAATCGGAGAGCCTTGTCGATATTGCCGAACGGCGCGGGCTGAATCTTATGGTGAATCACACCTTCATTTACACGGGCGCGGTCCGTAAAATGAAGGAAATAATAGAGCAGGGCGATTTGGGTGACTTGTTTTACTTTGATTCGGTGCGCATCAATCTGGGTCTTATTCAGCGGGATGTCAACGTCCTCTGGGATCTCGCTCCTCATGATGTCGCCATACTGGGACATCTGGTCAGCGAGACACCCGTAAGTGTTTGCGCCAATGGGGCGTGCCATACCGGGAATGGCATCGAAAACATCGCCTATTTAACGGTCTATTTCAACAGCGGCATGATCGCTCATTTTCACAACAACTGGATCGCCCCCGTCAAGATCCGTACGATTCTGGTGGGCGGGAGCAAGAGAATGATTCTCTACGATGACATGGAGAGCAGTGAGAAGATAAAAATATACGATAAGGGCATAGAGGTGGCGAGCACTGAAGCGGCGCACAACGCCCTGATCGCCTACCGGCTTGGCGATATGTGGGCCCCCCGGCTTGAACAGACCGAGGCCTTGCGCCTGGTGGCCGCCGAATTTGTGGATAGCATTGAGTCAGGTCGGCGTCCTATGACAGACGGGATCAGTGGCCTGAATGTCGTGAGAATCCTGGAAGCCTCCGAGATGTCCATCAAGCGTCGCGGCAAAGAGGTCAAACTATGAGTAAGTCATCCAGGCGCGAGTGCCGGAAGCGCTGTGACAAAGGATGTTCAGGATAATGCCACAGTAGCGGCGTTCCGGCGAGAATCCAGAGGGATATTGATTCTGAGACTGATCTTATTCACATAAAACACGCCACAACGAACTCCTCCGTTGAGCATTGGGGAAGAGAAAAGGTGGCCCCGATTCTTTCAATTGTAAAAGCTATAATATTTGATCTCGATGGAACCCTCTATGACCGGAAGAAGTTGCGTCAATTTGTACTCCTGGACATGGCAAGGTTTATCTTGATCAATCCCGCTGGTGTCAGCGACCTGAAGATTTTGTGGGATTTCAGAAAGGTAAGGGAGAAAAACGCACATTTATCGGGCCATAACATAGAAAAGATGCAGTTCGAGTGGGGGGCCGACAAATCAAGGGTGTCTGTTGAAAAGGTACGCCGAATAGTGAAGGAGTGGATGTTGACAAGACCACTCCAACATTTGTCTGTCTGTTGTTATCCCGAGGTTCGGGACTTCTTTGCGCTGCTCAAGGAGATGGACATTCGGACAGCAATCTTTTCCGACTACCCTGCACGCGAGAAGCTCAATATTCTCAACTTAAAACCAGATGTTACCGTGTGCTCCACGGATGCTGAGGTCGACCGATTAAAACCTGATCCGAAAGGACTTTTTGTTGCCGTCTCCAAATTAAGAATACCAATTGAGCAGTGTCTTTTCATTGGTGATAGAGATGACAAGGACGGGGAGTGCGCCAGACGCGCAGGAATGCCATACCTCATCATGAATCGAAGAAGGAACCATTCAAATGGATTCAAATCCTTCTGTGAAATCTCTGAATCGATCAAAATTTGCAATCATTAGGAAAACAGTTGTGGCATATATTCAGCTTGCGAGGCCACAACAATATGTGAAGAATGGCTTTCTATGGCTCCCTCTATTCTTTGCCTGCAAGCTGGCCGATTCGCAAGCTGTACTTAATACTCTCTGGGCATTCATTGCATTCTCTTTGGCAGCCAGCGCTGTTTATGCCATGAACGATCTTAAGGATATCAATGAAGATCGTGAGCATCTACAGAAAAAAACCCGTCCTCTGGCAAGCGGGGCATTGCGCCCATCAAATGCGATAGTATTTATGATTGTTCTTCTATTTGTCTCTATCTCTATATCTATAACCTTACTTCAAAATGATTTCCTGATAATTCTACTTGCATATCTTTTTCTAAATGTTGGGTACTCATTTTATCTGAAACACATTGCCATTATCGATGTGGTTTGTATAGCCGTTGGATTCGTATTGAGAATACTCGCGGGTGGCGCAGTTTCAAAAGTTCCCATCAGCCATTGGATAGTCATTATGACATTTCTTCTAGCTATCTTCCTTGCATTGGGAAAAAGAAGAGATGATCTTTTGCTTTTAGCCGAAGGTTGCGGAGGCAGGAAATGCCTGAAAGGATACAATCTCGAATTTGTTTCCTTGAGTATGGTCATCATGACCCCTGTTGTCATAATGACTTATCTGCTCTATTGTGTATCTCCTGATGTCATTCAAAAACACGGAACGAATAACCTTTATTTCACCAGTTTTTGGGTTATTGTTGGTCTTTTGCGATATTTGCAGATATCCTTCGTCGAAGGTCGAAGCGGATCGCCAACTTCAATCCTCCTTCAGGATCACTTTTTATGGGCCGTGATCGGTGGGTGGATACTGAGTTTCTATTGGTTTATCTATGTTGCTGGTCACTAAATATACTCTTTTTACCGTTATAGCCATCACGATGAACATTTTCTGCCAGGATGTTGTGAACCGGCTGTACCAGGGACAATTTAACCTGTATGCTTCGATGCTGGCGGGTACACTTGCCGGTCTTGTGGTCAAGTACATTTTAGATAGGAAATACATCTTCCTATTTCGAAGCAAGAGTCTGTTTCATGATGCTCAGAAATTTATTCTGTACTCCACTATGGGGGTTGTTACTACGTGCGTCTTTTGGGGAGTGGAGATGACATTCGACTTCGCCTTTCAAGACGTCATCATGCGCTATGTGGGTGCCGTGGTCGGGCTAAGTATTGGATATTATATCAAGTACCGGTTGGATAAGCGATTTGTCTTTGTGGAGTATGCATGAAAATCTGTGGTTGGGGAAGATATCCTCAGATCGAGTCGGAAGGACTTCACTTTGAAACCCGGAACCAGCTTTGCAGTAGCCTGGAGAAATGCGCTGAATGCATAGTGTATGCTCGAGGCAGGAGCTATGGGGATAGTGCTTTAAACGAGAGAGTAATCTTTACGGATCGCTTCGACAAGTTCCTTATGTTTGATCGCACCAAAGGAATCCTGAGTTGCGAAAGCGGGGTCACTATTGCCGAAATCATCGAAGCATTCTTGCCAAGAGGGTGGTTTGTGTGTGTAACACCTGGAACCAAGTTTGTCAGCATCGGCGGTGCGATCGCCAGTGATGTGCATGGTAAGAATCACCATAAGGCAGGCTGCTTCAGCGAGTGTGTCATCTCATTTTATTTGATGCTGCCCGGTGGTGATATCGTTCGGTGCAGCAGGGAAGAGAATCCGGAACTCTTTCACGCAACCTGTGGAGGCATGGGTCTGACTGGAATCATACTGGAGGCGACTATCCGTCTTCAGCCTGTAAGAAGTGCTTACATTCGTGAAAAAGTGATCCGATGTGAAAATCTGGAGGAAGTTCTCGATCAGTTTGAAAAGAATTGCGAAGTTCCTTATTCCGTGGCTTGGATTGACTGTTTAGCGAAAGGAGATGACCAGGGACGGTCGGTGCTGATGCTTGGTGAACACGCAGATTCGGGCAATTTGAGTGCCGCATTAGAAAGACAAATCTCCATGCCGTTTAATTCACCGGCATTTCTTATCAATAAGTCCACTGTATCTATATTCAATCATCTGTATTACCAAAAACAGCAAGCATGTGTGGATGGAAGGCTTACTTCAATCAATACCTTCTTTTATCCATTGGACAGAATTGGTCATTGGAACCGTATGTATGGTTCCAAAGGTTTTACGCAGTTCCAACTGGTGATGCCCAAGGAAGCAGGCAAGAAAGGATTAAGCACAATATTAGATAGAATTTCTGTCGCCGGCCTGGGTTCTTTTCTTGCTGTTTTGAAACTGCTTGGGCCTGGGAATACCAACGACCTATCTTTCCCAATGGAGGGCTACACCTTGGCGTTGGATTTCAAGATTCAGCAAGAACTTTTCCCTCTCCTGGATGAACTCGATCGCATAGTTCTGAATTATGGGGGAAGATCCTATCTAACCAAAGATGTCCGTATGTCAAAGGAAGTATTCAGAATGGGATATCCAAAATGGGAGAAATTTTCTGAGATCAGAGAAAGGTATCGAATGAATCGCAAATTCAACTCACTCCAGTCAAGACGGTTGGGAGTTTAGATATGTATCTTCTCATTCTGGGCGCCAATTCGGATGTGGCTCAAGCTGTTGCGAGGAAGTTTGCAAAAGAAGAGAAAGCGAACCTATATCTGGCATCCCGCGACATGGGAATTCTACAGAAAAGGGCGCAGGACATCACTATTCGATATGAAGTGCAGGCTAAACCATTATACTTTGATGCACTTGATTATAATTCCCATGCTGGATTCTATGACAGCTTGAATCCGAAGCCTGATGGGGTTGTGATTGCATTTGGTTATCTCGGAGACCAAAAACAGGCACAGAGTGATTTTCAACAGGCGAAGCAAATTATTGAGACAAACTTCGTTGGTGCGGTGAGTATTCTTGAAATCGTCGCATCGGATTTTGAGAAACGCGGGAAAGGTTTTGTTATCGGGATTAGTTCAGTTGCAGGAGAAAGGGGAAGACAGAGCAACTACATATATGGCTCTGCAAAGGGGGCGTTGACAACTTACTTGAGTGGACTACGGAACCGGTTGTATCATTACAATATACATGTACTCACTGTGCTGCCCGGTTTTATACTGACGAAGATGGTCGATAATTTAAGCGTGCCGAAGCTTCTCAGCGCAGAACCTGAAAGGGTTGCCAGGGACATATATCATGCTTTTGTTAAGAGACGGGATCGGATTTATTCGAAGTGGTTTTGGAGATTTATTATGATGCCAATCAAACTCGCCCCTGAAAGACTATTCAAAATGGGGCGCCTATAATATGTCCTTATAATAAGTCATCAAGTGACATTATAATAAAATCAGAGCGAGAGATATGCCGGAGAGTGAATGATGGGATCATCCCTAAAACTCATTTCGGAGTTATTGCTTGTTTTTTGTCTTTTCACGGCCATTTCTATAATAACTAATGTTACGCAACACCAGATCACCTATAATCAGGGAAAAGGGTGGGATGGAGTTGAATACTACTCGTTAGCTAAACAAATGATCGGCAAGGAAACACTGAAGGGGGACGGTCCATACGTATACAGAATAGGAACTCCCTTTTTAGCTTCGCTGATTCCGCTGGATGATATATCCCTGAGATTTAAAATTGCCAATATTATAGCATGCCTAGTGCTCGTAGTATTATTGGCGTACTGGTTAAGGCTTTATATCCCCAACGCGGCAATCAGGCTGATAATGATGTTGCTTTTTATGACGCAATGGCATGCCCCTATCAGATTTATGTATTATTATCCAATTTACACTGACCCGTGGGCACTTGTATTTATTATGGCTGGTTTAATATTGATTCACAAAGGGGCAGCTAGCCGGAGCAATGTGTATACATACTGGGTGGCGGCTTTGTCCTTCGCGGGGGTTTTCTTTCGTGAAGTAGTTATCCTTATACCAATAACGTGGTGGTATGCGAAGAATTCTGCAAATATCCGGCAACTTGCTCATGGTATTTCCGGCCGCCTGTTCAAGATTGAAACAAAGGAAAGAGTTGCGAAAGATGAAAGAATATACGTGGTGAAAGCCTTATTCAGGGAGACTATTCCCCTCATAGCGGGGATTGCTGCCGTTATTATGATAAGAGCTATAGTACACCAAAGTAACCCATATCAATTTACTAAAACAGCGATGAGCTGGATGTATGACAAACCAATTTTAACATACGTTCATGCATGGTTTATAGCATTTGGACCTATAATAGTTATACCTCTTCTAAATTGGGGCATGGTCAAAGAGTGGTTCAAGACGCATAGCTTTCATACTATGTTTATGATAATGATATGCATACTGGGATGGGTTGGTGGGTCAGATACAGAACGTATAATATATTGGGGGATGCCTATAGTATATGTTATTATTGGATTGTCAATAGTGAATAAAATAGATCTAATTAAACATTCGCCCTTCCTAGTGGCATTTATGATTTGTGTTCAATGTATATCACAGAGGATATTGTGGTATATACCCGATTATCCGTTGTCAACACTAAATCAAGCTAACGGAATTATTGCTATGATCGGCAAGGTGTTAAATACGCATACTATATTGTTCCTTACGGTGGTGGGTAGCTCCGGGAACTATCTGGACCTGTTCTCCTTTTATTCTGAACTTCCAATAAGAGTGGTAGGGTTGTTCCAATATGTTATGGTTTGCATTGTACTTTTAGTATGGATGAGGATCAGGGATATTTCTTTAGGGCACCAGGGATTTGTTGAGTGATAGTTACTAACTTCATGGGGATGAGCATAAATGAGTGGGGTAAATCTTTCAAAGCGTTTGAGATGTGTGGGGATTTTTATCTGCATAATCAGCGTATTTTCTGCACTTGCTCTGCCCCAGAATGAAGTGTCACTTGCGGGTTGGGCCGGGGCGTGGAGGGCTGCCGGAAGTCTGGGGGTCGCACGTTCGGGTCACACGGCCACGCTGCTTGCCGGCGGTCGGGTGCTCGTGGTCGGGGGACAGGACTCAGGCGGCAGAGCCCTTTCCCAGTGTGAGATCTACGACCCGAACACCGGGGTTTGGAGCCCGACTGGAAGCCTCTCCAGCGCGCGCTCGGGTCACACGGCAACCCTTCTTGCCGGCGGTAAAGTGCTCGTGGCCGGGGGACAGGACGTTTACGGCGACGCCCTTTCCCAGTGTGAGATCTACGACCCGTCCACCGGGGTGTGGAGGGCGACGGGAAGCCTCGGCATCGCGCATTCGAGTCATACATCCACGCTGCTTGCCAGCGGCAAAGTGCTTTTGGCCGGGGGACAGGACTCATACGGCAACGCTCTTTCCCAATGTGAGATCTACGATCCGTCGACTGGAATGTGGAGTGTGACGGAAAGCCTCGGTTCCGCGCGTTCGAGTCACACGGCCACTTTGCTTGGTAGCGGAAAGGTGCTGGTGGGCGGAGGGCAGGACCTATCCGGCAATGCTCTTTCCAACTGTGAGATCTACGATCCTTCCGCCGGAGTTTGGACGGAGGCGGCAAGCCTGGCCACGGGCCGCTTTTCTCACACGGCCATCCTGTTTTCCGGCGGCAAGGTGCTCGTAGCCGGGGGACAAGACCTTTATGGCAATGCGCTTTCTGACTGTGAGGTCTACGACCCGGTTACGGATGCTTGGACGGAGACCGCAAGCCTGGCCACGGGGCGTTTTTCTCACACGGCAACCCTGCTTTCCAGCGGGCAGGTCCTTGCTGTCGGGGGGGAGAACATATACGACAATGCTCTTTCGGACTGTGAGATCTACGATCCGTCCACCGGAGTCTGGACAGAGGCGGCAAGCCTCGGCACGGGACGTTTTTCTCACACGGTCACTCTGCTTACCAGCGGGCAGGTGATTGCGGCCGGGGGAAACTGGACGGACGGCAAGGGCAACCGAGGCGTTCTTTCCAGTAGTGAGATCTACGGTTCGCCGTCAGGTTCCCCGCGCATGGCGGTTGATGCCACAATCGGGTCACCGGGTGCTCCGAGAAACGTAACTGCAACAGCCGGCAATGCGCAGGCGACGGTCAGCTTCTCGGCCCCCTACTCAAACGGCGGCGCCGCCATAACGGGCTACACCGTTATATCAAGTCCCGACGGCGTAACAGCCAAAGGTCCCGGGAGCCCGATCACCGTGACGGGTCTGAGCAACGGCACAGCCTATACATTCACCGTTACTGCGACCAACGCGGTCGGGACCGGTCCGGCGTCGGGCCCGTCGAACGGCGTAACGCCCGCCACGGTCCCGGGCGCGCCGACAAACGTAGCTGCAACGGCCGGCAACGCCCAGGCAACGGTCAGCTTCACCTTCCCGGTCTCAAACGGCGGTGGCGCAATATCGGGCTACACCGTGACATCGAGTCCCGGCGGGATGACAGCCCGGGGTGGGGGAAGCCCGATCACCGTGACGGGGTTGACCAACGGCACAGCCTACGCATTCACGGTAACGGCGACGAACACGGTCGGGGCCGGTCCGCCGTCAGGTCCTTCCAACCTGGTAATTCCGGCCGCAGCAGCGGGCGCGCCGAGAAGGACAACCGCAATTGCGGGCAACGTGGCAGGGGCTGCTCTGTCATCAGGTTCCCCAAACGGCGCGACTGCGACCGGTGGGTCGTGGTTATATCAAAGAGCTATAACCCTGACAAACAACGGAAGCGCATTGACCAACTACCAGGTCAATATTGCGCTTACATCCGCGAACATGAGCTTTGTCAACGCCAAACCCGATGGTTCCGATATCCGGATAAAAGCCGGTGACGGTGTAACGGATATTCCGTACTGGATAGAGCAATGGGACAGTACAAAACAGATTGGAAGCATTTGGACCAAAGTCCCTTCCATTCCAAGCGGGACCTCCATAATATACCTTGTTTATGGTAACCCTTCCGCAAGCACAACAGCAAGCGGCGCCAACACCTTTTTATTTTTCGACGACTTTGAAACTGCCGACCCCGCGCCTCAACCAGGGTATTATCAGGAGAGTACCCCGGCAACCGTCAATATGGGATTGGCACAGACCTGGGAGGGCGCCGACTGGCCTCATTTTTTCACCATTCTCACCATGAACGCAGCGATCGACGGCCAGATCTATAAGTATTGGGGGTGGTATGGACTGCATTCAAACAGCGTTTCCGGAATTGGACTGGTCGGGTCTAATGACCTTGTAAACTGGACCAAGTATTCCGGAAATCCGGTAATTTCTACTGCCATCGGAGCCAGAAGTCCGAGTGTGATAAACGATTCAGGCACACTCAGGATGGCTTACGAGACTACCCATTCACCATATCAAATAGGTTATGCCACGAGCACGAACGGAATTACCTGGACAGTTCAGAGCGCTTTAACGAATTCGACCAACTATAATTCCTGTCCTCACCTATGGATAAATCCCAATGATTCGACCACGCCATATTATCTCTATTATACGGTACTTAACAGTACCGGCACACAGAGCTGGTTAAATGTCAGGCGCGCATCGTCTGTAGCGGGACTGTCGAGCGCGTCGGATACTACCGTATGGAAAAACTGGCAGCATTACCAACCCGACGCCCCCTACCTGTCTCAAATATACGCGCCCAGTATGATCTATGACGGCAGCAGTGGTCAATATGTTCTACGGTTTGAGTCATTTCCTGCTTTGTCCGGTGAAGGGGATCTTGATACGGGCTGGGATGTAACGACTCTCATCAGCAGCAGTCCCACGTCCGGATTCAGTAAGGCGGGGGGCAATCCTTACCACTCCGGCGGTTATGCCTGCCCTTCATATTTTCTCGCTGGTTCGACCCTGTATAACTATTACTGTTATTACACAGGTTCAGCCTGGCAGATCGCATACACGACGTCAACGCCTTCTTCCGGCCTCCAGGGATACAGCAAGCCTCAAAGCGCCTTGTGGACAGCGGTTAACGACGCATCAGATGTCCAGGCGCCGACCTGGAACATCGTACCATGCACCGACTGGAAAGGCGCTTCCGGAAATTGCCTGAAGGGTTTCGGCCGGTTTAGCGGCTATAACAATGTCTCGATGCTGCAATCCAGCTATTCGGGCACTAATTACATAGTCAACGCCCGCATCCGACAGATTGAATATGAGGATGCCCTCCTCGGATTCAGGATGGGATCGGCAGATTCTGAATATACCGGCGAGATCGACTATAATAACAATAGTGGAAACAATCTCGATATTACGACTATGCCAAAGTGGACAACAGTTTCAACCACCGCCGCC
>Ga0326728_10008145_pt1 | contig 26300 bp, 18 predicted proteins | sample MB3enrmetagenome_FD_207602 | JGI IMG/M metagenome (GOLD analysis project Ga0326728, IMG submission 207602) | Lab enriched peat soil microbial communities from McLean, Ithaca, NY, United States - MB31MN | ecosystem: Environmental > Terrestrial > Soil > Wetlands > Peat | place: USA: New York... | reverse complement strand
GAAACATGTTTGAAACGTAGTTAAGCGGGTTGATTGAGAAAACGGCGTCAAAGAGGTAAATTAACGCTTTAGGCTCCTTTGTTAACTCATCAACTATGTATGGTCCACTTGCTCTGAAAGCAAACAGCTCCATCTGCCCAGGAGTATCAACCAAGACGATGTCAGCGTTGACTTCTTCGATGTCGCGGGTTAAATTTTCAATCTCGTCAGCTATTAAATCAGCTGCCATAATCAATGCGCCGTTGGGTCCTAAACCATATTTCTCCATTAAATCGCCGACATCAACGTAGTTGCGCACGTCAACATCTGGCGAATAAGGAAGCTTCAATGCGCCAGGATCCAAATTGACAACGGCAACATCTTGCTTTGACATCTTTAACCATTCACTGAACGCTGCAGTGAACAGGGATTTACCAGAACCAGCTGTTCCAATAACAAACGCGAGGGGCATTTTTTTTCTCTCCGCTTAACGTGTGAATCACTCTAAAAGTAATAACCTTTCTGTATTACACCTAAGCACCGTGCTGAAAGCACGCTAAATTTGAACAAGCTGCCTCGGGTTGCTTTTTTGGTTTAGGTTTGAAGTGATTGCAGATTGCGTCTCTACGCGTTTGCGAAGTCCTGAGGGTTGTGTGTTCCCTATTTTAGGGATGTGCGGATTACTTTTTGGTAGACGTAGACGAAGTAGATTGCTGTGAAGGCTGTGAGTGTCATTTCAATAGTGAGGATTGTTGGGTTTGTTTCTACTGCCCTGAAGTACCCTTGCATGAGGATATCTGAGAAGACGAGGATTTGGAGGAAGATTGCGCCGCCTAAGCAACTTAAGCCCAAGCTGTGGATAACTAGGCTGATTCGATGGTTTAGCTTTGGATCAATGGTCATCAGTTCATCGAATTTAATACGGCTTATTGAGACTTAAGATTTATGAAAATGCAAACTGAATCCAGAATAATAAACACAAAGAAGCTTTAGTAACAACCGCCTGCAGAAGTCTTCACCCTTCAAGCCATCTGCAAAAAAGGCAACTCATTTCATTGAAGCTTTTATCCGAATTTGCCATGTATGTAGTTTGCGGTTAACTCGCTTCTGGGTTTCTCAAAAAGAGTTTTAGTATCGTTAAACTCTGCAAGTTCGCCAACATACATGAAAGCGGTGTATTCCGAAACTCTCATCGCTTGTTGCAGATTATGCGTCACAATGATGACCGTGTATTTTTCCTTGAGAACTCTAACGAGGGATTCAATGCGGGATGTTGCAGCTGGATCTAAAGCGCTGCAGGGTTCATCCATGAGAATCAGTTCAGGTTCTGCCGCCAATGCGCGTGCTATGCATAGTCTTTGCTGCTGCCCGCCTGAAAGGGAAAGGGCGCTTTCGTTTAGGCGATCTTTGACTTCGTCCCATAACGCTGCTCCTCTGAGACTTTTTTCGACAACTTCTTTGAGCTTTTCGCCTTTTGCGGTGTTATGGATGCGGGGACCGAAAGCCACGTTTTCAAATATTGATTTGGGGAATGGGTTAGGCTTTTGAAATACCATGCCTATTCTTCGTCTTAAATCATAAACATTGCTGTCGTCACCGTAGACGTTTTGCCCATCCAGCATTATCTCTCCTGATGTACGGCAGCCAAAGATAAGGTCATTCATCCGGTTGATTGACCGCAGAAGTGTAGATTTGCCGCATCCTGAAGGACCCATTATAGCTGTAACAGCATTTTCTCTAACTTGAAAGTCAATGTCTTTTAAGACATGATTGCTCTTAAACCACAGATTAAATTTTTTAGTTTCGACTTTTCCCAAGTTTTTCTTCTCCTGCCTTAAGGTAGCGTTTAATTATGGTTGTCCAGACTTGTAGCTGAGAAGGTTTAACGGCAAGATGGCTGTTCTCCTTGGGAAGTCATTGTTGAGATGTGCGTGTTATATTGGTTTCCTCAATAGCCGATATAGACTATAATATAATATATAATTTGTTTAGATAAGGAATTTATTATATAATTCACCTTAGGAAATCGGGGCTTATTAGCTAGAGGGAAAGGAGGGCTCTATAGTTTGTGGCAGGCAAAACTGGATGAAGAAACAAGAAAGGTGCAGTTTACAGGGGGTTCCACCTACATCATATCTTTACCTAAAAGGTGGATCTCTGAAAATCAAGTAAAAAAGGGAAGCTTCATAAAACTCCGCGAAGAAGAAGGCGGATTGTTAACGATTGTTCCCCCGAGCTCCACAGTACAGAAAAGACTTGATGAAGCTACAATTATGGTTTCTCCGAATGATGACACTGAAATGATTGTAAGAAAGATTGTTTCTGCTTATTTGGCAGGATACAATTCGATCCATATTAAAGCAGATAAGCAACAATTGTCCACAAAGCAGAGGCACGATATGAAGATTTTTGTTCGGCGCATGCTTGTTGGAACTGAAATCGTGAATGACACTTCTTCCCAATTAATTTTGCAAGTTCTTTTAAGCTACCCTGAATTGACTATTCAAAACGCTTTGAGAAGAATGAGCATAATCACAACGTCGATGCATAAAGATGCAGTATTAGGTCTTACAGCAAGCGACAATTTGCTGGCAAAAGAGGTAATATCAACGGACAACGAGGTAGATCGATTCAATCTCTATGTAACTAGACTGCTTAGGGCAGCAGTACAGAACCCCAGAATAACGAAAGAAATTGGCCTTGTAAACAACAAAGACTGCTTAGGCTACCGCCTAGTAATTAAGTCAGTCGAACGAACCGCAGACCATGCTGTCAACATAGCAGAAAACGTGTTGACGCTCAAACACGGTTTGAATGATGATACGGTGGAAAAAATTGAGAACATGAGTTGTATCGCCATTAAAATGTTTGACACCGCCATGGAATCACTGTTTAGGCAAGACTACAACGCAGCCGAAAATATTATAGAAAGCATCAAAGAAATCGTCACCTTAGAAAGAGAAGCGATTGAATCATCTCAGTTGGACACACAAGATGGCGCCACTTCGCGTTTAATTATTGAAAGCATTAGAAGAACAGCCGAATATGCCTGTGACATCGCTGAAATTGTCCTCAATTTGACTGTCGATTCGATACTTGTGTGAAAAAAATGTCAGGAGAAGTCAAAGGCTATTTATCGAAACCCAATAGCTACATACTAAAATTTAAAAAATATATAAATGATCGAACTTTAATTACCGATCTGCTGACTAAATTCATCATCACTTTTGGTGTAGTTTTGATTGTTGGCGGGCTTTATTTAATGATGACTGATCCTGGCGCTTCAACTCAGGTCGCTCAAACATCAGCTACCCAATCAGTAGTATCTACTATGGATTGGATACCGGGAATCCCTTTCTACATCAACAGCCTTGTCAATGTCGGCACTTCCGCCATCGGATTGGTTTCTTGGATCCTGGGCATAGACTTCCTTCTAGTCGGTTTGGGGTTTTGGGTTAGAAATCAAATAGCTCGTTTAATAGGCTTAATGATATTCATTTTAGCGGCAGCCTTTCAATTTGTACAGTTCATAAATCTTGGGATAATGGGCTCGCCTACGTCAATTATAGAGTTGCTGGTAGATGGAATTTTTATTTATTTTCTTTTTTCAAAGTTTGAATCACAAGCAGCCATGAGAAAGCAATTGATTAGTTGAAGCCCCCTCCGAGCTAACGTTTCTTTGTCGTTTCTAACTTTTTGATTAGTCCGATTCTTAGACTTATTGAAAGTTTATTCGATGAGTCTGATTTTACTTTTATAAGATCTGCAGTTTGCGATGCTGCGTTCTCACTTGATCCTTTTTAGAGCAACAAACAGTAAGCAATTGTGCAAAAGTAGCAGTTTTAGTTGGCTCGTTTCATTTGAGAGTTTCGTTTCGACTTCATTTATGGTAGAATTTGGAAGCTAACAACGGTTTCAGGAGCTAATGCTGTTCCATTAGCGGTTAGCAGACATATGTAGGCGGTAGCTTGACCGGTGAATGCCCATGAAGGAATGGCAATTGTAGTATCAACAACCGTGAAGTTTTGCATCTGCATCGTGTTTGTGAAGGCGTATGAACCTATGGGAACGTTTGCTTGGTCGAATATTGTTATATCTAATTCTGAACCTGGAGTTGCAAAGAGCCCAGTGTCTATGGTAAGCTCGATTGGCAGAACTTGTGATCGATGAATAGTGGCGGGGATTTTGATGTTTTCTATGTTGCTTAGGTAGTTGAAGTTAAAAGTTGTTGTGTTGCTGACAGTAACCTGTAAAACCTCGAAGGAGGCAGTGATTGTCCATGTGCCGAAAATGATTTGGGTTGCATTAGGGTCAGGTTCAGGTAATCTGTATTCGACATGAGCAATTCCTGTTTGGTTTGTTACTGCATCTTCAATAGCAATTATAGTTCCATTAGTATTCTGGACTGAAAACGATATGTCTTGATAAGGGACCGAACTGTTTTGGTAGGTTAATAAAGCGTATATTTCTAGTAGATCACGAGGGCCATAAGTCGCGCTTGTGCCAGAAGCATCGATACCGCCTTTGTTTGTAAAGACCTGAATTTTTGCATTCTGTAATGTTGCATTAGTGCTAGGTGAAGAACTTGCAGTGGGAGTCGGAGATACACCTGGAGAGGCGTTTGTCACAATAACCGTTGCACTATTACAGGTCACATCGGTAGTTGTGTTTGGCTGGGTGTAGTTCGCAATTGTATAGCCTCCAGCAATCGTCACTGGGCTGGAACCATAACTTGTGATATTAAAAATTAAGGTGGCTATCACACCGGACGATTCAATAGATACATCATCGCCATCAATAGCCTCACTTAAACCACCCAGAATCACTCCGCTTGTATTGTTCCACAAACTGGGCGAGTTGCCTATGAATTCTGTTGGATCATCGTTTGTGTTATCCTTCAGAAAAGAACCTTCTTGAATTTTTATTAGTTGTAGAACAGTAGCGTTCCAAGCTACGGTTGGTAAGGTCCAAGCCCAGAAAGGAACAGCATTGTCGGTCCTGATATCAACCCGTACTGTTGTGTTGATTAGGTTTGAATTTGGGCCTAATATTATGGTTGATGTGCTTGTAGAGCCTGAGAGAACAGCGCTAAACTCCTGCTCTGAAGTGCTAGCCGTGCTTACACTTGAGAATGCAAGCGTAATTCCAATAAGTAAGACGACTGTTAATGCAACCGCTATCTGTTTTTTGGCATTCATGTTTTGTTCTTCCAGGGTTATCATACATGATTTTTTGAAGGGGTAAAGCTTAATTTTATTTTTTGTCTTTTAAGCTTAAGATAATATTTGGAAGTTGGCTGTTTGTTGAGGGCATAATGGTACTCCACCGTCGGTTGGAAGGTTGGTCAGGACATTTACGTACACTGTTGCTGTTCCAACATAAGCCCATGATGGGATCGTGAAGGTCAGTGTAATGGTGACGGTTCCTGCGGACGTAGGGACAATGTTGGCTGTGGAAAAGTCTACAGGAACTTGTTGCGAGTCGCAAATGGTGACGGATAGTATACATGGGACATCTGTTAAGACAGTGACTTTTATGCTCATTGATTGGGATCTTTGAACGCTCGCTGGCAACTGGATTCCGTTAATGTTGACAAGATAGTTGAAGGTGAATCTTACGGTGCCAGTTACCACTACTTGAGATACATCAACTGAAGCCACAATGGACCAGGTGCCAAATAGTGATTGTGGGTCAGAGCTAGGCCAAGGCAGTCTAAATGCCCAAGTGGCAAATCCAGTTTCATTTGTATTTTCTGTAGTAAGGCTGCATATGGTCCCATTAGGAAACAGAACGGCGAAGGCTACTTCTTTGTCTACTACTGGCGCGTTGTCGTAGGTGACTAATGCATACATTGTGACAAGCTCTTGGGGACCATAAACGCCCTTATCTGTAAACACTTGAATCGTTGCAGGCTTTGGAACAGGGGCATTTTCGATTTGTATCCATGCTGATGTTGTGGATGTGTTAGTGTAACTTGAAGATGGGGAAGGATTGACGTCTGGCGCCGTCACTACCAAGGTTATTAGGAGGTATGCTGGGCTTGACACGGTAAATGAAATTTGTTCGCCGCTATAGGAATCAAATAATGAGTAATTTGAATATTCAACTAACCAAGCGTAGTTTGTTATTTTGCAAGTAACCCCACCGTCAGAACCAGCCGTGGAGGAACTGGCATCCAATAGAATCGTATCATTTACATAGTATACGGTTCCGTTCTGGGGTGTGAAGCTTGCAGTTGGGCCATAAGTAGATGTTGCCGGAGACGGACTTGGAGAAGGGGAAGGCGAAGGCGAAGGAGAGGCTGTAGGTGAAATGGCATCAACCGTTGCGCTATTGCATACAGCGGTGACTCCAGTTGTGTCTGAACTTGAAGCATACAAGACGGCTCCAGAGATAGTGATCGGGCTGGTGCCATAACCGACAACTGTGAATGTCAGAGTCGCGACTACGCCTGCGCTGGTTGTCGCTACGGCAGTGGCGGAATCTATAGCGTCAGATAAACCGCCACCAATGTCGCCGGCGGCATTGTTAATTTCGCCTTCCAGGTATAATGTTGATCCACCTGTTTTTAGCCATGGACCTTCCACCGCTGATTTACATGAAAGCACTGCAGGATTCCAGGTTATTGAGCCTATTGTCCAGCCCCAAACGTTTGCTGCACCGCTAATGTAAATGTCAATTGAGAGGGTTGAACCCATTGGGTCAGGACTAGGGCCTAAGGTGATGCTGGAAGTGGTTGTAGTTCCTGAGAGTACTGCGCTTAAGACTCCAGTCGTAGAAACGGAAGCATCAGCTTGAACTGCTAAAGATTGGTCGCCATTAAAAACGGCGTTTGCTACTGTTGCAGCTATTTGAGGGTTCGAATCGGTAGAGGATGACGTTGGTCCCAGTAATTGAACATTGGCTAAGTTTATTCCTGTTGACCCATCGCCTACAATTTGAAAAATGAACGATACTAAATCTCCTGAGCCCGAAGCGCTATTTTGTGAAAGCAGTACATCATTTATATTTTGTATTGTTCCATCACTGTTGTCTATGGGCGAAGCCGTGAGAGATGTTTGTCCCGCAGTGCTGAGGAACGATCCTTCCGAATAATTCATCATTTGTAAGATTGAAGGGTCCCATGACAAGCCAAGGCTCCATCCCCATAGGTTGGTGACCCCTTGGATGTTTGCTGTTACTGTGAAGTTTCCGCCTATCCCTAATGATTGACCTGAGATAATAGACGGATTTAGGCTGACGCTTGTGGGCGTATCAGCATACGTATTTCTTGAAAATAAAATCACAGATAAAAGAATGCAGGCGATTATTGCTAAGGATACGATTATTTTGATTTTTAATTTAATTTAAACAACGCTCCCCTTAAACTATGTCTTTAATTTAGCTCAGGCTCGGTTGAAGCTCTTCTCCTCGCTTGCTTTAAAAAATCGCTCGGATATTATTCTATCTTTATTAAATAAAATATTTAGATTACATAGGTGGATTAGCGCAAGCTGATTTTTTGAGGATTGGCACAAGTGGTGAGGCGGCACATAATGTTCGGTCCGATTTTGACAATAGACTAGGCGTGTTAGTGCTTACCGAATGGTTATTTGGCAACCAAAAATAAGCAGTAAATCGTGGGATTGAGTGTTTATGACGCTATATTGTCTATGGTTATTTGGCCGTTGGTTACTGTGCAGTTGATCGGTTGCATTTCTCCAGTCGTCACGTTTGGGATAGGTTCGATTTCATGGTTATTATACAATATTAGAGAAGAACTTCCGCCTAAGTCATTTGCGCCGTTTATGATAATGGGGGAGGTCCCTGCAGCTAGTACTGCAAACGTTAAGGTTAGGATTACGCCGCTTCCTCTGGTAGTGGCGTTTACGTTTAATGCTTCATCCGTGCTGGGAAGAAGACCTGCCTGAACCCAATTCGTGTCATTTAGTGTAGTTAAGAAGAAGGTTGATCCACCTGTTTTTAGGAAAGGACCTTCCTGAACCTGTGTTAAGTTTAGGACCTTAGGGTTGAATGCTAGATAGTCAAGTTCCCAACCCCAAAGGTTACGGACATTGGTAACGTTGATGTTTACTTGTATTGCTTGACCGATTTTGGCGTTTTGTAATTGTATTGAAGCAGGGTCAACACTAACGGTCGTCGGTCCAGATTGAATTGCAGCTGCCGGTGTTGAATAATGGAGATAAGCGACTATAGCAACGCTTAGAATAATGATTATGGCTACTCCGGCGATAATTTTGCCTTTCAATTTTTAAAACTCCCTTTTTCCCTTCCCTGCCTCTTAAGGCTTTAGAGTGGTTATTTAGCCTATTCAAAATAAAATACATAACCCTGATTAATTCTAAATAGGTTATATAATCAATTGGTCAGAGGATGTATAGCATGGGGGCTTCGTCTTAGCTGTTTTTTCTTCCATACATAAGCAAGTACTCCGAAGAGGGGAATCATAACTATTGGTGCAATTATCCATGAAGGAAACGCCGATGATAAAGAATTGTTTGAAAGAACGTCAATTGTCGCATTATTGCAGGTTACATCGGTGGGAGAGCAGGTCGCCTGACTAAGGCTTGCAACGGTATATGCACCCGAAACTGTTATTTGGCTAGTTCCGTAGTTTGTGATCTTAAAAGTTAAGGTTGCGAGCACTCCAGAAGAGTCAACAGATGTAACAGCAGTGCTTAATGCTTCAGTTAGTCCACCGTCAATTTCTCCTCTAGTGTTGTTCCACAGGTTCGGTGAATTGCCGATGAAAAGAGCTGAGGCTCCAGTATTGTCTGCTAAGAAGGGGCCTTCCTGAACATCAGTAAGTTTCATTATTGCGGGATTCCAGGATACCGTGGATAAGGACCAAGCCCAAAAACCAGCAGAGACATTATCAATCCTAATGTCGATCTTGACAATTTTGCCAATAGGGTTCGAAGTCACCGTAATTTGTGAAATATTTGTTGAACCTGATTGCACTACACTGATAAAGGCATTTGAAAGATGAACAATATTTTCCATTGGTGCAACCTTCAGTGAAGCAGATTTTGCGAGTAACTGTGCAGTTTGATTGTCCAGAAGCTTGTTTGGGTTGATAAGCATTGATTCGCTGGGGTAAGCTGCTGAAAACGAGAGGAAGATTAGAGAGAGGATAAGGGGGATGCATATGATTATGCCTATGATTGAGTTTTTCTTGGTTTTTATCTTAATCCTAGCCCCCTCATTGTTTTTAGCGCTTAAATGGTCAAAACGTTAAGTTAAGGTTAGTAAAGTTATATCACATGTAGATTAGGTATCACTTGACCCTCGTATGTGAAGAAACTCGGGTTAAATTGTGTTGCTGTCTAAGCTTTTTTTTGTTTAAGCGATAGCCAAGAACAGCGAGGAGTGTCATTACGAATATCGGCAGGATAACCCATGCTGGAAATTCAGGCACCGAAGCTGTTTTAGCTAAACCAGTTGGAGTTGGGGTGGTCGTTGTGGTTGCGGGTGGTGTTGAGGTAGGGTTTGCTGAGGAACTTGTGCCAGGGGCAGGTGAAGAAGTTGAAGAAACGCCATTCAAAGTAACAATTATTGTTGCACTATCACAGGTTACGTTGACTCCTACTGAGTCGGTGCTGTTTGCACGCAGGTTGCCTCCTGCAATAGTTATCTGGGATGTTCCGGTGCCTGTCACGAGAAAAGTCAAAGTTGCCAGAACCCCAGAGGATTCAACGGATGTACCCTCGATTGATAACGCATCTGTTAATCCACCTTCAATTAAGCCGTGAGTGTTATCCCATAGCTGCTTTGAGTTTCCAGCGAAAAAGGTTGAGCCTCCTCCCGTGTTATCTGTGAGGAAAGGACCTTCTTGAACTTGTGTTAAATTCAACACTTGCGGATTCCATGTTACCGTGGGCAGGGTCCAGCCCCAAATGGGTCCTGCATTATCAATGCGGATATCAATACTCACATCTGTGCCTATTGGGTTAGGGCTAGGACCTAAAGTGATGCTTGAAGTGCTGGTGGTGCCAGATTGAACCGCGCTAATAACTGCATTAGAAAGACTGGCAACGTTTGCCATAGGTGAAATGCTTAAGGTGCCTGAGCTTAACGTTGCCGACTGGTAGTTTAGTGACGACTGGTTTGCATTAGCCTTTACCGTTTGATTCACTATAGCTCCTGAAGCAGAAATTAAACATAACAAGAAGAGAGCACTTAAAACTACAAAAATCAAGTTTTTTCTAATTTTCATTTTACTTAACCTTCCCCCAATTGGACCAAAGATAGCTCATTGCCAAGTTAGCCTTGGCTTCACTTATGGGAAAAGATACATTGATGCTTATTCTATCTTAGGTAAGTAAAATATTTATAAATCAATAGTCTCAAGGTCAATCTATATATAATGGCTCTCTTGGTTAAAAGTTGAATTGTTTTAGACAATCGATATCGGCCTGTTTAAGTTTTATTGAGTTTGAGAGTGAAAAAAGAAAAATGTAGGGTTATTTAGTTTATTTTATGTTTGTTTTCGTAGCCAGAAAAAGGATCCTGCTAAGACAAGCAGGGTGATAATAACCAGGATTCCCACTATTGCTGGAGGCACGTTGAAACAGCCTGTGGTTTGCATTGACGTAGGCGTGGGGCTAAGTGTAGAAGTTGGTGTTGGTGTAGTTGAGGCGCTTGGTGCTTGGGTTGCAGTGGCGGTGGGGGTTGGAGTTGCGGTTGCTGCGCTACCTATAACATGTATCAGTACCGTTGAATTGCTCGTTCCGAGCGAATCAGTCACTGTTAATGTGACGGCGTAGTTGCCTGGGTTATTGAAGGTGTAGTTCGCTATCATTCCAGTGAGAGTTTTTAGCGTGCCATCCATGAAAGTCCAAGTGTAATTTGTGCTGCTTCCGCTTGAGACAGATTCAGATCCATTAAAGACGACTTGGGTTCCGACTGGAACGGATTGCTCCTGGCCAGCGTTGGCTGTTGGAGGCCCAGGAATTATGAGAGAAACTGTAGCTGTAGATGACGTGGATACAGGTGTTATTTGGGGGTTGGTTCCTGCTGCAGCACTGGTGGGATTTGGTCCCTCGAGGTAGGAAACGCCGAGAGTTATAGGCGTTGAAGCAGTTTGTTTTATCGCTTGGAATGTTAATGTTGCTAGAACGCCACTGCCGCTTGCAGATTGATCTTCCCCATTGCTGGATGATGAAACTGCGTCATCTAAAGTTACTAATTGCAAAGTTTCCAGATTAGAGTATGGATCTTTGTAGCTTGTCGGTTTAGTGGCAAGATAAAAAGTCGAAGCGACTTGGTTTGTAAGGAAGTTTCCTTCGCTGCTACTTTGAAACTTCACGTATTGACTGTCAAACGTAACGTTGATTGCCCATCCCCATAGATTCTGGACGTTGGAAATATCTATGTTTAGGGTGAAGGTTTGGTTAAGCTGCGTCGCGCTGACTGTTAATGGATTAAAAAAAACTGAGGGTTGAGTTTGTGCCTGAACCACGTGTGATATTGGAACGGTCAAGATCATGCTTGCAATCAGCAGGATTATACAGAATATTGTCTTTTCCACTTTAGGGACTCCAGTATTGGATGTATGCGCCGACGAACAGGAAGAAGTCAGTTGCGTCCACTTTCCCTTGGTTGTTTATGTCGCATAATGAGTTATAAGGTAACCCTTCGTAATAATTTATGTACGCAGCTGCAAAGATGAATAAGTCGTTGCCGTTAACTACGCCGGCGAAATCAAAGTCGCCTATCAACAGCACGTTGAAACCCGTTTGGGCAGTTACATCTTGGTTCGCATAAGATGCTGAGGCGTAAACTGTGTAGGCGCCGTCTGGGCAAGTCTTTGGAAGCTTGAATGTAAGGCTGTAAGCCCCTGCAGTAGCGCTCACAGTGGTAGGTGCTGGGCCTGAACTCGAAGTGCCTCCTGAGATTGTGAATTGGAACGATTGTTCTTGAGCCAATGGAATGCCGCCGTTCTGAGGGAAGCCTGAATATAAATCTGCATACCCGTATGCTGTCCCTGAATGTGCGGTGGTTGGAACTGGTATACTTAAAGTTGGACTTTGAGTTGCTTCTGCCCCTATTGACATTGTCGTGTATACTAGGCCAAGCGGTACGCCGTTACCATCGTATATGCTGATTACTAACAACCCTGTGTGTGCTTGATCGTCCGTGTCAGTTATTGATGCAGTGAAGTAGCCGAGGTTTCCATTCTGGGCAACGCTCGCTGGGCTTCCGCCAGAATTAGATGAGTAAGCTGTGGTGATTTGTTCGGGCAAATTGATTACCTCTGTTGAGCCTGTTTGCACTGTTCTTAAGACCATAGGCCCCTCCGAATTTGGGTAATCTATTTGTATTCCAACTAACCCGTCGCTTGGAGATAAACTGCCAGATTTCAGGGTTCCGCTTATAGTAATTGGGTCATACTTATTGTAAGTAGTTTGTTTGTTGGTTGCCACCGTAAGACTAGTAGTTGATTGCGCTGTTACTAAGATTACACTTGAAAATGTTGATAGAATTAACAAAAAAAGAAAAGGGAGAACTGTATTTTTTGTTCTCATGTTTAACCACCTAAGTTACGATGTCTCCGGTGTTGCCTACAGCGTTGTTGTTCCAGACTAGTGAAGTTCCGCTTGTTATAGTGTAGCTCCAGCCCCAGCTGACATCATTGAAGGAACCTGCACCTGAACTTGGAACACCTGCAAAGTATGCGCTGAGCCAATCATATACGTCGCTGGCTGGGTCTCCGGTTTGTTTGGAATAGGTGCCTAGCAGGATGTCGTTTTGTGTTCCGCCGAAGTTATAGGTTCCTATGTTTCCGGACTTGACGAGGTTACTTGGGTTAAAGCTAGTCGCAGTGAAAGTGGCAACGTATTCTCCGTACATTGTTCCGGTTTCGGTAGTTGGTTCCGTTACGCCATTTTGCGGACTTTTTGCGCCTGCGTATGTTGTGAAAGTGCCTGAGTATGTTGAGATGGCTTCATATTGATCTGAACCTAGACTCCAAACCTGAACTGTTTTGACGTAGTTGTCTAATGCCCAGTATCCTATAAGCCCTGTGTCCTCATCATTTTGAACAGTGTACTGAATGCTTAGCACTAACGGTTGAGTTGATACCACTATGTCGCCTGAGTTCTGTGCATTGTTGTTGTTCCAGACTTGCGTTGTAGTTCCGCTACTGTAGGTGTATGTCCAACCCCAACTGACATAGTTGAGTGAGCCTGTACCCGAACTTGGAATGCCTGCAAAGTATGTGGTTATCGGGTCAAATTTGTTAGCGTCCCCTTTTTGACCGTTTGTGTATAATCCTAGCAAAATGTCGCTTTTTGTTCCGCCGTAATTTTTGGTTCCTAAGTTTCCGTAGACCGGTAGGTTATTGGGGTTGAAACTTGTCGCTGTGAAAGTGGCAACGTATTCTCCGTACATTGTTCCAGTTGCACCGCTTGAACCAGTTTGTTCAGGTACGCCAGCTTGCGGACTTAATGCGCCAGTATAGGTTGTAAATGTACCTTGGTCTACTACGACGGCCTCGTAGCTATTTGCAGTGAGTTGCCAAACCTGTACTGTTTCGACATAATTGTCCATTGCCCAGTATCCATTTATTCCGGTGTCCTCATCATTTTGAACATTGTATTGGATGTTTAGCACTTGAGTTGGTATTGGAATAGTTGTCACGTCGCTTGCGTAGCCTGCACTTATGTACAGTGGAGCGGGTACTTGTGGACTGAACGCAACTCCGCCTGATTGTGGGTTACCGTCAAATATGTTGACGTATAATGTGGCATCTCCTACATATGCCCATGCGGGAATTGTTAAGCTGATGGCGTAGGTTTGTGTGTTAGTGTTTGACCAGAGTCCTGACGCTGCTGCCGGTGCTGTTTCTGGTATTAAGTATTGTGCCACTGGTACAGAGTTGTTGTCGAAGATTGTTGCTGCAAGATAGAATGGTACACTATTCCACTCGGTGTTTGTAACCGTTACTATGGCGTTTACAGTGTTTGTGCCCATGCCATATCTGTTGAATGTTGGAGTGCCGCCTGTGCCGCCGTTAGTGATTACAACACTATTTAGATTTAGTTGGTATCCATAGTAGAAGCTGCACGAGTCAGTCAAAATGTCTTGTGCAACATCGACTGAGGCATTTACGGTCATTTCTCCGAAGTACTGTGTCGGGTCGGTGTTTTGCCATGGAAGTCTGTATGAGGTTGTTGCTATGCCGCTTTGGTCGGTTGGAGCTGTAACGTATGTTAAGTATTGTCCGTCCAAGTAGACGTCGAAGGTGACGGTTTTATCAACCACTGGTGCACCGTTGTATGTTACGTAGGCATAGAGGTCAACTAATTGCTGCGGACCGAATGAACTTGCATCGGCATAAGGTCCTTGACCGCCATTCTGCGTCCATACATCGATTAGGCTGGTTGGTGTTTCTACAATGATGCTTAGAGTTGTTGGTGTAGAAGTGTCAACATATGATGGTGCCGGCGTGTTTGTGGGCGAGGGTGCTGTAACTGTTAAGGTTGCAGTTATGGTTCCTGGTGTATCTCCGATTTGGGCGGCTGTAAGTGCCACTGTCTGCGTGGTGAATGTGATCGGTGTTGTTGCGCCGACTAACATTATGCTCCAGGAGTACGTTGTTATTGGGCAAGTTTGCGATGGCGGTTCTGTATTTGTGCCTGGTACTGATGATGCTCCACTTAAGGTTGTTGGATATAGCGTGTATGTAACGGTGTTGCCGACTGGACTGTTAGTGGTGATTACTGCTTGTGGCGATGTTGCCGTTGCAGGTGTCCAACTGTATGCCAAGTTGTTCAGAATTGGTTGACTAGATGTAGGTGTGGGTGGGATTACAGCTTTTAAGAGTGTGGCGGGTGTCCCTGCTGATAGAACGATGTTGCAACTGCCGTAGCTAATGATTTGGAAGGTCAGTGTTGCTAAAACGCCTGAGCTTGCACTTGAAGTTGTCAACGTGTTGTATGCATCGCTAATGCCGCCTTGGACTAAACCTAGGGCGTTGTTAGGGTAGCCTGCCGCGAATTCTGTAACACCAATTGTACCGCCATCAAGGTATGAGCCTTCAGTAGGGGTGCCGACCATCTCGAGTACAGATGGGTTCCATGAGACACCAAAGTCCCAGCCCCAAATAGTTCCGGGTGCTGCGCTAGTTATGTAAGCGTCAACTTGGAAGGTTGAACCGATTGGGTTTTGGCTTGATGGAAGAGTAATTGTGTTTCCGCTTGTTTGTCCGTGTGGAACGAGACTGATTGATAATGGTGGTGCCGTAACTGTGACAGATGCACTGTTTGTTGTTGGTGTAGTGCCAGTGGTGTCGCTGCTTGAAGCGTATAAAGTTGCCGATCCGATGGTAACTGAACTTGTGCCGGAGCCGACCACTGTGAATGCCAGAGTGACAAGTACGCCTGCGCTGGTTGTTGCTACGGCAGTGCCGGAGGTACTTATAGCGTCGGTTATACCGCCAGCAACGTCGCCGACAGCATTGTTAATTGAGCCTGCCAAAAATAATGTTGCGCCACCTGTTTTTAGCCATGGACCTTCCGTTATTCCGGAAGGTGTTGCGGTTAGCGGGTTCAAGTTAAGCACTGCAGGATTCCAGGTTATTGAGCCTATTGTCCAACCCCAAACGTTAGATGCACCGCTGATGTAGAGGTCGATGCTCACGGTTGATCCGATTGGGTTAGGGCTTGAAGGCACAGTAATGCTATTTACATTAGTGGTGCCCCCGGTGCCTGATTGAACAGCACTAATAACTCCGGTTGCAGCTGATGCATGAACCAGGTTTACTGCCCCAAGCATTGGCATTATCATGAAGAAAATTAAGGCCAATGCTATTAGGCCTTTTTTATGGGTTTTGAAGTTCATTTTTTATTTCTCCTTTCTTGTGGGTTTTTTCTTCAGAGTTTATCCAGTTAGTTTAGCTAAGCAGTTGGGTAGTAGGTTGTGAAGTATGCAATGTATGCAGCAACGAAGCCTATGAAACTGTGACCATTGATTACGCCTGAAGCGTAAATGTCAGCATATGGGTTGTAGACACCGTTGGCATAGTAGTTGATGTATGCGTCAACAAAGTAGAAGAAGTCCGAAGGACCGACAGCTCCGTTTGGAAATGACTGAGTCTGAGTTGAAGTTAAGCCCTGTGCTGATCCGTATGTATTTAGGTTGGAATCTTCTACTACTCCGCCTGTGAAGTCATCACGACTTAGTGGAATATAGTTTTGATCTGCAACGAAGTTGCTAGTTCCTGAGCCGATGCCTGTTGGTGCTCCACTGGCTGGAATTGTGACCGCTGAAACATCGCCTGTGTTGGTAGTGCCATCTGCCATCATGTAAGCAATCCAAACTCCAGCGGCTAATGTTGGACCTGAAGCTGGGATTGGACCTGGTGTGACTTCCCATAGCCATCTCCATGCCTCGTATTTGCCAGTAGCGGCTACGCCGTTGTATGTGCCTTGACTTCCAGAGTAAGCATAGATAACGTTAGCATCGTTAGGGACAACGTATGTACCCCAAGTTGGGAGATTAGCGGAGTCTCCGACGAAGCTGTATGTGCCTGAACTGCCATAGTATTTGATGAGTGGTGACGTTGTTGAGCCTGATGGTGGACTAGCCATGTTGAATGCAATTGGGATGCCGATCATGCTGGTGCCGGCGGTTAGTAAGTAGCCTGTTGAGATGAAGCCAATCTGGCTATCTCCTCCGGTCGAGATTTGGGTTTGGACTCCTGAGTTTTCTTCTTCGTAAGTGAATGCAGCCATTTCTTGTGAACCTTGAACGGTGGTCGCCGAGCCTGCGGGTTCGCCTGCTGGGACTGCTTTGAATTCAAATTGGTAGCCGTTTGGAACTGCGAAGTAGTTGTTGAAGCAATCGTAGGTTCCAGATGTTGGGTCTCTTGCTACGCGTTGAATTGTCTGTGACATTTCTGTAAATAAGGTGCCTGATGTGGGTGTCGTCCAGCCTTGAGCTTGGAAGAACTGGAGCCAAGTGCTGTAAAGGGCTGGAGACCCTGCGGCGCCTGTGGCAATACCTTGGTTAGTTGATGAAAACCCTGATGTCGTAGATGGTTCTGCGAATAGTTCTGCGACCTGAGCCGTAGTGAGTCCTTTAACTGTTTGGCCTTGATAGGTTTGGGTTGCTAGGTATGGTAGGAACCAACTCATGTCTGGGCTGAGAACGATTGCGACACTGTCAACACCGATTGCATAAACCTGCATGTTGTTCAAAGCTCCTGTTTGCCATTCAGCATCTGATGGTGGTCTTGACATTTCTCCAACGTCGGCAGTTGCGACTGATCCATCAAGTGCAGGAATTGCAGTTCCACTGCCTAAGCCTGTGATTGAGGGATTAGGGCTAGCGGTAGTGCTAAGCAGAGCACTTGTTCCGCCCAAAGCTGAGTTACTATTGACCAAGGCGTTCCAGTAGTTTACGAAATTACCCTGAGTTGCTTCTTCTGTAGCGATGGGTTGGACGGTACTTGAACCTTGGATAGTCAGTACTCCTGAAGTAACCAATTGATTGTAACTCCAGGGAAGCTGGTTATAACTTGTCCACGGTGGAGATGGCGGTGTGCCTGTGTTGAATGTTAATGCATTCACCGATGATAATGCTGCGCCTGTTGAAAATGCGAGAATTGCTAGTACTAACATAGATACTATTATTTTTTTGTTTTTATTCAATTTTTATTTCTCCTTTCTAGTAATGGAACGATTGCTCGTTCAAACCATAAGTTAAGGGTTAGCAGATATCTAGCTTATCGACGTAGTTTATAGTAAACAATTTAGTCTATGGAGTTAAAGGAAAAGTAGCTTGTTAACAGCATATTTCTAATTATACTATTGATTATAAATAGAAAAGCGTTATCTTGGAAGTTTTCCAGCCTTTTCATAGCGTGGAGAAGGAAAACGGGGGGTTCTGATGAAAGGGAAACTACTTAAGGAAAGGCTAATTAAGTCAAGCCTCTTTCTATGCGCAGCCTTCTCGATAGTTTTAGTCATGTTTATATTTTTTTTCTTGGTGTACAGGGGCTATCCAGCGGTAATGGGTTTCCTTTTGCATGGACTAAACTGGTTTGATCAAGCCAGTAATGGTGAGGCTGGTAGCGGCGCCATAATTTTGGCCAACATAGATTCAACAGTATATCTCGCAGCGGGCGCAACGGCATTAGCGGTGGTTATTGGGCTTCCAGTTGCAATCTACATGGCAGAATTTTCTGATATGCGACTAAGAAACTTTACAAAAACAACGATGGAAGTGCTTGACGGTTTTCCTTCAATAGTTATAGGGCTAGCAGGCTTTACCCTTTTAGCCATTCCGAAGAACAGTTACACGTTCAGCGGTTTTCTGCACGCTCAAGCTGGATGGGTTTTTACGGGCTGCGACTTATACGGGTGGCTTATTCTCATGGTTATGTCTTTTCCAATTATTGCAACCATTTCAGAGGACGCATTAAGGGCAGTACCTCAAGATCTACGGGAAGCATCTCTTGGAATTGGCGCTACAAAATGGCAGACAACCAAGGAAGTTTTACTCCCGAGCGCAAAGCCGAGGATTCTAACTTCGATTCTATTGGCGCTTGCAGCCGCAATGGGCGAAATGGTTGCACTTAGTTTTGTACTTAGTGGGACGATTACGGGATCACTGATAACAGCACCATGGACAATTCTTAACCCGCTGATTGTAAGCAATACCCTATCTATTAATATGGAACATAGTTACTTAGCCGCATTGGACGGAGCGGGCTATCCTGGTCCTAGCGTTTACTTTTTAGGGGTTAGTCTGTTTGTGATGGTAGGGTCAGTAAACATTATAATGAGAAGAGTATTGGCTGGAAACACTAAAACAACTGCGGAGAGCTAAAAAATGAATTTTAGGTCAACGCTAACAAGATTTTTCAAGTTTTTTAAAAAAAAGAAAAAGGAAAACCTGTTAACAGGAAGCCTTCTTTTTATCTCTGCGGTCATTTCATTGCTGCCTGGTTCTATCCACCTAATCAATGGGATAGATAGTTTGACATTCTCCATAATAACCTTCAACGATTACGTTTCTATAATAATGTTTTCGCTTCTGATGTTTCTTCCCAGCTTTGTTCTGTTTTCTGTGTCATATCTGCTTTGGGAAGGGCATTCATTAGGCTGGAAATCATCAATCGCGATCTGTGCTATAGCAGGATTGATAGGTGCAACAAACTCATCATCAATGTATTTCGCGCTTCCAATCGCGCTTTTAAGCGGTTTAGCAGTAATACTTCAAATTCGAAATGGAAGAAAAAATGGAAGCCAAACAAAGGACTCGCCTATAGTAACAGAAAACGTGGTGAAGCTTGGGCTTCGCCTTTCAATAATTGCATGCATAGGAATTGTAGTAGCTATGCTGATCTTCATAGTGGCGATAGCTTCACCTTTTTTGTCCATCAATTTTTTCACCTCAATGCAGCTTAATTTACAGAATGTCCAGAGAATATGCCAGGGTTTACCTGCGGTTGGTTCAACAGGAGGCGTGTTAGGTTATGCGCTCGGATCATTGATTTTAGTGATTTTCTGCGAATTCATAGCTGTCCCAATCGGTATTTTTGCAGCAATTTACCTTGCGGAATACTCCTCTCAAGGCAGAGTCGTAAGCACCATCCGGTTTTTTATTGAAGTTCTTGCCGGCGCGCCTTCTATTGTCATCGCGGTAATTGGATTTTCAATATTCGCTGTGACTTTAGACTGGGGTTACAGCTTATGGAGCGCGGCTATAGCATTGTCTTTTATGGCTCTCCCATGGAACATTCGCGTAGCAGAAGAGTCCATAAAGGCAGTGCCAAGATCTTACAGGGAAGCGTCGTTTGCCCTCGGAGCTACTCAGTGGCAGACAGCGAGACAGGTAATGTTGTATGCTGCACTGCCAGGCATTGTAACTGGGATTTTGTTAGGAATCGGAGTCGCCCTTGGAGAAACCTTGGTTTTACTGTTTACTTATACAGGTACGAGCGTCAGCACTTTTCCCACTCAATGGTGGCGCATTTTTAATACTCATCAACAACTGCCATCATTAACTGTCTTTATTCTGAACTCCGCTACAACCCAATCTAACTATTATTCGGGCAGCGGCCTTCCAGGAGGCAATCAAGCCAATAAACAATTTTTTACCTGGAGCCTGGCCCTTGCCGCAGCCGTAGTTTTAATCACGATTTATCTGGTGTTATGTGTTGCAGCTTTGTTGCTGAGAAACTACCTCAACAAGAGAATGAAAGGAAGCTAAAAAAACAAAAAAGGGAGAGCATTGACACAACAAAAAACAAAAAAAATAAGCAAGCAACTAGCTCATGCTCTACGATTCGTCATAATCGTGTCATATACCGCAATCTCGATTATATCGCTATCCGCAACAAGTTATTTAAACGATAAAATTACCGAAAAATAATCAAAAGAGGGAAAGGATCAATGAAAAAGTGCGCATGCGCGCAAAGAAGAAAAAGGAAGAGCCAACTGGTTTACTTATCATTGATTCTGCTTCTTTCCCTCGCCATAGCCCAAACATTCCAAATAGCTCATAGTCAAACTACAAAAACAGGCAATCAATGGGCTCTGAGTTTTAGTATACTAAACGGACAAAATGTGACAAGCAGTACCTTTACGCCTTTTGACCAAATTCAGCTATACTCAACTGTAACCTACGGCAACGCAACCGTGCCAGATATCTTAGTCACCTTCAAAGTTCAAGGTCCAACAAACTCGGCTAACCCGATGAATATTACCACCATTGGAACGACAAACGCTAAAGGGGTAGCTAATTCCTCATTCCGCCTGCCTGTGGAAGCACAAGACACAAGTTCACTTGTAGGAACATGGCAAGTTACAGCCACCATACAAACAAGCAACGGCACCCTTCAGCAGAGCCTAAGTTTCACAACCCAATGGAACCTCAAGATCACGTCAATCAGCATACAAAACCAGCAAGGACAAAACCAAACAATCTTTCACCCAGGCAACACAATATCGGTGGAGCTAACCATTAACAATACGGGTCAACCGCAACAAGCAAACATAACCCTAAACATGCAAGATACGTCAGGCAAAATTATCAATCAAACGCAAATAGAGAACACCCAAATAGAAGCAAACTCCACCAGCCCAACTCAAGTACAAGCTGTTCTCGAAATCCCAAACGGCTCAATGGCGGGCGAAGCGACAATTAACGCAGCAATATATTCAGGGACCTACCAAAATATGGACATACCAGCAGGCGAAAACCAAACCGCCTACTTCACGATAGCCTCCGGCACGGCACCCGCTGCAACTCCTACACCAACCCCCAACATCGTCCAAAACTCTGTAAGCCTCTTCTCATGGCTCTTAATAGCAATAGGACTCTTCACATTCACATCTCTCCTCGTGTTCCTCAGAAGAAAACCATCGCCAGTCACGTCTCAAACACCTGTCTTTGCACCTTCAACACCTAGCCCAGCAACAGCTACTCCAGCACCTGGTCAATCAATAGCGCCGCAAGAAACCATTCAACAACCTGCTCCACAAACAGCTGCCCCAACTCCAAAAATAGCCCCAGAAAAAGTAATGGAAGCGACAGTTACATCAGAAACCCAATCCGAACTCGCAGCCACCATAGAGGTAGGTAAACCGGATTTGGAGTCTGCTCCACCAGCTCAGGCGCCATCAACTCAAGCAATCTTAGCTCACGTGGACAGAATTTCGAGCACTGCAAAGAGAATCCAAGCCATAAAGGCTACCCTAAAGTCTGTGATGGAACAGCTTGATCAAGACTTAACGGATCTCAACAAACTAATGGATGAACGAGAAAGAGCACTCAAGAACTACTTCGACACGGTTCGAGAAGAAGTGGAAAATGCAAAGACGAACGTAACTGATATTGAAGACACGTCATATGCAACAGCCAAACCCAATTTCGCACTTGATCTAGCTCAAGAGCAGATATCGCAAGCAATCTTAACTTACAGAAGCCGAATCGCGAGCACCGAAAAAAGAATCCAAGCTTTGAACACTGTTCTTAAACTAGAAGAGGAACAGTTTGCCCAAGATGTGACAGAATTCAACAAAGCAGTGAATAAGCAAGAGAAAACGCTCAAAAACTACTTTGACACCCTCAGACAGGAAATTGAAAAGTTGCAGACTTACCTAACTGACAAACAAGATTAGACACCTAAAATGAGCAAGAAAGAGCGCGCGTTTCAGGTTTTTCCGTCTGGACGCCAGGGGTGCTCCCAATCCATAGGTCCTTGAGTGAAGCTGTGAGCAAGGTTTGCCAAGACTACGTCCCATGCGCGGTCGAAGTACTCGTAGACCCGCTCGCCTTCTTTGTCGTCCTTCCAGCCGAACTCTTGAAAACTCACGAGCGTTTGGTTCGGACCCACTTCACCAAAGAACAGGACTACCCACTGGGCAATCTCCTTTCGTGCAGTCGGAAACTTGGGCGGGGCTCCCCAGGTGAAGGAGAGCATTTTCAGAGGCACATAGCTCAGAACGGTGCACCCTTCGGCTCCTTTTTCTCCCTCGGGTTTCTCTGGGTCAAATAGGATTTCGTACTTTCCACCCGGTCTGATATCCAACCTGGCATCAGGCGCAAAGAACTTTTTGATTCCCTCCACGGTCGTCCATGCCTGCCAAACTTCATTAAGCGTCGCGTTAACGAGTATCGACTTATTCATTACTCTGTTCGATAAATGACCAGGCTTTTTCTCAGTGACCAGCCGTGAGAACTCACCCATGATTATAGGGTGCCCTGAGGCTGTTTGTGCTAATTCTCCCCACAGTGGACCGGCATTCTCGTCTTCTCCTATCTTGACCAAGATCTTCTGAAATTCTGCAGCGTTGGAGTACGTGTCCACTTCCACCCAAACCTCCTCGTCTCCGCTAGTGCCGAGTTGCTTTTCGAAGCCCTCGAAACCTTCGAAGACATTGGTTGGGCCCAGCTGATAGAGCCGCGAGCCGAGCATTCCGTGCTTGTTGTAGAGTGCGTCGAGCTTCTCCAAAACTCCCAGCAGAGCGTCACGTTTTCTCTTCGATATGCGGTACACAAAGATATGGGCGTAGACCCCTTCATCGTCGAAAAATATTCGGTTGCTCATAGAAGTACTATACAAAAAATACTAATAAATAGGCAGGAACCAAAAGTATAGTGACACACCATGAAGGTCGAGATCGGGGAGAAACCGCTTCTCCCTACGGTTGTATTCAAAAGCTGTCCGATTAGGGCTAGTTTGGGGGTCCTTGGAAAGAAATGGACACTGCTCATTCTCAGAGACATTGGATTACTCAAGATAGGCAGGTTCAATGAAATCCTACGCTCCCTTCCTGGACTTACCCCAAGGGTGCTCATACTCAGACTCAAAGAGCTCGAAGGAAGCGGCCTAATCAAACCAACTGTCACTCAACAAAAGCCGAAGTTGGTAAAGTGGACCCTGACCGAGAAGGGAAAGGACACGATTCCTATACTGATGAGTTTCATCTCGTTTGGCGCTACATGGTATCCTGAAACAGTATTCGACGACGGGAAAGCCCGCACCGTGGAAGAGTTATTCCCGAGGCGAAAGAGAATCGAGTCATTGCAAGGACCACCTGAATAGACTGGAATGCAGTCACCGAGACTTGAACATAATTCATCATGATGAAGGAGCGCGCACTAAGAACAATCGGCGTAGTGAGAGAAGAAATCTAAAAGTTACAGAAGCATCTAAATGCACGCTTTGAAACCCTGCAATGTTTTCGCACATGAAATTGTATCGTTTTAGCCAGGAACAAATATAGAAACAGCTCATCTTCTATATAGTTACTACAATCTACCAAGATATTTCTTAAGTTTGCGGAAGCGCAAATATAGCATCGGGAAAAAGTAAGATGCAAAAAACCAACAGTTCAACAACCTTTACGTGCCCAGGATGCAAAGAACCCTTCGAATTTTACCGCGTCGGAGAATACTAATTCATGCCATGCCCAATCTGCGGAATCTACTTAATGACTACCCGAAAAGGCCAAACATTCCAGCTTGAATCCTTTGAGTTTAACCCAAATGAACCATCCTATGTGGTTGATCCAAGTGAGGTGACATCAGTTGAAAGTTAAATGCGTGGGCTGCGAAAGAAAATTTGACGTTTACCCCGAAAACTTCTCCAACTACGAAATAGTCTTCTGCCCAATCTGCGGACTAGATCATCAGGTCATCAAGGAAACAAGCCACGTTACAATAAAATCATTACAATTCGCATAAAGGTCAAGAATATCCATAATTCTCAGTTTTTTAAATCACGCATATTTTGAAGAATTATCTCATAGTATGTAGCACAAGCTTTTAACTCTGAAAAGCTTTCTTAACTTTTATGAAAGAACTTGAAGTCAAAATTTTAGAAGTCAACAGAGTAAAGATTGAAGAAGGCCTCATAAGTTTAGGTGCCAAAAAAGTTTTCGACGGTGAGATCCAAACCTTGCTTTTTGACTTCAAAGATGGCACAATAATTAATGCAAAAAATGTGTTACGCTTAAGAAAAGAACAAGATAAAACCGAATTAACGTACAAAAAAGTCCACATTACAGAAACAGCCAAACTGGCGGAAGAATATTCCGTTGAAGTCTCAAACTTAGAAACAATGAAGAAAATCTTGGAAAACATAGGTCTATTCGTAATTGAAAACATGCGGAAACACAGAGTCAGCTACACGCTGCCCGACCACACGCGCTTTGACATCGACTGCTACGTCGGCGATTACGGATATATTCCTGAGTTTATGGAGATAGAAGCTAAAAACACAGATTTAATCCACAAATACGCCGCACTTTTAGGTTTCAAAGCCGAAGACTGCTTGCCATGGTCAACTGATGAATTAATCCGCCACTATTCCATCAACAAAGAAAAAAACTAAAAACTGAAAAAGCTCGCTGTTCTAAGATGCAAACGTGGCAGTTTGTAGCAAGTAGGACGACTTTAACTATATAGTCTATTTATAATTATATATTCTATTTTCGGAGTCCTTAATGACAACTTTCTTCAATTGAAACATAGGTAACGCTATATGCACAAAAACGTTCCCCTCTTCGAATATGAGACATTTGCAGTTCGCAAAACAAAATGCGTCGAATCTCACGATTTGTCAAGGAAGCGCGACCGCTGAAGGTAAATAACTTAGCTCCAATGAGGAATTATTTTTTACATAGATCGGTTGATAAGTTACCAACACCATTTTATAACTCAAGATAGTTTATCCACGCCAAAACAAATAAAAACCTAAGGTAAAGGTCTTTGTCAGCTCAAAATATTCTTGATTCAGACGCAAATAATGCCTTGAGCCAGAAAAAACTTCTAGATAACCCGAGCTATTTCATTAACAGAGAACTCAGCTGGATAAGATTTAACACACGCGTCCTCGAGGAAGCTCAAGACCTATGGCATCCCTTACTAGAAAGGGTAAAATTCATCGCCATCTGTGGCAGCAACCTTGACGAATTCTTTATGACACGAATCCCCAGACTCATGAAAAAAATCAAGGCTGGATCTGATGAAAAATCAATGGATGGAATGACAGCCATCGAACAGATTGAAGCCACAAGAAAAGAAATAATGCCTCTTATCGAAAAGCATGCCGCTTGCTGGCGAAACGAACTTCTTCCTGCTCTTGCGAAAGAAAAAATCTTCATTTGGAAATTTAACCAATTAGGAGTAAAAGATAAGGAAAACTTGCGTAAATTTTTCAAGCAATCCATTCTTCCGTTAGTCAAAATTCATAAGGAAGGCTTTGATGGTGCGACAGCTGAGAATCTTCACGTTACACTCTACGTATCAGGGTTTGCTAAGCAAGATTTTTATTGTTTAGTTGATGTCCCGACCGAAGATTTTGGAAGACTGATAAGAATCCCAAAAAGCGTATACAGCCAAGACATAGAGCATAACTTTGTCTTTGTTGAAGATATAATGGTAAATAATTTAGACCTGATTTTCCCAAATGAAAAAAACCTCACAGCGTACCAATTTAGACTTACACGAAATGGAGAAATAGACATTCTAATGGATGAGTCAGCAGACTTCCTCAATTCAGTAAAGAAGAGTCTGTCGACCAGAAAAGCTGGCTTTCCAAGTAGGCTAGAATTTGAAAGGAAAGTGCCGGCAGTCATTAAAGAAGGCATAGCTGTAGCATTAGGCTTGCCAGATTATTTAATCTACGAGTTTGATGGACCACTTGGGTTAGTGGATCTCTGGCAAATGCTAAAAATAAATCGCCCCGACCTTAAAGACAAAAGTTTTCTCCCGTGCATTTCGCCACTTCTGACCCCTGAAAAGGATTTGTTTGCAGCCATTGACAAACAAGACTTTGTTTTATATCACCCCTATGACGGCTT
>Ga0326728_10008142_pt1 | contig 26306 bp, 16 predicted proteins | sample MB3enrmetagenome_FD_207602 | JGI IMG/M metagenome (GOLD analysis project Ga0326728, IMG submission 207602) | Lab enriched peat soil microbial communities from McLean, Ithaca, NY, United States - MB31MN | ecosystem: Environmental > Terrestrial > Soil > Wetlands > Peat | place: USA: New York... | reverse complement strand
TATCGCGAGCAGCAGATCCGATCGCTCGCCAAACGAGCACAAAAGCTTGGCCTTCAACTGGTTATTTCCAAGACTGCGTGAATCAGTGATGCAAGGTTTCTGGAAAGTCAAGCAGATACCCACCTTGAGCGAATATTAAGGCGGCCTTCAACTCGCGTTCCGCGAGCTCAAGTTCTTCGAGAGAAGATTCGGAATCCAACTCTTCCGTGCCTGTATTTTGCATATACGTCAATTTTACCGCTTAGGGGCCCTGTAAAGCCAATCGCCCAGGCCGGCTTAGAGCTATCTATATGAAATATAGATAGTTATCAGTGAGTACCAGCGGCACTAGCCACCCGGCTTTGGCGATGATACGCCAGGAACGCGGCCGCCCCCTCCGCCTTCATATACCGCTGAAGCACGGACGGGTCTGTTTCGCGAAGATCCACCAGCACTAACCCGTCCAGCGCCTCTGAGAAATCCGGATCGACGTTGAAACCAAGCAACTTTCCGCCAAGCCTCATGTACTGCTTGAGTAGAATCGGCAAACCCTTGCCATCCGACTCCATGTCCGAGATCGGCACTGATAGCGAGTCCAGGTCTGGCAGCAGGCTGCTGATCACGCGGGCGTCCAGATCGTGGTCGAGCGGCGGCCGAAACGGGCGCCGGGGCCGGATCAGCGCCGCCAGGTCCTCATCCCGCAGATGCCGTTCGAGGAAGTGCGCCAGCAGCCGGCGCGATGCCGGGTTGTAATCGTTGCTAATACTTACCGCTCCAAACAGAATCGGAGTCTCGGGGTTCCTCGCCACAAAAGCGCCCAGCCCCTTCCACAGCAGAAACAGCGGCGGATGCTGCCGTTGATACTCCGGCCGGATGAACGAACGCCCCAGCTCCAGCGAGTTGCCGATGCGGTAAAAGAACCTCGGATCGTAATGAAACAACGTGCTGGTGTAGAGCCCCTTCGGCCCCCACTGCCCCAGGATCTCTTGCGTCCTGCCAACCCTATATGCACCCACCAGTTCCTGCTTCGCTTTGTTCCAGACGAAGAGGTGCAAATAGTACGAGTCGAAGGGATCCAAATCGCTACTTTTGCCCGTACCCTCGCCCACCTGGCGAAAAGCGATCTCGCGCAAACGCCCCAATTCCGGCAGCACATAGGGCAGTTGATCAGCCGCCGCGAGGTACACTGCGTACTCATTCGAATCCGCAACGCACTGCTCGGCGTCCAGATGTTGAATATCGTCGACCAGCGCTTCCCGAGGCGTTTCCTCAGCGACCGGGTCCAGCGGCTTCTTGGGCACCACGGAACGGATCATGCGTGGCACCAGGCGCATGTCGGGCTCCCCGCGACGCGCCAGCAGGTAGGTCCTCCAGCGCAGATATGAGGTCGCATCCTTGTCGCCCGGGATGTCTGCAATTGCCTTATGTGGAATGGGCGTCCCGATCCGCACTTCCACGTTCTTGCCCATCTTGTTCAACAGTTCCATGGGCAACCGGATTGTCCGCAAACGCGGGTGGAACATGCCGAGCAGGTGAAACGGAATGCTGTTGCTTCCCTTGAAGAACACCGGAACCACCGCGGCGCCCGTCATGCGCACGAGGCGCGAAACCGTGTCGCTCCACTCCGGGTCGGCCACCTCTCCATGCAATTTCCAATGCGAAACCTCGCCCGCCGGAAAGATGACCACCAGCCCGCCCGACTTCAGCCATTGGATCGACTTCCGCAGCGCCCGGCTGTTGATCGCAGCCGATTCCGGCCCTTGAAACGGATCGACAAAAATGCACTGGCTGTCGGCTTCCGGCAGGCCCGCCAGAAGGTAGTTCGCCATGATCTTCACGTCGGTCCGTAGGCGCGGCAGCATCGTGCCCAGAATCGCCCCTTCCAGAAGGCCGAACGGATGGTTCGCCACCACGATAACCGGGCCGGTTTTTGGAATTCCGGCCAGATCTTCGGCATCCACTTCGTAACTGATCTGCAACTCGTTCAGGAGATTCTCAAAGATCGGCCTGCCCTCGGGTTTCCTCACCTTCTGATATAGATCGCGTAGCCGGTCGAGAAGCAGAAGCTTCTCCCAGAAGACGTCCTCCACGCTGCGGTTCGCATTCCCAAGCAAATTACGGCTCAGGATGGTGGCCGGATTGGTGGCCACAACTTGAGACTCCAGATTCGGCATGCTCACTGAATACCGCAATGGCTTTTCAATGGAATGACAATGCCGTTATAACCGCGTGAAGCTGCGGCGGCGGCCAACAAATTTATTTCAATTGGATGACTGAAATTGTTACAGATTGCGCACAGGCTACTTATAGCCGCGGAACAGGGCCACGATTTCGATCAGCAGGATGACCACCACCATCAGCTCCAGAAAGAACCCGCGCCCCTCGCGAAATTCGCTCACCATGAACTCGTAAAGCTCCCCCGCTGTTCGCAGCTTTTCGTCCACCAAATGGCGGTAATCGTTGACGCCGATTTTCGCCGAAGCCAACTGGTACGCCCGCGCGTAGAACATGTCGCTCAGAAACTTGATGGCGTTGTCGGTGCGCTCGGTGAGTTCGGTGAGGTCCAGGCGCAGCGTGTTCAGGCGCTTGGCCTCTCCCGCCAGACGCCAGCGCCGGAAAAAGTTGGCGCGTTCGAGCGAGTGATAGGCCTGCTTCAAGACGCGCGTGAGCACTTCATCGTACCGCCGGTATTCCAGCAACTGCGTGTTTGCGTATTCGAGCAGTTGCACCATCGCGGCGGCGCCTTCGGTCGTGTCGTAGAGGAACGCAGCCATCCAGCCGGCGACCAGAAGATCCGTCGGATAGTACGACATGCTCGACCCCAGCACTTCCCGCTCCTCGATCGGCGAGAGCGGATGTAGGTCGCCGCGGACGATCTGCGCGATAGCCGGGCCGTTTTGCGCTACGAGTTCGGCGGCGCTCAGAACCCGGCTCTCGCTAAGCTGCACCTCGTAAACGTGCACCGCGTAGTAGACTTCGTCGAGCCACTCGGCGTACGGTTTGCGCATCGCGCGTGTCAGGCTGCCCAGCCGTTTACGCACAATCTGAAGCGCCTTCTGCTCGATCTCCGGCTGTTCAGTCCAGCGGTTCGTCAACCGGATGAGCTCCTCCCACGACGCCTCGAACGGCAGCTCCACCTCAAGGCTCACCACGCCATAGTGAAAATACTGCAGCCTTCCTACGAAAGATTCGCCGCTCGAGAGGCACACGCGCTCGGAGGTCTCGACCACCGGCGGCTGCTCGAAACGCACGTAGACCGGCGCGGGCAGCTTGAATTCGGGCTTGCGGCCCGGCGGGCTGACCCCCACGAGCTCACGCACCACGTCCAGATCGATTTCGTCCGCGACGTCGTAGAATAGCAGCGCGCGAAACGATCCTCTGCACGTGGTCATCGGCTTGCCTGCTTCTGCTCAGCGTTGGATACGCGCCGAGCCGCCCTTCGCGAAGGCCCGCACTTGCTCGACGGTAGCCATCGTCGTATCGCCCGGAAACGTCGTGAGCAATGCGCCGTGAGCCCAGCCCAGTTTAACCGCTTCCTCGGGTGTTTCGCCGGTGAGTGCGCCGAAGAAGAAGCCCGAGGCGAATCCATCCCCGCCGCCGACGCGGTCGTAAATGTGCAGCTCGCAAGTGGGAGCGACGTGTGTTTTGCCGTTGATCCACGCCACCGCGCTCCAACTGTGGTGGTTGGTGGAATGTACCTCGCGCAGCGTCGTGGCGACTATCTTCACCTGCGGATGCTTTTCCACCACGCGATCAATCATCCCGAAGAACGCGCTCGGATCCAGCTTGGACTTGGCGGCAACCTCTGGACCGGGAATACCCAAGCCCTTTTGCAGATCCTCTTCGTTGCCGACGACAACGTCGACCTGCTTCATGATGCGCCCGATCACCGCAGCCGCGCGATCCTGCCCGCCGGATATCTTCCAGAGCTTCTCGCGAAAGTTCAGATCAAACGAAACCACCGCACCCGCCGCTTTGGCGGCCTGCATGCCCTCGATGATCACCTCCGCCGTGGTTTCCGAAAGCGCCGCGAAAATGCCACCGCTGTGAAACCAGCGCACGCCGCCGGCGAAGATCGCGTTCCAGTCGAAGTCGCCGGGCTTGAGCCGCGCGGCCGCTTCATTGCACCGGTTGTAGAAAACAACGGGCGCGCGCACGCCGTAGCCCTGATCGCTGTAAACGGTGGCGATGTTCGGTCCGTTGACCCCGTTATGCTCAAAATGCTTGTAGAAAGGTTTGACGCCCATGGCCCGCACACGCTCGGCAACCAGATCGCCGATCGGATAATCCACCATCGCCGAGACGATTCCAGTGTTCAGACGGAAGCAGTCCGCCAGGTTCGCGGCGACGTTAAACTCACCGCCGCTCACGTGAATCTGGCAATGCGTCGCCTTGCGAAACGGAATGATCCCGGGGTCCAGCCGGTGGACCAGAGCTCCGATAGAGACAAAGTCGAGCGCGCCTTGCTTGGGGATATTCAAACCAAAACTCATGCAGTTCTCCTGTGGAAGTTCTTGCCGGCCGTATGAGCAATGCCGTGTCCGGCCAGACCCGTTGAGGGGTTACCACCGCACTATAACAAATGGGGCCAATCCACGGCCTCATGGCAGCGCCGCTTTGGCGCAAGCTACATCCCAGTGAACGTCACCCGCACCGGTCGCGAACGCCCAGAGCGCATTTTCGATCGACCGCACAAAAACCCATTCACCGATTCGCTCAGGCGAAAGATCGAGCCGCCGCGCAATGGCCGACGTCAATCGGATCACGTCTGCTTTCGTGATTTGCTCGGGTAACAACGACCGGATCAGATGTCCGGCATCAAAAGCCGGATCGCCGACCAGCGGCTTCGGATCGATCACCAGCCACGGCTCGCGTTGCGCCGCCAATATGTTGCCCAAATGAAAATCGCGGTTTGCCATCGTGCTGCTTTCTGCGGCACTCGCCAGGTGCTGACACACCTCGATGGCCCGGCGAAGCAAGTGCTCCGCGAAAGGGCTGCCCGCATCGCTGTACTTCCCCGGGAAGCTATCGGCCCAGCGCTGTGCGAGTTCGGTAACCCGGTGGAACCGATGCCCCGTCGGCGCTGGCACCCACAACCGCCGCAACAGCGAGCAAGCGATTCCAATGGCTGCGTCGCGATCGCTTTGCATCTCGAGCGAAGCTCCTGGTTCCAGCCGCTCCAGCAAAAGCGCTCCCCGCTGGGGATCCGCATCGAGCAGCCTCACCGCGCCCGTTCCGTTCCAGAGCGTTAACGCGTCGCCTTCGTGCTCTGTTTCCTCGTCCAGGAGGCTGACCTTGAGCACAGCCCGGCTTCCATCCGCCCGAACGGCCGGAGCAACATAAGCGACGCAGCCTCCCTCGAACGGAGGACCGATCTCCGTGAGCGACCAATTTTCGCGAAGCTCATCGACCAGACGGGGCAGCGCCGCCAGCCAGGCGCGGCCCGCCTCGCCATTTGCCGCAAGCTGCATGCGGACCACGGATTCGGGAACCTTCATGAAATCGTCGGCCCGCGGCCCGGCTGCACCTATCTAGGCGTTGTACGTCCCTGATGACACGCGCCCGCCGTGGCCGGTCCAGTTCGTGTGGAAGAACTGGCCCCGCGGCTTGTCCACGCGCTCGTAGGTGTGGGCGCCGAAGTAGTCGCGCTGGGCTTGCAGAAGGTTCGCGGGCAGCCGGCCTGTGCGGTATCCATCGAAGAACGAAAGCGCCGTGGAGAATGCCGGCGTCGGTACGCCGTACTGGATGGCCTGCACGATGGCGCGCCGCCACGAAGTCTGGTAATCGTTTAGCGTCTTGTTGAAGAAATCATCCAGCAGCAAATTCGAGAGCTGCGGATTCTTGTCGTAGGCCTCTTTGATCTTTCCCAGGAAACGGCTGCGTATGATGCAGCCACCGCGCCACATGAGCGCGATGCCGCCGAAGTTCAGGTTCCAACCTTCTTCCTTCGCCGCCTCGCGCAGCAGCATGTAGCCCTGCGCGTAAGAGATCATCTTCGAACAGTAGAGCGCGCGCCGGACGTCTTCGATAAAAGATTTGCGGTCTTGCGCCGGCGCGTTCTTCGGTCCGGTCAAGATTTTGGAAGCGGCCACACGCTCGTCTTTCATGGCCGATAAGCATCGCGCAAACACCGCTTCGCCGATCAGCGTCACGGGCGTCCCCGTGTCGAGTGCGCTGATGCCCGTCCATTTCCCCGTGCCTTTCTGCCCCGCCGTATCCAGAATCTTATCGACCAGTGGCGCTCCGTCGTCGTCTTTCTTGGTGAAGATCTCGGCCGTGATCTCGATCAGGTAGCTGTCCAGCTCGCCCTTGTTCCACTCGGCGAATACCTGGTGCAGTTCGTCGGCGCTCAATCCCAAGCCATCTTTCAGTAGCTGGTAGGCCTCGCAAATGAGCTGCATGTCGCCGTACTCAATACCGTTGTGGACCATCTTCACGTAATGGCCCGCGCCGTTCTCTCCCACCCAATCGCAGCACGGAGATCCGTCCTCCACCTTCGCCGCGATCGCCTGAAAAATCTCCTTCACCGCCGGCCACGCCGCCGGATTCCCGCCGGGCATGATCGATGGGCCGTGCCGGGCGCCTTCCTCGCCTCCCGAAACGCCAGTCCCGATGAAGAGAATTCCCTTCTCCGCGAGCGCTTTGGTGCGGCGGGTGGTGTCAGGATAATGCGAGTTGCCACCGTCGATGATGATGTCTCCCTTTTCCAGATGAGGCACGAGTTGCTCGATCATCTGGTCCACCGTGTCGCCGGCTTTGACCATCAGCATGACGCGCCGCGGCTTCTTCAGTACCTGCACCAGCTCCGCAACCGAGTGCGTGCCAACTACCTTCGTGCCCTTGGCTTCATTCGCGAGAAAGTCGTCTACCTTTGAGACCGTTCGATTGAACACGGCCACGCGATACCCGTGGTCGTTCATGTTCAGGACGAGGTTCTGGCCCATCACCGCCAGACCGATCAATCCAATGTCGCTGCTTTCGGCTTGCATAAACCTCCGGGGAGTTTGAGGCCGCGCCCCACTATTCGGAGCGCAGCCTCTATATTGTAAGCCGGTGGTGGAGTGATTCGGGAGACTCGACAGCTAGAAGGTGAACCGCATCTGCAATTCGAGACGCCGGTTGTTAGCATTTTCGGCGAACCCGCCGCCCCAACCGATGGCCGCCGAGTTGGCCTGGCCGAACAGCGGCGATGTGATGTTGCCGATGATCGGCCCGGGATTATCGTGATTAAGCAGATTGCGCGCTGAGATCGAGAACGTCAGGTTGTAACGGTGCGGCGTCGTAGGCGAGCTGAATATGCTGCCAAATCCTCCGCCGAACGGACCGCCGGGCCCGCGGCCGCCGCCACCTCCACCGGTGCCAGTGGCGCCTTCGCGCACCGCGCCGAATCCAAACGTCTTGCTCAAGCGCGCATTGAAGGAGATCGCGCCGGGCCCACGGCCGAAGTTGCGCGGCAGCAGGGCCTCCCCTGGTGTTGGATTCGGATCGAGCAGCCCATACGGCGTCATGATCACACCTGGCTTGTCGGGATCGGTGGCGATGCCCGGCCTGGCGTTGAACAGCGTATCGCCGTAAATGTCGGTGCCCGTCGTGATGTTGAACGGCGGGCCAGATTGCGCCGAAAGAAATGGACTAAGCCGCAAACCCCACTTGCTTTCGATCGACCCGCCCACGAACACGCGATTCCGGACATCGGTCGACGCCGGTCCATATTCGCCCGACCAGTTGTACGGGTTTGCCGGAGACGTGCTCAGTCCGTCCGTGTTGCTACGCGCGTAATTCAACGTGTAGAACCCGAAAAGCGACACGTTCCGATTCAGCTTGGAATTCACATTCGTCATCAACTGGTTCTGGTTGTAGAGACCATCCGACGCCATCAGGAACACCGGGTTTGGCTCTCCCAGTGGGAACACTCCGCTGCCGCGAACCTCGGGATTGTACGTGCCTGGCAACGGAGCGTTGATATCTTCCGTTCGCAGCATGTGCAGCCCATGCGCATTCGTATATGTCACGGCGAGCGTCGTGTGCCCCGGCAACTGGCGTTCGAGGCTGGCGGCCGACTGCATCAGGCTGGGCGCGCGCAACGTGGAACTCACTTCCTGAATGGTCTCGATCGATTGGTACCCCATGAGCGAGGAGATGGGCGGAATGTTTGGATAGAACGTCGGATTGGTGACGACGTACTGCTGCTCTACCTGCCCGTTGTAACGCTCCGCGGCCATGGTGTCGGACAGATCAAAGCGCGTGTAGAATATGCCGAATCCGGCGCGAAGCACCGTCTTGCCAGCCTTCTTGGCCGTCGCCCCGGGCGCCCAGGCTAGCCCAAGGCGCGGCGAGAAGTCCTTGCAGTCGTGAATGTTGGTCTGGGTCTCGTAGCGCAAGCCGAGGCTCACAGTTAGGTTCGGCCGCATCTTCCAGTCATCCCCAGCGAATAACCCAGCGTCAAACTGTCCGGCATATAGCGACGGAGTGCCGGTTGTGATTGAAAACTGCGACGGCCCTACGCCGGGAACTCCCTCGAGTGTCTGCTGATACTGCTCGATCGAGCTGAATGTGTATGTGCCGTTAAAATTCGTGGGCGAAATGTTCTTATCGGTCTCGCCGCGCAGCCGTACTCCGAACTTCCAGGCATGCTTCCCCTTGGCCATCGAAGTGTAGTTCTGCAACTGGTAATAATTCTGCGTGTCAAACGAGCGGCCCGTTTGCGCGCCACCGCCGACAAATGCGCCCAATACCTGAATTTCGGGCGCAAGGGTGTCGGCGATCATGTCCCCGCCCTCGCGGAAATACTGGAAGCGTGTTTCATTGATGGTGCTGGTCCCCAGCACCGCGGTCTCGGTGGCTTGCACGGTTTGATAGGCGTTGTGCGTGTTATACGCTTGCGACACCAGATTGAAACCGCCGATATTGCCATCATTCACATTGGCGTCCGTGAAAGCGTAACGCACCGTAAGCGTGTTGTTGGCGCTGAGCTGGTAGTCCACTCGCGGGCTCACGCGCACGCGGCTCTGCGGCGTCCGAAACACGCTGGTAAACGGCGTGATGCCGAATGTCGCCGGATCGAGGGTGATCCCGTTAATGATCGAACCGTTGTCTACCACGTCGCGCCGGATATCGAGAAAGAAGGAGGTCCGGTTGTTCAGCGGCCCGCCGACGCTGCCTCCGTATTCCTCCAGCAGAAAAGGCGCTTTCTGTGCCGCGTAAGGATTTCGCGAGTTCCACACGTCGTCGCCCAAATTGAAGAACGCGGACCCGTGAAATTTATCGCTCCCCGGCTTGGTGAAAATCTGGATGCGGCCATATCCCAGGCTGTCCCATTCGGGGCCAAACGGATTTGAGTTAATCCGGATCTCGCGAATCGATTCTTTGGGTGGCAGTTCCCCGCCGCTAAACCCATCGATGTAGATCTGTCCGCCGTTCGGACCGGCCGATGGCCCCGCCAGAGCCTGGAGGTCCTCCTGGAGGTCGTCGGGATCATCCGGCAGCGCGTCTAGATCGTTCCCGCTCAGCACCAACGCGCTGGCATTGTTTGCCGGCTCCGGGCTCACTTGCGGTCCGGCGTTCTCTTGCACCGTGACCTGCTGTGCCGTCGACGACACCCGTAACTGTAAGTTCAGCGTTTGCGCGCCCGCGCCTAATGTGATTTTTGCCGGCTGCGCCAACGAAAGATCCGGCGCCGATGCGTTCACCGCATACCTTCCCGGCGGCAGGCCGGAAAACGAATACGACCCGTCTGCGGCCGTTGTGGTGCTCTTCACGAACCCGGATGGCCCGCTCACCGTGACTTTCGCAGCCGGAACCACCGCACCGCTCTCATCGCTCACCAAACCGCGAAGCGTGGCTGTTTGGGCAAGAAGCGGCGTAGAAAGAATAAGTCCAAGCAAAGCCCTGTGAATAAATCTCATTCTGCCGATTTTCTCAACTGAAGGATGAACCTACGATGAATCGATACAGCGGCGCTACGTTTGTTACGGCGTGCGCAAGCAAACCGCGGTTACCACTGCCCGTAACTTTTACTTTTGTGCCGATTCGTCCAGAATGACGATCTCGACCCTTCGATTGCGTGCCCGCCCGCCGGCGGTATCATTCGAGTCGGTCGGCCGATAGGAACCGTAGCTTGCGACAGACAGCCGCGATTCCGCAATTCCGTACTTGTGGCTCAATAGCGCGAGCAGATGCAAGCTGCGCGCCGTGGAAAGGTCCCAGTTGTCCCTGAAGTGGCGATTATGGATCGGAACGGCGTCCGCGTGCCCCACCAGGCTCACCTGGTTCGGCATGGTGCGAAGCATTTCCGCCACCTGCGCCACAATCGGCAGCGCCCGGCTGCTCACTTGATCGGCCCCGGACGGAAACAGCACCGCCTGCGGCACGCTGATCACCAGGCCTCGCGCTTCCATACGCAAGTCTAGGCCGTGCTGTTCGAGATTCTTCTGAGCGTTGAGAAGCGCCTGCCGGGCCGGCGGCACGGCCGGTTGCGTCGCCGCCGGCGGCGGTGCGGGCCGTGGCGCGGGCACTTTCGCCACCATGGGCGCAACGACCAGCTTTTCCTGGCCGTGCTCCAGACTCTTGGCGGCGATGGCGACGAAAAAGATCAGCAGAATCGTCAGCACATCCATGTAGCTGACCATCCAACGGTCGCGCGTAGCGCCTTCTGTTTGCAGATACTTTGGCTTCAAGTGGGCCATGCTACCGCGCCGCAACACTCGCTGCGGGGTTGGACTTTGCTTTCTCCTCCACCGCCGTCTCTCGCAGAAAGCAGGTTAGCCGCCGCCGCACGAGCGATGGATGAATCTTGTCGTACAGGCAAAGCACGCCTTCCATCACTAGTTCCTGCGTCTCGAAGGCCTCTGCTACCCTCGCCCGGATGCGGTGCGCCGCCGGCAGCATCACCAGGTTGGCCAGCGCCAAGCCGTAAATCGTGGAAACAAACGCCGTGCCGACCCCGTACGCCACCGCCGATGGAGTCGAAAACTGCCGCAGCACATTCATTAACCCCACCACGGTTCCGAGCACCCCAATTGTCGGCGCGAAGCCGCCCGCCACTTCCAGAATCTTGGCGTCCGCCTCGCCCTGCCTCTCCTTCAGGCGCAGATGATTCTCCAGCGCCGATTGCAGTTCGCTACGCTCTCCCACATCCATCGCCATCAGCAAAGCCTCGGCGAGAAACTTGTTTCTCACGTTCGCGATCATGGGCTCGATCGGATACCAACCTTTGATGCGGATAATCCGCGAAAAGGCAACCATCTCCTCGATCAGTTTTCCCCGGTCGACGTGCGGCGTCCAGACCAGTTCGCTCATGCGCCGCGCTGTGTGCACGAGCCCTCGTCGCGGCGTGGTGATGAAGATGACGCCGATCGTTCCTCCCAGAACGATCAGGACACCTGTCGGCTGAAAGAAATAGTGAAGGCTGACTCCGGTAGTGGCAATGCCCGCCGCCACGGCAATCACCGCGATGGCGATACCCACTAATATGCCAAGATCGATTCGGCGCGACTGAGGAGCGGGCGTATTAACCTTGGCTCGCTTGATCGGCGGTAGCTCTTGTAAGTACACCTGGGATGTGGACACCGTGATGGTTCTCCATCAAAGCTCGGTGCAAACCAGGGGCCAACTGGAAACCACATGGAATCAAAGCGAATCAGGTGTCAAGAACGAAGGCAGGCGACCAAATTTTGCCGCCCGGCCATGCCGCCGATGGGCCCCCTTCGTGCCCAGCCCCAGCCGCAAACAACACGCCCCGCGCGGGGAGGTTATCTACTGTCACTATTCTGACAGTGCATCCAGTCAACTGTCAGAACTTTGACGCTCGCGTGATCCACTTGCCTAGCAAATGTGCGCCCCGTGCGCTTCCACATACACCGCGTACAACGACTGCCCCGCCGCCATGAACAGCCGGTTGCGCTTCGGCCCGCCAAAGCAGACATTGGCGCAAATCTCCGGCAGCACGATCTGCCCAATGCGCTCACCCTCGGGCGTGAACACGTGAACCCCGTCGTAGCCCGCACCCACCCAACCCGCGCCCGCCCAGATATTGCCGTCGGTATCCGCGCGAATTCCGTCCGCTAAACCGGCTCCCTTTCCCGGCCACTCCATCGAAATGTACTGCCGCCCATTGCGCAGCGTCTTGCCATCCACCACGTCGTACACCTGAATGATCTTTGGCGCCTGCGGATAATGCGTCGCCCCGGTATCGCAAACGTAGGCCTTCTTGTAATCCGGCGAGAAGCAGATGCCGTTCGGCTTGTAGAGTTCGTCCGAGACCATGGTCATCTGGCCCGTCTTCCCGTCCACCCTGTACACCGCTTCCTTCAGCAGCAGCTCGCCCTTGTGTCCCTCGTAATCCCCCAGCGTGCCGTAGCCAGGGTCCGTGAACCAGATCGCGCCATCCGGATGCACCACAATGTCATTCGGTCCGTTCAGGATCTTCCCGTTCCACTTCTCGGCGATGACCGTAACCGCACCCGAGTGCTCGTACCGCACCACTCTCCGGTTCCCATGCTCACAGGAAAGCAGCCGCGCTTCGTAGTCGAACGTATTCCCGTTGCTGTAACCCGAGGGTTGACGGATGGTGCTCACGTGCCCGTCCTCCTCGAGCCAGCGCAGTTGCCGGTCGTTCGGGATATCGCTCCATACCAGATACCGCCCCACGCCGCTCCACGCCGGCCCTTCCGCCCACAACGTCCCCGTGTAGAGCCGCTGGATAGGCGTGCTGCCAATCTTGTATTTGTCGAAGCGCTTATCGAGTGAGATGACATCCGGGTCCGGACAGTGCACCGGGTTCTTCCCGCTCCAGTCCCGCTCCGCGCCGAGCGCCCGCAAACCCGCAACCGCCCCAACTGTTCCCGCCGCCAGAAACGACCGCCGCCCGAATGTGAAAGATTCCGTCTTCATTGACGAAGTAGTATACATCCACGAGGACACTGAAAAGCACCGGTGCGAATTCGACTAGTTAGATTTCTCGTGTTCCCCTTCCCCTCCCCCCACCTGCGATACAGTGTGGAACATGCCGTCTCTCCCGAAACTTCACGTCCTAATCTGCTTAATCACTCTCGGCTCCGCGCTCGCCCAAACGCCCGATCGCGCCCACATCACCCTCCAACCCGCCGAGCACCATCAGTTCATCCAGGGCTTCGGCGTCAATTACACTGGCCCGTACTTCCGCGACGACCAGAAACCCATGTTCGACATGCTCATCAAGGATCTTGGCGCCACCATGTTCCGCGTCGTTCCCTACCTCGTCTACAGCAATTGGGAAGAGACCAATGACAACGACGATCCCAACGTCATGAACTGGGAGTATTACAACGACCGCTACTCGACCCCCATCTTCGAAGCCACCTGGAACGGCCTGCGCTTCTTGAACTCGCGCGGCATTCGCCCCGTCATCGCGCTCATGGGCCCCGTGCCCGATTGGATGCTCGACGACCACTGGACCCCGCCCAAGCACAAAGTCTGCCAGGTCGACAGCAAGCAGCGCGCTCTCAAGCCGGCCATGTATGACGAGTTCGCCGAAATGGTGGTCTCTATGGTGATGTACGCGCGCAGCAAAGCGGGCATCAATTTCGATTACTTCAGCCCCTTCAATGAGACCGACTGCTACCCGCCCGAAGGCCCGCGCATCGATCCCGAGGAAGCACCCAAGGTGCTGGCTGCGGTCGCACGCCGCCTGAAGAAGGAAGGTCTCGGCGATATCCGCCTCACGCCCGCCGACCAGGCCGTCATCACCAACGACTACATCAGCCCCATCCTCGCCGATCCCGAACTGATGAAACAGGTCGGCGCGTTCACGCTGCACACCTATGGCGAAAACTCCGTCGGGCCGAATGTAGAGCGCGTAAAAAGCAGCGCCTATCCGCACACGCCCGTCTGGCTTACCGAATACGGCGATCTAAATGACAAGGACAAAACCGCCGGCAACGACTGGAAAAACTTTTCGCTCGCTGCCAACCGCCGCGCGCTCACCGCACTCAATCAGGGCGCGAGCGCTGTGTTTTTCTTCGATGCCTTCGATGATTACGAAGAGTGCGCCCGCCGCCTGACGTTTTATGGCCTGTTTCGCAGCGCCGATCACATCTACACGCCCCGCAAGCGTTACTACGCCACGCGCCAGCTTTATCACTTCGTGCATCCTGGAGCTCAGCGCGTCGGCGCCACCAGTGATACGCCCTCTCTGACCGTTTCGGCGTTCTTCGATGGAGCCGAGGGAAGTATGGTGCTAGTCGGCGTGAAAGAAGGCGGTCCGTCGCACGTGGAGCTGGTCACCAACGGCGCCGAACTGTTCGATCCGTTTGACCTATACGTCACCACACCAACAATCGACTGTCAGAAGGTGGCCACCATCTCGGCGTCAGACGGCGTGGCAAAACTCGATCTGCCCGACGAAGCCGTCTTTACTCTCGTGGGAAGCATCAAGAAGCGGTAGGTTCGCCCTCATCAACTGGCGTGGCCTGCCACATCGAGTGTGTCCCCCCGCCTCACGCCAGCGCCGCTTCCTCGCGCCGAAGCATTTAGATTGAACGGAAACCAACATGGCCTCGTGGTTGCAACTGCCGTTTGTTACCACATAAATCCGAACAGGAAATTCTAGGTGCCATGTCATTCTCCTATGCAACGTGTTTTCTCTTCCCACTCGTTCTAATCACCCTCCCGCTACCTGCCGCGTTACGGACGCAGCAAGTCCTGTCTCTCCCCGCCGTTCCGGGACAGCAGATTTCAAACCTCACGGCCGATGCACAAGGCAACCTCATCTTTGCCGGAACCGTCACCACCAGCTATCCGGCCGCCCAAAGTTACAGCTTCATAAGAAAACTAGACCCATCCGGCAACGAGATCTTCACCCTGAACTTTACGAAAGTCTTCTCGATTTACCTCGCGGTCGATAGCAATAGTGACATCTACGCGGCCGGCCCGTGCGCTTCTTCGGTCCCGTACAGCGTGTTGCCCACGTCCAACACTCCTTCCAATAACCCGGGCGCCTGTCTGCTGAAACTGCATGGCCAGGATGGCACCGTCGTCTATGAAGTGGTAATGCCCGGAGTTTTTCCGAATGGCGTGACTGTGAACTCCGCCGGCCAGGCGCTGGTCATCGGAAGCGCGTGGGCCAATTCCTTCCAGCCCACCCCCGGCGCCTTCGCATCCACACCCGGCGGCAATTTCACCCAGTTCACGTGCCTTCTAGTCATCTCAGCCGCCGGCGACCGCCTGATGTGGGCGGCCAGTCTCGGTGGAAACGCCGTCGACTGCTTTAGCGCATCGAGCTGTTTTGAGGCCGATCCGTTGACCCAAAGCGCGGCTGTCATGCCGGACGCGCAAGGCAATATCTGGCTCACCGGATTCACAAACACCACCAACATGCCCGTCACGGCCGATGCCATGCAAAGTAAGTGCGGCTGCTCCGTCTCCGCCGGTGATATCTTTCTGGCCAAGTTCAGCCAGGATGGCACTCGGCTGCTCTACTCCACCTACCTCGGCTCCACTCCGCTAGGTGGTGTCTTGGGCTCCGGAGGAAGCGACGCAGCCACAGCCGCCGCGATGGATGCCGCCGGCCACATCTGGATTGCCGGGGGCACCACTGGCGTCAACTTTCCCGTAACCTCCAACGCCGCGCAACCGCAACCTGTCTTTCCAGCCAACGGCGAGGGCGCTTTCCTCACGGAATACGATCCCGCCAGCAACCGCCTGCTCTACTCCACGTATTTCGGATCCGCTTCCGCCGCGGGCCCCAGCGCGTCCATCTACCCCACGTCTCTGCCGGTACTCACCCATCTCACCGTGGCATCCAACGGAACCGTGTTTGTTGCCGGCACTTTTTTCGCGAACCTGCCTGGCACAATCAGCGGATTCACTCGGGGCACCGAGTTTCTGGCATCGATCGACCCCGCGACCTACGCCACCAGCTCCACGTTTTTTCCAAGCGGCGCTACCGGCGCCGGCCTGTTCGTCGCGAATGACGGCTCTGCTGCTGTCGCCGGTCACGGCAACATCGTTGAATTCGCCTCCTCCGCGAATCCCCTTTCTCCCGAGATCTCTGCCGTCGCCAACAGCGGCGCCTTGGAACTCACTTCGCAAATTTCTCCCGGGGAGCTGATCAGCATTTATGGTTCGAACTTGGGCCCCGCTAACCCGGTCGCTGCCAACCTCAGCCAGGGCCAGGCACCGCTCCGTCTCGGCGGCGTCCAGGTGCTGGTCAACGGCGCTCCCGTCCCTCTGCTCTACGCGCAAGGCGACCAGATCAACGCCATCGTTCCATTCGCTCTGTCTCCCGGTGGGACCGCCACCATCCTGGTGAATAATGCGGGCGTGAACTCCAACCCGGCCCAGCTCAACACCGCGGTCGCTGCGCCTAGCGCATTCCTTCTCAATGAGAGTGGTTGGGCCGCTGCCTTCAATCAGGATGGCACCGTGAACAGCGCGAACAATCACGCGAAGCTCGGCAGTACAGTTACGGTCTTCGCCACCGGATTCGGCCAGCTCACCCCGCCGCCTCACGACGGCGCCGAAGTTACAACTCCCCTCCCGGTGCTGGTCCAACCCGTGCAGGTATACTATCAGGGCCAGCCGATCAGTGCTTCTGCCAGCCCAGTGCCCGGCATCGTCGCGGGCGTAATGCAAGTAACATTCTCGCTTCCCACTTCCGCCACAACTTCCGAGCTGCCGTTTCAGCTCATAGCAGGTGGTTGGCCGGCTCTGGATTATTTTGTGGTCCTCGTCAAGGAGTAAACCAGAAGGGAGCGACAAAATGCTCGGTCGCACTCCAAGTTTTCTGCTAAGGTTCTCAACCCTGATTGCCCTCGCCACCGTGAACGCACAGGCACAGTCGGGCTGCCCGCCGATCAGTTTCCAGACGGCAGTCACCGCAAATCCTAACCCAAGCTCTACGTCAAATGTCGCCTTACTGAGGCAGAGCGACGGGTCGTATACAGCTTATGACTTGACCGACACGCCGCCATCTTACCGGACGATCAGCACCACACCGAATTACCAGAATCAACTGACCGCATGTCTGCCAACGGAGCCATCGCTCGCGCCGCTGCCGCCTCCCACAGGAACGGGCAACGTCCCTGGAGCCCCTTCGCTGCCGGGTATCGGCCAGCCGTCTGCGGTTGCCCGCCTCGCGTCTGGCAATTACCTTGTCATCTTTTATGGTTTCGAAGTGGCGTTGTATGACCCGGCGCTCAATCTGATCTCGCAGGCTCAGTTGCCATTAGCCCCCGTTGAGCCTGGTGCGGGGGAGCAAGTCGACCAGCAGTCGGTGCAGGCCACGTTGGTGGATCTAAACGGAGACGGGAATCTGGATGTAGTCGCGGCCGTGGATGCGGTCGAGTCCCAGATAAATGAGTTCGGAGAACCCCTACCAGCGAACTTCGAGGAAACCATAATTGAGATTTTTCTTGGCAATGAAGGGACCAGCTTTAAGTTGGCCAGCAGCTTCGCCCTGTCCGGCACATCGCCGAACGGCCACGCCGCAGTATCGCTCGCGGTAGCGGACTTGAATGGCGATCACAAACCGGACCTCGTGATAGCCAGCCAGATCCCTTTTACCTATGGCGGAGCGGGAGGAAAGGTATCCGTTTTTCTGGGCTACGGCGACGGAACGTTTCAGGCCGAACAGGTGGCTTATTCCTCAGGACCTGCGATTACAGGAACGGATGAGACTCCATCGGCAGTCGCTATCGCGGACCTGAATGGCGATGGCAAACCGGATCTGGCATTTACTCTGCAAGAGGGCCATAACCTATTTCCCGATGGTCTCAACTTCTTGGCGGTCTCGTTGGGGAACGGAGACGGCACTTTCGCAACTCCGGTACTGTATCCCACGCTGGGTTCCTACTTCCTGGCAATCGGAGACCTGAATGGCGATGGCTTCCCGGATATTGTCACCAACGGCGTTTCGATCCTCTTCGGCGACGGAACGGGGGCGTTTCCGCAGCGGTTGGATTATTGGGCCCCGAGCCAGACCGGCATCGTTCTCACGGACCTTGACGGCGATGGCAGAACCGATATCGTCGAAGGAAATGGCAATCCGTTCATGCTCTCGGGCGTTGAAAGCGTTCTGTTCGGTCGCAGTGACGGCAGTTACTTTGGCCCCAAAGTCAGCCTGGCGCCCGCGGGAGGGCTGGCAAGCGCCGATTTCAACGGCGATGGGATTCCCGATCTAGTATCTGCGACTAACACGAGAGTCGCGGTTCTGGCGGGAGATGGCGCGGGCGGCTTTAGCTCCGTTTTCGACTATGACTTTGCAGCGAATTTCTTCTATGCGAATAATTCTCTTGCAATAGCAGATTTCAACCACGACGGGAAGCCGGACTTCGCCGTTATGACTCAAAACAGCACGCCGGCCCAGCCCGGGATGGTCGAAGTTTTCCTTAACCAGGGACAAGGGACATTTCTAGCACCAAAGAGTTTCGCAGTGCCCGCCGGGGCAGTCGCCCTAACGGCCGGCGACTTTAACGGGGACGGCAAGCCCGATCTCGCTGTAGTCACAAGTTCAGCCCCTGAAGAAGGAACGCAGGATAGCGTTCTGATATTTCTCGGCAACGGCGATGGGACCTTTTCCCCGCCCGTTTCGTATCGAGCTGGCCCCTTCGCGAACGATGTTGTTGCCGGCGATTTCAATGGCGACGGCAAATTGGATTTGGCTATCGTCAACCTGGGCAATTCTGGCAATCCCCCGACTCCTCTGGGGCCAGCGTCCGTCAGCCTCTTGCTGGGAAAGGGGGATGGCACGTTTTCCGCCGGGCCGAGCACTCCAGTCGCCGGCCTGTTGAATATTGCCGTTGGAGACTTCAACAGGGACGGAATACTCGATCTGGCCGCCGAAACGGAATTCGGACTGGCGATTGTGCTGGGTCGCGGCGATGGCAGCTTTGGACCGCCAACCCTTTACCCCGCTGCCCTGGGTTCCATAGTCGTGGCGGATCTTAACGCAGACAACATACCAGACTTGATTGTGAGCGAAAGTTACAGCGCAAGTTATCTCCTCGGCAATGGAGACGGCACATTTCAGCCGCCGGTTTTCTTATTCGGCTCCAGCACCAGCGCGTACCTTGAGGGCGTGGGGCCGGGAGTGGGTTCCCTGATTGCAGTGGACTTGAACAGAGACGGCAAGATCGACATGGTCGGCTCTGCCCAGCTCGGCGTCGTGAGCTTCCTCAACACCTCTCAACCCCCGCCTTCACTCACCGTATTCTCCGCAGCCAGTTTCTTGGCCGGACCAGTCAGCCCAGCATCGCTAGCCGCAGCCTTTGGTAAAGGACTCGCGCTCGAAACAGCCGCTGCTGGTGGGCCGTTCCCCACCTTGCTAGCTTCCACCACTGTCTCCGTTACCGACGCAACCGGAGCCACGCAACTCGCTCCGTTGCTCTACGTTTCACCGGAGCAAATCAACTTTGTCGTTCCCGAAGGAGCCGCCACCGGCTTGGCCACAGTCACCGTCTCGTCGACTCCCCTACAAATCACACACACCGCGCAGGTTCAACTCGTGCCCGTTGCTCCCTCCATGTTTACGCTGAACGCTGCCGGGCTCGCCGCAGCCACGGTGCTTCGCGTGAGCGCCGGAGGTGTCCAGACCGTGGAGTCTGTATTCACGGAGCAGAACGGAGTTCCAACCGCCGTCCCAATTAACCTCGGTCCTGCGACCGACCAGGTCTACCTGATCCTCTATGGAACCGGCATTCGGAACGCGGCCGCCGGCACGGTGAGCGTGAATATCCAGGGTCTAAACGCGCCTGTGAGCGAAGTGGGCCCGCAACCTGAAATTGTCGGGCTCGACCAGGTCCAAGTGCTGATGCCGCCCGCCCTCGCAGGCACTGGCGAGGTGAGTATCGTGGTCACCGCCGCTGGAGTGCAGGCAAATACGGTCTACGTTACGGTCGAATAACGGAGAGATAGCTGAGGTGACCGCTTTCGCGGCCACCTCCGAAAGCAATTAGTGCTTGCCCCCGTGGTGATTCACATCGCCGGAAGCGCCCTTGGCGGCGCTGCTTAACTGCACTTTGTCTTCCTGCGGCGTGCTCTCGGTCGGGTGGCTATTCGCCGGCTTGGCTGGGGGCTGATGATGGAGTTGCTGCGTCTGGTACGCGGAATTCACCGGATTAGTACTGGTGACTGGACTGACCATAAGGCTAGGCGCCTCCTGCTAGTCTTATCGGCCACCCGGTCACCCAATTTTGGAGTTTTTTTGATACCCCCCAAAAGTTAACCCAAGTCAACTCGAACCAACGTGTTATAGTGCCGCTGATGACCGGCCGCAAGCTCGGAAATTACGAAATCGCCGGCAAGCTGGGCGAAGGTGGTATGGGGGAGGTTTGGCGGGCCCGCGATACCCGCCTGGGCCGCTTCGTCGCCGTCAAGATCTTGCCAGCCGAATTTACCGCCGATTCCGACCGCCGGCAGCGCTTCGCCGCGGAAGCCCGGGCCGTCGGCGCTCTCAACCATCCCAACGTCGTCGCAGTTTACGATGTCGGCGAAGATGGCAGCGTGGCCTACATGGTCTCGGAGCTGGTCGAGGGCGAATCGCTCCGCGGCCTCATCAACCGCGGTCCAGTGGGCGCGCGGCGTCTGGCCGAAATCGGCGCGCAAATTGCCGATGGACTCGCCGCCGCCCACGGCCTCGGTATCCTGCATCGCGACCTGAAACCCGAAAATATCATGATCACCCGCGACGGCCGGGTGAAGATTCTGGATTTCGGCCTCGCCAAGCAAACCATCCAATCCAAGGGCGACGAGACCGCGACCGCTCTCCTTTCCCAACCCGGTATGGTTCTGGGCACCGCCGGCTACATGTCCCCCGAACAGGTGCGCGCCGAACCCATCGACCCGCGTTCCGACATCTTCAGTCTCGGCTGCATCCTCTATGAGCTCGCCACCGGTTCCCGTGCGTTTCCTGGAGGATCGGCGGCCGAGGTGATGAGCGCCATTTTGAAAGACGAGCCGCCAGCGTTGGCTTCCGGCAGCCTGCCGTTGCCGCCCGCGCTCGACACCATCATCCGGCGCTGTTTGGAAAAGCGGCCGGAGCAACGGTTCCACTCCGCCTCCGACCTGGCTTTCGCGTTGCGCTCCATGTCGAGTTTCTCGGGAAGCCAGCCGGTGCAAGCTGTCACGAAGACGCCGGGACGGAAATGGATTTTGACGTCAGCTCTTATCATCGGCGGAATCCTGCTCGCCGCGGGCGGCTATTTCCTGCGCGATCGCACTGCTACCCAGACGATGCCGGAATTCGAGCGGCTCACTTTCCGGCAAGGCCACATCTCCTCCGCGCACTTCACTTCCGACGGGCAGAACGTGATTTATGCGGCGAATTGGGAAGGAGGGCCCGTCCGCACTTATCTCGTCACGCCGGGAAATCCGGAGTCGCGCGACCTCATGATGCCAGAAAACAGCCAACTCCTGTCGGTGTCGGCGGCAGGCGATCTGGCGCTGCTGGTCGGTCCGTTCGATCCGGATGGCTCGGGAACGCTGGCGCGCAATTCCATCACGGGAGGACAAACGCGGGAGCTGCTCGAACACGTGATCGCCGCCGACTGGACGCCGGACGGAAGTACCATGGCCGTCGCGCGCCGCCTGAACGGCAGGTGGAATCTCGAATTTCCGTTAGGCACGGTGATCTGGAAATCGGAATTTGCACCTTACGGACTTCGCCTCTCACCGGACGGCGAGCACATCGCGTTTTGCGTGTACCGCGAGGGCAGCCGGATCGGTCTGATGACAATCAATCGCGCCGGGGAGAGTAAATACCTGGGCCCCGTGTCGGGCCAGAATTCGGTGATAGCGGATGCGCGCCTGTTCTGGGCCCGAGACGGGCGCGAGATCTGGTTCCGCTCCTTCGACGCCAACGATCTGGGCACCATCTACAGCCTGAACCTGAATGGAAAGCGCCGCGTCATTGCGCGCCTGCCCGGCCAGGTCTCGCTACACGACCTTTCGCGCGGCGGGCAAGCGCTCATCTCGACCGATGCGACGCGAGAAGGCATCCTTGGTGTAGCGCCCGGCGACAACGCGGAAAAAGATCTCTCCGTGCTCGATGCGAGTGAGTTCACAAGCATTTCCTCGGACGGCGCGATGATCCTCGCCAACGCCGGATTCTCAAGCGGCGGGCCGCAAGGCAGCATTTACCTCAGACACACGGATGGATCGCCTCCGGTTCGCTTGGCGGAGGGTAGGGCGTTCACCTTCTCTCCGGACGGGAAATCGATATCTGGGTCCACCGCGAAGGACCCCGCCAAACGCAAGTTCGTACTGTTGCCCACCGGGACCGGCGAAGAAAAGGAAGTCACGGTCCCGGGACTCGTTGAACACTTTGCTGTCGTCGTCGGCTGGCTGCCTGGAGACCAGAACTATCTGGTGGAGGGCACTCTCCCCAGTAAAAAAGGCTGGCAGCTTTTTGCTTGGGATGCCGCGCGGGGAACGGTGCGGCCGGTGTCACCCGAACACATGTCCGGCGACTCCGATCTGTGGATCTCGCCGGATGGGCAACGGTATCTCGACCGCGGGCCGGACGGCGCCTTGCACGTGTACGCCACCGCAGACGGAAAAGCGTCCGACATTCGCGGCCTCACCGAGCACGATGTTCCCTCCGGCTGGCGCGCCGACAGCCATTCCCTCTACATCCGCACACACGCCGACACCAACAAGATGATGCGCGTCTCGATCCTCAATATTGATACGGGCGAACGAAAGCCGTGGAAGGAAATCCATCCCTCGCGGCCGGTCGATGAAGTGTTGAATCTGTGTGTAACGCCGGATGGCCGCGCGTATGCGTACAACTACCGGCAGGCCACCTCAGACCTGTACTTGGTGCGGGGCTTGCAGTAACTGGTTACCGGACCGAAGCTACCGTGCCCGCTCCCGCCTGGCTGAAATCGGCCGATACCGACATCGGCTTGCCCGGCTCCACGACGATGTCGCCCATCCACGAGCCCACACCCGAAATCAACACCGTGTAGGTGCCCGGCAACAGTTTGGTCACGACAGGCGTCTTACCCGCGGGCTGTCCCCAGAACGAAACTGTCGCACCCGGCGGCGTGGAGTTGATGGTTACCGGCACCATCGCCGTCACGGACGGTGCGGACTCCACCGGCTTCGGCTTCTCCTCCGCGTTCTGCGTCGTGTCGTCTTCCGTCTTGACGTGTTTGCCGGTTCTCGATTCCAGCACTGGCGCGATTGTCACGTACTCCAACTTCGCGATCTCGAAGATGGCCGCTTCACCCGCGCCATTATCGCCCTTGAATTCGATTGTCAGCAGTTTTCCCTGTTTCTTGCCGAACTTCGGAATCCAGCTCGTCGCCACCGCGAGATGCGACTTCACGCCCGGCCGGTCGCTGATTTCCATACTGGTGATGCGTTCATACGCCAGCTTGAACGTGCCACCGTCGTAGTTGAAGCGCAGTTCTTTGGTGTCTTCCAGATTGAGCGAGCCTTCCGCCCCATTTGGAATCGCCGCGGAGCCGCTGATGTAAGCCGCATGCGGGTTCGGTACCGAGCCCGGCAGCGCGGCCGAAAACAATACGAGTGAGGCCAGCCATGCAGTGTGTTTCATCACTACTAAGGTTGAGCCCTCGCGCGTGCGGATTCAATTCGACAAAAGTAAGCTATCCGAAGTTAGCGGTGGCCCGCCACGTATCTACCACTCCACCATTTTTCCCGGCGTCAACTCCCAAACTTGCGTCCCGGGAAGGTCTTTGATGAGTTCCGCCAATTGTTGCGGCGTCCCCGTCAGCGCGGGAAAAGTGCTGAAGTGCATCGGGATCACCTTCTTCGCTTTCAGCATGCGGCAAGCGATGGCGGCTTCGCGCGGGCTCATGGTGAACAAATCGCCGATGGGCAGAAACGCCAGTTCGGGATGATAGAGCTGCTCGATGAGCTGCATGTCGGTGAATACGTTCGTGTCGCCTGCGAAATAGGCCGTGCGCCCATCCGCGAACCGTAACACATAACCCGCCGCTTCGCCGCCGTAAATGATCTTGCCGTCATCCAGAATGCCGCAACTGTGCACTGCGTGCGTCATGGTCACGGTCACAGGCCCGATCTTCTGCGACCCGCCTTTGTTCATCGCGCAGGTGTTCTTGACGCCCTTCGTCTCCAGCCATTGGCAGGTTTCGAAAATCGCTACCACCTGCGGCGAAAACTTCTTGGCCAGCGGAACCGCATCGTGAATGTGATCAAAGTGCCCGTGCGAGATCAGCATCGCATCCACGCGCGAAATCTTGTGCCCCGCCGGATACTTCGGGTTCCCGTCGGTCCACGGGTCCAAGACAAATACTTCGCCCGAAGGCAATTGGAGTTGGAATGTGCCGTGTCCAAGCCAAGTGATCTGCATGAGAATATTCTACGACTGGGGCTGTGGGCCGGCAGCTTCCGAATCCGGCGAAGACCTGCGCTTCGGAAAATCAAGACGCGGGTTTGTGTTATGTTAAGCGCAGCCCGGGAGCCAGAATGGAGATCCGGGATACATCAATATTGGAGCGCCGCGACGTATGCGCTGGTAGCGGTGAGCCGCTACTTGGGGAAACCTGAAGCAACTGCCATGTCCATGGACTATCTGATTGTTGACGATTCGGCTGCTATCCGCAAGATACTCCAGCACATGTTGCAGCAAGCTCAGGTTCCCGTCACAACGGTATACGAGGCGGGCGATGGTGTCGAAGCGTTAGCCCTCCTCAAGAACAGGAACGTGAACGTCATTTTCTCTGACATCGACATGCCCAACATGGATGGACTTCAATTCGTCACCGAGTTGAAATCCCACAGTGCGCGGAAGAGTGTGCCGGTCATCATGATCGCAAGCGAAAGCGGTCAGGCGAAAGTGACGGAAGCGGTGCGGCTGGGAGCCAGCGGCTGTCTGATAAAGCCGTTCACCCTAGCTCACATAAAAGACAAGATCGTGGGGAGCATAACCGGCAAGATCGATATCCCAATGGCGGCGGAGGCCGTCGCCGGCGAGCCGCGGTGTCCGTGGGCGCTGCGCACACTTCCCCCTGCTCCTCCGGTTGTCATCACGATCATGTCGATCCTCCGCGAAAACGACGACGACGACGCTGCGAGGAAGAGTATCGAATGCATTCAAGCCGATCCGGTGTTTGCCGCTGAAGTGCTGCGCATTGCGAACTTAGCTTCGGTGAGCTCTCATCAAGAGACTACGACCATTCAGAGGGCGGTCGTGACCCTGAGTCTGAACCTCGTCCTGGCCTACGCCATCACCGCCGGAATGCGGCCTTACCTCGGAACGACTCTGCGCATCCCAGCTCTCCGGAGTTGCTGGACCCACAGTCTCGCTACCGCTCTCCTATCCAAAGAACTCGCCGTTGCCTGCCGTACGGGGTCTGGAGAAGCGTACACGGCGGGCCTGTTGCACGACATCGGCCGGATCGGATTGGCAGTCTGCTACCCGGCTCAATACGCCGACCTGCTGAGCATTTCAGAGAAACATAGGCTCGACGTGCTGCAATGCGAACGCGACCTGTTCGATCTGGATCATTGCCAAGCAGGGGCTTGGATAGCGGGGGAGTGGGGACTGACGCCCGACATCGCATCCGCAGCCGAACACCATCACGAAGAACCGGCCCCGGAGCGGGTCACCGCGCCCACGCTCGCAGCCCTGGGTTGCCGTCTGGCTGAGACCCTGGGTTTCGGTGTCATGGGGTCCGGGAGCGCATGGACACTGGAAAAGATCCGTGAAAACCTGCCGGAATCCGCACAGAATCGTTTCCGGCCCGACGCCAAGACTCTCAAGGCCAGCGTGGCAAGGCAGATCGAACAGATCGCTTAAGGGATAGCGGCCGACATTTCGGATTCCCGTCTGCCAACGGGTCCAAAACAAACAGTTCGCCCGAGATAACTGGAGCTGGAAGGTGTCGTGTCCAAGCCAAGTGGTGTGCGTGGGAATATATTCTGCGATTGCGGGGGATGGGTCAGGGTTTCGGAATTGGATGACGACACTAACGGAACGATCCAGCAGGCGCCGGACACAGTCGTGAATTACCAGGACGCCATCTCGGCGCGCCAGTCCACCTCTTGGAGCATGCCCTCTTCAATGGCACCTAGTGTAGTGAGTCAGAAATCCATTGAAATAATAGGCCTGCCAATGCATACTTGGGCATGGCCACCGGACGCCCCACCAAGCCGCTCAACGTGACCCCTGAAGAGAAGAAGAAACTGGCGATGCTGGCGCGGCGCCCAAAATCTGCGCAAGCCATCGCCATGCGTGCACGCATCGTGCTGGCGTGTGCCGGAGGATTGAGTAACGGCGCGGTCGCTAAGAAGTTGCACATCACCGGGGCTACGGTTTGTAAATGGCGGGAACGCTTTCGGGTGAGCCGGCTCGAAGGGTT
>Ga0326728_10008138_pt1 | contig 26316 bp, 22 predicted proteins | sample MB3enrmetagenome_FD_207602 | JGI IMG/M metagenome (GOLD analysis project Ga0326728, IMG submission 207602) | Lab enriched peat soil microbial communities from McLean, Ithaca, NY, United States - MB31MN | ecosystem: Environmental > Terrestrial > Soil > Wetlands > Peat | place: USA: New York... | reverse complement strand
TTTCTTTCAGAAACTCCACGATTTCCTTGAAGGGTGCGCCGCCCGGAAAAACCCCTTTCACACCCATTTGTTTGAGCTTCTCTATGTCTCTCGCGGGGATAACCCCGCCGACGACAACCATCTTGTCACCCATCCCCTGTTCACCGGCTTTTTTGATGAGCTTTTCCGTGATCGGCAGATGGGCCCCGCTCATGATGGAAAGACCTATCACATCGACGTCTTCCTGAATGGCGATGCGAACGATCTCATCGACCGTCCGGTGAAGGCCGGAGTAAATGACCTCCATGCCGGCGTCTTTCAATGCCTGAGCTACCACCTTGGCGCCCCGGTCGTGACCGTCGAGGCCAGGTTTTGCCACCAGGACTCTAATTTTCTTTTCCAAAGCTTATCCCCCTGATTTTTCTGCAAGGAAACCACTTCCCCGGCGAGATGTCAACAAGATATATCACCTATGATGATAGTTTATCATTATTTGATACATACCGGGAGGTGCGCAGAAACTAGGGGAGATGGCTCATTGTCCAGCGCCTTTGCAGTGGGCCATCTCTCGCGGTTTCTTGCGGCTGTCCGCCTTACGATGCACTTGCCTCCGCGGGGGTCGTCTTGACTTCAACGCTGGCGGCAGCGGCCGACCGGCCCCTGAGGATCAGGATAACTGCGGCGCAGAACAAGCCGACAAAGGCGTTGACAGTGCAAATCCTGGAGACACTCCATCCCGCGGTGAGGAGATAACCGCCCGCTGCGGGGGCGAGCACGTTGCCGATCTTGGCGACCGCGTAGGCCCAGCCGACGGCGGTGCCCCTAATATCGGGCGGATAGGAAACGGTAGTGAGCGCTATGGTGCCGGCCTGGCTGCCGTTGATGAAAAATCCGCAGGCCACGGACAGGAGGGCCGCGGTGAGAAGTGCGCCGCTCGCGAACCATCCGAAGACCACAAGGCTCACAAATCCGATTGTGAAGCCAATCGGCAGGATCGAGTACGGACTCTTCCAGTCCATCAGCCGGCCGACGAGAATGGCCGCGATGACCGCGCCGAAATTGAAGGCGGCGTAGGCGTAGCTGTATTGGACGACCGTGGCGCCGGCCTTGTGGAGCAGCGTGGGCGCCCACGCGACCAGAATGTTGGTGAAATAGTAAGCCCCGATAAGGCCTACCCACAGGAGGATCGTCATTAACGCCCGCCTTTCCGTAAAAAGGTTTTTCACAGGGACGCCGGGAAGCTTTTTCTGACTCGGGCGGAACTCGATTTGATTGTCTTTGGCCAGAGCCGGCGCGATCCTCGCGACGATATTTCGGATCCGCTTTTCATCCTTGTTTTTTGCCACGAGAAATTCCAATGACTCAGGAAGAACCGCGGCAGTGATCAGGGCGATTATGATGGGTATGACGCCGCCCACCACGAAGACGGACTGCCAGCCGAACAGAGGGATGAACCAGGCGCCGCAGAGACCGCCTATCGTGGCCCCGGTGGGAATTCCGGCGAACATAGTGGCAGCAAAGGTTTTGCGCAACCGGGTCGGTGCGTATTCGGAGCCGAAGGCGAGGGCGTTCGGTATGGCCCCGCCGAGGCCGAGGCCCGCGATGAACCGGAAGAGGGCCAATTGCCCGACGCTCGTGATGAATATGGTCAAAAGAGAGAACAAGCCGAAGACAAAGGCGGAGATGACCAACATCCATTTGCGTCCGAGACGGTCCGCGAGCATGCCCATGGTCAGCGCGCCGATGGCGGAGCCGACCAGACTGGCGCTCATGGCCAGGCCGAGGGCGTTCGGCTTGGAGCCGAGGAACTCGGCGATTTTTGGTATCGCAACGCCGATAACCGTTAAATCGAATCCATCAAGGAACGTGACCAGAAAACAAAGAAAGCAGACCCACAACTGATACGACGACGTGGTCGGGCTTGCGTCAAACACTTCTGCTACGCGCACCGCTTTGCTCGCCATGTTCGCTCCCCCCTGATGCGTAGTTTGCATGATACCTAACGTTAGAATGGGCGTTGCGACATGTCAAGAAGAATATTAGCGGATGATATTTGTTATCATGGATGTTACGGATGGACGCCGATTTACTCCCCCGCCTTGACGCGAGCCGGTCTCGAAAGGCCCGCCCGAGGGATTAAGAAGGGTGGGGACGAAGGCCGGGGAGGCGTTGAGGATCTGGATCGGCAGCTTTTCGGTAAGATCGGAGAATGTCACGGGCTGGCCGAAGGTACGCTCCCCGTTGATCCCCGCATATTTGTTCAGAACCGGGAAAGTGAGTCCGGAAATGGATGACGTTGGCCATCATGTCGAACGTCATGAGACGGAGCCGGCCGAGCTGTCCTACAAAAGCGGATGGGGAACATCGTTCACTCTCCTTAAGCGCGTCGCCCTTCCATCCACCGAAGGGTCTCTTGTATGTGTGGGTGTCTGCCAGGCTATTCAGGCACGGAACTAAATGTAAGAGAGTCTTTGAAGGTTGCATTGAAGATGGAGCCGAGCTGGAGGAATACAAAGGTAGGGAAGGTACGGCCCAATTTACCGCTCTACAAACTCACACAAAGGGCTTGACGCCACTGCGGTATCAGCAGATGCTGATACCGGGCCATCAGATCGGTGTGGCATATGCTGGAGCCTGCAATGCGGACCAACACATCGTCCTGTCTCGGGTCATCGAATTCCACATCTTCGATGACAAAAGGCCCCTACCTCTCCCTCACCACGCCGCCCTGATGTTTAGTCGCACTTCCCCTTTCCGACGCTTATTCTGTTTTCGCTACCTCGATGAGCTTCGTCTTCTTCGTCTCCCTCGGTATCGACTCCGCCGGGACCCAGATAAACTTGGGCGTCACACGGACCGTCTCCTTGAAGTCCTTTTGCATCTCCTCTTCCAGGGCAGCCACGTCCTTCTCCCCCACGCCCCGACCGTACTCGATCTTTATCTTGAGAGGGGGGGTAACAGACGGACCGGGCTTGTCGAGAAGTATCCTGAAGAATCCCGTGACTTTTGGGGCGAATTTCAGTATCTCCGCTTTGATCGCCTCGGGAAAGACATTCACCCCCTTCACGATGAGCATATCGTCCGAGCGGCCGACAATCTTGAACCTCACACCTGTTCTGCCGCATTGGCACGGGCCAGTGGACACCTCGAGAAGATCGCCGTATGCATACCTCTGAAAAGGCGTTCCCTCCCATTCGAGGAACGTCATGACCATCTCCCCCATGGCGCCGTCTTTCATCTCGATGTGCTCCCTCGTCTCTGGGTCGACCAGCTCGAGAATACAGTAGTCGGCAGACGTAAAGTGCATGCCGGAATAGACTTCAGGCGGCTCGAGGCACTCGGCCCCGTTAAAGGCGTGGCCCCCTCCGGTTTGGTCGCAGACGTGAGCCCCTCCGAAACCTTCCGAAAGGAGCTTCCTCACTTCCACATTGCCCGCCCCGGGCTCCCCGACAGGGAACAGCCATTTGATGCCTAGCTCGCTTGTTTTTTTTCCGGTCAGCTTCTGGCTTTGCTCCAATAGGTACTGGGCAAAGGAAGGGGTTGTGAAAAACGCGTGGGGCCGCGTAAGCTCGATGAAATCAAGAACCCTTTTCGTGCCTCCATCGGCGCCCACCGGCACGGCGCACGCTCCCGCGTGCATTATCCCCTGCGACAGGGGCAGACCGCCGGTGAACATGCTCAGGGACAAGCCCTGCAGCACCCTGTGGCCCGGCCTGATGCCTACCATCCATAACCTTCTCGCGTGAAGCTCGTTCATGATCTCTACGTCGCTCTGGGTCAGCGCGTACAGGGTGGGGGTGCCCGTCGTGCCTGAGGTGGAGTTGAGCCTCACGATCCGGTCCTGGGGCGCGCACGTGATCGTGCCCGGCCCGAAGGGGTGGCCCAACTCCGCGGTCGACTCCTCCTGGGCCCTCTTCTGCTCATCTTTTCCGGTAAGCGGGATGCGGCGAAAATCTTCCCAGCTCCTCACATCCTCGGGCTTCATGTCAGCCTGCTCGAACTTGTTCCGGTAGAGCAGAGAGTTGTTGTAGTTATAGGCAAGCTGTTTCCTCAGTCTTTCGAACTGAAGGGCTCCCATCTCGTCGGAAGACATCGTCTCCGCTCTAGGGTTCCAGTATCGGTCTGTTGGTCGCCGAGGCATGGATAGATCCTCCTCACTCGCCTGCTGCTTTTCGTCGGACGCGTTTCTCCTCAAGGCCTACGGACACCGCGGGTTGTAGTCCTTCGTTGCAGGCAGGGTCACTTTGTCCGCCGGGATCTCCTCCACTTTCGTACCTTCCCACGGGAAGCTATAGAAGGGATTGGGCCCTGCAGCTATCGACCCGCCGAACATTGGCAGTAAGACCTGGTGGTCGCACTTCCGCATCGTCCAGGCCCCGACCGGGGACTTCCATTCGAAGCCTTCATAGGCCGCGATGATCTTGTCCGGGTCGAGAGAGCCGGCCTTTTCCACCGCGGCAAAGGTCATCTTCCATCCGAATATTGCCATGGCTATGTCTGAGAATGGCCACTGGGTGAGGAAATCTTTGTCATTCTCGTGCTTCTCGTGGTATCTCTTGATAAAATCACGGTTCTCTGGGGTGTTTACCCTCAGCAGGTACTCGGATGTGTAGTACATGCCGACGGCCGCCTCCTTCAGCTCACCTATGCTGTATGGGTGCAGGCCGAGGGGCGCGAATATGGGAAAAGTGGACTTGAGACCCATGGAGCGGGCCTGCCTGATGAGATTGATGAGGTCGGAGCCGTAGGTCCCGGTCACGATCGCATCCGCGCCGGACGAGATGATCTTCGTGATGTAGGGCGCGAAATCCCTCGTGGCAAAGGGGTGAAAGTCCGTCCCCACGACCTTGCCGTCGGGGATATACTTTGGCAGCTCCTCTTTGAGGCGCTCGTCCTGGGAATGACCCGCCAGGTAGTCGGGCTGGATGCTGTAGAACTTCCTGTAAGGCGTCCTCGCGAGAAGCATAATCAGGGAGGTGAATTGCTCATAGTGGTTTTGGCACACCCTGAACGCATAAGGGGAAAACTCCTTCCCCTGTATCTCGTCGGCCATCCCTGAATAATTGAAATAGAGGACCTTCGAGCTCGCAGCCACCCTGGCGAGCGCGATGGCGACGGGACTGAGATGGCCGCCGGTGAGGAAACTAACCTTATCCTCCAGGATGAGCTTCCTCGCCTTCCGGGTCGCCACGTCCGGTTTAGCCTCGCCGTCTTCGGTGACAAGCTCCACCTTCTTGCCGAGAAGGCCCCCCTTTGCGTTCTGCTCGTCGACGACGAACTGCATGGACGCATGCCACGCCCGTCCGAAAGGCTCCATCTGGCCTGAGCGCGGATCGAGGACGCCGATCTTGACGGTATCTGCCGCGAGAGCTGCGATTGCGCCTCCGCCCGCCAGGAAGATTATGACAGCGCCGCACAGGCAAACTACGATTCGTTTCGCGCAAATCCTTTTCATATCCTCCTCCTAAAAGAGAGAATGGTGCTCCCCTTCTTCAAACCTCCAGGTACTTCTTCCTCACATCCTCGGATGCGCGTAGCTCGTCGCTCGTCCCCTCAAAGACGATCTTTCCTTTTGACATGATGTAGGTGCGCGTCGCGGTCATGAGCGCCAGATCGATGGCATGCTCCACCAGCAGGATCGAGCGCCCCTCCTCGTTGACCTTTCGCAGTACCTCAATGACGGCTTCCACCATTACGGGGCTCAGCCCTTCGGTAGGCTCGTCTACGAGAAGTAGATCGGGATTACCCATGAGAGTCCGGCCCATAGTGAGCATCTGCTGTTCGCCCCCGGAAAGATTGCCCCCTTTCTGCCTATCCCTCTGCATGAGGCGCGGGAAGCACGCGTACATCTTCTCGATGGTCCACGGGTCATCGGCCTTCTGGTTGGGCTTCACGCCGAGCAGAAGGTTCTGCCTCACTGTCAGGTGGGGGAATATGCGCCGCTCTTCGGGAACATAGCCGATGCCCCTCCTGCAAATCTGGTACGGCTTGAGCTGCCCTATCTCTTGTCCCTTGAACGTGATGGAGCCCTCCCGAATCGGTGTGAGGCCTACGATCGCTTTCAGGGTGGTGGACTTGCCGACGCCGTTGCGACCGAGGAGGGCCACGATCTCCCCTTTCTCCACACCGAGTGAGACACCGTCGAGCACATGGCCTTTGCCGAGATAAGCATGGATCCCTTCGACCGCGAGGATCACGCTATTTCCTCCCGAGGTAGGCCTTTTTCACTTCTTCATGGGCCTGAATCTCATCGGGCGTGCCAGTGGCCAGGATCGTTCCATAGCCGAGCACCGTTACCCGGTCGGCCAGGTTGAAGACAACGTCCATATCATGCTCCACCAAGAGGAGCGTTTTCCCCTCCGTGAGCCGCCGGATCAGCTGAATGGCGCCTTTCGTCTCTTCCGAGTTGAGACCGGCCGTGGGCTCGTCAAGCATGATGAGAACAGGCTCCCTCGACATGGTCAGGGCAAGCTCCAGATGGCGCTGCTTTCCGTAGCTCAGCTCGAAAGCGGGAACGTCGCTGACATCGGTGAGGCTGAGAAGCTCGATGATCCTGAACGTTTCCTCCTCGATCGGCTTGTCCCGGTCCAAAAGACTGACCCAGTTGAAGCGCCGGTTGAATTTCGACACGACGGCGCTGCGGACGTTCTCATAGACGGTCATCTTGGGAAAGACATTGATGACCTGGAAGGACCGGGAAATCCCTGTGCGGGCTATTCTGTGAGCAGGCCACCCGCTGATATCTTTGTCGAAGAAGTATATTCGTCCGTGGCTGGGGCGGTAAAGGCCGGTGATGATATTGAACAGGGTCGTCTTGCCCGACCCGTTGGGACCGATCACCGCATGGCGCTCTCCCTCACGTATCTCAATGGAGACGCCCGCAAGGACTTCGAGACCGGAAAAATCCTTGAAGAGATGGTCCACTTTCAGTATCGTCCTCATTCTCCCCCTCGCCACACCCGGCTCGAGGTGAAAAGGCTCGCAAGACCTCCCTGGAGGTACAGAATTATGAGGACGAAAATGGCGCCCATGATAATCATCCAGTAGCCGGTCATGCTGGAGATCCAGTCCTGGAGCACAACATAGAAGGCAGCCCCCAGCACGGGCCCGAGGAAATGGCTCGGGCCGCCGATGACGACCATGAGCACGGGGATCATGGACATGTTGTTGTCAATGCAGGTGGTAGCGACCACTTCCTGGTAGATGGCAAAGAGGCCTCCCGCGAGTCCCGCCATGAGACCCGATATGGCGAAAGCAGTGAGCTTCACGAGGAATACGTTGTACCCGAGAAAGGAAGCCCGTACATCCTTTTCACGCACGCAGACCATCGCATTCCCGAGAGGCGTCTTCAAAACGAAATAGCAGCCTATTATCCCCATGCTTGCGAGGACCAAGGTAAGATAGTAGAGATTATTGAAATTCTGCAGGGATATCTTACCGAGGAGAGGGAGGTAGAGGTCAGGCCTGACGAAGCTCATACCGTCGTCGCCGTTCGTGACAGACCTCCATTCGTAGGCGACCGCGAAAAGGAACATCTGGAATGATAGGGAGATAAGGGCGAAATAGGCGCCACTCAGGCGCACGCAGACGGAGCCAATGATGATGGCCGCGACGAAGCCCGCCAATGCGCCGACGAGTAAGGTAACGAGAACGGGCATACCGTGGATATGGCTGATAATGAGGGCGGCTGCGTATGCGCCGAGCCCGAAAAAGCCGGCGTGACCGAAGGGGAGGAGCCCCGTATAACCGAAGAGAAGGTTGAAGCTCACTGCAAAGAGGGCATATGTGAGGACCTCGGTCGCGATATGGACGCGAATCTCGCGGAAGAGAGAGGGAAAGAGGACCAGGAAGGCCGCGAAGAGCAGCCACGCGAGCCGCCTGAGAGGAAGATGTCTCATTCCTTCTCCCCGAACAGGCCGGTAGGCCGCCATATGAGCACTGCTGCCATGAGGAGAAACTGGAAGACGAGGGCCAGTCGGGGGATCCAGAGAACGCCGAAAGACTGGAGCTCGCCGATCATCAGGGACCCGAGGAAAGCCCCGTAGAGACTTCCGAAGCCGCCGAGGACAATGACTACGAAGCAGTCGAGGAGCGCATCTGCACCCATGCCAGGGTACATGCTGGAGAAGGGAGCTGCGATCACGCCAGCCATGGCGGCCAGTGCAGCACCTGCCCCGAAGACTGCCATCAAGACGACGGGCACATTGGAGCCAAGGACGCCGACCATGTCTGCATCGGTGACGGCTGCGCGGATGATGATGCCGATGCGGGTCTTGGTGAGAAGGAGTACCATGCCTATGAGCACGAGAAATGAAAAGGCGAGGATGAAGAGCCGGTAGACGGGGTAGGTCATCCCTGCGACGTGGATGTCACCGGCAAGGATCACGGGCGAGGCCACGGAAAGGGGGGCTCCGCCCCAGACCAGGCGGACGGACTCGCCAAAGATGAAGAAGAGACCGAATGTCAGAAGAAGCTGCGATATATGTCCCCCTTTGTATGCCTTACGCAGGAGAAAACGTTCTATGAAGATGCCGAGGAGGCCCACAAGGATAGGGCAGATGAGAAGGCTGAGCCAGAAACTCCCAAGGTGTCCCGTGATCGTGTATGCTAGGTAGGCGCCGAGCATGTAGAAAGAAGCGTGGGCCATGTTCAGGACGCCCATCATCCCGAAGACGAGGGTAAGGCCGGATGCCACGAGAAACAGGAGCATCCCGTAGACGAGGCCGTGGACCATCTGAACGATGTAGCTTTCAATCCCGAGGCCCATGAGACTCCTTTTGGGGAGATGTTGGCCGTTTACGAAATTACTCGATAGAAGAATTGTTGTCAAGCACAAAAATATCTGATATATCATACGTCAGTTCTCAAAAAAGGATCTTGCTCACCCGTTCGATACTCGCTGAGCGGCGAGGGCTAAAACGAACATGCACAGGACAACAATGGATGATATCGAGGATTCAGGAGCAATAGGCGAGCTGAAAAACGTGTCAAGAGCCATGCTGAGGGATCAAACTTACGCATCGCTGAAAAAGGCGATTCTCACGGGGAGGATAGCTCAGGGTGAAAAGCTCAACATCAGAAAGCTCGCCGCCGTGAGCGATTTCAGTTCCACTCCCATTCGTGAGGCCTTTCTCAAGCTGGAGCATGACGGCATCGTGGTTCGCGCCGCTGGCGGCCATTTTTTTGTGCGCCAGTTTTCGCAGAAGGAGGTGGAGCGGATCTTTCACTTGAGGATTCTCCTCGAAACCTATGGCGCGGCCAAGACCTTGGAATACATCACGGAGGAGGATATCTCGTGGCTTGAGGAGAACATAAGGCGGTCGGAGGAAGCCCTCGCCCAGGACCTCATCAGTGAGGTCAGCGAGCTTAATGCGGAGTTTCATAACTACCTCACGAAGATCTCGACGGATGGGATACTCCAGGACCTGCTCCAAGGGCTCAGTGACAAGATTTGGATCGGCAGGTCCACGGCCCTCTATGCCCCCGGCAAAGCCGAAAACGCCATTACCCAGCACAGGAAGATAGTCGTATGCCTAAAGGCCAGGAACCTAAGGGCAGTAAGACGGGCCCTGAAGGAACATATCCTAACGGCGATGCGGATAGTGAGCAAAGAAATGGCACGAGCCACGGAGAAGCGTGGCCACGGAAGGAAGTAGGGAAAGGGGGGAGACCGTGAGCGTGGAGTCGTGGCCAAAGGCAGGCGAGCCTGACAAGGGACTCTATAGAGCGTTGATGAAGAGAAGGTCGGCCCGGGCGTTCATAGATCGAGAGATCCCGGAGTCCTTGATCGAGCAGATGGTCGACGTAGCTGCCAATGCCCCCTCGGGAGGCAATATGCAGCCCCTCTCGATCATCCTCGTGAGGAGCATTGAGAAAAGGAAGGAGCTGGCCCGCCTGACAGGGGACCAGCCGTGGGTGAGGAATGCTCCTGCATCGATGATTTTCTGCCTCGATTTCTACCGGATAAAAAAATGGGCTGAGATGTGCCAGACCGAGTTCAGAGGTGAGGTAGCCGTCAACCATTTCCTTATTGGCTACGCTGACGTGATGGTTGCGGCCCAGAGCGTCGCGATTCTTGCGGAAAGCTTCGGCCTTTCTTCCGTTTACATCGGTACCGTCCTCCATGAGATAGACAAGGTGAGAGACTTCTTCAAGATACCCCGGTTTGTCCTTCCCGTGATGGTCCTCTCCATCGGCTATGCCAAGTCCCTCCCGCGGAACATCCCCAAGCTGAAAAGGAGCGCGATCCTTCACGAGGAGGAGTACCAGACCCCCCGGCCGTGCGAGATCAGGCAGGTGTTCGATGAAAAATATGGCTCCATCGATGAGGCGGCGGAAAAGTATCTGGAGAGGGCCTTCATAGAAGCCGTAGAGCACGATAAGCAGGCGGAGACGAGCCTCGTGGAGCACGTGAAGGAAGAGATGAAGCGGCTCGACATCCGGAACAACGCGCAGTTCCTCTTCAAGGTGAGATATCCGGCCCACGTCATGGTCCGCATGAACCGTAACCTCATCCAGTCCTTCAAGAACGCCGGCTTCGAGATGTTCGACGTAAACAGGGAAGAGGAAGAAAAGGGGGCACGAGGAGGAGCGGAGGGGTCCGCGGAATCAACCGGACCTCTCATGTTTCCGGAAGGCGCTTCCAGACCCGGGAAGGGCGGATAGAAGGAGGCAGATCGCATGAAGCAGAGAATCGGATTCGTCGGTGTCGGCACCATGGGTAAGCCAATGGCAATGAATCTGCTGAAGGCAGGGTATCCGCTGGTTGTCTACGACATCAATCCAAAACCCGTGGGGGAGCTGAAAGAGCAAGGCGCAGCCACCGCTCAGTCGAGCAGAGAAGTGGCAGGCCAATCGGAGATCATAATCACCATGCTCCCGAAGTCCGAACACGTCGAAGCGGCGATCCTAGGCGCGAATGGCGTCTTCGAAGGGGCCAGGAACGGCTCTGTCGTCATCGATATGAGCACCATCGATCCGAGCGTTTCGAAGAAGATTGCTCAGACTCTCCTGCCGAAGGGCATAAACATGCTGGACGCCCCGGTGACCGGCGGGGAAATGGGGGCCCAGGCAGGGACCCTGACCATCATGGTTGGGGGAGACAACAACATCTATCGCCAGTGCCTCGACATTTTCAACGCCATGGGAAAGCATATCTTCTACTGCGGCCCCATCGGGAACGGCGAGATCGTGAAGATTATCAATAATTTCTTCGGCGGTGTCCATGCCATATCGACTGCCGAGGCTCTCTCCCTGGGGGTCAAAGCCGGGGTGGATTTCAAAGTCTTGTACGACGTCATCAGCGAGGGCACGGGCGCCACCGGTTTCATGAAGAGTTACTGCGCGGCTAAAGCATTCAAAGGTGATTTCGAGCCTGGCTTCATGGCCGAGCTGATGCATAAAGACCTGGGGCTCGCCGTCAACCTGGGCAAAGAGAATGGAGTGCCCCTTCTCATGGGGGGCCTTGCCTACGAGATGTTTTCCTATGTAACCGCCTCCGGCCTGGGGAAAAAGGACTTCTCCGTCGTGATAAAAATGTTTGAAGACCTGCTCAACGTGAAACTGAAATTGGCGTAAGGGAGCACCCGGGAGCATGGAAAGGACAGAGGGCAAAGCAACGACCGTTCTTGCCGATTTCGTCGCCCGGTCTCGTTACGAGAATCTTCCGGCCGAGGTCGTCGCCATGAGCAAGAAATGCCTCCTTGACTGGCTCGGGAATGCGATCGGAGGCTCATGTGAGCCGGCAGCCCGGCACATCATCGACCTCGTAAAGGAGATGGGAGGGAAGAAGCAGGCTTCGATTCTCGGCGTCGGCATCAGGACCAATGTAATAAATGCCGCGCTCGCGAACGGGACCATGGCTCATGTGCTCGACTATGATGACGCCCACAACGTGCTGAGGACTCACCCCAGCGCCCCCCTGATCGCCGCGCTCCTGCCCGCGGCCGAATGTTGCAAGGCCACAGGGCGTGATTTCATCACAGCCATGGCCGCTGGCTTCGAAGTGTCCTCCCGGGTCGGATTGGCCCTTGGTAAGGGATACTACGAGGCAGGATGGCACGCCACAGCCATACTAGGCCGGTTCGGGGCGTGTGCCGGGGTGGGCAGGCTTCTCGGCCTTGACGCCAAGGGCCTGTCGTACGCGATGGCCCTTGCGGCAACGCAGGCCGGCGGATTACGGGACGTCTTCGGCACCATGGGCAAGCCGTTCCACGCCGGCAAAGCGGCAGCAGACGGGATAGTGGCAGCCATGCTCGCACAGAGAGGCTTCACGGCGCCCATGGATATCCTCGATGGGGGATCGTACTTTTCCCTGGTATTCTCCCTGGCGTACGAGAGCGAGGCCATAACGAAGGATCTCGGCATAGCGTACGACCTCACGAATATCTCGTTCAAGCCTTACGCGGCATGCCTTTTGGTGCATCCTGTAGTCGACGGCCTCATCCTCCTTGGAAAGGAGTATCGGCTCACACCGGAAGAAATCGAGGAAGTGAGGGTCGAGGTTGCCCCTCTCAACATCAAAGTAGCTGGGAACGAGCGACCCGCGAGCGGACTGGAGGGGAAATTCAGCATCCATTTCACGGCTGCCCTTGCCATCCTATTCGGAAGAGCAGGAACCAGCCTCTTCAGCGACGATATGGTCCGCGACACCAGAGTCAGGAGCATGATGGCGAAGATCAGGCTGGAGGGCCGCCCGGACTATGGCGAAACGGAAGCGAATATCTGCGTGAGAATGAGACGAGGTGTGGTCAGGGAGATCAGGGTCAGATTTCCCAAGGGGGATCCGAGGAACCCCCTCAGCTTGGCCGAGATTCAGGAAAAATTCACTGATCTCTGCGAGGGCCTTCTTTCGAAAAAGAGGGTGCAGAGGATTGTTGAGCTGGTGGGACGGCTCGAGGATGAAAAGGACATGGCTGCCCTGGCGAGACTATGCTGTAAGAATTGCCGAGGGTAGTGGGGCAGGTAAGGAAAGGCGTGAAGCTTCGTCCACACCACACATTCTGCGAGAGTTTTCTCAAAGCCGATTTCTCGGAGCGGGGAACGACGTTTCTTCTGATGGAGCAAATGATCAGGGATGAGGTCCGGTCAGGTGACGAAACCCCGGTTGAACCGGTCCCCGGCCCTGACGCACTCTGCCGAGTGTACCCACACTATGGGGACAACCGGTGTGAGCATCCGGGGGGGGCAAAGAAGCCGTGAGGAAGTGGGACGGCTGCCGTCGAAAGGACTCGGTGTATCCTAAGGCGATAAGATGACGCCGAGAGAGTGGCGCCAACTTATCCGGGAAAAGGCGCCGCTTGATTTCTGCCTCACCCGGTGTCCGTCAAAATCCGAGTGCTCTGTCAGCCGGTCCCAGGAGGTAGAAAGTGGCGACCATATTTCGGAACAAAAGGATTGACCAAGGGGAGTTCCTGAAAGAGCGGCAATCAGTCCTGTCCATGTGGCCGACGGGCAGGGAAGTCGATCTCGATGAGGCGATCGCGTACCACAAGAGCCTTCCCGACCATAAGAACTTCATGAGGGTCGCGAGCAGACTCCACGAGGAGGGCCGGACCGTCGTCTTTCCAAGAGCTGGAACGCCAATCATCGAACACGAGATCGAGCTGAACAACACGCTCTACGACGCCGGTTTGCCCCTCATTCCTGTGACCCCGGACAGCTACTGCCGCCTTCTCAGATTTGACAAAGCCCAAAAAGGCCTCGAGGCGAGCATCCTGTCGGGAAGCGCCAAGCTCAACGGTTTTCCGACCGTCATTCACGGCGTGAAAAATACGAGGAAGATCGTTGAAAACACCATGGCTGCGCTCAACCAGAGGATGACCAACCTCGACACGCGCCTTTTGGGTGAAGTTGCTTTTGCCTCCGGTATCAGCGCAGGTCTCCAGGATCCTCTCATCAATTTCGGCTGCTACGAAAAGAGCAGCACAATAGAGCAGAATATTCGCAATTGCCAGTACATCTATCGGCTCGCCGGCTACTACGCCGACAGGGGCGTCACGATCACGATCGACCTTGACGGTATGCTCTCCCACGGCGTCTTTCCCCAGAGCGTCTCCATAGCAGGTGTCATTGCCGTTGCCCTCATTGCTGCCGAGCAGGGGGTGAAGAGCATCATACCTTGGGCGAACATGGAGGGCCATATGGCGCAGGACATCGCGTGGGCGAACCTGACGAGAAGATTGACGAGGGAGTACCTCGACACGTTTGGCTACAGGGACACCATGACGCCCGCCCTATTCATCTCCCAGGTTCCCATCTTTCCTTACCCCCAGGACATGGGACACGCCTTCGGTTTTCTCAACTACTCGGCGTTTGTCGCGGCCCTCTCGGGAGCGGAGGGGGTCTACTTACGGACCATAGACGAGGCCGTGGGAATCCCTGCAAAAGAGGCTCACGCCGTGAGCTATAAGTCCGCGGGATTCATCTTTAATGTGGTAAGATCACAGAAGATTAGCATGAAGATCGATGAGATCGCCGTAGAAGAGAGGATCGCCGAGATGGAGGTACGGGCGATCCTCGACCGGGTCTTTGAGCTGGGATGCGGCGATGTTGCCATCGGTCTTCAGAAAACATTCGACAGCGGGGCAATGGATACCCCCTTCTCTTCAAACACGAACACCCTGGGCCTTGTCCTGGGTGTCCGCGATCTTTTCGGTGCATGCCGGTATCTCGATCTGGGCAATTTGCCTTTGCCTGAAGAGGCGAAGGCATATAACAGAGAGAAGATTGCAGAAAGAGAGAAGGCCGAAGGGAAGAAGCTCGACTACCATACCGTGGTTCGGGAGTTTTGGTCGTTTGCGGACGCGAGGCTCGTCTGATCCCCGAAAGGGCCATGAAAAAGGGTGAAGAGGAAGCCTTGAGGGCCCGCTGATCCTTCTGAGGAAGAGGAGCGAATCGGATCACGTCTTGATGGCGGAAGGTTATCGATGATTGATTCGAAAGTAGAGTTTCCGGACGGCCGCCTGACTGAGGAAATGCTCGCCGAGGTCCGGAGGCTGATCGGCACCAAGTTCAGAATCGGCCACTCCATCAACAACGAGGAGGCCACGAGGATCGCAATACGTAAGTTCGCTGAGGGCATCGGGGATACGAACCCTCTCTGGACCGACGAGGAATACGCGAAAAAGACGAGATACGGGACCATCATCGCGCCGCCTTCGTGGGTGTTCAGCGTTTTTTCTGGCATTCAGTACAGTTTCCGCGGGGTGGGCGGATTCCATAGCGGCAGCGCCATCGACTTTTACCTGCCCGTCTACCGCAACGACGTGATCACGCCCGAGATGGTATGTACTGCCATCGAAGGGCCGAAGAAGAGTGCCTTCGCGGAAAAAACGGTGATAGAGCGCAATGACAATCTATATACCAATCAGTGTGGCCGGCTTGTCACCAAGGTCGCCTGGGAGGTGATACATTTTGAACGGTCAAAGGCGAAGAAGACGGGCAAGTACCACCACGTCGAATTGCCCCATCCGTGGACCGAAGAAGAATTGCGGCAGATCGAAGAGGAAGTTCTCGCGGAGGAGAAGGCAAGGGTCGGCACACCGAACTGGGATGACGTCGAGGTGGGCCAGAAACTAGAACCTCTGGTCAAAGGGCCGATCACGATGACGGACGAGATCGCCTTCCTCATAGGAGGGGGTGCCCCGATACCGAGGCTCACAGCACATACTGTCGCGTTGAAATTCTACCGCCGCCATCCAGCCTGGTCCTTCCGCGACCCGGTAAGCAAGGCCCTCGAGCCCATCTATGCCGTTCATTATAATCGGGAGGCAGCCCGGGCTCAGGGCCTGCCGTATCAGTACGACGTAGGCTTTCAGAGACAGGCATGGCAGATCCATTTGCTGACCAATTTCGTAGGGGACGACGGCTGGCTCAAGAAGACATCCTCCGAGTTCCGGAAATTCGTCTATTACTCGGATGTCATTCGCCTTAGAGGCACTATCACGGAAAAATTCAAGGACGGCGAAGGAGAGTGCTGCGTGAGAGTCGAGACGAGCGCAATGAACCAGCGCGGAGAGGAGGTAATGCCTGGCTGCGCCGTTGTCGCCCTCCCGTCGCGGAAGCATGGCACCCAGCCCCTTGACAAGAGGCTCAGGGCATAGCAGTGGCGCCTACCTCATGGGAGTGGAGCGAAGATGACAGCCCCACGGCCTGAGGGGCTATAAGGCTACCTACGTGAGAAGGAACGGATCCGCCGGGAGGTCATCTCCAAGGTGATACCGCGCCACGAGGACCTCAAGAGCACGCAGATGTATCTTGGCAGGATAAATGAGGTCGAGGCCTTGCGCCGGATGGACGTACTCCACGTGAGGTAACGAAAACCGTGCCGGCGCCTCTTCGATTCGATGTTCTGCCCTTTTGAGTGGTTATCCTTAGAAATTGCGAACCACGAAAAATCACTAGTTGCAGGTGTTGTCGCCGAGTGCGAATTCTTCGCCAATTGTCAACACTTCGTCCCTGCATAGACACTAAAATGGCGGAACAAAAGTGCTCATCAGTGCTCATCGAGCATTGGAAGAGGGTCTACAACACGGTGATGCCGCACGGCTCCTTGGCGTATAAAGCCCCGGCACCGGAAGGGGTCATGCTCAACAACGGATAAAGAGAGACTGACCCTGAAGGTGGTACAATGAGCGGGGGGCAAGCCGCCCGTGGGGAATAAATGGAACGCATAAAAGCTTTGTCTTTACGAAGAGGCGGCGGGCTTCGTGGTCGGCACGTGGGTGTCCTCGCTGCATCGTTCGTCATGATCTCTTTCAATACGGGTGCGCAATTCGCCTTCGGCGTCATGTTCAAGCCCGTCATTCGGGAATCCGGCTGGAGCAGAAGCTTCGTCTCTTCCGTATTCCTCCTCAACATGATCGTCTTTGCCGTCACCACCACTGCCGTAGGCAGGCTCTACGATCGGTTCGGGCCGCGGTGGATCATCATGGTCTCCACTTTTTTCATCTCCGCCGGGCTCGTTCTCACTTCCTTCGCGCACTCCGCCGGCCAGTTCTTATGCTTCTATGGGATCATTGCAGCCATGGGGCTTGCGGGAACGGGCGTTTCTCTTCTGTCGACGGTGGTGAGCAAGTCGTTCGACAAATGGCGCGGGCTGGCCATCAGCCTTGCCATTTCCGGGAGTTCCGTCGGTGCCTTCGTTCTTACGCCCGCGCTCAGTCTCTTTGCAGCCTCCCACGGCTGGCGCGCGTCATACTTCTCCCTCGGCATCACCATATTCGCACTGAACACCCTTCTTGCGCTCTTTGCCATAAAAGGGGACCCTCGTGGTCTCGCCATTCGGACGTTCGGCGAAGCTCCTGACACGGGGAACCAAAAGGCAAAGGAACGCGGTCCCTCACTTCCCCTCGACCGAACGCCCGATTCTCGTTTCACTCGCGCAGTGGCGATGCGCTCTTTCCTCCTCCTCCTCGTCGCCCTGTTTATCAACGGTTGCGGCAATTACTTTAACACGAGCCACTACATCAACTTCGCCACGGATCGGGGCTTCTCATCGCTCACGGCCGGCAGCATGATGGGTTGGTACGGCCTTCTGGGCCTCGTCGGAGTGCTCGTTGCCGGACCAGCAGCCGACAGGATCGGCTGCAAAACGCCTCTCGTTGCCATCTTCTCGCTCAGGTTCTTCCTCTACCTGTTCATCCTCAGGTATCAGAACATAACGTCTCTGTACGTGTTTGCCATCCTCTTCGGCCTTACCCATCTGGTTACGGCCCCCCTCACGCCAATGCTGGTCGGACGTCTTTTCGGACTTGCGAGGATGGGGTTTCTCACAGGCGTCGTCAACACGATCTATTTTCTGGGTGGAGGCTTGTTCACCTTCCTCGGAGGAGTGATTTTCGACAAGACGGGAAGCTACCAGAGTATTTTTATCATCGAGGCAGCCATAGCCGCGACAGCCGTTCTTTGCAGCTCGCTCATAGTCGAAAAGCGACAGGGAAAGGAGATCGCGGGCTCAAAGATCCTCACTTGACCATCGACCTGCCATTCTCGTGAGGTCACCCAGCCTCTTTCTGGCCTCGATGATCTGACCCTCCACGACGGCTGCCATTTCCGCGAGTATGTCCCTTCCTCCCCTCTCTGCGTTTCCAACTTTTTCTTTCATGAGCCAGAAATCCGTTACCCGCAGCTCAGCCATTTCCGCATCGATTGCAGACATGCGCTCTTCCACCAAGGCTATTCTTCGGATAATGCGTATCAGCTCAGCCCACGTCCCTTCACCCTCCACAGACTCGGGGCTGTTTTCCCACCGGCGAAGTATCGAGCGGAGCCCCTCCATGTCCTGCCTCTCATAGGCAAGATTGACCTCTACCATCATTGTCTGCCGCGCAAGACGCATCTTCTCGTCAGGGGCGAGATCCGGATGCATCGCCTTCGCCGCTTCCCGGTAGAGCTTCTTCAGATCCTCCATTGGGCAGAAACTATCCTGCTTCTCCCCTCTCCGGGCGGCTTCGGCGGCACGCGCAGACTCCCGGGCGTTATCGCGCGCTTCTTCTGCCTGCTCCCGTCTCTGGTCGTCTCCGGGATGAAGGCGAGCGTAAGTCTCTGCTATTTCTGCCTCAATTTCGTCAAGCTCGGCAAATTTCACCCCCACAAAGCGCACGCATCTGGTCTCGAATGCCTGAAGATCAGCCTTGACGGTCGTTATCTCAAGCTCCGACTGGCTCAGTCTCTCGGCAAGGATCGTGAGCTCGACCTGTTTTCGAGAGAGCTCTCTTTCCTCCGGCGTTTGATTCAGCGCCCCCATTCTGTTGCGCACCTGTTTAAGCCCGTCATCCGTTTCCCGCCACGAGCGTGTCCGGTTCTCAAAGGTCCCTGCCTTTTTCGCCTCCTGGATGGGCTTTAGGCAGGTGGGAAACGAGACTCGCCGGCCACATTATATCCCACACAACGGAATTCAAGAAAGGGTTATTCAATATGGGATGATTGAGAGGATGTAGCGTTTTCGCAGAATTCATTCCCGTTACCGACCGGCTCCATCTTTTCCTTCGCGCCGCTTTAGGAAAAGATTACGCTGGTGCAATCGTTACTTTATTCTGCGGGACGCTCTAACAACGGGCAGGCGCGAAACTCTTTGGGCCTTATCCGGTGGCAGCACGGTACTCCCCCCGTGCCTCCTGAAGGGCGGTCAGATGGTGACGATAGACGCAAAGGAGCGGGAAGAAGTCGAAATGGCTCACCCGGGGGTGGGAAAGGGCGCGATCTGCTGCCCGAGTTCTGCCCAAAGGCACTACGGTTCTTCCTCCTCGACCGGCCTCAGCGTCACGTCGACGCGATCGGGCGCTAACCGGTAGCCGCCGCCGGAGACTATGTCGATCCCCCAGCAAACGAACCCGCCGGGCAACAAGACGTTTGCGGCAGAAGAGACAGAGAGGGCCGAGTGAACTGGCAACGTGACAGTCTCGTACCCTTCTCTCTCGATGGTGAGGAGATCATCTTTCTTCCGTTTCAGCGTAAAGGTGCAGGGCGTAGTGCACGTCGTGCCGTCGGATGATGTTACCACGGCCCCGGTCGGTGACGATGTGCAGGCGATATGTTGAGAGGTGCCGTGGGCAATCGTCCCACAGCCTGCAATGGCAAGGAGGGCGAGCAACAGAAATAAGCTTTTCACTTTTGCCCTTTCCTTTCTGTTCAGATGCTGGCGGTTTCGTCGATCAGGCCGGAAAGCCCCTGTAAACATCCTTATCCGCCCCATCTTGCGTTCCCTTATCGGAGGAGCGCGCCCGGTTCTTTTGTCGGTCCGAAAGCGAAAAAGGACTAGTGCAGGTCCATCTTTCCCTTGACCGAAGGGGCATTCGTGAGCTCCCTCAAGGCAGCGGGCCCTTTCGCGGTATCCACAAGGATGCGCAGCATCTCGGCCTCGAGTGGGGTGATCACCACGTCTTGCGCCCCAGCGCCAATGCCCTGCCTACTCTCGCTGTGTATGGTGTGTGCCTTATCATGGTTGTGGCGGCCTAACACGGTTCCTCCTGTTATTGCGCTTCCTTAGCCATCCCGGCCCAAGATCCCCGTCATTGCTGACAATCCCCGATCCTCCAGGAATTCCCGAGGCGACGTGCCGCACGCTTTCAGGCACTTTCCGTTCGTGGTGCTTCCATCGATCATCTGCCTATTCGATGGGCCTCCTCGATTCGAGCCTTGTCCGGATGTCGGGTTCACTCTTCCCTTAGCAATTCCGATGCCGCGGGACGAAATAGAAGAAATGCTCAGATACTGCCCGTTTCTTGCGAAAAGGGGTTTGGGCAAGGGGCTCGCCGGTCTTGAGAAGGTGGACGATCTGTCCTGAAAACAAGACGGATGGTTGCCATAAAAGAACATGCTGATGGGGCCGCCTCACCTGAGAGCCGTCTCTTTCGAGACCGGCGCAGATGGGGCCCCGCTAAGAACCGATCGGCGGGGCCTTTGCCTTTCGAGCAAATCCCCGCACCCTTGACGATGGAGACTTTGCGGGTTATAGTCCTGTTGATATTAAGACTTAAAGTTTAGTCGTTATGTACTAAAGAAGGGAGGCGAGTGATATGAAGAGACTGTTTGTGGCTGCGGCGGGGCTAGTTATGGTCTTGGGTCTCCTTGTACCTGCGGCGCTTTCATATGATACCTCAAACGGGGCCTCCGGCGACACGGGAACGGCGATACAGAGCGGCTCCCAAAACCCGGTGACAATGCCCTCTGACAATGGCACCAGCCAGCAGAACGATCCTTTTGCGTATCAGCGGAACGATCCCAATGCGAACTGGACGAACGGGCTTCCGGGCCAGCCGGCCGATGTTTCGACGGAGCCCTCCGGCCAACCCCTCAGGGGGCCGTACGGCACTGTCTGTATGGGGATGGGTGGCAAAGTATGTTGAGGTCAGTGGGGATCGCCCGGGGGTCTGAAAGCCCCCGGGGTGTACTGAGGGGCTTGATTTTTATGGGGAAACGCTCACCGTGCCAAACGACGGCCCCTTTAAGGCACCTATTTCCCCACCCTGACGATGCCCACCTTGTTTACCCCGCTGCAGGCGATGTAGAGGTTTCCCTCGGGAGTCGAAACCATGTTGCGCACGACGCCGCCGCCTGATGGAATGGGCCACCGCGAGAAGGCAGTTGTTGACGGTTCGAACCTGACTATCGTGTTCGGCGTCATACCCGATTCGCTGTACCAGACCGAGCCGTCCGGTGCCGTTGCGATGCCGTAAGGCTTGGAAGCCGGCCCGCCGGGTGAGGCCCATTCCTCCACTTTGCCTGTCGAGGGATCGAACCGGGCAAGGTAACCCCTTGCGTAATCAGTATAGTAGATCGTGTCTCCAGGGGCGAGGGTCAGGCGCCGCGGGCGGGCGCCATCAGGAAGCCGATGTTCGGTGATCGCCATGGTATTCGGATCGATCGAGGCGAGTTTGTTGGAGCCGAACTCGCAGTAAAACGGAATGCCCTGGGAGGTCACGACGATGCCGTAAGGCAGCGAGTGACTGGTAGGTGACGCAGTCAACCGCACCGCGCCCGTGCGAGGGTCCAGTCTGCCGATGAAATTGCTCGCCTCGAAGGTGAGCCAGAGCATGCCCGACCCATCGAAAGCCAGGCTATGAGGGTCTTTTGCGGCCGGGTCCGCCATCCGATACTCTGTGATCTCGCCCGTAAGCGGACTCAGTTTCCCGACGTATCCCTTATAGTTGGCCGTGAACCAGATATTTCCCTCCTTGTCGGCCACGAGCCCGTGAGGCCCTGAGTCCGGGGTGGAGAGATGAAATTCTCGGATATTTCCCGTTTTCGGGTCGAGGCGCCCCAGGGTATTCGACTGCTGACCGGTATACCAGAGGGACCCATCCGGCGCAACCGTTGGGTCATGGGGACGGGAGACGGGTGTCGGCACATCATACTCCTCGATGCGCACCTTCGTCGCCCCTGAGGCCGCAATCACGGACAGGGAAGCGGCAAGAAGAAGCGCGGAAACAAACCAACGTTTCATCATCGCCTTCCCTCCCTTAGCCCCTGGCCCCGCTCTCCCTGTCACGAATGTAATCTCCCATCGTCGGTTTTTCACCGGCACGTCTTAGGATCGACAGAAGGGCAGATAAGCTTACGACCTGCCATGCTCAACTCCTTTCACTTTAGACATTCGAATCATTGCCTGCGATCTCCTGCACCTTGTCCGCCACCGACCCTACGGTAAAAGGGCGCTTCATTACAGCTGCCCAGCCGCGGCCTTCGTTTATCCGCTCATCCCGCTCGAATGCCCCTGTGAGTAAAACGACGGGAACCCCGCTCCCCACGAGTGCATCAATCAGGCTTGGCTCAACATACTGATCACGCAGCTCCAGAATTATCGCTCCGGGTCGGGGCGTAAGCCCGGCCCGGAGATCGGCCACCGCTTCGGAGAGGTGTGGGTAGCCGATGGCGCTGAGTCCCCGCTCGGCCAGCTCCGCAATGAGGTATGCCCGCGGCCATTGCTCGGCTTCGATGATCCATACGACTGTCTCGCCTGCCATAAAACAAATGTAACGGGAGTATCGGCGGGCTGCAATTGGATGGAGCTCGTGTCTGCGATTCTGTGGACCCCCGTCTATGCAGTGGTTAGAATATGGAATGGATTGATGAGAGCAATGAGCGCCTCTCCCCCACCGATTACCATCCGCGTATCATTTGCGGACATGAGACCGAGGTCTTGGCAAGACAAAAGGAGGTGGACATGCCTGAACACTACGACGTTGCCATCATCGGAGCCGGAACCGCAGGTCTGTCCGCGCTGAGCGAGGCAAGGAAACAGACCGACGATTTTCTGCTGATCAACGACGGCCCGTACGGCACCACCTGTGCCCGTGTCGGCTGCATGCCTTCGAAGACGCTCATCGAAGCGTCCAGGGCGTACCGCCGGCGTAATTCCTTCAGGGAGTTTGGCATCCGCGGCGCAGAGGCGCTGGTGATGGACATCCCGGCAGCCCTGGCGCGGGTGCGCCGGCTCCGGGACGATTTCGTGAGTGGAACGCTCAAGATGACCGACGCGCTTGGCGACCGCAACATCGCCGGCCGGGCGCGGCTCGTCGCACCGGACAGGATCTCAGTCGCGGGGCGTGTTGTGCAGGCGGGCAGGATCATCATCGCCACCGGCTCGCGACCGGTCGTGCCCAATGCATGGCGCGCCCTCGGTGATCGCCTGCTTACCAGCGACAATCTCTTTGAACAGGCCGACCTGCCGGCCCGCATGGCCGTGATCGGGCTGGGACCCCTGGGCGTGGAGATGGCCCACGCCCTCGCGGGACTCGGCATCAGTATCACGGCCTTCGACCTGGCCTTAACCATCGCCGGACTCTCCGACCCGGCGGTCAACGAATGCGCCGTTGCCAGCCTGGCAAGGGAATGCGCCATCCACCTCGGCGCTCCCGCGGAGCCGAAGGCGGAAGGCGAAAAGATCAGGGTGAAGGCAGGCCAGACCGCTGTTCTTGTCGACAAGGTGCTCGTCGCCCTTGGCCGCCGTCCGAACGTCGACGATCTCGGCCTCGAGGCGCTCGGCGTTAAACTGGACGAGCGGGGCATTCCGCCCTTTGATCCGCTCACTATGCAGATCGCCGATCTCCCGGTCTTTATCGCCGGTGATGCCAGCAACTATGCACCGGTGCTGCACGAGGCCACTGACGAGGGGCACATCGCCGGCCGCAACGCCGCTTCATCTGTGCCTGAATGCTACGCGCGCCGCACGAGGCTCGCCATCGTGTTCAGCGATCCGGACATTGCCGTGGTAGGCCGCCGCTTTTCCGATCTCGGAGAGGGCAAGGCCATTATCGGTGAAGCCGACTTTGCCCGGCAGGGCCGCGCGCTTGCGGCCGCCACAAGCCGCGGCATCTTGCGCGTCTATGCCGATAGGGTTTCGGGCTCTTTGCTCGGCGCCGAGATATGCGCGCCCGAGGGCGAGCACCTGGCCCACTTGCTGGCGCTGGCTATTCAACAGCGCCTCTCGGTTCAAGATCTCCTGCGAACGCCGTTTTATCATCCGGTCCTCGAAGAAGGATTGCGCACAGCCTTGCGTGAGCTTGCCGCGCAGCTGCAGGGTACGGTTTCCGACCTTGCCGGATGCGGCCTAGGCGCCAATGCGCTTGAGTGACCCGGTTGGCCCAATCGCGCCTCATGAGCGATTGGGGCAACCCCGAACATCGAGCCTGTTCCCCGGTTGGCCCAATCGCGCCTCATGAGCGATTGGGGCAACCCCGAACATCGAGCCTGTTCCCCGGTTGGCCCAATCGCGCCTCATGAGCGATTGGGGCAACCCCGAACATCGGCCTGTCTGAAGCCACACCCCTTCAGTGCCATCGTGCGAATAGGGGAAGCGACGAAACTCCCCTATTGACGGGCAAAAACGTGGCGCCGCTCGTAACAAAAGCCCACTCTTTGTGAGGACTGTTCTATGCTCGACTATCAGGAAGCCGGGGCTATCGCATACCGGGGCGAGGGAGTGAGAAAAAATTTCCGAGATTTATGTCATTTTTTTCTTGCATATTGCTGAAAAAAAAAGGGAAGATCATATACAAATCCACTGAAAGGGGGGACACCCATGGCAAAGAAAGTGGAAGCAAAGGCAGCGGCAAAGGCACCGGCGAAGAAGACAGCGAAGAAACCAGCGAAGGCCGCAGCAAAGAAGAAGTAATCCCAGCATCGTTCACCCCCGCCCGGACCAGAATCAGGGGCGGGGGTGAACGACCACTGCCAGGCGTGTGCGGTCTTTATCGCGACACGCGCCCTTCGTCACCGATGGGTCACTCGATCAGATTGTGCTGACCCCTCCATCCATGACGATTCCGGCTCCCGTCACAAAACCGGCCAAATCGGAACAGAGCCACAGGACAGCGCTTGCCACCTCCTCGGGCTTGCCTATCCTTCCTACAGGCGTCGTTTCCTTCAGCCTTCGCCTGAACTCCTCGGGCGCTTCAGAAAGGCCGGGCGTATCGATGGCGGCGGGACAAACCGCGTTGACGCGGATCCCCTTATTCGCGTAATCGAAGGCCGCCGTTTTGGTAAGACCCATTATGCCGTGCTTCGCCGCCACATATGCATAGCACCCTGATTCGGCGAGAATGCCTGCCAGAGAGGCGATGTTGACGATGACGCCGTGACCCTGACGGAGCATCTGGCGAACCTCGTGCTTCATGCACAGAAAGACGCCCTTCAGGTTGACGGCGATGATGCGGTCCCACATCTCCTCATCTGCCTCGATGAGCGGCTCAGGCAATGGGTTATGAATGCCGGCGTTATTGCAGGCGTAGTCAAGACGGCCGAATTCCCCCGCGATCGCTTCGATCATCGCCCGGACGTCTTCCCCCTTGGACACGTCGCAGAATCGATACGTGGCAACCCCGGCCGCCTCCTGAATGAGGCGCATTGTCTCTTGACCTCGCTCCTGGCTATTGTCGGCCACTACGACATGGGCGCCCGCGTGTGCGAAGGCCAGGGCAATGGCCCTGCCGATTCCGGAACCTGCCCCTGTCACCAGCGCTACCTTCCCTGTCATCTTCTCAGTCATGTCTCACCTTAGTTCATTGGCTCGGATTCTTTTTCCAAAGACGTGCTCACAGGTTGTCTCCCCTCTTCCCCGACTATACCATGGCCGCATCTCCCATTAAATGACAAGATTCCTCACCCTTCCACCCTTCCACCCTTCCATTCTTCCGCTCTTGCACTCACCCTTCCACCCTTCCACCCTTCCATTCTTCCGCTCTTGCACTCACCCTTCCACCCTTCCACCCTTCCACCCTTCCACCCTTCCATTCTTCCACACTTTGCGCGGGTCTGCCGCCAGCCCGCGCGCCCAGGCTGCCTACAAACCATTTGCTTACTTTCGTCAAAAATAGGAGAATTCATTGTTCGCTTACGTGACGATCACGAAGCGGATCGGGAAGGCATGTGGGGCCCGCGCACGAAACGGCGAGAAGGTGCTCTCGAGGCGGCTTAAAGAGGGTGCGGCAGTGATGTATCGACGACGTGCTCTCAAAAGGGCGCGTCCAACCAACATGGAAGGTACTCTGCAGCACACGATATCTGCAACATGTGAAGGTGTAGGCCCATGGCTCATTTGACGCTCTCAGAATGGCTTGCCCGTGCCGAGAACGACAGGCGCTTCCGGGAGAACACGACATCCATCACCCACATACCCGCATCACAGGGTAGTTTTGCTCAATATCCCACGTGGGTAGACCCTCGCATACAGAAGGTCCTCATCGGACGGGGCATCACGCAGCTCTACAGCCATCAAGCCCGCGCCGTCGAGCTCGTGCACCAGGGAAGGGACGTGGTCCTCGTCACGCCAACGGCAAGCGGCAAGACCCTCTGCTACAATATCCCCGTGCTCCAGAAGATCATCGAGGAGCCCGA
>Ga0326728_10008137_pt1 | contig 26325 bp, 22 predicted proteins | sample MB3enrmetagenome_FD_207602 | JGI IMG/M metagenome (GOLD analysis project Ga0326728, IMG submission 207602) | Lab enriched peat soil microbial communities from McLean, Ithaca, NY, United States - MB31MN | ecosystem: Environmental > Terrestrial > Soil > Wetlands > Peat | place: USA: New York... | reverse complement strand
TGCCCCTGGCCGCCCAGAAGCTGGTGGCTGCCAAGGCCGCGGCCAAGGCAGCCTGATCCCAGAGCCCAGCGCCACCCCACAGCCCCCGCCCTGCGGGGGCTGTGGCCATTTAAGGGCCCCATGGAAACCTTGAGCTCCACCCGCCATCCCCGCTTGCGCAAGTTCCGCTCGCTGCTGCGCGAGGCCCGCGCCCGCAAGGAAGCCGGGCTGTGCGTGGCCGAGGGACCCAAGCTGGCGCAGGAGGCCCTGGCCGCCGGAGCTGCGCTCTGCGAGTTCCTGGTGACGCCTGGGTTCCTGGCCCAGCCTGGGCAGGCCGGCCTGCTAGCCGCGCTGCGCCAGGCTGGCGCGCGCGGCAGCCTGGTGCCAGAGGGCCTCTTCGCCAAGGTGTCGGACGCCGAGAGCCCGCAGGGCATCATGCTGAGCCTGGAGCAGCCCAGGCTCAGCCCGGGCTGGGCGCTGGGCGGCCTCATGCTGGCGGCGCATGAGCTGCAGGACCCCGGCAACTTGGGCACCCTGCTCCGCAGCGCGCGGGCCTGTGGCGTGGCCCATGCCTTCTTGAGCCCCGGCTGCGCCGATGCCTTCTCGCCCAAGGCCCTGCGCGCCGGCGCTGGGGCCCAGTTCGGCATGCAAGTGCATAGCGACGAGGCCCTGGAGAGCCTGGTGGAGCGCTGCCAGGCTCAAAGCATCCCTGGCTTGGCCCTGGTGGTGAAGGGCGACACTGGCCATGCTGAGCTCAAATTAGGGGCGCAGGGCGCTCTGGTGCTGGTGGGCTCTGAGGGCAGGGGATTGCCTGAGCGCTTGTCTGAGAAATGTTCATATCGCGTCAAGATCAGCTATCCGGGTCCTGTTGAATCGTTGAATGCAGGTGTGGCTGGCTCAGTTCTGCTCTTTGAAATGATTAAAAAGCCATATAAATGAAGGATATCAATTATTTTGTCAAATAATTAAATTTGCAAAGCGCTTTTCTTGACTTCATAAGCTTTCATTGCTAAACTTCGTTTGAACATTGACTTGAGGTTAGCGATGAAGAAAAGTGCTGAAAAAAACGGCGAGTTTTTCTGGGATATTTTTGAGCGCACCGGATCCATAAAGGCTTTTTTGCTGTACCACAGGTCAAAACAGGCCGAAGATGAAACTGACCTGCAAGTTGCTTCCAAGACCCACGGCAATGCCAAGCCCATTGAAAAGTGATTGGTTCCAGGCTGGGCCTGTTTTATACTTGAGCTGCCGCAAGGCGGCTTTTTTTCTGCCCACATGATCCCAAGGAAGCCATGCTCACCAGACTCAGCGACATTGAGGCCACGGCCATCAAGGAATTGGAAGCCATCCAGGACCTGAAGCAGATCGAGGCTTTTGAGGTGCGCTTCTTGGGCAAGAAGGGCGACCTGACCCTGCTCTTGCGCGAGACCGGCAAGCTTCCGGAGGCCGAGCGCCCCGCCTTTGGCGCGCGCGTCAACCAGGCCAAGCAGGCGCTGGGCGCCAAGCTGGAGGAGCGCAAGGCCGGCTTGGGGCGGCAAGCCATGGAGCTCCGCATCCGCCAGGAGACCCTGGATGCCACCCTGCCCGGCCGGCCCCTGCTGGGCCCTGGCCGCGAGCACCTGCTGCCGCGCACCACCGAGGAGATCTGCGCCATCTTCGCCAAGATGGGCTTCAATGTGGAGACTGGCCCCGAGGTGGAGGACGGCTTCCACAACTTCGACGCCCTCAACTTTCCGCCCGACCATCCCTCGCGCGACACCCAGGACAGCTATTTTTTGGGCGAGCAGCTGCTGCGCACCCACACCAGCACCGTGCAGGTGCGGGTGATGCGCCGCCAGCGGCCGCCCATCCGCATGGTGGCCCCGGGCCGCGTGTTCCGGCGCGATGCTACCGATGCCACCCATTCGCCGCAGTTCCACCAGGTGGAGGGCCTGGCCGTGGACGCCTTTGGCAAGGTGCGCTTCAGCGACCTCAAAGGCACCCTGCAGACCTTTGCCGGCCTCATGTTCGGCGCCCGCCTGGATGTGCGCCTGCGCCCCAGCTTCTTCCCCTTCACCGAGCCCAGCTGCGAGGTGGATGTGCAGTGCTTCAAGTGCATGGGCAAGGGCTGCGGCTTGTGCAAGCAGGGCGGCTGGATAGAGGTCATGGGCGCGGGCATGGTCAACCCCGCGGTCTTCCAGGCCGTGGGCTATGACCCGGCCCAGGTCTCGGGCTATGCCTTTGGCATGGGCGTGGAGCGCATCGCCATGCTCAAGCACGGCATCGATGACATCCGGCTCTTCTATGAGAATGACCTGCGCTTTTTGCGCCAGTTCTAGCTGGCATCCTTGTCGAGGTGAGAATGCGCCCCATCATCCTGTCCCTGCTGCTGGCCCTGGCCCCGGCGGCCTTTGCCGGCTCCCAGAGCGACTACAACATCGGCTCCACCGCCGCGCCCTGGCTCGACATCCCGGCCAGCGCGCGCAGCGCGGCCCTGGCCGAGGCCGGCACGGTGCTCACCGGCGACCTGATGTCAGCCTTGGCTGAGAACCCCGCCAGCCTAGCCGATTTCCGCTCGGTGCAGCTGGCCTTCGGCGAGAACCTCTGGCTGCAGGACACCAGCCTGCAGCAGGCCGGCCTGGGCTGGCAGCTGGGCGGGGCCGGGGTGCTGGGCCTGGGCTACACCTACATGAACTACGGCGACATCAACCGCTACAACATCATCAATGACACGGCGGTGCCCGAGGGCAGCTTCAATCCCTATGGCATGGCTGCCCGCCTGGAGTATGGCCTGCGGGTCAGCCGCTGGCTGGCGCTGGGCCTGGGCGGCAAATGGGTGCATGAGACCATAGACAGCCTGTCCTCCGACGGCTTTGCCGGCGATGCCGGCGCGCTGTTCACCCCCATGGACGGCCTGGACCTGGCAGTGGCTGGGCAGAACTTGGGCGGCACGCTCCATGGCGACAGCCTGCCGGCCGCGGTGCGGGCGGGCGCCTCTTATGAGGCCTCGCTGGGCCGCGACAATGGCATCACCTTTCTGGGCGAGGCGGCGGTGCCTGCCGCGGACGGCGCGGCCACCAGCGCCGGCGGCGCTTTGGAGTACGCCTATGCCAAGACTCTGTTCCTGCGCGGCGGCTGGCGCTGGCAGGGCGGCGGCGAGGGCAGCTCTGACAATGGCGGCCTCTCGGCCGGCGTGGGCCTGCGCCTGATGCTCTTGACCGTGGATTACGCCTACGTGGACAAGGGCAGCCTGGGCACCAGCAGCCAGTTCTCGATCGCCGCCAGCTTCTAGGCCGCCGGCCACCAGCCGGCGGTGCCCCTAGTGCCATGGCCAATTCAAGCCATGGCACAGGACGATCTTCTAAAGAGAAAGAGCCCGCCGTTGCCGGCGGGCTCTTTCTCTTTTTGCCATCAGCTAGGAGGGGCCCAGCTTGCTCGAGATGTTGTCGCGCAGCCAGGCCAGGGCCTCGGCCTCCCTCTGCCGGGCCTGGGGCAGGATGGAGCGGCAGCTGTAGCACTTGGGCTGCTCCTGCATCTGCCGCCAGCCGGGATTGGACTGGCCCAGGGCCTGGTCCAGGGGCGCCAGGGCCGCCAAGCCCAGCAGGGCCGCCAGCAGCGCGCCCAGCAGGCTGTCCACGGCTGACAGGGCCAGGGTCTCGGCCATGGCGCCCAGCATCCTGAAGGCCAGGCCGATGAAGAGCAGGATCAGGGCAAAGGCCAGCCAATAGGTGAGCGCCGGGCCGGCCCAAGCGCCGGCCTTGGCTTGCAGCCAGGGGCCCCAGGCGCGCGCGGCTTGGGTGGCCAGCAGGGGGCTCAAGGCCAGCGCGCAGAGCACGGCCAAGAGCAGGCTGGCGCGCAGCCGCCAGCCTGCGAAGGCGAAGCCCAGCAGGGCTAGGATGAGGAGGGCATCGATCCAGGTCATGCGGCCATATTACGCGAGCGGGGCCGGGAAGGGAAGCGGGGAGTCGCATGCCCCTTCCCCGCGGGGCGGGGCAGGGCTATAATGGAGGACCGCTGCGCAGGGCGGCCAAGATGGGGAGGCTATGAGTTCTGAAGAGAAGAAGATAGGGCTCAAGGTGGCTTACGGCTACTTCCAAGAGGGCAAGTGGGACCGCGCCCTGGAGGAGTACCGCAAGCTGGAGCGCCAGGACCCCCAGGACCCCAACCTGCGCAACATGCTGGCGGAGATCCAGGCGCGCCGCGGCGCGCCCCAGGAGGCCCTGCGCGAATACCTGGAGTGCGCGCGCCTGCAGGCCCAAGCCGGGCAGCATGACAAGGCCCTGGCCACCTGCCGCCGCGCCCTGCGGCTGGAGCCGGGCAACCCCGAGGCGATTGCGCTGCAGCACGCCAGCATCCAGGCCCGCTTGGCCGAGGCCCAGGCCCTGCTGGGCAAGGGGAGCCTGGACGCGGCCCATGAGGCCGGCCAGCGCCTGCTGGACGTGGACCCCGCCGACCTGGACATCCACAAGCTGCTGGACGAGGTGCAGGCCGCCCGCCTGCGGCAGGAGGCCTCGGCCGCCTCAGCGGAGGCGCCCGCCGCCGGCCAGCAGGACCCGCCGCCGGCCGACCCGGGGCGGGAGTTCGTGGCCAAGCTCTTCAGCCTGGCCGAGAGCTACCTGCAGGCCGAGGACTTTGACAATGCCATCGAATCGCTGGTCACCATCCTCAAGTTCAGCCCGGACGAGCCGGCGGTGCGCAACCGCCTGCAGGAGGTGCGCGACCAGCTGGAGAAGAAGCGCCAGGCCGAGGAGCAGTGGGCCCAGCTGCAGGCCGAGGAGGCCCGCCGCCTGGAGGAGGCCAAGCGCCAGCAGCTGGAGGCGGAGGCCCGCAGCCGCTGGGAGCGCGAGGAAGCCGAGGCCCGCAGCCGCATGGAGAGCGAGCTCTCCGCCCTGCAGAAGAGCAGCGCCAGCGAGCAGGACATCATCCAGCGCGCGGCCATGGAGATGCGCCACAAGCTGATGGGCGATGGCGAGGCCCCGGGGCCGGCCGCGGCCCCCGCCGCGCCGGAGCAGCCCAGCGCCCAGGCCGTTGAGGAGCGGGAGCGCCAGGCGCGCGCGGAGGAGGAGGAGCGGCAGGCCCGCGCGGCCGAGGTGGAGGCCGAGCGCTCGGCGGCCCGCGACGCGGCCTACCAGGCCTCGCTGCGCGAGGCCGAGGCCCTGCGCCAGCGCTTTGAGCGCGAGGCCCTGGACCGCGAGGCCCGCTTCAAGGCCGAATCGGAGGCCCTGCGCGCCCAGGTGCGCCGCGAGCGCGAGGAGGCCGAGGCCGCCATCCGCGAGCGCGAGGCCCAGATGGCCCAGGAGGCCGAGATGCTGCGGCGCCAGATCGAGGTGGCGCGCCTGGAGGCTGAGGCCAAGGCCCGCGAGGCTGCCGCCCAGGAGATGGCCCGGCGCATCGAGGAGGAGCAGAAGGAGAACCAGGCGCGCCTCGGCCGCGAGCGCGAGGAGATGCTGCGCCGCGAGAAGGAGTTCGAGGAGCGCATGCAGTCGCTGATGCGCGAGCAGGCCGCGCGCCTTGAGACCGAGGTGCGCGCCAAGGCCCTGGCGGACATGAAGACGCAGATGGAGGCCGAGGCCAAGGCCCGCGTGGAGGCCGAGCAGGCCGCCCTCCAGCGCGAGCAGCAGGCCATGCAGGCGCTCAAGGCCCAGCAGGAGGCCCAGCAGCGGGCGGAAGCCGAGGCCCGCGCCAAGGCGGATGCCGAGCGCCAGGCCCTGGATGCCCTGCGCCAGGCCCAGGAGCTGCGCAAGCAGGCCGTCATCGCCCAGGCCCTGCAGCGCAGCCAGCCGGCCGCCGCCCCTGCCCTGCATCCCGGCGGCGACGCGGCCAAGCCCAGCCGCCGCATCAGCGACGCCCTCAAGGCCTCGGCCACCAAGAACATCGAGCACGACCATGCCGCGCTGCTGGCCTCGGCCCGGGCCTTCTTGGCGCAGGACCTGCTGCAGGATGCCATGCGCGCCTGCCAGAAGGTGCTCGAGGTGGACCCCGAGAATTCCGAGGTCAAGGACCTGCTCAAGGAGATCTTCCGCAAGCGAGGCCTTTGAGATGCAGCCCTTTGAGCTAGTCTCTGATTTTCTCCCCCAGGGCGACCAGCCCGCCGCCATCGCGGCGCTGGAGGCTGGAGCGCGCCAGGGCCAGCCCTGGCAGGTGCTGCTGGGCGTGACCGGCAGCGGCAAGACCTTCACCGTGGCCAGCCTCATCCAGCGCCTGCAGCGCCCCACCCTCATCATCAGCCACAACAAGACCCTGGCCGCCCAGCTCTACGGCGAGTTCAAGAGCTTCTTCCCCAAGAACCGGGTGGAGTACTTCGTCAGCTATTACGACTACTACCAGCCCGAAGCCTATGTGCCCAGCACCGACACCTTCATCGAGAAGGACGCCAGCATCAACGATGAGATAGACCGGCTGCGGCTGGCGGCCACCCATGCATTGCTGGAGCGGCGCGACACCATCATCATCTCCTCGGTCTCCTGCATCTACGGGCTGGGCGACCCGGACGTGTACCGCGGCATGTACCTGATCTTGGAGCAGGGCAAGGCCTACCGCCAGGAGGACCTGCTGCGCAAGCTGGTGGAGATGCAGTACAGCCGCGGCGACCTGGATTTCTACCGGGGGCGCTTCAGGGTGCGCGGCGACAGCCTGGAGGTCTACCCGGCCTATGGCGACACGGCGCTGCGCTTTGAGTTCTTCGGCGACGTGCTGGAGCGCATCCGCGAGGCGGACCCGCTCACGGGCCAGGCCTTCCGCGACTTAGCCAGCGCCGCGGTCTACCCGGCCAAGCATTTCGTGACCCCCAAGAGCGAGATCGAGCGCGCCGTGCAGAGCATCCGCGCCGAGCTCGCGGAGCGGCTGGCCGAGCTCAAGGGCCAGGGCAGGCTCTTGGAGGCCCAGCGGCTGGAGCAGCGCACCCATTTCGACCTGGAGATGCTGAAGGAGCTGGGAACCTGCCAGGGCATCGAGAACTACAGCCGGCACCTGGACGGGCGCCAGCCGGGCCAGCCCCCCAGCACCCTGCTGGACTACCTGCCCGACGACGCCCTGGTGGTGGCCGATGAGAGCCACGTGACCCTGCCGCAGGTGCGCGGCATGTTCGAGGGCGACCGCGCGCGCAAGCAGAGCCTCATCGACTACGGCTTCCGCCTGCCCTCGGCCATCGACAACCGGCCCCTGTACTGGGAGGAGTTCGAGCGCAAGGTGAAGCAGCTGGTCTGCGTGTCAGCCACCCCCGGCAAGCTGGAGCTGGAGCGCGCGAAGGGCCAGGTGGTGGAGCAGATCATCCGCCCCACCGGGCTCTGCGACCCCGAGGTGGAGGTGCGGCCCTGCCTAAGCCAGGTGGACGACCTGCTGGGCGAGGTGCGCCTGCGCGCCGCCAAGGGCGAGCGCACGCTGGTGACCACGCTGACCAAGCGCATGTCCGAGGACCTCACCAGCTACCTGCAGGAGCAGGGCGTGCGCGTGCGCTACCTGCACAGCGACATCGAGACCCTGGAGAGGATCAAGATCTTGCGCGAGCTGCGCCAGGGCGAGTTCGACTGCCTGGTGGGCATCAACCTGCTGCGCGAGGGGCTGGACCTGCCCGAGGTGAGTCTGGTGGCCATCCTGGACGCCGACAAGGAGGGCTTCTTGCGCAGCGACCGCTCGCTCATCCAGACCATGGGCCGGGCCGCGCGCAACGTGGAGGGGCGCGTCATCCTCTACGCCGACCGCCGCACCGACAGCATGAAGCGGGCCATGGGCGAGACCGGCCGCCGCCGCGTGCGGCAGCTGGCCTATAACGCCGAGCACGGCATCACCCCCCAGAGCATCAAGTCCTCCATCAAGGACATCCTGGAGTCGGTCTACGAGAAGGACTACCTGACCATCGCGGCGCCGGCCGCGGGCGAGGGCCAGAGCCCCTATTTCGACCCGGATGCCATCCCGCAGCTGGTGGCCAAGCTGGAGAAGCAGATGCGCCAGGCCGCCGCCGAGCTGGACTTCGAGCGCGCCGCCGAGCTGCGCGACCAGGCGGGCCGCCTGCGCGCGCTCAAGCCCGGCGAGGCCCTGGCCCAGGGCGACCTGCTGGGGCTGGAGGGCCAGGCCCCCAAGGCCAAGGGCGCCAAGCCCAGGCGCGAGCGGCCCACCCGGCCCATGGGCGGCGCCTGGAAGCCGCCGCGGCGGAAGGCCTGACATGGCCTTCAGCTACCAGCCCCAGTCGGTGCCCGCCGCCCCCGGCTGCTACCTCTACCGCGACGGCCAGCGCCGGGTGATCTACGTGGGCAAGGCCGTGGACCTGCGGGCCCGCACCCGCAGCTACTTCCAAGACCCATCCCGGCTCTCGCCCAAGAACCGCGCGCTGGTCTCCCGCATCGAGTCCATGGAAACCATCGTCACGGCCAGCGAGCTCGAGGCCCTCATCCTCGAGTGCACGCTGATCAAGAAGTTCCGGCCCAAGTACAACATCCTGCTGCGCGACGACAAGACCTACCCGCACCTCTGCCTCACCGATGAGCCCTACCCGCGCCTGGTGGTGACCCGCCAGCCGCGCAAGGGCCTGGGCCGGCTCTATGGGCCCTTCGTGGACGTGGGCGCCATGCGCGCCACCCAGCGCCTCATCCTGCGGCAGCTGGGCATCCGCCAGTGCAAGATCGAGATCGACCGCAAGCTGGCCCGGCCCTGCCTCTACCATGCGCTGGGCCAGTGCGGGGCGCCCTGCGTGGCCTGGGGCGAGAGCCAGGAGGACTACGCCGGGCATGTGCGCCAGGCCCGCGCCGTGCTGGAGGGCAGGGAATCGGCGCTCTTGGATGAGCTCAAGGCGGCGATGGCGCGGGCCAGCGAGGGCCTTCAGTTCGAGGCCGCCGCCCGCCTGCGCGACAGCATCCAGGCCGTGGAGACGGTGCGCGCGCGGCAGGCCGTGGTGCTGCCCGAGCCGCGCGACGTGGACGTGGCGGCCCTGGCCTTCCGCCAGACCGGCTTCGCCGCCGCCGAGGGCGAAGAGGGCCGCCTGCGCACCGAGGCCTGCGTGCAGCTCTTCTTCATCCGCGCCGGCAAGCTCTGCGACCGCCAGGTCTTCCGCCTGAGCAACCTGGAGGGCGCGGATCCCAGCGAGGTGCTGGAGGCCTTCATCACCCAGTACTACGCCGCCGGGGCCCTGGTGCCCGAGGAGGTGGTGCTGCAGCACCCGGTGGCCGATCCGGGGGTGATGGCCGACTGGCTGAGCAGCCGGCGCGGGCAGCGGGTGCGCCTGACCATCCCCCAGCGCGGGGAGAAGCTGGCCCTGGTGCGGCTGGTGGAGGAGAACGCCCGCCAGTCGCTGGAGTCCTCCGCGCGCGAGGCTGCCGAGGCGCCGACCGCCCCGGCCCGCGACCTGGCCGCCGGCCTGGAGGAGCTCAAGCGGGTCTTCGGCCTGCCTGGCCTGCCGCGCCGCGTGGAGGGCTTCGACATCTCGCACGTGCAGGGCAGCCACACCGTGGCCAGCATGGTGGTGATGCTGGATGGCCGCGCCGCCCCGCAGGAATACCGTCGCTACCGCATCAAGACCGTCAAGGGCGTGGATGACTTCGCCAGCATGCGCGAGGTGGTGGGCCGGCGCTACCGCCGGGTGCTGGACGAGGGCCTGCCCCTGCCCGACCTGGTGATGATCGACGGCGGCAAGGGCCAGCTGGGCGCGGCTTTGGCGGCGCTCAGGTCCCTGGGATTGGAGCGCCTGCCGGCCTTCGGGCTGGCCAAGCGCCTGGAGGAGTTCTTCGTGCCCGGCCGCGAGGCCAGCATCCGCCTGAGCGAGCGCTCGGCGGGCCGGCTGATGGTGCAGCGCCTGCGCGATGAGGCCCACCGCTTTGCCATCGCCTACCACCGCCGCCTGCGCTCCAAGGCCATCAGCCTGAGCGAGCTGGATGAGGTGCCGGGCCTGGGCCCAGCCCTCAAGAAGCGCCTGCTCACGGCCTTCGGCGGCCTGCAGGGCCTGAAATCGGCGCCACTTTCGGGCCTGGCATCCGTCAAAGGGGTGGGGCAGGAGCTGGCCGCGCGCATCCATGCCCGCTTGCAGGCGCCGGCCCCCGGCTCTGAGCCGGGCGAGGGCCACGGCCCGCAAGGATAAGAGCCCTTGCCGCGGCGCGGCCGTGGGCGTTAATATCTGGCATTGAAGCGTTTATCCTGTTTCTCGCGGATCGGAACGAAACCGGCCATGGTGACCCAGAGCGATGATGTCTTTGACCTGGATGATGTGCTTGAGATCTTCGGCGGCCAGCCGAAGGCCGGAGCCGCTGTGCCCGCGCCTGAGGCCGAGGCTCCGGCGGGCCTGCTGGCCGATGCCCTGACCCCGGAGGAGCAGCGCCTGCTGGAGGATTACGAGCGCAGCAAGCGCGAGCGCCTTCAGCGCGAGGAGCAGGCGCGCCAGGCCAAGCAGGCTGAGGAGCGCCGCATCCTGGAGGAGTATGAGCGCAGCAAGCGCGAAGCCCAGGCCCGCCAGGAGCGCGAGCGCCAGGAGGCGGAGCGCCAGCGGCAGGCGGAGATAGAAGCCCTGCGCCAGAAGGACCTGCTGGCGCAGGCGCGCAAGCAGGAGGAGAAGCGCATCCTGGCAGAGTACGAGCGCGCCCGCCGCGCCCGCGCCGAGGAGGAGAAGGCCGAGCAGGAGGCCAGCGAGGCCCGCGCCCAGCAGGCGCTCAAGGAGCTGGCCCAGCGCCAGCAGGCAGAGCAAGCCCAGCGCCTGAGCGAGGAGCAGGCCGTTGCGGCCCGCCCCAGCAGCGACAAGCATCAGCGCCTGCTGGACCTGCTGGGCAAGGTGCAGCGCGACCTGAAGGCTGGCCGCCCCTTGTCCTTGGACCCCCTGCCTGAGCCCGTGCCTGCGCCTGAGCCTGCGCATGCGCCCGAGCCTGCGGCGCCGTCCGCCAGCGCCCTGCCGGCAGAGACCGCGCCGGTGCTGGGAGACGCGGCCGGCTCAGGCCCGGCCCCGGCCTTCACGCGCTCTGACCTCCCCGGCGAGGTGGAGAGCGGGTTCAATGACGCCATGTGCCTCATGCTGGATGAGACGCGCAAGGTGGTCTTCGCCTACCTGGCCCCGGTGATCGGCATCCGGGCGGCCAACACCATGCTCAGCAAGACCTTGGAGAAGGCCCGCGCCAAGGCGGGCGCCATGCTCAAGGATGCCAACTGGCGCACCGACGGCACCCTGCGCGATGACGGCAGCCTGGATGCCGACCGTCTGCTCAAGAACGCGGCCGGCCTGGCGCCGGAGCAGCGCCGCCCCCTATACGTTGAGGCTCTGCGCGAGATCCTGCGCCTGCGCCTGCAGGCCGTGGAGCTGGGGCTGGGCGCCCAGGCCCGCCAGGAGCTCTTGGAGCGCCTGCTGCAGCTGCGCCTGCGCACCTTCGTGGACCGCGGCATCAAGAAGGATTGGGTGGACATGTTCTATGATGAGGTGATGCCGCGCGCCGGTGGGCCAGCGTGAGGAGAGAGGCTTTGAGACGCTTGGCAGGCCATCCCTGGGCGCCGTTCTGGCTGGTCCTGGCAGGCTTTTGCGCGCTGGTGCTGCCCACCCTGGCCTTGAACCGCCTCATGGATTGGGATGAGCTGGCCTATGCCAGCCAAGCCCTGCAGGCGGCCCGTGACGGCCATTGGATGCCCATCAACTCCCAGCCCTTGCTGAAGAAGCCGCCCCTGCTGCCCTGGCTCACCGCCCTTTGCATCAAGGCCTTCGGCCCTGGGGAAGCCTCGGCGCGGCTGCCCACCTTCGCCTTCGCTGCCCTGGCCTTGGGCCTGGCCGCCAAGCTGGCCAGCCGCATCAGCGGCCGGCTGTGGGCCGGCCTGCTCGCCGCCATCCTGCTCGCCTGCCAGCCTGACATGCTCTTCCATGCCCGCTTCATCACCACCGACACCGCCCTGCTGGCCGGCATGCTGCTGGCCCTGGACCTGCTGATGAGCGCGGCTGAGGGGCCGGAAGCCATGGCTCCCCGGCGGGCGCTCTTGGCAGGGTTCGCCCTGGCCTTTGCTGCCGCGGTCAAATGCTGGTTCGTGCTGGCCTTCATCCCTGGCGGCCTCGCCTTCTTGGCCGAGCCTCCCAAGGGCCTCAGCCGCCGCGGCTTGGCCTGGCGCCTGGCCCTGCCGCCCGCGCTCACCTTGCTGGCCTGGGTGGCGCTCTACAGCTGGGCCTATGGCACCGGATTCCTCGTGGATGAATGGACCTTCAACACATGGGGCCGGGCGGTCAGCGGCGCGCCCATCATCCCAGGAATAGGCAACCTCGAGTATTACACCCATTTTGAGCTGCAGATGGCGCCGGGCGCCCTGCTGCTGGCCCTGCCCGCCTGCTTGCGGCTGCGCGGCAGCCTTGCCCAGCTGCAGGCCCCTGAGAGGCGCGCGGGCCTGGCTTTCATCATCCTCATGGCGCTGGGCTGGGGCCTGGGGGCCTTGCTGGTCAAGCACCAGGTCATCAATTACATGCTGGGCTTCAATCTCTTCGCCTGCCTGGCCGGGGCCCTTTGGCTGGCCTGGGAGCAGAGCGCCTGGGGCCTGGCCGGCTTGGGGCTGCTGGGCGGCCTGGCCCTGCTGCTGGCGCAAGGGCCGCGGGCGGCGCTATGGGCCGCGGCCAAGCCGGAGCTGGTGCTGGCTTTGGCGCTGGCCTTGGCCCTGCTCTTGGCCTGGCGGGCCGGCAGCGCCGGCGCCCTTAAGATTGCCGCCGGCCCCCGGCGCTGGCTGAAGGCGGGCTTGCTGCTGCTGTGGGCCGCAGCGCTGCTGCCCGCGGCCTGGCAGTCTCTCTGGCATCCGCCAGACCCCAACCGGGACTTGGTGGCCCTGCTGCTGGCCCATCCGGCATCATCACCAGGCCAGGAGCTGGCGCTGGGCAGCCGGGTCAGCCAGGCGCCGGCCTATTACAGCCGCTATGCCGCCCGCCCGCTTGCGCCGCCGCCCGCGCCCTTGCCGGCCTGCGCGGCCGCCTGGTTCGACGGCCAGGCCTGGCGCTACAAGCCAGCCGCGGCCAAGCCGGCCCCCTGAGAAGCAAAGAGCCCTGCCAAAAGGCAGGGCTCTTTGCTTCTCAGGCCGTTCGCTGGCTTCAGTCCACGAAGGGGCCTCTCCACTTGATGGGCTGGCGCAGGGGCTTGCCCAGGGCCAGCACGAAGAGCAGGCCCTGGTCGCCGGCCTGGGCAGCCACCTCCCCATCGCCCTGCAACAGGGCGATGTGCCCCTTGTCCAGCTTGCGGTCCAGCAGGGAGCCCGAGCCTTCCAGGGCATAGGCGAAGCCCTGCCAGCCCTCAGGCAGGCCGCTGGCCCTCCAGGAGGCCCCGGGGTCCAGGCTCAGCTCCCAATACATCGCAGGGGTGGCCAGGGGCGCTGCCCCGCCCTCCCCGGCCAGGCGGCGCAAGCGGCCGCCCTCAAAGCGCTCCACCGGGATCTCTTCCTGCTGCAGCATCTGGTATTGGGGCTGCTTGGCCTTCTCCTCAGCCGGCAAGTTGACCCACATCTGCAGGGCGCGCAGGCCCTGGCCCGGCACGGTGTCCTCGCTGTGCCAGATGCCGCTGCCGGCGCGGATGCGCTGCAGGCCGCCGGCTTTGACCACCACCTGGTTGCCGCGGCTGTCCTTGTGGCTGGAGGCGCCGCCCAGGATGAGGGTGACGATCTCCTGGCCGCGGTGGGGGTGGCGGGGGAAGGCGGGCTCGTCGCTGGCAGGCAGATCCACATCATCCAGCATCAGCCAGGGATCCATCTGCTCGGGGTCGGCGCCCGGCTGGGGCAGGGCCCGGTGGATGACCACGCCTGCGCCTTCCAAGGTCTCACGGGCCGGCAGGATGCTGGCCACGGTCCTGCGCGGCTCTCGGGTCTTTGTCATGGCGCGCTCCTTTTGTTATTTTTGGCCGGCTTTGAGCAAGGTGGCTTCGCCGGTGATGTCCAGCTTCACCTCTTCGCCCACCATCACCCCGCCGTGGTCCAGGGTCTTGTTGAAGGACACGCCATAATCGGTCCGGTTGATGGCTGCGGTGGCCTCAAAGGCCACCCGCTCATTGCCCATGGGGTCCACGGCGCTGCCGCCATAGGTGACATCCAGCACCACGGGCTTGCTCACCCCGCGCAGCGTCAGCGTGCCGGGCACCTTGACGGCCTCATCCACCTTCACCTTGACCGGGCCTTTGGCCACAAAGGTGGCGGTGGGGAACTGGTCCGTGGCGAAGAAGTCCCCGCTCCTGAGGTGCTTGTCGCGCATCTCCACGCCGGTGTCGATGGTCGTGACATCGATGGTGATGGACACGGCTTTGAGCTGGCCCTTGCCAGGGTCAAAGTCAAAGCCGCCATTGAACTTGTTGAAATGGCCCGGCACCGTGCTGATCATCATGTGCTTCACCTTGAAGCCGATAGCGGAATGGGCTGGGTCGAGCACATAGGGTGCGGCGGCCAGGCGGCCGGCCAGGATGATGCTTGCCAGGAATAGGCTGCTGCGCATGATCTCCTCCAAAGATGCCCCGAAGGGCGGGGGGCTTGCTCCTATCATTGCATACGCCTTGGGTTTTTAAATGGTTCTAGCATGAACCAAATTCAGCTTTAAGATTTAACCTTCTCGTGCTAATTTTCACAAAAAGCTTAAAAATAGGCTGTTTTTTTGTCTGGTAAGAACCTTAAAATATGCCTTCTCCTGAAGTTTGTGTTTTTTTTCACATCCTTTCATTCAATAATAATACATTTTTAAAAGGATTTTCTCTAATGGCTGTTTTTGGATGGCCAAGGATTACGCAATCTTTCATGACAAAGATTGGACCCTGGTGTATAATCTCAAAGCGTAAGTTTCAACCGATGCACCTGGAACAGCCCCCTTCATCAATTATTGGCCCTCCTTCCATCGCAAGGAGTTGGATATGCCTGTGACCCTCAACCGTGCCAGCCAGATCAAAGAGATCCCGGCCACGGACCCGCGCTTGGCCAAGGTCAACCTGGCCATCAAGCAGTACCAGCGCCGCCAAGACGCGCTCATCCAGATCCTGCACACCGCGCAGGACCTGTACGGCTACCTGCCCCTCAACATCATCCAGCATGTGGCGCGCGAGCTGAAGATTCCGCCCAGCCGCGTCTATGGCGTGGTCACCTTCTATCACTTCTTCAGCCTCAAGCCCAAGGGCGAGCACATGGTGGTGGTCTGCACCGGCACGGCCTGCCACGTGAAGGGCGCCGGCAAGCTGCTGGATGAGATCGCCAAGGGCTTCAACATCAAGGTCGGCCAGACCACGCCGGACGGCAAGATCGGCCTGGAGCAGGCGCGCTGCATCGGCGCCTGCGGGCTGGCCCCGGCGGTCATCATCGACAATGAGGTGCTGGCCAAGGTGGATTCCGCCAAGATCGTTGACATGATCAAAACCAAAGTGGGAGCAGCCTGATGAACATCCAAACCCTCAATGAGATCAAGGCCAGGGTCCAGGCCCGCAAGTCCGGCCTCAAGCACCAGGTCTGCGTCTGCGCCGGCGCCGGCTGCATCAGCTCGGGCGCCTTGTCGGTGCTGGAAGCCGCCAAGAAGCAGGTCAAGGACCTGGGCATGGACAAGGAGATCGAGATCATCCCGGTGGGCTGCATGGGAGCCTGCAACCAGGGCCCGCTGGTGAAGGTGGACCCCACCGACACCGTCTATCAGAAGGTCGGCCCGGAGCGCGTGCCCATGCTGGTGGAGCGCCACCTGCAGAATGGCAGCCTGGTGGACGACATGCTGCTCTTCAGCGAGCCGGGCAAGCCGGCCCCCAGCAAGAAGGCCGGCGAGCTGGCCTTCAATGCCAAGCAGCAGAAGAGCGTGCTCTCGGGCTGCGGCACCATCAACCCCGAGGACATCGAGGAGTACATCGCGGCCGAGGGCTACTTCGCGCTGCACAAGTGCCTCACCCAGATGAGCCCCGAGGAGGTCATCGGCGAGGTCAAGCACAGCAACATCCGCGGCCGCGGCGGCGCGGGCTTCCCCACCGGCATCAAGTGGGAGATGGTCTACAAGTACGTCAGCAATGAGAAGTATGTCATCTGCAACGGCGACGAGGGCGACCCCGGGGCCTTCATGGACCGCAGCGTCTTGGAGGGCGACCCCCACCGCATCCTGGAGGGCATGGCCATCGCTGGCTACGCGGTGGGCGCCAGCCGGGGCTTCATCTATGTGCGCGCCGAGTACCCCCTGGCCATCAAGCGCCTGGAGATCGCCATCAAGCAGGCCCGCAAGGCCGGGCTGCTGGGCGCCAAGATCTTCGACACGGAATTCAGCTTCGACATCGAGATCCGCATCGGCGCCGGCGCCTTCGTGTGCGGCGAGGAGACGGCCTTGATCGCCTCGGTGGAGGGCAAGCGCGGCACCCCGCGCCCGCGCCCGCCCTACCCGGCCCAGTCGGGCGTGTACGGCAAGCCCACCCTGCTCAACAACGTTGAGACCTTCGCCAATGTGCCGCTCATCCTGCTCAAGGGCGGCGAGTGGTTCTCCTCCATCGGCACGCCCAAGAGCACGGGCACCAAGGTCTTCGCCCTGGCCGGCAAGATCGCCAACACCGGCCTCATCGAGGTGCCGCTGGGCATCACCCTGCGCGAGATCATCTTCGAGATCGGCGGCGGCATCCCGGGCGGCAAGGCCTTCAAGGCCGTGCAGACCGGCGGCCCCTCGGGCGGCTGCATCCCGGCCCAGTGCCTCGACACCAAGGTGGACTACGAGTCGCTGGCCGCGGTGGGCAGCATCATGGGCTCGGGCGGCATGATCGTGATGGACGAGACCAGCTGCATGGTGTCCATCGCCCGCTACTTCATGGAGTTCTGCGTGGACGAGTCCTGCGGCAAGTGCATCCCCTGCCGCGTGGGCACCAAGCAGATGCACAACCTGCTCTCCAAGATCTGCGAGGGCAAGGGCACGCTGCAAGACCTGGCCCTGCTGGAAGAGCTGGCCCCCTACGTCAAGGAGAACAGCCTCTGCGCGCTGGGCGGCTCGGCCCCCAACCCGCTCTTGACCACCCTGCGCTACTTCCGGGACGAGTACATCGCCCACATCGTGGAGAAGCGCTGCCCCGCCGGCGAATGCAAGATCGCCAAGCCCGCCGCCTCGCTTGGAGCGCACTGATGGCCAACCTTATCAGCATCACCCTGGATGACAAGAAGCTGGATGTCGAGCCGGGCCAGACGGTCCTGGAAGTGGCCCGCAAGGCCGGGGTGGACATCCCCGTGCTCTGCCAGCTGGACGGCCTCTCCACCTGGGGCGCCTGCCGCCTGTGCCTGGTCGAGGTGGAGGGCAGCCCGCGCCTGTTCCCGGCCTGCACCACCCCGGTGGCCGACAAGCAGGTCATCCGCACCCACAGCGAGAAGCTGGCCAAGTACCGCCGCATGACCGTGGAGCTGCTCTTCGCCGAGCGCAACCACATCTGCTCGGTGTGCGTGGCCAACAACCGCTGCGAGCTGCAGAACCTGGGCTACCGCATGGGCATGGACCATGTGCGCTTCCCCTACCTGACGCCCGAGTGCAACGTGGACGCCAGCCACAAGGACTTCGTCATCGACCACAACCGCTGCGTGATGTGCACCCGCTGCGTGCGCACCTGCGACGAGGTCGAGGGCGCCCACAACTGGGATGTCATGGGCCGCGGCCACAACAGCCGCATCGTCAGCGACCTGTTCCAGCCTTGGGGGGAATCGACCACCTGCACCAGCTGCGGCAAGTGCGTGGACGCCTGCCCGGTGGGGGCCATCTGGCGCAAGGACGCCGGCCAGTCCCAGCTGGCCAAGCGCCCGGGCATGATCTCTGAACTCGTAGCCAAGAGGAAGGTGAAATCATGAGCAAAAAGAAGATCGCCACCGTCTGGCTGGGCGGCTGCTCTGGCTGCCACATGAGCCTGCTGGACATCGATGAGCGCATCCTGGAGGTGGTCAAGCTGGCCGACATCGTGAAGTGCCCGGTGGTGGACGGCAAGGAGCTGCCCGAGGGAGGCGTGGATGTCACGCTGGTGGAAGGCTCGGTCTGCAATGAGGAGCATGTCGAGGAGCTCAAGAACATCCGCGCCAAGAGCAAGCTGGTGGTCAGCTTCGGCGACTGCGCGGTGACCGGCAATGTGACCGCCATGCGCAACTGGGTGACCAAGGAAGAGGCGCTCAAGACCGCCTACATCGACGCGCCCAGCAACGACAAGGAATGCGTCATCCCCAACCGCGTGGTGGCCAAGCTGATCGACCGCGCGGTGCCCCTGCACGAAGTGGTCAAGATCGACTATTACATCCCGGGCTGCCCGCCCTCGGCAGACCTCATCTTCTATGTCCTGTTCGAACTCCTCAATGACCGTGTGCCCAAGCTGGACCAGGGCGCCAAACTGAAGTATGGGTGAGCCAATGGCCAAGACGATCTCCATCAATCCGGTGACCCGCATCGAGGGCCACGCCCGCATCACCATCTACACCGATGATGGCGGCAAGGTGACCAATGCGGAGTTCCACGTCAACGAATTCCGCGGCTTCGAGAAGTTCTGCGAGGGCCGGGTCTACACCGAGATGCCCTCCATCACCCCGCGCATCTGCGGCATCTGCCCCACCAGCCATGCCCTGGCCAGCGTCAAGGCCTGCGAGGACATCCAGCAGGTCAAGATCCCCCCCACCGGGGAGCTGCTGCGCCGCCTCATCGAGCTGGGGCAGCTCATCAGCAGCCACGCGCTCAGCTTCTACCACCTGAGCGCGCCGGACATGCTGCTGGGCTTTGACAGCGACCCCGCCCTGCGCAACATCGTGGGCATCGCGGTCAAGCACCCGGACATCGCGGTCAAGGGCATCCGCCTGCGCAAGTTCGGCCAGGAGATCAGCGAGCGCCTGACCGGCAAGAAGATCCACCTGCTGGGCATCGTGGCCGGCGGCATGGCCTATGCGCTGCGCGAGGACGACCGCCAGGCGCTCTTGGCCTGGATCCCGGAGGCCCTGGAGAGCAGCAAGGCGGCCCTGGAGCTCTTCAAGAAGTTCAGGGAAGAGAACAAGCAGTTCGTGGACAGCTTTGCCAGCTATCCCACGCTCTACATGGGCACGGTGAAGCCGGACGGGACCCACGAGGTCTATGACGGCATCATCCGCATGGTGGACGAGAACGGCAAGGTGCTGCGCGACTTCAAGGCCCAGGAATACCTGGATGTCATCGCCGAGCGGGCGCAGGACTTCAGCTACCTCAAGTTCCCCTACTACAAGCCCTTCGGCATCGACAAGGGGCACTACCGGGTGGGCCCGCTGGCCCGCCTCAATGTGGCCAGCAAGATGGCCACCCCGCTGGCCCAGAAGGAGTTCGAGGCCTACAAGGCCATCACGGGCGGCAAGCCCAATCACGGCACCTTCTACTATCACTACGCCCGGCTCATCGAGCTCTTGGGCGCGGTGGAGCAGGTCAAGGCCATCCTGGACGACCCCCAGGTCACCAGCACCAACGTGCAGTCGCTGGCGCGGCGCAACAAGAGCGAGGGAATCGGCAGCTGCGAGGCTCCCCGCGGCACGCTCTTCCACCACTACAAGGTGGATGAGGGCGGCATGCTCACCAAGGTCAACCTGCTCATCGCCACGGGCCAGAACAACCTGGGCATGAACCGCAGCGTGCTGGAGGTTGCCAAGGCCTATGTGAACGGCAAGGAGGTCAAGGAGGGCGCGCTCAACCGGGTGGAGGCGGCCATCCGCTGCTACGACCCCTGCCTCTCCTGCTCCACCCACGCCATCGGCAGCATGCCCATGGTGATGGAGGTGCTGGGGCCTGATGGCAGCCTGCTCAATTCGGTGCGAAGGGACGGCTGAGGGCGTGGCCCTGCTGGTCGGCTATGGCAACCCCGCACGGACCGATGACGCCCTGGGCTGGGAGCTCGCAAAGAGCCTGGCCCAGGGCTTGTCGTGTGCGGACCTGCGCCTGACCCAGCAGCTGGGGCCTGAGCTGGCCCTGGAGATGGCCGGCCACCGCCTGGTGCTGCTGGCGGATGCCAGCAGCGGGGGCCCGGCCGTGCTGCTGCGGCGCCTGGGCGCCGGCCCTGAGGCCAAGGTGGAAGCCACCAGCCACCACACCGGGCCCGAGACCCTGCTCAGCCTGGCCCGCACCCTGTTCAAGGCCCGCTGCGAATGCTGGCTGCTGACCGTGCGCGGCGAGCGCATGGGCATGGGCGAGGGGCTCAGCCCCCAGGCGCAGGCGCGGCTCAAGGCGGCGCTCAGCCTGGCCCGCCCCCTTCTGGAGCGCGACGATGCATGAAGGCGTTTACACCGACCAGATCGCCGAGGCGGTGCAGGCCCAGCTGGCCGCCCATCCTGGCGCCAAGCCGCTGAAGGTGAGGGTGAAGGTGGGGGAGATGCTGCACCTGCAGCCCGATGCGGTGCGCATGCACTTCAGCGCCCTGGCCGCGGGCACCCCGCTGGCCGGGCTGGAGCTGGATCTGGAGGAGGCCCCGGTGGAGCTGGGCTGCCGCGCCTGCGGCAAGCACAGCCACCCCGAGGACCATCACCTGCTGGCCTGCGCCGCCTGCGGCAGCCGGGATGTCGAGGTCCTGGAGGGGCGCAGCGTGGTGATCGAGCGGATAGACCTGGTCGAGGGCGACTGAGGAGCAGGCTGGCAGAAGCGCCAGCCTTGAAAAGGGCGCCTTGCGGTGCTATCATCCGCAGGTTTGAGCGACCCTTTGAGAGGATGCGCCATGTGCCTTGCCATTCCCGGGAAGATTGAGAGCATTGCAGGAGAGGCCTTGGAGCGGACCGGAAAGGTCAGCTTCAGCGGCGTTAGCAAGCAGGTCAACCTGGCCTATGTGCCCGAGGCCGGGGTAGGGGACTATGTCGTGGTGCACGTCGGTTTCGCCATCTCTACCGTCGACCCCAAGGAGGCCGAGCAGGTCTTCGCCTACCTTCGGGAGATGGACGAATTGGGAGGGATACAATGAGCAAGCGCAAGTGGTACACGCTGGACGGCAATGAGGCGGTGGCCTACGTCTCTTACCGCGTCAACGAAGTGGTGGGCATCTACCCCATCACCCCCTCCTCGCCGGTGGCGGAATGGGCCGATGAGTGGGCGGCCCAGGGCAAGAAGAACCTGTGGGGCACGGTGCCCCTGGTGGTGGAGATGCAGTCCGAGGGCGGCGCGGCCGGCGTGGTGCACGGCTCGCTGCAGGCGGGCGCCATGTCCACCACGGTGACGGCCAGCCAGGGCCTGCTGCTGATGATCCCCAACATGTACAAGATCGCCGGCGAGCGCACGGCCACCGTCTTCAACGTGGCGGCCCGCACCCTGGCCACCCACGCGCTCTCCATCTTTGGCGACCACAGCGACGTGATGAGCACCCGCAGCGCGGGCTGGGCCCTGCTCAGCTCGGCCTCGGTGCAGGAGGCCCACGACTTCACCCTCATCGCCCAGGCCTCCACGCTCAAGGCGCGGCTGCCCTTCATCCACTTCTTCGACGGCTTCCGCACCTCGCATGAGGTGAGCAAGATCGAGCTGCTCAATGACGACGACATGCGCGCCCTCATCGATGACAAGCTGATCCAGGACCACCGCGACCGCGCCCTCACCCCGGACCATCCGCAGATCCGCGGCACGGCGCAGAACCCGGATGTGTTCTTCCAGGGCCAGGAGGCCGGCAACCCCTTCTACAACGCCTGCCCGGACATCGTGCAGGAGGCCATGGACAAGTTCGCCGCCCAGGTGGGCCGCAGCTACCACCTCTTCGACTACGTCGGCGCCGCTGACGCCGAGCGGGTGGTGGTGCTGATGGGCTCGGGCTGCGAGACCGTGGACGAGACCATCGAATACCTGGTGAAGAAGGGCGAGAAGGTGGGCGCGCTGAAGGTGCGCCTGTTCCGCCCCTTTGACATGAAGCGCTGCGTGGAGGCCCTGCCGGCCAGCGTCAAGGCCCTGGCCGTGCTGGACCGCTGCAAGGAGCCGGGCGCCACGGGCGAGCCGCTCTACACCGACGTGCTGACCGCCCTGCATGAGGGGCTTGAGAATGGGGTCGGCAAGCTCAAGGCCATGCCCAAGGTGGTGGGCGGGCGCTACGGCATCTCCAGCAAGGAATTCACGCCGGCCATGGTGGTGGCGGTGTTCGACAACCTCAAGCAGGCCAAGCCCAAGAACCACTTCACCATCGGCATCAACGACGATGTCACCCACACCAGCCTGCCCTGGGACGCGCAGTTCTCCATCGAGCCCAATGACGTGGTGCGCTGCCTGTTCTACGGCCTGGGCGCCGATGGCACGGTGGGCGCCAACAAGAACAGCATCAAGATCATCGGCGAGGACACCCCCAACTACGCCCAGGGCTACTTCGTCTACGACTCCAAGAAGTCCGGGGCCATGACGGTGTCGCACCTGCGCTTCGGGCCGCGCCCCATCAAGAGCATCTACCTCATCGACAAGGCCAACTTCGTGGCCTGCCACCAGCCGGTCTTCTTGGACCGCTACGACATGCTGGCCTCGGCGGTGCCCGGCTCCACCTTCCTGCTCAACACCCACCACAGCAAGGATGAGGTGTGGGACAAGCTGCCCAAGCTGGTGCAGGAGCAGCTGGTCGCCAAGAAGATGAAGCTCTTCGTGATCGACGCCAACCACGTGGCCCGCGAGTGCGGCATGGGCGGCCGCATCAACACCGTGATGCAGGTCTGCTTCTTCGCCCTGGCCAATGTGCTGCCCCGCGAGGAGGCGGTGGAGGCCATCAAGAAGAGCATCAAGAAGACCTACGGCAAGAAGGGCGAGGAGATCGTGGCCATGAACCTGAAGGTGGTCGACTCCAGCCTGCAGTACATGCACGAGGTCAAAGTGCCCGCCGCCGCCACCGGCACCATCCCCATGCGCAAGCCGGTGCCCGACAGCGCGCCGGAGTTCGTGCGCAAGGTGGAGGGCGAGATCATCGCCGGCCGCGGCGACCTGCTGCCGGTCTCGGCCATGCCGCTGGACGGCACCTTCCCCACGGGCACCACCCAGTATGAGAAGCGCGACATCGCCCTGGAGATCCCGGTGTGGGACGCCGACATCTGCATCCAGTGCGGCAAATGCGCCATGGTCTGCCCGCATGCCGTCATCCGCATCAAGGCCTATGAGCCTGCCGCGGCCGCCGGCGCGCCGGCTTCCTTCAAGCTGGTGGACTTCAAGGATGCCGAGCTCAAGGGGCTCAAGTACAGCATCCAGGTCTCGCCCGACGATTGCACCGGCTGCGGCCTGTGCGCGGACGTGTGCCCGGCCAAGAGCAAGACCGACACCAAGCACAAGGCCCTCGACATGATGGACATCGAGCCCCTGCGCGCCCAGGAGGGCGCCAACTGGGACTTCTTCCTCAAGATCAAGGAGCTGGACCGCCGCAAGCTGAAGGTGAACCAGGTGCGCCACCAGCAGATGCAGCAGCCGCTCTTCGAGTTCAGCGGCGCCTGCGCGGGCTGCGGCGAGACGCCCTACGTCAAGCTGCTCACCCAGCTCTACGGCGACCGCCTGCTGATCGCCAACGCCACCGGCTGCTCGTCCATCTACGGCGGCAACCTGCCCACCACGCCCTATGCCAAGAACAAGGCGGGGCGCGGCCCGGCCTGGGCCAACAGCCTGTTCGAGGACAACGCCGAGTTCGGCATGGGCATGCGGGTGGCCGTGGACAAGCAGGCTGAGATGGCCCGCGAGCTGCTGGCCCTGCTGGCCGCCGAGGCGGGCGAGGGCCTGGCCAAGGGCATCTTGGAGAACCCCCAGAAGGATGAGGTGGCGATCCAGCTGCAGCGCGAGCAGGTGGCCGACCTCAAGAAGAAGCTCTCTGCCATCAACAAGCCCGAGGCCAAGCGCCTTCTGGGGCTGGCCGACTACCTGGTGCGCAAGAGCGTGTGGATCTTGGGCGGCGATGGCTGGGCCTACGACATCGGCTACGGCGGCTTGGACCACGTGATGGCCAGCGGCCGCAACGTGAAGATCCTGGTGCTGGACACTGAGGTCTATTCCAACACCGGCGGCCAGGCCAGCAAGTCCACGCCCCGCGGCGCGGTGGCCAAGTTCGCGGCCGGCGGCAAGGCCCTGGGCAAGAAGGACCTGGGCCTGATCGCCATGAGCTACGGCAACGTGTATGTGGCCCGCGTGGTGCTGGGCAGCAATGACGCGCTCACCCTCAAGGCCTTCTTGGAAGCCGAGGCCTACGACGGCCCGGCCCTGATCATCGCCTACAGCCACTGCATCGCCCACGGCATCAACATGAGCCATGGCCTGCAGGAGCAGAAGATGATCGTGGAGAGCGGCCAGTGGGCCAACTACCGCTTCAACCCCACCTTGGCGGCCGAGGGCAAGAACCCCTTCATGCTGGACAGCAAGGCGGCCAAGCGGCCGGTCTCTGACTTCATGTATGGGGAGAACCGCTTCAAGATGCTGACCAAGAGCAAGCCGGAGGTCGCCGCCGAGCTGCTGAAGCTGGCCCAGGCGGATGCGGACGCCAAGTTCAAGTACTATGAGTACTTGGCCAACCGCCCTTACCCTGCCACCAGCGTCACCGGCCCCGGCCCCATCGCCTGAGGCTGGCCCGAACCTTTCGCATCGGAGGACAAGATGGACCTTTCCACGAGTTATCTGGGCCTCAAGCTGAAATCCCCGCTGGTGGTCTCGGCCTGCCCCCTGTCGGAGCACCTGGCCGACATCAAGCGTATGGAGGATTGCCAGGCCTCGGCCGTGGTGCTCTATTCGCTGTTCGAGGAGCAGATCCGCGGCGAGCAGAAGGAGCAGCATGCCCTGAGCACCCAGGGCAGCGACAGCTTCGCCGAGGCGCTCTCCTACTTTCCGGAGCCCTTCGAGTACCGCCTGGGCCCTGAGGAGTACCTGGAGCACATCCGCAAGGCCAAGGCCGCGGTGAAGATCCCCATCATCGCCAGCCTCAATGGCAGCACCCTGGGCGGCTGGACCGGCTTTGCCAAGCAGATCCAGCAGGCCGGGGCCGATGCCCTTGAGCTCAACATCTACAGCGTGCCCACCGATGGCAAGCTCCCGGGCGCCGCCATCGAGAAGAGCACCCTGGAGATCGTCAAGGCGGTGCGCGCGGCGGTCAGCATGCCCATCAGCGTCAAGCTCTCGCCCTTCTACAGCAACGTGGCCAACATGGCCGCCGAGCTGGATGCCCTGGGGGTCAACGGCCTGGCGCTCTTCAACCGCTTCTACCAGCCCGACATAGACCTGGACACCCTGGAGGTGCAGCCGCACATCCTGCTCTCCACCCCGCAAGACCTGCGCCTGCCCCTGCGCTGGGTGGCCATCTTGCATGGCAAGCTGAAGGCTGACCTGGCCGCCACCAGCGGCGTGCACCAGGCGCCCGATGTGATCAAGCTGCTGATGGCCGGCGCCAATGTCACCATGCTCTGCAGCGCCCTGCTCAAGCACGGCGTGGAGCACATCAAGACCGTGGAGCGGGAGCTGGCGGCCTGGATGGCCGAGAAGGAGTATGTCTCGGTCAAGCAGATGCAGGGCAGCATGAGCCAGAAGAAGGTGGAGAACCCCACCGCCTTTGAGCGCGCCCAGTACATGAAGGCCCTCATCGGCTACAAGATCTGAGCCGAGAGGCGAGCGACAGAGAGCCCCGGCCCGCGCCGGGGCTCTCGCTGTTTAAGGGGCCTTGGCCGCGCGTGCAGGGCCGGGCGCTGCCGCCAGCGCGAGCGGGCGCTGGCGGTGCAGGGGAGAAGCCATGAAGTACATGGACGAGTACCGGGATGAGGAGGGCGTGGCCAAGCTGGCGGCGGCCATCCGCCGCGCGGTGACCAAGCCCTGGGTCATCATGGAGGTCTGCGGCGGCCAGACCCACGCCATCGTCAAGTTCGGCCTGGATGAGCTGCTGCCCAAGCAGGTCACGCTGGTGCACGGCCCGGGCTGCCCGGTGTGCGTGACCCCGGTGGAGATGATCGACAAGGCGGTGGACATCGCCCGGCGGCCGGAGGTGGTGTTCTGCAGCTTCGGCGACATGCTGCGGGTGCCTGGCAGCCGGGGCGACCTGTTCGGTGCCAAGGCCGCGGGCGCCGACGTGCGGGTGGTGTATTCGCCGCTGGACTGCCTGAAGCTGGCGGCAGAGAATCCGGCCAAGCAGGTGGTCTTCTTCGGCGTTGGCTTTGAGACCACCGCCCCGGCCAATGCCATGGCCGTGCACCTGGCGCGCGAGAAGGGCCTCAAGAACTTCAGCCTGCTGGTCTCGCACGTGCTGGTGCCGCCGGCCATTGACGCCATCTTGAGCAGCCCGCGCAACCGCGTGCAGGGCTTCTTGGCCGCCGGCCATGTCTGCGCCGTGATGGGCACCGAGGAGTACTTCCCCCTGGCCGCCAAGTGGAAGGTCCCCATCGTGGTCACCGGCTTCGAGCCCATGGACATCTTGGAGGGCGTGCTGATGACCGTGCGCCAGCTGGAGGAGGGCCGCGGCGAGTGCGAGAACCAGTATGCGCGCGCCGTGCGGCGGGGCGGCAACTTGGGCGCCCAGGAGCTGATGCGCAAGGTCT
>Ga0326728_10008136_pt1 | contig 26330 bp, 23 predicted proteins | sample MB3enrmetagenome_FD_207602 | JGI IMG/M metagenome (GOLD analysis project Ga0326728, IMG submission 207602) | Lab enriched peat soil microbial communities from McLean, Ithaca, NY, United States - MB31MN | ecosystem: Environmental > Terrestrial > Soil > Wetlands > Peat | place: USA: New York... | reverse complement strand
TGTCGGTAAGGTCAAATACCATGGCCAGCTTTTTGATGGCAAACATGAAGCGATAGTTGACGAAAGAGTATTCAGTCTGGTTCAGGAAAAACTCAAGGATGCCAAGAATAGAACCAGATCCGTGTCGCCTAGTTACCGGTTATATCTTCTCAAAGGTATTGCTCGATGCGTATATTGTGGATACCCCATCTGGTCTGAGACTTCATCGTCGAAATATGGATACTACCGGGAACAAAAAGGTACCCGTGTCCATTCTGATTGTCCTGCAAATGGAAAGGCAATCCGATGTAATATGATAGATGAACAAATTGATAAGGTTATTCAATCCCTGGTTCTTGAGCCCTCGTGGCGTGAGAGAATCATAGCCAAGATATCCACGTTATCCGAACGTGAACTTATGCTTAAGCAGAGAAAACAAATACAGGAAAAGCTACGAAGGTTGGGCAAAACATATTTGGACGGCGTAATTGAAGATGGTGAATATAACTTACAACGGAAACTACTGCAGGATAATCTGGACTCATTAGTTATACCAGAAGCTGATGCCGCCATGAATGCAGGCGAGCTTCTGGAAAGTCTTGGATTAATCTGGCAAAAAACGACAATTGAAGAAAAGCACAAACTATTAACCGGAATGCTTGAAGCTGTTTACATAGACCTTGCGGCCAGTCGCTCCATAGTCGGTATCCAGCCTAAACCGGCGTTCTATCCTCTGTTCGAGGCTCTTAAGCAGAAACCTGAGGCAAAGGTAACGCTGTTCCATCCCGGAAGTGGACTAAAAACAACAGACTCCACTATAACAATGGAGTCTGAAAATTTCGGGTTGGTGGAGACGGGGGAGAGTTGAACTCCCCGTCTAGAAGAGACCGTCCAGAGTATCCTACAAGCTTATTCTGCCGTTTGTTTCGCCCGCCAAACCTCTGCAGACCGAGTTTTGCCGGGTTAGCCGATGTTTCTATCACTGCCCTTATCGGCGTCTGCGCAATGGCACCTCAACTTTTTTTCACCCGCTCCCGACCCGTCGAGGTGGGGTCAGGGCAGATGTGTCACCTAATTAGGCGGCAACCAATACGTTTTCGTTGGCAGTTGTTTTTTGCTACCTGTTTTGTGAGGGTGGTAGCACCTCAGCCTGCAACTCTGTAACTAACCTCCCCTATCGAACCACGCGTCCCCATTTATCTGAATGGCAAGACCCCGTTGGTCTTACCGTCTGCCTTCCCGGTTGGTCTTCATTATTCTTTCCATGTTGCGCGCGTTTTCCCGTTTGTTAATCGCTTCGCGCTTATCGTAGAGTTTTTTCCCGCGGGCCACCGCAATTTCCAGTTTCGCATAACTGTCTTTAATATACAGCCGCAGCGGTATCAGCGTAAAACCTTTCTCTTTGACCTGACTCACCAACTGCCGGATTTGTTTGCGGTGCAGTAGCAGTTTTCTGGTACGGATGGGTTCATGCCCCAGATAACTGGCAGCGTTGTACCGCGAGATATACGCATTATACAACCACAACTCGCCGCGGTCGGCGCGCACATACGCGTCGCTCATGCTGACGTCCCCGGCCCGTATCGCTTTGATTTCCGAGCCCATCAACACAATTCCCGCTTCCATTTTTTCCAGCAGGGTATAATCGTGGAAAGCTTTGCGGTTGGTGGCAATCGTTTTAATATCTGTCATCGCACTTTAATTTTAACACACCTTGAAGCGAGCCAGAATAGAGTACTTCTGTCTCCTTCGTAAGGAGATTAAGAGAGAATTCTGGAAATTAATTTCCACCCTTGCCTATGCACCGCAAACTTCTCCTGAAACTATCAAATATTCAATATTTTCTTGATATTTGATTTAAAGGCTATAGTACTTACGAAGTAATGTATAATAAGCTCAACGAGCTGATATATTGAAACTTGATTGTTAACTCATGATTCACTACTCACAACTCGTAACTCAGCCGTGATATAATAATTCTAATGAAAAAATTACTCTCCGGCAACGAGGCATTGGCGCTTGGCGCCTATCATGCCGGCGTCGCTTTTGCTTCTGCCTATCCCGGCACCCCCAGCACTGAAATCATGGAAGCCGTCGCCGTCCATAAAGACATCTACGCCGAATGGTCCACCAACGAAAAAGTAGCTGTCGAAGTGGCCATGGGCGCCTGCTATGCCGGCGCGCGGGTCATGGTCTCGATGAAACAGGTGGGATTGAATGTCGCTGCCGACCCGTTTTTAGCTATCTCCACCACCGGCGTCAACGGCGGTTTTGTGTTGATTGAAGCCGACGACCCCGGCATCCACAGTTCGCAGGGCGAACAGGATAACCGCCACTTCGCCGAACTGGCTAAGGTTCCCATTCTGGAACCGGCAGACAGCCAGTCCGCCTACGACCTAATGGCCTGTGCTTTTGAAATCAGCGAACAATTCGATACCCCTGTCATGTTGCGCAGCACCACCCGCATCTCCCACTCTAAGTCAATTGTCGCGGTGAAAGACACTCGCACCGTCTCCACCCGGAAAATCGGCTTCTCCCTCAACATGCAAAGATGGGTGATGCTACCGGTCAACGCCCGCGCCCGCCATGTCGCCATGGAAGACCGGATGCAGAAACTGGCCGTTTACGCCGAAACATTTCCCTTTAACCAAATTGAACAGGGCAGCCGCAGCCTGGGCATTATCGCCACCGGTATTTCGTATCAGTACGCCCGCGAAGTTTTCCCCCAAGCCTCGTTGCTGAAACTTGGCATGACCTATCCCTTGCCGAAAAAACTCATCCGCGAGTTCGCCGCTAAAGTCGGCCGCATCCTGATCGTGGAAGAACTCGACCCGTTCATTGAAGACCACATCAACGCGATGGGGATTAAGTGTGAAGGCAAACAGTTTATTCCCCGCTGCGGAGAACTGAACACCGATATTCTCGAAGCTGCCGGCCGCAGGATGGGCATTATCAAAACGCCGGTGCCGGAAAAACTGAAGCTTCCCACGGAACTGGCCAAACGCCCGCCGCTGCTCTGCCCCGGCTGTCCCCACACCGGCTTTTTCTACGTCCTCGCCGGCATCGGACAGCGCCTCAAACTCCCCGGCGCCAAAGAAAAAGCCCCCGGTGAGCCCAATCTGGTCGTGGCCGGCGATATCGGCTGCTACACACTCGGCGCTTACCCGCCGCTGAATGCCATGGACACCAACGGCTGCATGGGCTCCAGTATCGGCACCGCCATCGGTATGGAAAAAGTCGGCCTGCCCGCCAAAATCGTGGCCGTCATTGGGGATTCCACCTTTTTACATTCCGGCATTACCCCACTGGTGGATGCCGTTTACAATCAGTGTAAAATCACGGTCATCATCACTGATAACAGCACTACCGCCATGACCGGCCACCAGGAACACCCCGGCACCGGCATTTCCGTGCAAGGCCAGGCCGGCGATAAAGTCGTGCTGGAAGACGTCGTCAAAGGCGTCGGGGTGAAAAACCTGGCCGTCGTCAATTCTTTCAACATCAAAGAAATCCGGACGGCCGTCAAATCCGCCTTGGATTCTAACGAGCTCTCCGTGGTCATCGTCCGCGGCTCCTGTGTCGTGCATGTTCCCAAACACGGCAAAACCCAAATCATTGACCACACCAAATGTAACCAGTGCGGCATCTGCCTGCTGGTCGGCTGTCCGGCGATTCAAACCGACGGCAAACAGCCCGTCATCGACGCCACGATGTGCACCGGCTGCACCGTCTGCGCCCAGGTTTGCCCCAAACAGGCAATCGGGCCGGTCTCCCGGCTGAAAGCGGAGGCCCATAATTGAGCGCCAAAATTAAGTTCGACCTGCTGCTGACCGGCGTCGGAGGACAGGGCAACATCCTCGCCAGCGACATCATCGGGGAAGTGGCGCTCACCGCCGGTTATGATGTCAAAAAGACCGATACCCTCGGCATGGCGCAGCGCGGCGGCAGCGTCATCAGCCACGTCCGCATCGCCGAAAAAGTCTACTCACCGCTCATCAAAGAAGGCGGCGTGGATATTCTGCTAGCCTTCGAGAAGCTGGAAGGCATCCGCTGGGCCAACTACCTCCGTCCCGGCGGCGTCGCGATTATCAACGACCATGCTTTACCCCCGCTTTCCGTCAACCTCGGCGCCGAGAAATATCCCTCCAACGCTGAAATCATGCAAATTTTAAAACAGCTCACCGGCAAGATTTACCTGGTGGCCGGCACCCGGCAGGCCGTCGCCCTGGGCAATGCCCGGACGCTGAACATCTTCATGCTGGGCTGCCTCTCTGTTTTCCTGCCGTTCACCGTGCCGGACTGGCAAGCCGCCATTCAAAAACACCTGCCCGAAAAGCTCTGGCAGCTCAACCTGGCCGCTTTCGCCGCGGGCAGAAAGGAAGTCGAAAATGTTCATGTCTGAAAAAGTCCGTAAGAACATGGAAACCGGCTCCTGGATTCGGAAAATGTTCGACGAGGGCAACAACATGAAAAAGCGCTACGGCGCCGATAAAGTCTTCGACCTGACGCTGGGCAACCCGGTCGTCGAGCCGCCGGCACAATTTTTTGTCGAACTGAAGAAACTGGCGAACAGCACCACGCCCGGCCTGCACCGCTACATGGAAAATGCGGGCTACCAGGAAACCCGGGCCGCGGTCGCCGCACAGCTCTCCAAAGAGACCGGCCTGAGCCTGGCCGCCGGCGATATCGTGATGACCGTCGGGGCCGCCGGCGCCATCAATGTCGTGCTGAAATCCATCCTCAACGCCGGCGAGGAAGTCATCCTTTTCACGCCCTGTTTTTTCGAATATCTGAATTATATTGATAACCACGGCGGCGTCTATAAATTTGCGGTCACCGATGCGCAATTCCAGCCCAAACTCGACGTCCTGGAAAAAACCATCACCCCCAAAACGAAGGCGATTATCGTCAATTCACCCCACAATCCCACCGGCGTGGTTTACAGCGACGAATCGATGCGCCAGATCGGGGAAGTACTGCGGAAAAAGGAAGCCCAGTACGGCACGCAGATTTACCTCATCAGCGACGAACCTTACCGTAAGCTGATTTACGACGGGCTGAAATACCCCTCGCCATTATTGTTCCATCCGCGGGCCGTCATAGCCACTTCGCACTCGAAAGACCTGGCGCTGCCCGGCGAACGTATCGGCTATATCGCTATCCATCCCGCCTGCCCGGAAAAACAGGAACTGATGGACGGCTTCATTTACTGCAACCGCATCCTCGGCTTCGTCAACGCGCCGGCGATGATGCAGCATATCGTCCGTTACCTCCAAGATATTACCGTCTCCATCGCCGATTACCAGAAAAAACGCGACTTCCTCTATTCGAACCTGGTGGAAATGGGCTATTCGCTGGTCAAACCACAGGGCGCATTTTACATGTTCCCGGAATCCCCGATTCCGGACGATGTCGCTTTTGTGCGCGCTTTGCAGGAAGAGCTGGTGCTGGCCGTGCCCGGTGTCGGCTTCGTCGGGCCAGGGCATTTCCGAATCTCCTACTGCATTGACAACCGCACCCTCGCCGGTTCGCTTGATGGACTGCGCAAAACGGCGAAGAAATTCGGACTAAAGACTAAATCCTAATTTCCCGAAGGTATCGAAACTCTTATCCTTCAGTTGAAGGGCCTTCGGCAAATTTAAAATATAAAACACCAAAATCTAAACCCCGGATAGCCCTCTGCGCCCCAACCTCAGTTCCCTCACCCTCGGTGGGAGATGGTTCAGGGTGAGGGTGAAATTTGTCGTCCTGAACCGGAGGTACGAACGGCAGAGAATAAGTGTGGTTACTGCTGCAGGTTTCCCGGTACATCCTTGAGCCTGATGTAAATCAGCGACGGGCCGCTGCGGCTCTTGTTTTCTTTAATCTCAAAAGTGTCCTTCTGCGCTTTGACCAGCTGCGAGAGCTGATTGAAGCCGTAAGTGCGGGAATCGAAGCCGGGGTCTAGCTGCCGCAAGCGTCCGCCCAGTGTCCCCAGGAATGCCCAGCCGTCCTCCTGCTCCGCCAGATCGAAGGCGTTTTTCAGCAGCGGCAGTGGGTCACCGGTGGCATTGGCGGCAACGTTGCCGGTGACAACGCCGGGCATGGACTGCTCGTGGTGCGGCACGAATTTGACGATTTGTTTCTCCGGCATCAGGTTCTCGGTATAGACAAAAACCTGGCAGGCTTTGACGAAAGCGGGCGGCGTGTTTTTCCGCCCGATGCCCATCACAAACAGACCCTTCTCCCGGATGCGAGTCGCCAGGCGCGTGTAATCGCTGTCGCTAGAAGCCAGGCAGAAGCCGTGCACCGTACCCTCGTAGAGGATGTCCATCGCGTCAATAATTAGCGAGCTGTCCGACGAATTTTTGCCGATGGTGTAGCGGAACTGCTGGATGGGCTGGATGGCGTGGTCGTTCAGCACGTCTTTCCAGCTTTTCATTTGCGGTGTCGTCCAATCGCCGTAAATGCGGCGCACCGTCACCAGACCGTACTTGCCGGTTTCCGCCACCATTTTATCAATCAATGAAGATTGGGCGTTTTCGCCGTCAATAAGCATCGCAATCCGCTTGTTATCGAATGTCGTATCTAAATTATCCATTGTGTTCTCCTTGAATCATCAGAGTTGTTCTACTGCGCTTAATTATAAACTGATATGAAGGAAAGGACAATCACCAAAAGCCAAACTCCAAAATAACGACACTACTTTTCTCTCCTTTGTAAGAGATTGAGAGAGAATTATTCTGTAAGCTGACTGCCCGGCTAATTTCCTCGCCCCCTGAGCCCGCAGGCGAAGTACTTTTGACATTCAGTCAAAATGTATTGAGGTAGAGGACAGGTGAGGGTCGTTGTGCAAATACTGCGTTGTGTATTATGATAAATGACAACATGAACGAATTTCAGGCAAGCTAAAATAAGGTAAACACTATGCAATTCCAACGTCCCGATATCATTCGTCCCCCATCCGAGTGGCGCGATTACTTCCTCCCCCTCACCAGCGGCTGCTCCAATAACACCTGCACCTTCTGCAACCGCTGGGGCGAAAAACTCCACCTGCGCGACCTCGAGGATGTGAAACTGGAAATTGACGCCCTCGCCCTGTTCATGCACCGCGGCCTAACCCTGCCCGAAATCCCCCCCATCGTCTACGCCGTCGCCCAGGAATGGGACGGCAACGACGTGTTTCTGCTCGACAGCGACGCCCTCGTTTATTCCTTCCCCAAACTCAAAGAAGCCCTGCAGTATCTCAATCTCAAACTGCCGGACATCCGCCGCATCGGCGCTTATGCCACCGCTCAGGATATCCTCCGCCGCACTGTCGAGGAATTAAAGGAACTGCAGGCGCTGAAGCTGGGCATCCTCTATATCGGATTGGAGAGCGGCGACGACGAAGTCCTCAAAAAGGTCTGCAAGAATGTTACCGCGGCGCAGGTCGTCGAGGCCGTCAAAAAGGTCAAAGCCGCCGGCATCCTCACCTCGGTCACCGTCATTCTCGGACTGGGCGGGAAAGAGGGTTCCGCCAATCACGCCCTGGCCACGGCTAAAGCCCTCAGCGCAATGGACCCAGATTATGCCGGTGCGCTGACGATGACGCTGGTGCCCGTCACCCCGATGTATGACGATGCCGCCTCCGGCAAATTCCACCTGATTACCCCGTTCGAGTCGCTGCAGGAACTGCTTACTGTCGTCAAAAACTCAACTTTCACCAACTGCTTCTTCAGCTCGATGCACGCCTCCAATTACTTCTCCGTCCGGGGCACCCTGCCGCAGGACAAGGAGAAAATGGTCCGGGCGCTGGAGCAAATCATCAAAAAAGGCGACCCCAACACCCTCAGACCGGAATTCCTGCGAGGTCTGTAGGGAACTTCCTCCCTCTCAGGCCGCCAGGTCCCTGAGGAACAAACGGGAGAGATACAGGGGGATTTCTCATCAGGTGATTTTCACTTCTGCCTCGGGGAGTTCTGATAAAGACGGCCTCAAACGCCGCAGCGCCTCACGTCATTTCAGAAACGCAGAGTGCTTCTGCATACCTGAAAACCCAAAAATATTCGTTTCCGCTTCTATAGGAAATGCACTTTTTACAAAACGAATCGGATGATAAAACAGCCCCTCTCTCCAAACTCTCTCCCACACAGGGGCGAGAGAGTTAACCGGGTTTTAGATTTTGGGATTTCGTCTTCATTATTTGGAGTTTGGTATTTGGAACTTGGATTTTAGTGTCGTTAGTAGGCTGCGAGACCCTTCGGCTGCGGACTCAGGGTGAAAATAGTCTGAAAGCTGAACGCTGTTAGCTGACCGCTATTGGGAGTATAATATTTAATTATGACAATGCAGCCTGAAATTGAACCCCGCCTTTCAGTGGAACCGCCGCGGCCGCCACGCGACTTCGAGACCATCCCCGAATACATCCGTCACAACTACGACATCGGCGCGGACGAGACCGCGATGACGCAGAAGCAGGGCCGCGCCTGGAAAAAGTACACCTGGCGCAAATACTACGAGGTCATCCGTCAGCTTTCGCTGGCGCTAGTCAGCCTGGGACTGGAACGCGGGGACAACGTCTGTGTCGTCGGGGCCAACGAGCCGGAATTCTTCTGGAGCCAGTTCGCCGTCCAGTTTGCCGGCGGGACCGCTGCCGTCATTCCCCCGGAAGTCACGACGACCGGGCTGAAATACATCGCCGCTCGCAGCAAAGCCAAAATCGCCGTCGTGCTGGACCAGTCACAGATTAACAAATTCCAGACCGTCCGCAGCGATTGGCCGGAGCTGAAAAAAATCATCTATTGGAACTCTGACGGGCTGAAAAACGATAAAGACCCGCTGCTGCTCGATTTCAACGCCGCGCTGCAAACGGGCGGGGAATTCGAGAAAAAGAACGTCAACACTTTCGAACTGAACCTGAATAAAGGCCTGGCGGAGGACTTCGCCTCCGTCTACTATACCGCGGACACCAACGACGCGCCGGAGGGCATCGTGATGACGCACAAGGCGCTGATCGCCGGCGGACAGAGCCTGCTGAAGCGCTTCCCGGTGCGCCCCGAGTACAACCTGATGTCCGTTTTTCCCGTCAGCGGCCTGGAGAACCGTTTATTCGCGATGTTGCCGCACGTTTTGACCGGCGCCGTGCTGAACTTCCCGCAAAGTCCGGACACCGTGACCGCCGACATGCGCAAGGCCCGCCCCGACTTCGCAGTTTACAGCCCGAAAGAATGGGACGCGATTGCGGCCGCGATTCAGACGAAAATCAAAACCAATCCGCTGACCGGCTTTTACGCCACGCTGTTCCTGGGCAACGGCTATAAACTGGGGGATGCGCGGATTGCCAACAAGTCCGGCAACTTTTTCCGGAAGTTATGGAATATCCCCGGCAATTGTTTGCTTTCCCGCCCGTTGCGGAGCCCGTTCGGCCTGGGCCGCGTCCGGTTTGCCGCATCTGACGGCCCTATGACCAATATGGAAACTATCCGCCTGCTGCACGCGCTCGGCATCAATTTACGGCCGGGTTTCGCGCTGGACGAAACGGGTTTGATTGCCGCCGAGGGGAAAGAGGAAATTGATTTTACCGCAGTCGGCCGTCCCACGGTCAACACCGAGGTGCGTATTACCGCCGCGGGGAAGCTTTTAGTGCGCGGCGACGGCCTGTTCAGCGGCTACTCCGGCAACGAAACAAAGACCGCGGCAGTGATGGTGGACGGGTGGTTCAATACCGGTATCAGTGCGGACATTGACGGGAAAGGGCAGCTGGTCATTAGCAAGAAGTAACGGCAACTGCCTCACCTTAAATCCTCTCCCGGCAAGGGAGAGGAGAATGAATGAGCGGATTGAGTAAAGAAGATAGGTTACTGATTGATGGCGGGGAGGTTTTCTTCGGCGCGCAATTTGTCGAGGTAGTCGGTGATGTGACGGCACTGGATGCCCTTGCAATCGAGGGTGCGTTTTAAATCCAGGCTGCGCTCGACCATCTGCAACTGGGCGCGGCGCGAGGTCTTGAGCTTGTCGAAACCGGAGCAGCTCACCGACCAGTCGTTTTTAACGATGACAGTAACTTCGTCCGCCACAGCCGGACAATTAATGGTACAAGCGGTAATTTTCCAGTCCACCATAATTAAAACTCCAATCTCCAAAATCCAAATTCTACATCAGCTCGTTGAGCTGATTATACATTTGCCTGCGGCAAAGTACCTACGCTTCGCTTCGGCCTCCGGCAAACAAACTCTAAAATCAAAAACTCAAAATTGATTACTTTGAGCTCATTTAGTGCAGGATTTCTTTAAGTTCGAAGTGGAGTTTACCCGCCGGCACGGAGACTTCAAACTTAGCGCCGACGGCTTTGCCGACGACCGCTTTGCCGACCGGGGAAACGGTGGAAATCTTGCCTTTGGCGGGGTTCAATTCCCGGGGCCCGACTAAAGAATAGCGGCATTCGCGGTTGGAGTCAAGGTCCAGCAGAACGACGTTGCAGCCGATACCGGCCGTATCGGTGTTCAGATTTTCCTCGATGATAACCGCGGTGGTAATCAATTCGTCCAGTTCCATAATTTTGCCGTCGAGCATGCTTTTCTGCTCGCGGGCGGCATGGTAGGGGGCATTCTCCTTGAAATCCTTGTCGGCGGCGGCGCGTTTGACATCTTCAATCACGGCGAGACGTTTTTCCTGGAGGGTTTTCAATTCGGTGCCGATATCGTCATAAGCCTTCTGGGTCATGTAAGCGGGCTCTTTCTTCTGGCCTTTCTTTTTGGGGGCGGCGCAAGCAGGCTTGGATTTACCGTTGCTCTTCTTCACGACGCGGATACTGACCGAGAGGTTTTCCTTGCACCAGTGCTGCTTGTGGGCGTAGGTTAAAAATCCTTTGATCAGGTCCAGTTTCTGCACGCAAGCGGCATCGGTGCGGGCTAGGCGCTCGGCGTAATTCCCGACAGCAGAACCTTCCAGGGCTTCCAGCGGTTTTTCCCGACCGCCGTACCAGCGCATAAAATTGTTGATTTCCTGCTGCGCGGCGTTCTTCTTTTCGTCCGGTAAAATGGCAAGGTATTTGCCGACGGCTTCGCCCAAAGTGATACTTTCATTTGTATAGTTAGTAACCATTGCACCCCTTTACTTACTTAATTATAAATTTAACCAGCGCTGCCGGCCGGTTTTTTCCGGCTGAACGGCTCTTTGATGGAATTGAAGGTTTGAGCCAGCAGCTGCTGACGCATGACCCGGGTAATAACATCCGCATGCCAATCGAAGGACAGTTCTTCGGATCGACGCAATTCCTCGATGACGCCGGTGGATTCCATCAGCCCGAAAACACGGTTGACCTGACGGTCGTTTAGCATTTCGTAGACTTTCCGGCCCCAGTAGCCGTTGCGCAGTTCGCGGGCCAGTTTGCGGCGCCAGGCCTTTTCGTAACCGGCCAGACCGCGGGCGGTGAGATTATCCGCGGCCAGCGCCTTTTGCAGGTGATTGGCGGCGATATCGGCACAAATCAAGCCGAAATAAAGGCCGCCGCCGGTGATGGGTTTGACCTGACCGGCCGCCGTGCCGACGACAAGCAGGTTATCGCCGCAGGTGCGGGGGAGCGGCTTCAACGGCACACCGCCGTAAGTTAACGGAACATCGTCGGAAGCAATTTTGCCCTCCGCGGCCAGCAAGGCCAGCAATTTGCGGAGGTAGAAAGGGTTATCGCGGCGAGCGAGGAGGCCGACCAGACCTTTGCCGGGCGAAGTGGGCACGAGCCAGCCGAAGAAACCGGGCGCGACTTCGCTGCCGAAATAGACTTCCACTTCATTAATGTCGGTGGCGACGACAGCCTGCGCACCCATGGCAAAATCGCCGGTGGCGCCAAGGCCGAGATTATCTAGCAGCCGCGTGCCGAAACCGGTGGCGATGACGACGGTTCGGCCCTGCAAGGACAACGTTTCGCCATGACGGTAGATTTCGGCGGTGACTTTGCCTTTTTCACGGACGATGCCACGCAAGTTGCAATCGAAATAATATTCAACGCCGGCTTTTTTAGCGCGCTGCGCCCAGATTTGATTGAAAGCCGAACGATTCAGGACTGCGACCTGGGGGGCGTCACGCTGAATGCGCACGACTTTCCCGGAGGGCGGGAAAAGTTTAGCACTGTTGACCCAGCGGTGAATGACGCCCTCGGGGATTGAATATTTGTTAACGCATTCGCGGCTAACGAGGCCGGTGCAGCAGACATTGCCGTTGAGACTGGCTTTTTTCTCTACTACCCCGACGATATAGCCCATCGCCGCTAATTTGTAAGCAACCTGGCTGCCCGAGGGCCCCGCACCAACGACAATTACATCATACGAATCGATTTTTCTGGCCATAGTTACTTTAGGACAACCCCAAATATTACTTTAGCACGAATGGGGCAGTTAAGGCGAATAAGTGAAACGAAATACCAAATAACAAAATCCGATAGCCAAACAAAAACGAATCAGGTAAATTCTAAATACTAATATCGAAATGCGAAATAATATCAAAAAACTAAATATTAATGAATTTTTTCAGCCGGCAAAGGTTAACATTTTAGGAGGAGTATTAATTACTTCGAAATATTTCTAGTCTATTGGGATTTCGTTTGCCGGAGTCTGGTTAAAATGGAACTAAACGGGGGAATTTATCGATGAATCGTATTCCGCGCTTAGAATCGGGGCAAAGTTGATTTATAGATTCCCGCTTTAGCGGGAAAGAAAGTTGGGGGATGGTGCGGGATAGATACGGGGTGGGAGGGTTACGTCTGCGACTAAACCCCCTTTGTACGGCTTGATAATATACCCCTTCGCAACGAAGGAAACGAGGGAACAGGTCTCATCACAATGAGATTGCCACGTCACTTTGCTCCTCGCAATGGGGCAAATTTAGTCCTGGCAGGCGGGGGCGGGGATGTTGAGGTATTCGCCGACAACTTTCATGGCGCAATAGTCGCCGCACATGCTGCAGGCTTCGCCGCCGGAGGCGTGTTTGGCATGGACTTTGCGGGAATAATCCGGAGTCAATGTGAGTTTGGCCTGAGCTTCCCAATCCAGTGCTTTGCGGGCATGTGCCATTTTGATATCCCAATCCATCGCACCTTTGACCCCTTTGGCGATATCGGCGGCGTGGCCGGCGATGCGGGAGGCTATGACACCCTGGCGGACGTCTTCAACATCGGGCAGGGAGAGGTGTTCGGAAGGCGTAACATAGCAGAGGAAATCCGCGCCGTACATGGCAGCTAACGCACCGCCGATGGCGCCGGTGATATGGTCGTAACCGGCGCCGATATCCGTGACCAGTGGGCCGAGAACATAAAAAGGCGCGCCTTTGCAAATAGATTTCTGGAGTTTGACGTTGGTCTCGATCTGATTGAGCGGGACATGACCGGGGCCTTCGACCATGACCTGTACGCCGGCTTGCCAGGCACGCTGCACCAGTTCGCCGAGAATCAACAATTCCTCAACCTGGGCGTGGTCGGTGGCATCCGCGAGACAACCGGGACGCATGCCGTCACCGAGGCTCAGGGTGACATCATATTCATGAGCCAATTCCAGCAAGCGGTCGTAATATTGGAAAAGAGGGTTTTCCTGTTCGTTATGCAGTATCCAGCCGACGGTAAAAGCGCCACCGCGGGAGACAACATCGGTGATGCGGCCCTGTCCTTTGAGACGGGCGATGGCGGAGCGGGTAACACCGCAGTGAACGGTAATAAAATCGACGCCGTCCTTGCAGTGGTCTTCGATGGCGGAGAAAATATCATCGGCACTCATTTTAACGATGGCGCCGGATTCTTTAATAGCTTTAATGGCGGCCTGATACAACGGCACGGTGCCGACAGGAACGGTGCTGGCCTGCATCACAGCGCGGCGGACGGCAGGGATATCTTTACCGGTGGACAAATCCATGACGGTATCGGCGCCGACATCAATCGCAGCCTGCAATTTTGCCAGTTCGGTCTGAATCGTGCCGAAATCGGAGGAGGTGCCGAGGTTGGCGTTAACCTTGGTGCGCAAGCCTTTGCCGATGCCGAAGGGAGTGAAGTTTTTATGTTTGATGTTGGCAGGAATGACAATGTTGCCGTCGGCAATACCGGCGCGAATAAACTCCACATCCAGTTTTTCCTGTGCGGCAACGATTTTCATCTCAGGAGAAATAATACCTTTGCGGGCCATTTCCAGTTGTGTCATAAAACACCCCCATAAAAACAATAAAACCAGGGTTGCGATTTTCCCTGGTTTGTTTCGACCGCATCCCTACGCTCGTATTACCGAGGTCAGGTTCTAAGGGTCGTCCTTCAGCGAAAGGACTCTCAGCATTCAGCACCCCTAGCGGATAATTGACTATTCTTTTTTCAAGCTTGTAATTGATTATTATAGCAGATTGAGAGCATGAAAGCAAGTTTCAGGCACAAGTGAGGGCAAGAGAAAATGTCAAATGCCAAATTCCAATCGCCAAATAAATTCTAAAGACAAAATAAACCAAAGAGCGATAACGATAATCTTAAAAAACTACCCTATTTTACAAAAATGATTTTAGATTGCCGCGACTTTGTATTGAGTCAGGATAAGGTCTCGCAAAGACAGTGCGTTATGATCCTTCAGGTACTGCATAACCTCAGAACGAAAAGCCCTGGGCGGTTGAGCCGTGTTTTGGGAAAGAATTAAGCATGAAGGCAGGCCTCCGCCCCACCCTGATACATTCGCTACGCTCAGCACGACATTGCGGTGTCGGATTGCACGCTTCGCTCGCAATGACGGTACTGATATAATAGATTCATGGAAATGGAAAAACTGGATGCTGGGTTGGAAAAACTGGGAATCAAGGCTGGAGAGCACGAGTTGGCGCTCTTTCAGATTTATTACGAAGAGCTGACGGACTGGAACCAGCGGATGAACCTGACCGCCATTACCGAATACGAAAAGGTGCAAATCCTGCATTTTCTGGATTCGCTGACAGTGGCGGCGGTGTGGAGACCGACCGAAAGTAAACCGCATCCAAGAGTGATCGACATCGGAACGGGCGCCGGGGTGCCAGGAATCCCGTTGAAAATCATTTTCCCGCAGATACGGCTGACACTGATGGATTCGACGAATAAGAAAATCACCTTTCTGAACCACCTGAAACAGAAGCTGGGATTGAACGATATCGAGGTCGTCAGCGGGCGGGCCGAAGAGCTGGCGCATCAGCATTACCGCGAGAGCTACGACCTTGTAATCGCACGTGGGCTGGCGCCGATGCCGACGCTGACGGAACTAACCATCCCATTCTGCAAAATCGCGGGAAAGGCAATATTGCATAAAAAAGGCGATATTGCCGAAGAGATGAACATGGCGAAGCGCGCCATCACCACGATGGGCGGGAAGCTAATCGAGATAAGACCGATGGAATTAAGCGAATTCCCCGACAACCGCATGCTGGTAGTGATTGAAAAAGTCGCACCGACACCGGAAATATACCCGAGGGGACAGGGACTGCCGATTAAGAGACCAATACAATAAGAAAAATCCAAATTCCAAAAGCCAAATAAATCTGAAATAATCAAGATTCAATAATCAAGAAAAATACGAAACAGCGCTTAACGGCCAGCTTTTAGTTTTATATTTTTAGGTCTATCGAAATTTTCACTCTCCCTTAATGAGGTTGTCCGAAATCTCTGGATTGTCGGGTCAAGCCCGACCCTGTCGAGTTATCAGTATTACATTTAGAAACCGCACAGCCAGGGACGCCTGTGCCACTAAGTACAGTCAATGTTTGCATCAAGCAGAGATATTAGATATTAGCGGTATTTTGTTGTAAAATAGCTTTGTAGTCCCGAGTGGGAAAGACGTTTTTTCCGAGCAGACAGGAGATTAAAATGGAAACCGGAACATTTCGAGTTAAAGTCGGGCTGGCCCAGATGTTAAAGGGCGGCGTGATTATGGATGTAGTGACCGCAGAACATGCCAAAATCGCGGAAGATGCCGGGGCTTGCTCCGTGATGGCGCTGGAAAGAGTCCCCTCGGATATCAGAAAAGCCGGCGGCGTAGCACGCATGTCCGACCCCACCGTAATCGAAGCGATTATGAAAGCGGTCACAATTCCGGTGATGGCGAAATGCCGTATCGGGCATTTTGTAGAAGCACAGGTACTGGAAGCACTCGGAGTGGATTATATTGACGAATCGGAAGTACTGACACCGGCTGATGAATCGCATCATGTCTGGAAGCACGATTTCAAAGTGCCTTTTGTTTGCGGATGCCGCAACATGGGGGAGGCATTACGGCGCATCAGCGAAGGTGCGGCAATGATACGCACCAAAGGCGAAGCGGGAACCGGCGACATCGTGGAAGCGGTGCGGCACATGCGCACCGTGCAGGACGAAATCCGCAAACTGGTGAACATGTCCGAAGACGAACTGCCGGCGGAGGCGAAAGAACTGGGCGCACCACTGGAACTGGTAATTGAAATCCACCGTACCGGCAAATTACCGGTGGTGAATTTTGCCGCGGGCGGCATAGCCACTCCAGCCGACGCAGCGTTGATGATGCAGCTGGGCGCCGACGGCGTGTTTGTCGGGTCCGGGATTTTCAAGTCGAGCAAACCTTCGGTGATGGCCAAGGCAATTGTGAAAGCCACCACGCATTATACCGACGCCAAAATTATCGCCAAAGTCTCCAAAAACCTCGGTGAAGCGATGCCGGGTTTGAGCGCAAAACAGATTCCTCCGGACCAGTTAATGGCCGGCAGAGGATGGTAAGATGAAAATCGGTGTCCTTGCACTGCAGGGAGCCTTTGCCGAACATATTGCGACACTGGAAAAACTAAAAGCAGAAGCCATCCCCGTCCGCCTCCCGCACCAACTGGAGGGTCTGGACGGGTTAATTATCCCCGGCGGAGAAAGCACCACCATCACCAAATTGATGGTGCATTACAAACTGAAAAACAAAATCATCGAACTGGCAAAACAGGGCTTCCCGATTTTCGGGACATGCGCCGGGATGATCGTCTTGGCGGGGGAACTGGCCAGCGCCGGCGGCGTCAAACCGACCGGGGTGATGGACATCAAAGTCAACCGCAACGCTTTCGGCCGGCAGGTAGACAGTTTCGAAGCGGAAATTTCCATTCCGGCAATCGGCATGAAGCCGCTGACCGGGGTTTTCATCAGAGCGCCGCTAATTGAATCTGTCGGCAAAGAAGTCGAAGTTTTGGCCCGATTAAGCGACGGCACGATTATCGCCGCGCGGCAGGGCAAGCTGCTAGTCTGCTCTTTTCATCCCGAGTTGACAGACGATACCCGATTCCATCATTATTTTCTTGACATCGTCCAGGGGAAAGTATAAACCCGGACAAAGTATAAACCCGGACGGGGAGGATTATTTTGCAAAAAGTAATCACCGATGACCTGGATGCCTTATTGGGAATCCTGCCGCCGTCAATCCGCCAGAAATTGCAGGAACAGGAAGATTTCAAACAGCTGATTGAAGTCATTTTGGACCTGGGTAGGCCGCCGGAAGCCCGTTTTCTGAACCGGGAAGTGATTCTCGACCAGAGGGAAGTGACTGATGAAGACATCGAGTATGTCATCACGCGCATCGGCAGCTTCGGCGACGATAATCGGGCGGGCATCGAACGCACTTTACACCGCATTTCCGCCATACGCAACCGCAAAGGCCGAATTGTCGGGTTGACGCTGCGCGTGGGGCGGGCAGTTTTCGGCACGATAAAAATCATCGAAGACCTGGTAGAGACGGGAAAAAGTATTTTACTGCTGGGCAGGCCCGGTGTGGGAAAAACCACGATGTTGCGCGAAGTGGCCCGGGTACTGGCCGACGATTTCGGCAAACGCGTCATTATCGTGGACACTTCAAATGAAATTGCAGGAGACGGCGATATCCCGCACCCGGCTATCGGCCATGCCCGCCGGATGCAGGTGACCACCCCGAATATGCAGCACGCAGTGATGATTGAGGCAGTGGAAAACCACATGCCGGAAGTGATTGTGATCGATGAAATCGGCACGCAGCTGGAAACACAGGCAGCGCGCACGATTGCCGAACGCGGCGTGCAACTGGTGGCGACCGCGCATGGCAACACGCTGGAAAACCTGATGATGAACCCCACCCTGGCCGACCTGATCGGAGGAATCCAATCGGTGACGCTGGGAGACGAAGAAGCGAAACGGCGTGGCACGCAGAAATCCATCCTGGAACGGATGTCAGCGCCGACTTTTGATATTTTAGTGGAAATCCAGGAACGTGATACCGTTGCAATTCATACCGACGTGGCTTCGGCGGTGGACGCAATCCTGCTCGGGGAGCCCCAGGCTTTGGAAGTCCGTCAAATCAATGAAGAGACCGGGGAAGTCAGCATCAAACACTTACAGCCGGAAACCGATGATAACAGACGGCCGGTGCGCAGTAATAAGGCGGCGCAGCCGAAAAACGGAACAAGCGCGAAACTCTTCCTGTACGGCGTCAACCGCGTGCGCATGGAAGAAGTAGCCGGCGAAATGGGAATAAACCTGGAAGTGGTGGAAGACCTGCGCGGGGCGACACTGCTGGTGACCTCAAAGAAGTATTACCGCCAGAAGCCGCAAAAAATCCGGGACGCAGAATCAACGAATGTGCCGATTTATGTACTCAAAGGCGGCACGCCGGTGCAAATCAGACAGCTTTTAAGCTCGCTTTATCATATCGCACCACCGCAGGACGAACCATTACGCCGGGACGAATCTTTCAAGGCAGCCTTGGACGATGCCAACGAAGCCGTGCAAATGATAAAAAAGGGCGAAAACACGGTGGAATTAAGTCCGCAGAGCGCTTATATCCGCCGGTTCCAGCACCTGGTAGCGGAACGGCATGGGATGTACTCGCAAAGCACGGGCAAAGACCCGAACAGAAGGGTCAGGATTTTTAGAGTATAAAAACTAAAATCCAAATACCAAACAAATACTAAATCCTAAGCTCTAAACAATTTGAAAATACGAATATGCTGGGTTGAGCAGCGTCCCTGGTCAGTCATTCAACTGTTCTTTGACGAAATATTTTCTGAGTTGCTGCAGTTTTTTAGGTTTGAGAGTATAACGGCCAACACCGCCGCGCAAACGCGGGTCCAGCAAGTCACGAAGGCTGTCGCCAAACATATTGATGCCAAAGATAGTGAGTGAAATTGCTAAAGGAGCCCACGGCCATGGGTACATTGTCCCCCAGGAGGGAATATTGATCGGCAAACCAAAACCAAGCCAGTCCAAGGCGGCTTCCGACATGATGGCCTGCCCTACACCTAAGGTAAAAGCAACGATTATCATCGGCAAGATGTTCGGTACGATATGACGCAACAGCGACTGTAACCGAGAGCTACCGATGGCTTCTGATGCAGCGATATAAGTATTCGGTTTAATGACAATGACGGCACTTCGTATCAAACGAGCACCGCCGATACCCGCGGTGATCCCCAGTACCATAATCATGGTGAATATACTGCGGGGAAGCAAACTCATCATGATTAATAACACAATAAACGGGGGCACTGACAGCCACACGTCAATAAAACGCTGCACAATCATATCCGTTTTCCCGCCGATAAAAGCGGTGGGCGCACCAATTAAAACACTGATGATAATGGCCAAGGCCGCAGCGCCGAGCCCGACTTCCATTGAACTGCGAGCACCGTAAATAAACTGGCTAAGTACATCACGCCCCAGAAAATCGGTACCAAGAAGATGCGCGGAAGATGACGGCTGATTCATCATATGGAGGTTAATCTGAATTACCGAAAAAGGAATCAGATATTTGGCAAAGATACCGATCGCGAGAAAGACGATAATCACCACCAACCCGAAAGTGCCGAGCGGCTTCTCGACGACCATTCTTTTAAACAAATCGAAGACAAAACTATGACGTTTCTCTTCTACCGGCGGCCCCCCGGCAACAATTTTGTTATCGTTAGTCATAAATAAACTCCATTTGAGAGCATTTTTCTATTGATAGTGAATCCGGGGGTCCAACCACCCATAAGCAAGGTCAACTAAAAGGTTGCTGAGAACAACAATTACAGACAGGATAAGAGTGATGGCAGAAATCATCGGATAATCCCGATTGTTCAGGGCATCAAACAACAAGCGTCCGACCCCGGGAAGGTTAAAGATATACTCGATGATGACTGAACCGCCAATCAGTATCGGGATCCACCCCCCGACCATGGTAATTACAGGAATCAGCGCATTCTTCAAGGCATGTCTGATGACAACAACCCGTTCCCGGAGTCCCTTGGCCCAGGCCGTGCGGATATAATCCTGGCGTAAAGTTTCCAGCATCATCGTGCGCATGACACGCATCGTACCACCGGTTTGCTGGGACCCTAATGCCAGGGCGGGCATTATCATCATCCCCAAATTACCCAGTGGATCTTTCCCGATAGAAATAAACACGAGTGGAGTAAAATAATGCCACCAGATAAATACATAAAAGGTGATGATGCCGGCAATAACGAAGTTGGGAACAGACATAAGAATGATGGCGAAACTACGCAATATCCGGTCCAGAATTGTATCCTGCCGGATGGCAGCATAGATGCCGATAGGGATGCTGATAAGCAACACGATTATTAAAGACATCAAGCACAATTCAAACGTTAACGGGATACGCTGTACGATCAAAGGTGTGATCGGCCGGGAATTCATTAGCGATGAGCCCAGATTACCGTGGAGAACGATTCCGGTTATCCAACGCGTATACTGAACATAAACAGGTACATTCAATCCCAGAAGCTTCGATATGGCAGCACGGTCAATTAGTCCGCCACCGTTAGCAGCCATGTTTGCTTGAATTATATTAATTATATTTCCGGGGATGAACCTCAGTAATAAGAAGACGATCATTGAAGTTAAGATAACCGTAACGGCAGCCCATAATAACCTTCGGGAGGCGTATGCGCCCATATTCACTTTTCCTTATTTAAATAGTATGGTTTCCCCGGGAAAGTTTAGTCTTTTATCCTTTACTATTATTTCTATTCGCATTGTATAATCTGTGAGCAGATAACAAATTGTTCTTAGTTTATCGCGCATTCAATTTATTGTCAATAAGGACAATTATATCCATAAAAAATTTCATTACCCTAATAAATTAAGTGAATTCTTTGCCAGCTAAATTAAAAGAAATCCTTTAAGAACACCGGGAGATATGATAGAATCCATAAAACCGAGCATTGATAATATGCGAAGTGACAGCCCTAACCACGCCATTGTATCAAAATGATTAAGGACCGACCGGAGAAGCAGGAAATATGATTGAAGCAAAATCAAAGAACAGCCTGATGTATTCGCGATTTTTAATCGGGAAAACAAGACAAATTCTGTTGAGGGCCAGAAAAAAAGAGCTGGATGTTTATAATGTGACCCCACGGCAAGCTCATGTTTTAACCTGTATTTATGAACTGGGCGAGAAAGCCGACCTCAACTCGCTGGCCGAAAAGACGGAACGAAATATGAACACCCTTTCCATCAATATGACAAAGATGGAACAGGACGGGCTGGTAAAGAAAATCAGGGATACGCCGAAATCAACCAAATTGCGATTTGAACTGACGGAGAAGGGTCATTATATTTATCAAAATGTCAGAAAAGTAAAATCGGCGAAAACGATAATGTCCGCATTGACAGAAGAAGAACGCCATCAATTAATCGCACTGCTGGAAAAAATAGTTGACAAATCGCAAAATTACTGAAACATACCCGGAATCACGTAATTTTTAATAATGTCCCCGAGCAACGGGAAGTTATTTCCCCAATCCGTTTAAAACTTTATATAAAGACAAATATATTAAATTGCGCTCTTCCGCGGTTAAAACTGAAAACGCCGCATTGATTGATTCGCTCTCACGGCTGATTTTAAGCATTTCCTGGCCCTTGGCTGTTAATTCGATGCGTAAAAGCCGGGTTTTAAGGCTGTTTTTGGTCCTTTTGATTAACCCGTCTATTTCCATTCTGACCGCCTGACGGGAAATGACATCCAATTTCCTTTCCACTTTTTACGCAATTGCCGCCAGGGTGGCATCCTCCCCCAGGTCCTGGATGACACGTAAAACCTGAAGCTGCTGGGCGGCGATATGTGAAGGGCTTAATTCTTTCTGCCGGAGAAAAAACAAAGAATGGTGGACTTTAACCAGTGACATCCATAAATCATAATTTGATACTGATATGTCGTCCAATTTGCCCTCCTTAAGTAAAATGCAAGGAGAAACTTACCATTTTTCTAAAAACGGCGGCAGGTACTCCGTCTGTATGTCAAATGTACTTGATTATATGCCCTTCCTGCAGGATTTTTCAATATCAGTCAGCGGTCAGCCATGAGCAATGAGTCAGATGTTTGTGGTATTCTTTTTTCCCATTTTCAAAGAGTTGACTGCTCTCTGACACACAGAATTTAGTATAGAAAAATTGCGCTTGACATTTGCAGCCTGTTATTTGATAATTTCAAAACAGGCGGGTGATATTATGGTAATCTATGGGTGGAGGGACGAATATGGCAGACACAAATTCCGCAAAAGACTGGTTTAACAAAGGGGTGGCATATTTCGAGAATAATAAATTCGAAGAAGCCATCATGGCCTACAATGAAGCCATTAAAATCGACCCGAGCCTAGCGGAGGCCTTTACCAATAAAGGCAACGCCCTCATTGTGCTCGGGAAATATGAAGACGCCTTGAAAAATTACGAAGAAGCGATTAAAGCGAAACCCAACGTCTGGGAGACCTGGCTGAACAAAGGCGTGCTGCTGAACAATATGAATCTCCTCGACGAAGCCATCGCGGCTTTCGATGAAGCGATAAGACTGAATCCGAACGACCCGGATGTCTGGTATAACAAGGGGATAGTGCAGCACAAACGGGAAAAATTCGAGGAAGCGATTAAAGCTTATGACGAATCGATAAAACTGAATCCGGGAACGGCCCAGGTGTGGAACAACAAGGGTGTCGCTATGCATAATCTGGGAAAATATGAAGAAGCGATTAAAGCCTACGATGAAGCAATTAAATTGAACCCCGGCTACACAAAAGCCTGGAACAATAAAGGCAATTCCCTGGATGACATGGGAAGGCACGGCGAAGCGATTGTCGCCTACGACGCGGCGATTAAACTGGATTCCAAATTCACTGAAGCAATGAACAGCAAAGGGATTGCGCTGATGGACCTGGCAATGCAGGACGAGGCCATCAAGATTTTCGACGAAGCGATAAAAATCGACCCGAACGATGCTGAAGCCTGGTTTTATAAAGGCAAGGCGCTGCTGCAATCGGCCAAACAGATGGAAGCCTACCGCGCCTTTATCGAAGCGACCGAGATAAATCCCGGCTACGCGGATGCCTGGTTTGAGAAAGGCGTAATCCTGGCGAAAACCGGAAAATACACCGATGCGGTCCTGGCTTATGAAAAAGCGGTGAAAATCGCCCCGAAGTTTGCCAAGGCCTGGTATAACCTGAGCACGGCTTATCACCAGGCAAAGCGGCATGAAGAATCCACGAAAGCTTATCAGGAAGCGGTCAAACTCGACCCGAGCTATAACGCCACACCGCCGTCTACACCAAACAAAGGGAATTTCCGGCCGGGGCAGAGTTTTCGAGTGTAGCCGTGTAGCTTATGACATGGCAAATAGCGAAGAACATCAGAAACAGGCTGGCCGCCGAGCAGGGCACGATTACTAAAGATTGGGGCGGGAAACTGCCTGTTGCGCTGATTTATCCCAACTCCTATTTTATCGGCATGTCCAACCTGGGCATCCAAGCAATTTACGGCTGGCTCAACGCACGGAACGATGCCGTCTGCGAACGCGTGTTTTGGGAACTCAAAGATGCTGCCGATGTTCTGCCGCTGGCAATGGAATCGCAGCGGCCGCTGACCGATTTTGCCGTGGCGGCATTCTCTTTGAGCTACGAGCTGGACTATTTTAATATCGTGCCGATTTTGAAGGCGAGCGGCATTCCCCTGTTTGCCAAGGACCGCGACGAAACATATCCGCTGATAATTGCCGGCGGGCCATGCATTACCACCAATCCGATGCCTTTAGCGCCTTTTTTTGACTGCCTCTGCATCGGGGAGGCGGAAGCGATTTTACCGGAAATGCTGCCGGTGATGAAAGACGGCGTTTCGGAAAACCGCGATGACTTGAAGAAAAAACTGGCAACTCTGCCCGGTGTTTTTGTGCCCGGATATTCGGATAAACCGGTGACACGGCAGTGGGTGAAAAATCTGGACGATTTCCCGGTCCATTCCGTGGTGCTGACCGGAGACACCGAACTGAGCAACATGTACCTGATAGAAGTGGAGCGCGGCTGCAACTGGGGATGCCGCTTCTGCCTGGTGAGCAACTGCTACCGCCCGATGCGTTTTCGCTCGATGGAAAGCCTGTTAAATCAGGCGGAAACCGGACTGAAATACCGCAAACGACTGGGGCTGATGGGCCCGGCGGTAACCGACCATCCGCAAATCGAGGAACTGGCGGCAAAACTGCACGACCTGGGAGCGGAGTTGTCCGTGAGCTCGCTGCGCATTAAACCGCTTTCGCCGGTGGTGCTGGGGGAAGTGATTGAAGGCGGCACGAATACCGTCGCCCTTGCGCCGGAGGCCGGTTCACAACGGTTAAGGGATGTCATCGGGAAGCGCATTAACGAAAACGATATATTGAAAGCCGTAGAAAAAGTGGCGGCGCAGGGCATCAAACAGCTGAAACTTTATTTCATGATCGGATTGCCGGAAGAAACCAACGACGATATCGAGGCAATTGCCCTTTTGGTGACGAAATGTAAAGGCATTTTTGATAAACATCAGTCGTGGAGCCGTATTACGCTGACAATCGCGCCATTTGTGCCGAAGGCGAGCACGCCTTTTCAGCGGGAAGGAATGGCAGAGTTGGATACTTTGAAAAGCCGGTTAGCCTTATTAAAAAGCAAGCTGCCGGCCAAGGGCATCAGCGTGAAAAATGAGAGCCTGGAATGGAGTGAGGTGCAGGCCGTCCTTTCCCGCGGGGATGAACGGCTGGCGGCAGTGCTGACGGACACCGAAAGACTCTCACTGGCGAACTGGCACGCAGCAATGCAGAAAGCAGGGTTAAGTATTGACGATTACGCCCATGAGAAGCGATAAAATAAAATCCAAATCCAAATTCCAGGATCCAAATAAATACAAAATAAAAAATACAAATAATCAGATATAAGTCGTAGGCTATGCACCCCCTCCCTCATAAATTCGTCTGACTGAAGCGGACTCGCAATGACGATAATGACTTGGGAATAAAAAGGTATGGGAAGGTTTTAGTTAAGTTAAATCATCTGGATCCCGTACGTTTGCTGCGCAAAGTATCTGCGAACTTTCGTCGGGATGGAGTCCACCCTTTTATTTTCTGTGCTTAGCTTATTTTGGATTTTATCCCGGTTATTGTTTAGAATGGAAATGTCAGTGAATTTTATTTTCCTTGAAGGAGATTAGATTATGTTCGGTTGTTTCAGGTTTTTAGCAGCCATTCCCGGTTTCTTCATCAGCTCTTTGATATTAATGCTGCTCTGGGGTGTGATTGCGCCGCAAGTGGGGCTGAAAACAATTAATTACCCTCAGGCAATGCTGGTGACCATTACCATCTGGCTGGTAGTAGCGCCGTTATTTGCCGTAGGAGCACGGCAGGAGTGGTTTATCCAACGGTGGCAATAACCATTACCACTCTGAGCGCAGCCGAAGGGTCTCCAAGCCTATTGAGAGTAGGGAGGGAGATTATTTACTAAGTTTTTTACTTAAGTGGAAAACCGTAGTACTATCCGGTTGAAGTTCAGGCCCGCTGATGATGCGATAACCGTTCCGCTGCCAAAAACGGATAGTGGTGGGATTATTTACCTGCACTGCGGAGCGGATTTCGGTGATACCTGCATTTTTGCGAATTTCTTTCTCGACCAGTCTTACGGTTTGATTTCCGATTCCCTTATTCCTGCATGGAGCGGCAATCATTATCAGGCTGAAAAAGGCGTTATCCGGTTTTCCCTCCAAACACGAAGGAATAAAATCGACCACTCCCACCAACTGTCCTGCGGTGTTGTAAATACCACAGAAACAACCGTCGTCCTGAAAAGATATCTCTAAATCTTTTTGAACCATCGCCAGCGACGCCTTTGGTGCAGGACCTAAGGCCAGAAAATCTTCACAGGTACGGTAAAGCCAGAGAATCGGCTCTGTTTCATTTGGAGTGACCGTACGCAATGTTAAAAAGCAGTTTTTAATGAGAATATCAGCCATGGGAAAATCATACCATAAACAAAGACGGCCGGACATGAAATGTAAGGGGCCATAACATATTGGACTTTTCGGGTGTGGCAAATTTTTCCAAATAATAGCGTAGTGGTGGCTTTTTACCGATGCCCCTGTGTGGTTTTTC
>Ga0326728_10008135_pt1 | contig 26330 bp, 30 predicted proteins | sample MB3enrmetagenome_FD_207602 | JGI IMG/M metagenome (GOLD analysis project Ga0326728, IMG submission 207602) | Lab enriched peat soil microbial communities from McLean, Ithaca, NY, United States - MB31MN | ecosystem: Environmental > Terrestrial > Soil > Wetlands > Peat | place: USA: New York... | reverse complement strand
TTTCAGCGGGCGATGGCAATAGTCACCTTCCCAAAAACTTTCTTTCTCATGACCAGTTCCCGGTGTTTTGAAACCGCAAGCGCACACGGCTCTGCTACCCCGACAAGGCCGATCTTTTTTGCTCTCGACGGTGTGGGGGGGGTCTGCGCATTAATAGTGTCATCGTCAAGGAATATTAAATTGGCAGGAATTGCGGTAATTGCATCGCAAAGGCCGGTTTCATTGCATTTTTTTGTTGTCGTGGCAAAGATCATTACATCCTCCGGTGCGATTTCGGCATGCGCAAGAGCTGCACGGACGGCTGCGGCCACCTCAACGGCGGTCACCCCCCTGCGGCAACCAATCCCGACCGCATACTCGCCGCGGTGCACGAGTATCGACACGTCCGGGCCGGCAATCACGATCCCGGGACCCGGGATGACATAGATCTTTGTGGTCCCGTCCAGTATCCCGGCATTGACCGCACGTGTCGAATCGCGGTTGACAATACCGCAGTCGGACCGGCCGGCAATGGCTTCCACGGAATCCCGGCCGGTTGCCTCTGTTGCCGTGGAAATAACCGGGACAAGACCGAGCCCGGCCAGTTCCCCTGCAAGCTCGTTTGCGCCATGGTGGCCCCCGATAAGCGGGACCGCGTAGCGAAAGTCCGGGGTGACTACAACTACTGCCGGATCCGTCCACTTGTCGGTGAGATGCGGGGCAATGCCGCGTATCACGATCCCCATGGACATCAGCGCGACTATCCGGCGGACCCGGGGGAAAATGCCGGCAAAGCAGCCGGCCCGGTATTCAAGAACCTCCGCTCCCAGAAATTCTGCAATCCGGTTTGCGTCCCGGATAAAGCGGGGCAGTGCGATCACCACGGTGTCGGTCATGAATAGAGATAGGATTTGATATGCCCCTTCTTTTCAGCACCTACGACGCCGCCGATAAGAAGGAGTGCTGTGTGTTCGATGCCGGCTGCATTCGCCCGGGCGGCGATATCGGCTACCGTGCCCCGGACGATCTTCTGGTCCGGCCACGACGCATGGTAGACAACGGCGGCAGGAGTACCCGGGGGACAGGCGAGTTTTCCGGTGATCTCCGCAAGTTTTTCCGTGCCAAGGAAGATCACCATGGTAGCGTTAAAACGCGAGAATGCCTCGATCTGGTCTTCACCGAGTGTTTTTCCTGCCGGCCGGGTGACAATAACAGACTCCGAGACTCCCCGGAGGGTCAGCTGGGTCCCGAGCGCCGCTGCCGCGGCAAAAAGGGACGATACACCGGGCACGATCCCGATCTCCACGCCACGTTTTTCGAGTTCTTCGATCTGCTCGACGATCGCGCCGTAGAGCGACGGGTCGCCCGAGTGGAGCCGGACCACTTTTTTCCCGGCCTCTGCATGCTGCACCATTGCTTCGACCATCTCGTCGAGGTGCATCCCCCAGCTGTCAAGTTTTATTATAGCCCGCGAGGCATCGACAAGCACCGGGTTGACAAGCGACCCGGCATAGATCAGGACATCGGCATTTTTCACCAGGTAATGTCCCCTGACCGTGATAAGCCCGGGGTCACCGGGGCCGGCACCTACAAACCAGACTTTCGGCGCCGGGGGGTTCTTTTTTGTTGCCATATTCAGCGCCTCGCATACAACACGCTCATATAATCACTCTTTTCGGGGATCTCATCACCATGGTATACTTTCATGTCAGGAAAAAACATCCGTTCGACGAGGATAAACTCACGGTATCCATCAGCCCTGAGACTGGCGATTATCTCCCGCGGGTGCCGGGCCTTGAGCCGGATAAGGGCAGACGGATCCCCGCCATCGGATACAATAAACCCGCCGGCAAGCGGAACCCCGGCGGCGGCAGCGAAGGCTGTAATCGAGCTGATCCCGGGTTCCGTGCTGCATTCGATACCGGGGTAATGCTCCACGATGATCCCGCAGAGCCGGGAGAACGTGGAAAAAAAGTTCGGGTCGCCCAGAATCCCGAATACCGCAAGGCCGTCTTTTGCCACCGGTGCAATACGTGCAGCATTGCGTTCAAGGCATTCCCGGATCCGGCCTTCGTCATCCGTCATCGGGAAATCGAGAACAACGCAGTCCCGGTACGGTGCGACGAGGTCTGCTGCGATCCGTCCGGGAACAAAGACCGTGTCCGCTTCCTTTAAGATACGCACCGCCCGGAGCGTCAGCAGGTCCGGGTTTCCCGGCCCAAGACCAAGGCCTACGAGCATGCGGTACCCGACCCCACGATAATATACACCGGATCGATCGGCGCAAACATCATGCTCTGTCCGAGCAGGTGAGAACGGGAAACCTGCACATGCACGGTTTCGCGGAAGATTCCCAGTCGCTGCATCGTGGCTGTCACGGTTGCAAGCGTGCCCACCAGAACTGCATTGACGACAATGACCCGACGGACTTTGCCGGAAAGGATCGGCAGGATCGTTTCGATCTGCTGCGAGCCGCCCATGAATGCGCAGTCGAAGAGCGGAGCGGTTGCGAGGAAATCGAGTGCTTCCCCGGAAAAAAATTCGATATTGGTCCGGCCGGCAGCCCTTGCTGCGTTCTTTGCGTACACGATCGCTTCCGGGCGCCGGTCGACCGCATAAACTTTTTGTACGAGGCCGGCTGCGGCAATCGAGACCTTGCCGGTCCCGCACCCGAGATCGAGGATGGTATCTCCGCTCATGAGTCTCATCTTGAATAACGAGATCGCCATCACTTCGTCCTGTGTCGGCCCGCCGGCTGGCAGTGCGTCGCCCATCTTCTGGAAATTTTGTTGTGTTAATGTATTAATGCTTGTTACAGCCCGCTCGTTACGGAAAAATGCGTATTTGAACTTAAGAGAGGGGATCCCCTCTTCTCACGGGTCTTTGATACTTCCGGTGTACCCTGGGTGACCCGCAGTGGGGCAACTTCCTCCTCTCCGGGTGTATTTTACGGAGATGGGCTTAAACAGGTGCCTGCACAACATCTCGATGAATCCGTGGTGTTGACCATGCTTCCTGTACAGGTCTCCTCTGAGGAACAGATGACGCCCCCGATTATCGCGCAGGTCTCTGCTATTTGTGCCTCGGGAGCCTGCTGAGATTGTAGCGTGACCGTTGCTGCCGGTGCCACTCCCGGTGCTGCAGTTTCTGCAGACGCCGATGTCGTGGTTACCGGTGTGCCGGCCGTGCCGGCTGACTGTACGTTACCGCTTACCATCTTTGGCAGCACGAGCACGACCGCCGCCACGATGATGAGGATGATCACTATGATGCCGATAGCGATAACCACCTTCTTTTTACTCTTCGGTTTTCGCTGCTCCTGCGGCGTGGCGGTCGTCATATACTCCGGCACGGGCGGCGCGGGATGGACCTCTTTGGGTGAGAACAGCCGGGTGATAAACCGCTTTCCTGCCGGTTTTGCAGGGACCGGAGCCGGAGTCCACAGCTGTGGTGCGGGGGGTCTAGCGGGGGAATCGGGTGGAACCCCCCTCAACGAATCTGCCGGCACTTTTTCCATGGATCTTCTGACAAGCGGCTCAGTGAAACGTATCTCATGATCGATCGGGCGCTCCTTTTTTATAGCGGCCTCAGGGGTTTGGGGTGCCGGAGGCCCTTCATCCGGTACCTCGATCCTCGTGCCGCAGTAGTTGCAGAACCATGAGCCGTCCGGCACCCGTTTCCCGCAACGAGTGCAGTAACTGCCAGAGGGGGCTCCCGGTGCCGGTGTGATGGGCGGGCCTGCGACCCTGATCTTCGGCACTGCTGCATATTCAGTGGCTTTTGGTACCGGTTCGCGGTCGGGGATACCCTGCACGAGCGGGGAGGTGAGCTGGTCGTTTATCAACCGGATCCATTCGTCCCGTTCCTTCTTCCGGTTTCCTCCGCCTTCGCGTGAGAAGGTGAGGACCATCTGCCGGCTATCGCCGGTGTTCGTGAGAATCATGAACGTAATAACCTGTTCGCGGATGGCATTTTCACCCGGTTTGACGTTTTTTATCGTGGTAAGCGGGATCTCTTTCCTAGGGAGAAGACCTTTGATCTTGTCTGCCAGGATGATCCGCCTGCTGGTGAGGACCGCCTCAATCACTATCGATTTGACACGAACCATGTCCGCCCGGGCGAGCACCTTCTCGTCACTGCCTAGTTCGGGGTCATCCATTCTGCAGCATCATCCCCTTCTCGTTTCAGTGTTTGGATGTCTGTCGGGAAAAAGATATGGTGATTATAGAATATAAGATACGGGATAATAACCAACCGGCACGGGGAGATTTTTTTGCATCTGCGGGAGGGTTACAGAATCGACATTGACGTGTTCCGACAGTATCGTCTCCCGTTAAGTTCCGTTGAAGCTACAGCACCAAACCCTGTTACCTGTTTATTTATCTTATATTCTCGCATTCCCCCTCGTGCGGTGAAATCAGAGCGTTAAAACTATGGTGCGAGATCCGTTCATCGCATATGCGTGGACCCGATCCGGATTTATAAGCGTAAACCGGGGATGCATCATCGCTATGAGGGTCTAAGATATGCATAACTCCTGTTGATAAGGTGATAAAATCAATTTTCAAAAGATTTTTCAATTCTGATTAAGTGCAAGAAAATTTTCCGACTTTCTGACCTGCCATTCGAGAGACCGGAACTTTCCGGCAGGGAGCCAAAACCAATCATAGGTATTTCTGTCTCGTAAAAAAATAGGGGCATCGAATGAATATGTTTAATGACTTCACCCGGCACAATACAGTAATTATCTATGACCGAATCCCAGGACCGGTATTCGCAGATCCGCGAATTCCTCCAGGAGCGGTACCCGGAGGCAGTCTCCATCTCTCTGATCGCCCGGGAACTGGGCATGAACCGGGGGTCCGTTGCGAAATACCTGGAAGTCCTCCTGTCCCACGGGCATGTTGTCATGAAACCGTTTGGCAAGGCCAAACTCTACACTTCGTCGCAGAACGTCCCGTTCGATGATCTCTTTAACTATCTCTCCGACGCGATTGTCATCCTCGATGCCGATCTCCGCATCCTGATGGTCAACAGGAGTTTCCTGAATACCTTTGGTATCCGTAAGGAAAGAAACGTCGTCGGCACCGAACTGTCCCGGCTCAGCCTGCCCCTGTTCGACAGCCCCACCGTCAGGGAAAATATTGCCCGGATCATCCAGTCGCAGATGTTTATCAACGAGATGCTGCTGATCGAGCGCGGCACCGACCGAATATTCCTGACCGAATTTGTCTCGACCGTCATCCCCTCGCTTGCATTTACCGGTAAACCCGGGATCATGATCAGCCTGCGCGACATCACTACGTGGAAGAAAACGGAGGAGGCACTGAAGATCAGCGAGCGGAAGATCCGCACGCTCTTTGAGGAAGTTCCCAGTGGCATCTTCCTCTTCCACGAAGACGGCACGATCCTCAATGCAAACCGTGCAGCACTTGAAATTCTCGGCCTTGCACGGTTTACGGACCTTGCGGATTTCAAGCTCTACGATATCCTGTGCTCCAAGGACACGATACAGGAGTTGATCCGGAAGGGAAAGAATGCCGAACTGACCCTTTCCTGCAATTTCGACCGGCTGAAATCGGAGACCCTCTCGACAACGAAAAAGAGCGGGGTCGCCTATTTCCAGATCGTGTTTGCCCCGGTCACCGAAAGCGGAGATAATGCATCCAAAGAATACTTTATCCTTTTCCTCGATATCACGGCAAAAAAACTGGCGGAAAAACAACTCAAAGAGCGGTACCGGGGGATCGTGAGCAACCTGCCGGGCATCGTGTACCAGTTCTATGCACGGGATTCCGGGGAATGGGGCGCGTATTACGTCAACGAGCGTACCCAGGAAATATATGGTGTTCCCGCCGAACCGCTGGATACCTGGTTTGACCGGTTCGGTGCCTGCATCGCGAAAGAAGACCGTGAGCGGTGGGGGACGTCGATCGAAGATGTGATCCGGCGGGTGGCTCCCTGGGAGTTCGAAGGCAGGTTCATCCCGCCGACCGGTGAAGATATGTATATCCGCGGGGTCTCGCAACCGGTCCGGCTCAAAAACGAGACGGTCTGGAACGGCATATTCCTTAACGTCACCGACCGGAAACGGGCGGAGGACGCGCTGAAAAAGACCCAGCTCAAGGAAGTGCGGTACCACTCGTTTTTCGAGAACACCTGCAACGGTGTCCTGATCTACGAATACATCCCCGGAAGCGATGACTACATCATCAAGGATGTTAACAAGGTGACCGCGGCGCTGTTGCGGATGCCAAAAGAAGAACTCGTGGGAAAACGTCTTTTCGAGGAGTTCCCCGAGCTGCCCGACCCCGAGATCCGCGACCTCCTCCGCCGGGTCCTCACCACTGAGAAGCCGGAATTTGTCGCCCCCTTAAAGTACCGCAAAAGGGAGGACTTCCCCTGGATTTACCACTACGTCTTCAAGCTCCCGTCCGGGGAGATCGCCTCGTTCATGGTGGATGTCACGGACGCAGTAAAAGACGGCAGGGATCGTAAGGAAGCGGGATCTTTTCTCAGATAACTGCCGTATCCGCCCGGATGCAGGCAGCATCATCGCGCTCCTGCCGGGTGTCTGCGGGATTTCCGGAGATCCGGTAGAACCGGGCGATCTCATTGGCGAGCAATAACCGGGCGCTCCGCTGAGCGGCTGTGGGGAACAATCACGTCGTGATCAGCGATTCCCGGAGGTACCGGGCCAATGGCGAGCAATAAAAATTACCTTTATCATTGCACTAAAGGAACGTCCACATGTGGAAGAAAATTCCACAAAAACCGGAACTGAGAGAGTCCTCATGGGCGAGGCCGGCCGGTGTTCACGACAACCCAGATAAGGCTCCAACTTTCGACAGTATCGCCTCACGGTCAGTGAATGTCCGGCTGGTTACCCTGATCAGTATAATCGATACAGGTACATCAAGATTTGGATATCTGGCAAGAAGTGCCCTGTCCATGACCTCCTCTTTTACCGGGTGCGAGGATGTAATCATGGAAACCAAGATTGGATATTTCGCATCGATCGAGCAGTACAAGCCGATGGATGCGCTGGAACAGTCCGTGCGGGCAGAGAAGGTCGGCTTTGATTCGATCTGGGTCGACGACCACTTCCACCCGTGGTATCACACCGATGCGCAGTCCGGCCAGGCTTGGGCATGGATGGGCGCGACCCTCCAAGCGACAAAGAAAGTGTTCGTCTCGACCTGCATCACCTGCCCGATCCTCCGGTACAACCCGGGTGTCGTTGCACAGACGTTTGCGACCCTCCGCCAGATGTACCCGAAGCGTGTCGGGATCGCGGTCGGTGCGGGCGAGGCCTTAAACGAAGTGCCGGTAACCGGCAAGTGGCCGAGCGTGGCCGAGCGCCAGGACATGACGGTTGAGGCGATCGAGGTCATGCGGAAACTCTGGGAGAGCAAGGCTCCGGTCTCATTTAAAGGGTAATACTACACCCTCGAAAAGGCGTTCATGTACACGAAGCCTGACGACGAGGTTCCTCTCTATTTCTCAGGCATGGGCCCCAAGGGCGCAAAACTCGCCGGCAAGTACGGCGACCACCTCATGACGGTTTCCGCAGACCCGGACACGCTTAAGAAAGTTACCATCCCGAAGTTCGAGGAGGGTGCAAAGGAGGCCGGCAAGGACGCGAAGAAGATGGAACGCGCCATGCTCATCTGGTACTCCGTGGATACGGATTTCGACAAGGCTGTCGAGGGCAACCGGTTCTGGGCAGGCTGCCTTGTACCGTCCATGTTCAAGTACCGGGTCAGCGACCCGCCCGAGGTCCAGGCACATGCAGACATTGTCGGTCAGGATTTAATGAAGAAGAACTTTATGTGCGCTACTGATGCGGAGGGTCTCATCAAGGAGATCGAGCGCTTCAAGAAGGCCGGCATCACCCACTTCTGTCTCGGGAACTCAAGCCCGAACGTGAACTTCGGTATCGATGTCTTCAAGGAAATAATCCCGCACGTCAAATAATTTCCGGGACAGATCATCCCTTCACACCTTTTTAGTCGAGACAATCTACGGAGACAGACGATGGAACCAAACAAAATGGCGGAGATATTCGAACAGGGCAGCGTGTTCTTACCCCACCTGGAAATCGAGGCCGGGACAAAACCCTGGTATGCCCACCCGGCGTCGAAAGGCGTATTTTTAAAAGACCTGATGACCGCAAAAGAGACCGGCGGGAAATTCAGTTACCACCTTGTCAGGGTATGGAAAGACTGCGAGGTCATGGACCATGACCACGAGACCCAGTGGGAATGGAACCTGATCATCAGCGGGAAAGGAACGTTTGTCATCGGCGACAAGGAAGTGATCCTGGCGCCCGGCCAGGCATTTGCAACACCCCCGAAGAACCATCATACGGTATGTGCCGGTCATGAAGATCTCTCGCTCCTGGCGCTCTTTATCCCGGCGCTGGTCTGAAGTGTTAACAGAACAGATCCGTTCTCATCCCGATCCTTTTTGGTATGCCAGCCGATAACCGGCCCGGACCCGGTATCTGGATGAAGGGCATAATGACAGAGAAGCTCCTTTCATTTTGAGGTGTTTTATCATTTCAACTCACGTTAACGGAAAAAACAGGGGTGCTATCATGCTGTACGCACTCTCGACCTGCGAATGGTGCCATAAGACCAAGACGCTGCTGGAGGAACTCGGTGTTGCATTCGAGTATGATTACGTCGATTTGCTTGAGGGGAACGAACGGAATGCAGCGCTGGATACCATAGAGAAATGGAACCAGAGCGGAATGTTTCCTACGCTTATCATCAACAACAAACGTGCAATCATGGGATTCCGTGAGCGGGAGATCCGGGAGGCATTCCCGGTATGAACATTCCTGGGATCACGGAGCTGCCACTGACTCCGCGTACCGGACACTTAAGAACGATGCCGGAAAAACGGGTATCCTCAATGATTGGGTTGGAACTCGGTAATTCAGAAAAAAATACGGCGCTGAAGCGGCTCGTTCTTTACGCGGCAGGTTGCTTTTAGTCCAACGGGATCAACCGGTCGCGCAGGCAACACCAGTAGAAGCCTCCAAGGGCGTCAGAAGAGTCTATGAGGATTTTCCAGAGCCTGCTTTTCAGGCTTTTTGGTTTTCCGGGAGTTTCCGGTAATACCGGCACCACGTTTTTATCACGCACACGGGGCACTGCGGCTTTTTTGCAGTACAGCAGGCCCGTCCATGGGCGATGAAGACATCGGTGAGATCGCCCCACTCCTTTTGAGGAAAGAGGGTCATGAGGTCCTGTTCGATCACCTTCACATCGTCTGTATCCGAGAAACCTATCCTCTGGGCCAGCCGGCGTACGTGGGTGTCCACCGCGATACCGTGATTCTGCCCGAACCCGTGGTACAGCACGATATTTGCGGTCTTCCTGCCGACACCGGGGAGGGAGAGCAGCCCCTCCATGGTCGTGGGGACCCCTCCTTTGAACTCTTTTACCACGGCCTGTGCCGCCGCAATGATGTTACGTGCCTTCGCGTGGTAGAAGCCGAGGCTGTGGATGATCAACTCCACGTCGGAGATATTTGCGCGGGCAAGGGCCTGAGGCGTCGGATAAGCAGAAAAAAGCGGTTCTCTGGCCATGAGTACCGCCCGGTCGGTGGTCTGGGCGGAAAGGATGGTTAAGATGAGCACCTCAAAGGGCGTGCCCCGGCAGACCGTGGTCGGGGACTCGCGGGCGTCGGGATACTGTTTTACCAAAAGAGCATAGATCCGGCGGGCATCCTGTGCTTTCATATCCTTATGGGGTAGGGCGGATTCGAACCGCCGTCAAAGCGTCCCAAACGCTCTAGGATGGACCAGGCTACCCTACTACCCCGCGCCCTGTACTATTTCCCGTGGCCGCTAAAAATACCTGTTGTTGCCCGGTTCCTTAAAAAATCGCATGGACTAAACGGAATCGTACCGGATCACGGGAGATCAAAAAATGAAAGAGTTTTCGCATCGGCGCTCCTGCGAGGGACGGATGGCAGGAAAGGTTCTGGTGTGTTGTAAAGTCACTTATCCGCCGCGGGGGCGTCGCTTCGGGAGCGGCGGCGTTCATCGTTCATGGGGAGAATGGTAGCAATCTCCTCACCGCATCGGAACAATCCGGTTTTCAAAAGAAAAATTTACAGTGGGAGAACCTTTTTTTTCGTGCTGCTCACGATCGAACCGTCGCATTTGCCGAGCAGGAGTGCATCGGACAGGTTCTCCGGACGGGTACCGTCAAGCACCACGAGCGGGATATGGCTGCGCTCCACCACCCGGGCAGCGATGATATCCAGCACATTGTGCGATCCGGCGCCGAGGCCGCCTTTGCCCACGATCCCGAGAAGCTGCTGCGGGGTGAGGGTCCGGTGGTGTTTTGCCCCGGTGTACCTGTTCGGGTCTTTGTCATAGATGCCGTTCACCGAGGTTACATTGACAAAAACATCTGCCTGTACCCGTTCAGCAAGGACGGCGGCGACGGCATCGGTCGTCTGGCCCGGGGTGATCCCACCCATGACCACGATCTTCTTTGACTCCCCGAACTTCTTTGCCTCGGAATGGCTCTCGGCAACCTTCGGGTAGGCAGCCTCCCCGAGAGCGGCGATGAGCAGCGTCGCGTTGAGCCGGGTGACGAGGATGCCTATCTCGTCCGCGGTGCCCTCGTCGATGCCCAAGTTCCGTGCCACCGCGATGTAGTCCCGTGCCCCGCCACCACCACCGACAACCACGAAGAGCCGGTGCTGTGCTGCGATCTTTTCAAGGACCGGGAGATAGGCCTGTATCCGGTTGTTTTCCAGTTCCGGGATCAGGATCGAGCCGCCCAGCGAGATAACGACCGTCTTCATTGCACTAGTTTTTGTACAGGATGCTCATATAGAATTGTTCTAAGGAAGTCTCAACCATGCTGCGCTGTCCGGTCTGCAAGAGCCGCGATATCTTCCCGGTAGCCGGCGGCTATATAGGGCAGGTGTATCTCTGCAAGAACTGCAGGTACCGGGGATCGTTTGTCCTTGAGGTTGACGATGACGAGGCTGATGACAAGGGGAAAAACGAGACGGTGAAATGACGGTTAAAAAAACCTGCAGGAGGAACCGGGTATGCACGAAGCGCGGCAGTACATAAAGAAAGAGAACAACGGCGTGAAGTGTTCACTCTGTAACCACCGGTGCACAATCGCCGATGGGAAACACGGGATCTGCGGGGTGCGGGAAAACACCGGCGGGACCCTGTACGCGACCACGTACGGCCTTGTCAGTGCCGAGGCGGTCGACCCGATTGAGAAAAAACCGCTTTTCCATTACCTGCCCGGCACCCTCTCGTACTCGCTTGGAGGTATCGGGTGCAATTTCCGGTGCGAGCATTGCCAGAACTGGCACATCTCGCAGGCTGATCGGTCGAATGCCCGGCTCATCCCCCTCTCCCCTGAGGAAGGTGTGGCCCGTGCCCTTTCAAGCGGGAGCGCAAGCATCTCGTGGACGTATAACGAGCCGACCATCTGGCATGAATATACCCTCGACATGGGCACGCTCGCCCGGTCACGGGGACTGGGAACCTGCTACGTGACAAACGGCTACATTACGGAGGAAGCCCTGCGGGAACTCTCCCACATGCTTGCCGCGTTCCGGGTAGACATCAAGGCATTTTCAGACGATTTTTACCGGAAAGTCTGCGGGGCGCACCTCCAGCCGGTGCTGGACGCGGCGGCGCTCGCCCGCGAACTGGGCATGCATATCGAGACCGTGACGCTTGTCATCCCCGGCCTCAACGACAGCATGGATGAGCAAGAGGCCCTGATCCGCTGGGTGATCGAACACCTGGGCCCCCAGACGCCCATGCACTTCTCCGCGTTCCACCCGGATTACCGGATGAACAATCGGGGTGCGACCCCGGTCGCCCTGCTCGAGAAGATCTGTGACCGGGCAAAAGAACTCGGGCTCCGGTTCCCGTACCTGGGAAATGTCCCCCACAGCAGGTTCGAAAACACGTACTGCCCGGCCTGCGGCGCGATGCTCATCGAGCGGAGAGGATTTTCCAGCCGCATTATGGGTCTTGATGACCGGCAGTGCACCAGCTGCGGCGAGACCATCGAGATCGTGCGCCATGTCAGCTGAATGCGGTTCTTCCGATACCCGGTTTATCGCGGACCGGATGCTTGGAACGCTTACCCGGTACCTCCGGTTCATGGGCTACGATACGATCAGTGCAAACGGATTTATGAGCGGGAATGCAGATGAGGACACCCTGCTGCTTGCCCTCGCGCATGACGAGCACCGGATTTTGCTGACCCGTGATCACGAGCTCGCACGGAGAGGAAACGATCTGGCAGTACTGGTAACGGCCGGGGATGTGCTCTCGCAGGTGCAGCAGCTGGTCGATCTGAGCCTTGTCGAACGACGCCTGCCCATGAGCCGGTGCTCGATCTGCAACACGGTGTTGCGGGAGGCACAGGAAGACGAGATCGATGCTGCCGCGTACGCACCCCGTGACCGGAACGGGTATACATTCTTCTGGTGCGAACAGTGCGGAAAACTGTACTGGAACGGCTCCCATGGAAGGCAGCTCAAGGATCGTATCGACTCCCGGCTTTCATCCTGAACCGGCGTTTCCCTATGATGGGAGGATAGATCCCCTCCCTTGTAATCTGAATCCTCATTATCCGGGCCAGCCCCTGCCACCATCCGGTCGCGGCCGCCACTCAAAGAAAAAAATCGCAACAGCCATGGGAGGCCCTGCGATATAACTAACCGAGCGGTTAAGGATATCCCGTTTTTTGATCATAATTCGCCGCCGGGTATGCTGTCAATATATCCCTTCTGCCGGGGATGGAGAGGAAAAGAAAAAATCCTCATATAAGGGATTTTCGCGGGCGGGGTAGTCCAAAAAACCGGGAAAACTCCCGCGAATGCAAATTACCGGAAAACCGGATACGAAGGACAAAACATGAAATGGAAACTAGGTATTTTGAGTTGCCTGCTGATACTCCTGATGGTATCAGCGGTATACGCGGATGACAGCTCGTCTTCCACAACATCGGACACATCAAGCAGCAGCACCAGCAGTTCATCCACCACAAGTTCGAGCTCAACGATCGACCAAGCTGCGCTGGTCTATGTCTCGAACGCCAGCCTAGATACCGGGGAGTATTTCCCGGGAGACCAGGGTACACTCACGGTCACCCTCACCAATGGCGGGACATCTGCAATAGGGCTGGAGAACCCGAGCCTGATCAGTACCCATATCGCTGCCCAGGCCAATGACTGGGAGGGCATGACTTTTGTTGGTGCAGGATCAACGATCACCTACTCGGTCCCGTTTACGGTAAAACCGCCGTGCGGCACCTACTTTGCGCTTTTTTCTATCGGAACGCAAAACGGTAATGCCATCCATTACCCGGTAAAGATCAAGGTAAGTTCGAACACCCTCACGGGCGCAATTACCTCCAAGCCAACCTCGTTTGCCCCTGAAGCAGAGCAGAACGTGACGCTCACCCTGATGAATACCCGCGAAGGGGACATTAATAACGTCGTGATTACACCGGAGGGAGGGGGAATCGATGCAACCCCATCCGTTGAACTGATCTCCACCATCAGTGCCAGCAGTTCCACCTCAATGTCCTTTGGCATCACACCCCACCAGGCCTCGGACCTCACGTTCAATGTCAGTTACCAGGACGGGGACAACACCCATTACACCGATGTCGTACTGCCGATTACGCTGGGCCAGGACAAGACCGCTGCAGTCCCGGTTGTTAACGACATCGAACTCACATCGTCGGGATCGGTCCAGGAGATCACCGGTGACGTCACCAATGCCGGGATCACAGACGCCTACGGGGTAACCGTAACCGTCGGGTCGCCGGCCGTTGCAACCGGGACCTACCCCGTGTATGCGATCGGTAGCATCGCCTCTGACGATTCCGGGAGCTTCGATATCACCTTTACCGCAAACGAGCTCTCCGCAGTTCCGCTGGTTGTCAGCTGGAAGGATTCCTCGGGGAATGATTACAATATTACCAAAACACTCGATCTCACTTCAGGAACAGGGACCGAAAGCAGCACCACCACAACCAAGACCTCAACGTCATCCGGCTCAAGCAGTTCTATGACGGGCGGTCCCGGTGATATGAGCGGCGGCCCCGGCGGGATGGGTGGCCCGGGTGGCAGCAGCAGTAGCGTCACGTCGCTTCTCTCGGGAAGCAAAGGCGGCGGGATCAGTTCGTTCTACCCGGTCATAGGGGCAGTGGTTGTACTCATTGCCGGCATAGTCCTGTGGGAAAAGCGGAAATGGATCCTTGCAAAACTGAACAAGAAGCAGTGAGGGATCGGACATGACCGATACCCCTGTCATCCAGCTTGTTGACGTGACAAAGACTTACCATCTGGAGGGTGGCGACTTTACCGCTCTCGATCATGTCTCCCTTGAGATCCGGGAGAACGACTTTGTCGCCATCATGGGGCCGTCAGGATCCGGAAAATCGACCATGATGAACCAGCTGGGGATCCTCGATGTCCCTACCTCAGGAAAACTGCATATCTCGGGAAGGGACGTGGCTGAAATGTCAAATCTTGAGCGGACGCATATGCGCAGGGATACGATCGGGTATATCTTTCAGAAATTCTACCTGATCCCCCTCCTCTCGGCATACGAGAACGTGGAGTACCCGCTCATCCTGAAGTACAAGAAACGGGATACGACCGGCAAGGCCCATACCCTGCTGGAACAGGTGGGTATTGACCGGGACATGAGCGCCCACCGGCCCACCCAGCTCTCGGGGGGGCAGCAGCAACGGGTGGCCATTGCCCGGGCGCTCGTCAACGAGCCGAAGATCATTCTCTGCGATGAACCGACCGGGAATCTCGACAGCAGGACCGGGTACCAGATCATGGACATCCTCTGTGGCCTGCACAGGGATGGAAAAACGGTTATCCTCGTGACCCATGACCCGAAGATCGCGGAGTATGCCCACCGCACCATCAGGCTCGTGGACGGGAGGGTTGCAGAATTATGATCAAAGGGGATATATTCTTTAACCTCTCGGTCAGGAGCGTGCGGCTGAACTTCCTGCGGTCGATGCTTGCCGCGATCGGCATCGTGATCGGCGTGGTTGCGATCTCATCGATGGGAATGCTCGGCACCAACATGCAGCTGGAAGTCAAAGAGCAGCTCTCGGCAACGGCAAACACCATTATCATATCCTCGGATACCGTCAGGATGGGGCCGCCGGGTTTCACCCCGTCGTCATCATCATCTTCCGGGGTGACCAAGACCGAGCTGACGAAGATTACGTCGGCCGTAGGATCGAACGGGACGGTGATCCCCATCTATTCCACAAATGGCGAATTTACGATCAATTCCGTTGCCGGCAGGGGTTTGATCTACGGTATCGATCCCGCCGATATCGGGAAGTTCCTCACCTTAAACCAGACTTATGGCAACGGGACAACGGAGATCGGGACGGGTGAGGTACTGGTAGGCTCGGAACTTGCACAGGAGTTCAACCTCAAAGTGGGGACCCGTATCAGGATCGGATTGTTCTCATCCTCGTCCCGGCCGGAGCTTCGTATCGCCGGTGTACTGAATGCACGGGGAACCGTTGCTGACGGCGTCTCAACGGACAATGCAATCGTGGTAAACAGCAACTGGTATACCGACCAGTACGGCGGGAAGAACGAGTGGACCCAGGTAAACGTGATCGTCAAAGACGTGGACAGCATCAGTGACATTGAAAGTGCCATAGATGATAAGGTCAACACCAATGCAAAGACACCCTCAGTGAGGATCACGGATGCATCATCGCAGCTCGCAACCGAGACCTCTACCTTGAGTACGGTGACCACATTCATCATGGCCATCGGCGGTATATCGCTCCTCGTTGCTGCCGTGAGCATCTTCAACGTGATGATGATGTCAGTCTCCGAACGGGTCCAGGAGATCGGTATCCTTCTCTCCATAGGAACGGAAAAAGGCGAAGTGCGCCGGATGTTCATGTATGAGGCATTCATCCTGGGGCTTCTTGGGGCCGGGATCGGGGGGGCGAGTAGCCTGATTATCGGGTACTCCGTCGTAGACGCGATGATCGGCTCGACGGCATACTTCTTCCAGCCGGCCAGTATCCTGTACGTCCCGGCTGCCATGCTCATCGGTGTGGTGGTCTGTGTCATATCCGGGGTATACCCGGCATGGAGGGCCTCGAACATGGACCCGATCGATGCACTCAGGAGCGAGTGAGGGGAGGAAGGAACCTTGTCAGTGCTGATGAACTATTACCTTAAAAAGGTATTTTCAGAGATCGTGGTGCCTAAGCCCGGCCGGGCGACCCGGGTTCAGGCACGAAAGGAGCACCGGTACCGTTAACATCCGGGGGCCTGCCTCCTTGTTGTTATGGTCTTATCTAGGAACCGTTACCTTACACCGGGGAGTTGAAGCTATCACCACGTGTGGTACATATTTTCACCCTGCCTATGAGGGGAATATAATACTAACCGTGGTCATCCCCCCTGCAAGATGAGTGCCAAAAAAGGGCTCACCGAAGGGAGGTGAAGGGCAGGCTACACCAGTGTTACCAGATATGAAAACAGCATCGTATCCCAAGCGCGGGAGAAAGAGAATACTACCGGCATCCCGCGCCCGGTACTGCAGCAGATCCGTAGATGAAAATGGGAAACCTACCATCCACGGGAAAGAAGCAGAACACGAGCAAGCAACCAGGAGAGGCAGGAAAAACCCGGTACCCTCATTGGTGCCACCAGCACGAAAACGATACCACCCGCCGGCTGGGAAGGTCTCACCCGACAACGTCCGGCCGGAGGGGGCAGATTTTTTTTCAGGTCACAAACCGGGCGGGGAAGAATATCTGGAGTGCCCGCCGGGAAAATTCCTTAACCGGGGCCGGATCCTTTCCGGCCCTTTTTTGGGATTCTCCTTTCCTTTGCAGGACTGTGCCATATCCTCAACCAGCCGGTTTAATTAATCACGTCCGGATGAAGGTTATCACCCGGTCCATGCAGCAAATATAATATGGCCCCGGTCAAGGAGGAGAGGGATTGATCTCCCTTCACAGGGAAGGATCAACCGTGAAAAATACCAGTAACCATTCTGGTCCCGCGGCACCACAGTCCCCGGGAGTGCGGCCCGGTATATCGGGATCTGCACACTAAAATACAGGATATCCCTGCCGGTGAATGCCGGCGGGTCAGATGCACAATGAAACGGGTGCCCGATATCCACAGAGGCACCCGGTATTCCAGGTGATATATTCCATGAAAAGAAGCAGTATACTGATGCTGATTGGATCAGCACTCCTCATCGCGGTAACCCTGATGGCAGGCTGCACGCAGAGCACCACGAGTGCTTCACAACAGTCTGCAGGGATGATAGTTACGTCATCCACACCGACTCCCGTTGACACCATGCTGACAGCTGCTGCGGTACCATCCGGTACGCCTCAGATGAGCGGGCAGGCAAACGGCACCGCGCCGTCAGGCACACCTCCGGCCGGGATGATGAACGGTACAGCGCCTTCGGGGTCGGCTCCCTCGGGAACCATGCCTTCGGGTACGCCGCCATCCGGCAGCCAGCCTCCCGGGACACCCCCTTCAGGTAATTCCCCATCAGGGACACTGCCGGCATCACCGTAAAGAAGAGAGAATGCATGGCAGGGGCAGGATGGGAATCTCTTCACCCTTTTTATCCCACCTGCTGGTCATCCTGTCGGGCCAAGCCGGCGGAGATCGTCAATAAGATCCCCAACCGAAACGTACCGGTCCTGCGGGCGTTTTTTAAGGCATTTTGCAACGATCGCGTTGATGGCGTTGGCGTTCCTTCCGTCATTTATCACCGGTGGTGGTTCATCGTGAAGGATCGCGTGCGAGACCTCCCCCATCCCGTCACCTGAGAACGGTACGTTCCCGGTCAGCATCTCATAGAAGAGGACACCGAGCTGGTAGATATCGGTCCATGGCCCCGGTTCACCGTAGAGTGTTGGGGCTAGCTGTTCAGGCGCGGCGTATTCGAGGGAAAAGCCGATGATGCCGGACTGTTTCTTTCCCTGCTCCCGGGAGAGCCCCCAGTCAGTGATCTTAGGGGTCCCGTCGGGTGCAAGGAGGATATTGCCTGGCTTGATGTCCCGGTGGACGATGCCCTGCCCGTGGGCATACCGGAGGCCTTCAGCAATCCCAAGAAGAATCGCGACTGCCTCCTGTTCACTGAGGGGGAAACGCATCTCCGCTAATGATGAGGGGACATATTCCATCTCGATAAACGGCAGGGGGAAGATGTTTGCCGCATACAGTTCGACGATGTTTTTGTGGTGGAGCCCTTCCCAGACCGTGAGTTCCTTGGTGAACTGGGTCCCGGTCACCTCATCGAACCGGATCGGGATCTTCACCGCGGCATCCCGGTTGTTCCTTTCGTCATGGATCCGGAAGACCCGGGAGACCCCGCCCTCCGCGATATATTCCGCACCCGGGTATTTTTTCTCCAGTACTGCTGGCAGGTGGACGACATACCCGTGCCCGGGCAGATTTGTTGGTTCAGCCCCGGCGGGTTTCTGCACCACCGTCGCGCTACGGGAATCCCGGGCAGGATCTGGTGCAGGAGAGGGCTCCCGCCTCTTCCTTCGGGAGCGCTCATACCAGATACCGCATGCAGCAGAGACCACAAGCGCCACCGGGACCAGCCACCAGAAGGTGATGAGAAAACCGATCACCGGGTTGTTGGGGGGCTGCTGGCCCTGCGGGGTGAACCCAGACGGGAGAACACCGGTGAATGGTGAAGGGGCTGATCCCCCGGACGTAATCGCAGGCTGGACACCCCCCAGCTGCTGGGATGATGGGAGACCTCCCGGCTGGGTAAGGCCGGCTGCACCCGAAGTATTGGTGACCGGTGCCGATTTGGTAACGGTGTATGCTGAAAGGGGACCGGCCAGCGGTGCTGAATCAGTGATCATGACAGCCCCGGGATAATCCTGCCCGGCCGGTGCCAGCGGATAGGGCGCATCCCCTACCCCGTTGCCGTTGCTGTCGGTAGTGCCTGCCCCCTGCCAGTAGTTCCCGAGCGGGCCGGTCATATTCCTCCCCTGGTACAGGTACTCCTGCCCGGCCGAGAACCAGGTGTTCTCACCGGACTGGCTCACTGCATCGAGCGTGTTGTTGAAGGCATTGAAATAGAACGTGTTGGAACGGGACATGCGGTCCACATCAATTCCGACACCGTTTCCGGTGATGGTGTTCCCCACAAGAACATTATCTGACGCCGATTTGAGGGTGACACCGGTATCATGTCCCGTAATCGTGGTTGAACTGATCCGGTTGTTGTCCGAGAGGACTAAAAGGCCGGTGGAGGCGTTGCCGAGGATGGCAACGCCGTTAATGGTGATGCCGTCGGCGGAGAGGGTGACACCGGCACCGGGCCCGCTGGTGATAAAACGCGGCGGGTTCGTGGAGTCGAGCGCGCCAAATACGAGGGACCGGTCGATGACAATGTCCTCATTATACGTCCCGCCGGCAAGGAAGATGCTGTCGCCGTTACTGGCATTATCGATCATGCCCTGGATCGTCCCGGTCAAACCGTCCCCGCCGTAGGTGACGACCTTTGCCGAGACCGGCCCGGCGAGGAGGAGAGTGGCAAGGACGATAACGGTGAGTGTCCCATAAAAAGCGGCGCTCTGTTGTGCCCTTCGCATATTCCACCTCCTCATGTCAAGAACGGGCAGACCCGATGATACATTATTTCTCTGCAATGAACAGGAACCGGGCCGCACTTTCCCCGAGGGCACAGTCGATAACATCCCCATCCCTGAGCAGGGTCCGGTGCTGGGGGACGGAAAGTTCCGTGTTCACGTAGGTTCCCCCCGAGCTGCCGCGGTCCTCGACCTGCCAGCCGCCTGCCGAACGGGAGATGACCGCGTGAGGCTTGGTAATCCGGGTGACCATGACATAGTCCTCGGGAAGGACGATATCGGTCTCGCTCGTCCGCGAGGGGTTATCGGGGTCTGCCCGGCCAATCATGATGTGATCTTTTTTCAGCAGGAACGTCTGGCCGGTCCGGCTCCCGCTCAGGAGGTGGAGGGCCGGGCTGGTCGTACCGGCTTCTTTTACTACCGCCGCCCGCACAGATTCCAGTTTTTTTGCGATCTCGCCAAACCCGATCGGGACGTTCACCCGGGAGAAGACCCCGAGGTTTTTTATGAGCATCTCGAGACTGCCCTCGGCAAGGGAGAACTTCCAGACAGGGTGGATCCCCTTGACGGTCTCGCGCCCGAAGCCGGCCTCTTTTTTCACAAGGCCGATGTGGACCAGCTGGTCGATGTGTTTTTTCGTGTTTGCATAGCTGGTGTTGATCCGGGAGGCTATCTCGGTGATCTCCTTTGGCTCCCGTTCGATCACCTTGAGGATCTTCAGCCGCACCGGGTTGGAAAGGACTTCAAGGTATTCGGATAATTCCGCGAGGAACTCCGGATCTGATGAGACACTGACCGTTTTTTTATCTGCCACCACAAAGACCCCCGATCATCCGGGCGCACCCCGGAGCGGATGGTACGCTTTACCATACTATCATTGCAGAGAATAAAATAAGTTGGCATTTCTCCTGCCTGAAGGGACGTGTACTCCTGGATACAGCCGGAATGGAAGAGATCGGACAGATAGAAGGCATGAACGGCATTGTCACGGGTACGATATATGATCCTGTGGGGTTCAATATATCCGGCCCGGGGTCTTGTTTTGACCGGTACCATATCATCAATATATCCATTAAAGGGAGGTTTATCCTCCAGACAGGGGGATGAAATTGTGGAAATTGTCCCGGCCATGAGATCCAGGCAGAAGTGGTTTATCATCACCTCAGAGGAGATCGCACGGATCCGCGAACTGCTCACCGATACTGAACTGAATGAGGCAGACCGCGGCAGGGAGAATGCGAGGGAGATCTCCCGCATGGTCACGCTGATCGAGCGGCGGCTGGTATGAACGTTCCGGAATTTTTGAACCGGTACCGGGCCGGGTGCCTGCTCTGCGGGATCCTGCTTATCTCGGCATTCTTCAACCTCTGGAATATCGCAAACCAAGGAATCACGAATACGTACTACGCCGCAGCCGTCAAAAGCATGCTCGTCAACCTCGGGATCGTGTGGCTCGGGGTCACCTTCTTCTCCCTTACCCCACTTCTTGCAAAGATCATCGCAACCTGCCTTGCCTTCCTCTGGAGCTACCATGGGCAGAGCAGGTATACGTTTCGGTCCGGAGATGGAAAATGAAGGGCGACACAAATCCTGAAGGTGACGGGAATACTGCACAGGCTCCCGGGTCTGAAAGGAGAAAACCGGAATCGAAGAAGAATCTGCCCTCAATCCGGGATCTTATGCAGAGTATCAGAAAAGAGAAAGAACATGAGACAATCGTGCAGTGCGTCCTTGTTCTGAGATTGCAGGATTGCTATCTGTAGGGCTCATGTGCATCTTTGGGGCGTTCATATTTTTCCAGGATCGAACCTGACTGCCCCATCTGTTTTTTAATCTTCAGCTGCTGAGTCGTTCTTTTTCCGTAATTCTCAAGCTCATGACCCGCTCATTTTTTGAAATCTTCACGAACCTTACCTGCCGGAATGTATCACGATCGTAACCCTGCCCGGGGTTCCGGACATCATCCCTTTTTATTTATGAACGCCTCAATAGGAAACTGTAGTAGGAGTTATGGACAAAAAAGATATTACCTGCATCTTCGCGGCGTTCTGCATCATACTCGTTGTTGCATTTGTCATCAAACCGCTAGCAACCGGCCAGCCGGTCAATACCGGTCTGTCCTCTGCGACACCGGTGCCATCCGTAATGGTCACCCCCCTTGTTGTATACGCGAATATTACCACGATCCCGGTGACAAACCCGCCCATAATTCCAACCACGACCGCGCCAACCCCGGTGCCGACCTGGAACGGCAAGGCGCAGACCGTCGGTTTCGTCACTCCAAGTCCTTCTCAGCTCCCCGCAAACCAGTCCCTGCCCCAGGGGACACAGATCAACGCAACCCAGCCGGATAACCGGCGGACCGTTTATGCAACCATATCGGGAAAATACAGCGGCACCACCCAGGTTATCAATATCCCGTTCCCGTACTGGGAATTATCCTACACGATCAACCCCATGATGGGCCCCATGTCCGGACCCGCGATACAGTCCATCGCGATAACCCCCACAAATGGACAGGGGGTGTCGTACAGCGGCATACAGGGATCGTATGGCAGCGTGAGCCCGCAATTCTCGATCCAGGTCATGGATGCGTCCGATCCCAGCCGTATTGTCCGGACTATTTCACCCCCGGGGGGGATCGATCCCGACCTCTGGGCAGGCATCACCCAGGCAACACCGGCAATAACCTCGGCGAATTCCCAGAAATACACTGCGATTCAGCCCACGCCGACACCAGGCTCAACCGACCCCCGCCCGTGGCTTGAAAAATTCTTCGAAGGCCAGCGGGGCTATTATTTCATCATCAATTCCCAGTATATCAATTCCTATACCCTCAGGATCCTCATACCTACCCGGTACATCGGCCAGTACTGAACTCCGGGAGAACGTGGAGCAAACCGGGGGAGAAACGTTCAGAAAAATAGGTACCGGTTAATCTGACGGACACGGCGGGGAATCCCGGTCCAAAGGGGGACGGGTACTGTGCCGCGCCGGATACAATAAATATCCCAAAAATCCGGTAATATCAGGTAACCCGTAAAAAAGTATGTTGTGACTATCCGGGACGATCAATCGAGTTTTCTCTTTCCCATGGACTCGATATACATGATCTCTTTCCCGACTTCAAGCTGGCCCTTCTTGTCCGCGGGGATGGTTATCTCGAAGTTTGAATAATCCTTCATATCCATGAGCTGCGCCATATCACCGGCAATGGAGATAACCTGCCCGCTCTTGCGTTCAACCACGGGGATATATGCCTTTGCGGATACAGGCTGGACGATCGATCGCTTGACACCATCGAAAATACCGACGGCGTCAATCCGTGCCTTCGCAGCCCCGTGTTTCCCGGGCTTTGAGGTGGCAAGGCCGACCACCTTGCACGGCTCATCGTCCACAACAATATAACGTCCTTCTTTGATCTTTCCGATTTCTGTCTGTTCCTTCATTATGCTTCACAACCTGAAACGTATCCATATCTTAAACGCAGAAGTAATTTATCTTTATTGCCGTACATAAATACAACGCTGACCGCATTTAGAGGTTTTTGTCACTATGGACTTCCTTTCAGCCTGCAACGAGATGGCCGCGCTCGTCCGGGAGAGTATCCGGCCGCTGGTCGGTTCACCGGAGGGCGGGCAGGTCATCCGGATGGGTGCCGACCGCACGCCGACCGAAAAGATCGACCAGGTCGCGGAAGACTGTGTGATCGGGTATGTACGGGAACACGATCTGTGCTCCCTTCTAATCAGTGAAGAAGCCGGCAAGCTGTCGCTGGACGGCAGGAAAGGAACGATATTCCTTGACCCGGTTGACGGTACCTACAACGCGGTTGCGGGTATACCGTTCTATGCCCTCTCCCTCGCATGGGCGACCGGCGGAGTCGTGCAGCAGGCATTCGTCCAGGATCTTACCACGATGGAAACGTTTACGGCAATCCGGGGAAAATTTGCGCGTTGCAACGCAAAACCGATCCACGTCTCGTCAACGTCGCGGCTGGATGCCTGTGCCATGAGCGTGTACGGCCGGAAATTCGATCCTACCCGCATGATGCAGCTCGGCCACAAGATCCGGCGGTGGCGGCTTCTTGGTGCATCCGCGCTCGAGCTCTGCTATGTCGGAGCCGGGAGGATCGATGGTTTCGTCGACCTGCGGGGAACCCTCCGGGTGACCGATGCCGCAGCGGGGATGCTTATCTGTACCGAAGCAGGAGGCACCGTCTCCGATTTAAACGGCGAACCCCTTGCCTTCCCTGAGGAAGTGACGGTCGGACGGTGCATTGTCGCCACGAACGGCAAACTGCACCACAAGGTGATCGAGTACCTGCGGTGATCGTACATGAAATGCCTGCTTGTTTCCCGTATTGACCTGCCTGAAGCCCTCGACTGCGCCCGGAGGATGAAAACCGCGATGGAACATGCGGGATACACGGTCCTTCTTGAGACGGATACCGCAGACCGTCTTGGCGAACCCGGCCATCCCTGTGGCCACACAGATGCGGATTTTGCGGTGGTGGTCGGCGGGGACGGTACGATCCTGCACACCGTCCAGCAGTTGCAGCGCCAGATCCCTATCATCGGGATAAACCAGGGAGAAGTGGGATTCCTCGCGGATCTCGAACCTGACCAGGCGTGGGATTTTATAAAATCGCTCTCTGGCGGATTTGCAGTCGAGGAGCGCATGCGGCTCTCTCTCCTGCGGGACAACATGCCCCTTGGCGATGCACTGAACGAGGCGCTCATCGTCACCACCCGCCCGGCAAAGATGCTGCGTTTCTCGATTGTCATAGACGGTGTGGTCTCGGAGCGGTTTCGCTCAGACGGCCTGCTGGTCAGCACGCCGACCGGTTCGACCGCCTACGCGATGAGCGCCGGGGGCCCGATTGTGGATCCCCGGGTGCAGGGGTTCCTCCTCGTCCCGCTCGCCCCGTACCTGCTCTCGTCCCGGCCCCACCTCATCAGCAGCAACCGCCTGCTTGAGATCCGTCTGGAGAGCTCAAAGCCCGCGAAACTGGTCATTGACGGGCAGAAGACCGTGGAACTGGGGAGCTCGGTCTCCCTCGTGGTGCAGAAATCAGGGCAGCCGGCGCTGTTTATCGATGCTCACCGCAATTTCTTTGAAAAAGTGGATGACAAGCTGCGGAAACTCTAGTCCGCCCCGATCGTGCAAAAGAAAAGAACAAGCTTTTCTTGATAGGCGGCTCCATTCTTGTTGATAAGGTGGAATGTATGCAGGTCTCCATGAAGCTTGAGATGAAGGATTCTCCCGGACAACTGGTTGCGGCCCTCAAACCGATCTCAGATGTGGGCGGAAACATCATTGCAGTCATCCACCACCGTGACCCGGAATCCAGCCAACACATGTTAAACGTGCAGATCGTACTTGCGCTTCCCGAAGGGCGTCTCGACAAGCTGGTGGCGCTCTTAAAGGAGCAGGGGGTTCACATCCAGCGGATTGGTAAGGAGCGCCTGCTCTATAAGCGGACGGTCATCCTGATCGGCCATCTCATGCACACCGATCTTTCCGACACGGTCGACCAGATAGATTCCACGGGTTTTGCCGAGGTCTGCGAGATCTCGATGAGCATGCCGGCGGTCAACGAGCGCTCGACATCCCGGGTCACGATCAAGGCAACCAACCGTTCAGACATGGATGCGGCGCTCGCCATCCTGCGCCGTGTCGCGCAGCAGAAATCGCTGCTTTTGATCGAACCGATGGAGGAGATCGCATGAAGGCGGCACTTATCGGCCTCGGATCGGTGGGACGCGGCATCGCGGAGATGATAGCACAAAAGAATTTTGGTATAACAATTACCGGTATTGCGGATTCTAAAACCGGGTGCATCTGCGACGAGGGTATCGATATACCTGCGGTGCTCGAAAAAAAGCGCAGGACCGGGGTCTGCGGGGACCGGGTGATTACCGCCACGGACGTGATCGAAAAAGCGGATTATGACGTCCTCATAGAAGTGACGCCCACAAATGCGCTCACCGGGGAACCGGCGATCGGGTTTATCAGGGCGGCACTGGCAAAGAAGAAACACATTGTTACCTCCAACAAGGGCCCGATCGCCCTTGCGTTCCGGGAACTGTCCGCCCTGGCACAAAAAAATCGCGTGGCGCTCCGGTATGAAGCCACAGTCGGCGGTGCAATCCCGATTATGCACACGCTCGAAGACGGGCTTTTAGGGAACGAGATTATCGCGATCTACGGCGTTCTCAATGGGACATGCAATTATATCCTCACCCGGATGGCCGCGGAAGGGCTCACCTACGAACAGGCACTCATGGAGGCGCGGGAGATGGGATATGCCGAGGCCGATCCTACCTACGATGTCAAAGGGATCGATGCAGCGATCAAGCTGGTGATTCTCGCGAACACGATCTGGGGCAGCGGCTCGCAGCTGACCGATGTCGACCTGACCGGTATCGACCTGCTCACGCCCGATGCACTGCGCCTTGCCGAGGAGGGAGATTGTACCATCCGGTTGATTGCAGAAGCAATCCCGAAAAAAAAGATCCTGCGGGTCTCTCCCCGTCTTATCGAGAAAAGCCACCCGCTGGTGGTCGAAGGAACGTTGAATGCACTCACTCTCGAGACCGATATGGCCAAGGAGATCACGCTGATTGGCAAAGGTGCAGGATCGATCGAGACCGCGAGCGCCATTATCGGCGATATCCTGTACAT
>Ga0326728_10008134_pt1 | contig 26333 bp, 27 predicted proteins | sample MB3enrmetagenome_FD_207602 | JGI IMG/M metagenome (GOLD analysis project Ga0326728, IMG submission 207602) | Lab enriched peat soil microbial communities from McLean, Ithaca, NY, United States - MB31MN | ecosystem: Environmental > Terrestrial > Soil > Wetlands > Peat | place: USA: New York... | reverse complement strand
GTTCATGCACGAGCAGATCGGTTCCGACGCGCTGGTCGAGGAGTACATCGAGGGACGTGAACTCTATGTCGGCGTCATGGGCAACGAGCGACTGACGCGGCTGCCCGTATGGGAAATGCGCTTCGGCTCCATGCCGAGCTCGCTGGCGGCGATTGCCACCCGCAAGGTCAAGTGGGACCGCGCCTATCAGCGGCGCTACGAGATCACCACCTGCGCGGCCGAGGCGCTGCCGCCGGCGATCGAACAGAGGATCGATCGGTTGTCGCGGCGGATCTATCGGGCGCTGCATCTCTCGGGCTATGCGCGCATCGATTTCCGACTGCGCGAGGATGGCAGCATCTTCATGCTGGAAGCCAACGCGAATCCGAACCTGACCCGGGAAGAGGATTTCGCCGAATCGGCTCGCGCCGCAGGGGTGGACTATCCGACCCTGCTGGAACGTATCATGGGACTGGGGTGCGGCTATCGTGCCGAATGGACCAATTATGATGCCTAGATGCGTGAGGCTGCTGGCGCTCGCAACCCTGGCTGCCTGCTCGGGAAACCAGACGAAGGTCGAGGACGCGGCGCTCCAGGACCTTCAGGCCAGGCTGCCGGGGCGCTACGACAACTCCGCGCAGGTCCGTGTGGATCAGCGTACGCAGGCCATGCAGCCGCAGCCGCCTGTCGACCTGCTGATCGTGCCGGCGAACGCCGCGTTCATCGGCAAGAGCGTGTTTTACGTGCGTGAGACCGCCAGTGGCGATGTGCACCGCGTGCTCTCCCAGTTCATCTGGGTGATCGGTCGTACGGTGGAGCTGCACGAGGGCGCGCATAATGGCAGTGACGGCAAGGCCCATGCCGAAGGGCGCCTCGAGCAGCACATCTACGTATTCAAGGAGCCGCAGCGCTGGCTGCGGGCCGGTGAGCAGCCGGAGATGCTGGAATCCCTGCTGCCCGCCGATCTGCAGCGCCTCACGGGCTGCGAGCTGCTCTGGACCCGCTCAGACACGGGATTCAGCGCGCAACGGCGCTCGCTGGGCTGCAACCCGGAAACCCGATACGAGGGGCAGCTGCTCGAGCAGCGCATCGAGTTGACCGGCAATCAGCTCTCGATGCTGGAGCAGCAGATCACGCCCGACGGGCTGGTTGCAGCGCCCGCGGGATCAGGTGACGACTGGTATCGGTTCGTTCGCCACGGGGCAGCGAACTGAAGTCCCCGTGAGTCCCGAACTCGCTTCAGACCTGAGCGCTCATGCCGACATCGGCGATGTCGTGCGGCTCGCGGTTGCCCCGGTATTCCTGCTGTCGAGCGTGGGTGTCACCCTGACGCTGCTCGCGGGGCGGCTGGCACGCGTCGTCGATCGTGCGCGAACGCTCGAGCGCGGGGAGAGCAGTACGCACGAGAGCCAGCTTGGGGAGCTTGGCGGGCAGCTCTCCACGCTCGAACAGCGCGCACGCCTGCTCGGCCGCGCCATCGCGCTCTGCACGGTCTGCGCGCTGCTCGTCTCCGTGGTCGTCGTGGCGCTGTTCCTCGGCTCGCTGTTCGACATCCACCTGTCAGTGCTGATTGCCGTGCTGTTCATCGTGGCCATGCTGAGCTTCATCGGCGGCCTGATCATGTTTCTGCGGGAGGTGTTCCTCGCCACCCGCACCTTGCGCATCGGACTGCGGGCCGCCGGCCGCCGGGAGTGATGCGGCGTTTGCGCCGGAATGCTGCCGGCGTGCACCTTTTTGCATCGGCACAGCCAACTTTTTGCCAAAGCCTCAAACGTGCGCCGCATCACGCTCCGGCGCGCGGATGCGACGTGCGGCGCACTTTCTCCGTCGTTTCGGGCGCTTGCGAGCTTGCGGCATGCGCTGTTAGCAGAGCGCGCCAGCGGCTGCCAGGCGGGCAAAGTTCTTGCAAGAAGAAAACCGTGATCAGGTTAAAGGGCGACGCGCGGCTTTCGTGCTCAACTTTGATACGGTGCATGCGAAGCCGTGTTTCCCCACAGGAGGACACATGCAGCAATCGCGAACGGACGGCAAGGTTCTGACGGTCGGCAACCTGCGCGAATACTTCCATGACGCGCTCCAGGGAGCGCTTGCGCACCAGCATGTCGCGGTGGAGGACCAGACCGAGCACTATGTGGTCAATCTGCTCACATTGTTCGCACGCTCGGAGCAGCTGTTCGAGCCGACACCGGACGGTGCGCGCATCAAGCCGCTCGTGCAGATGCTGTCCGAGGCCCTCGAAGCGCCGACGCAGGCCGAACGTGAGCGCGGTCTGCAACGACTCGGCGACGTCTCGCTGTTCATTGCCGGATTCTTTGCGCACAGTTTTGCCCGCAAGCTCGTCGATATCGATTATCACATCGCGATGGGCGGGCAGGCCTATGGCACGCTCGCCGGCGGCCTGAATCGCGGACCGCGCCGCGTACTCGGCCGCGTGTTCGCTGAACTCGCCGCCAAGTTCCTGCCCGTGGTGGATGCGCTCAATGAGATCAGCGATGCGACGCGCCGCCACACCCAGGCCGACGTCCTGCGCCTGTACGAAGTCTGGCTCAAGACCGGCAGTCCACGTGCGCGCTCGCTGCTGCGCGGCCTCGGCATCGAGGCCGCGCCGGTGACGCTGATGCAGAACTGACGCCATCGATGAGCGCGACACCGACAGCGGCGAGCAGCCGCACGCCGATGCTGCAGCAGTTCCAGGACCTGCTGGCCGGCATCTACGATCTGCCCACGGACTATCGGGTCGATGAATTCCTGGTCACCGAGCGCCGCCATCTGCCCGGTTCCGCGTGCGAGTCCGGAACCGACGAGCAGCTGCTGGTGCTCGAGCAATCCGATGGCGCGGCCGTCAGCCTGTTCCTGGACGCCGGGCTGCTCGAACGGCTGGCCTGTGCGAATCCGCTGGAGACTCTGCACGCTGGCAATCTCGCAGACTGCTGGACGGCACTCGAGGGGGTCAGTCACTTTCTGTACCTGGCCTGGAATGCGGGATTCGATCGCGGCGTGACCCTTCTGGAGCTCGAGCTGCAGGCAGAGATCGACAAGTACGTCGCCAGCTGGTGGCTGCTGCGGGCGCAGAACCCGGAGCGCTGCCCGGCCGAGCTGCATTATCTGTTGTTCGAGCGCACCCGGGTGGATGCGCGCCTCGCCGCGGGTCGGGTCGAGCTGTATAACGCGGCCAATCACTATGCGGCTCGCTTCTGCCGTCGTCTGGAGCGCCAGCTCACCGCGCACGCAGCGCGGCTGCCCCTGCGGCTCATGCACGCGGAAACCTTGACGGAGCTGCGGCGCTTCTACCGCCTGAGCCGCGAGCGGAAAGTCAGCCACATCCGACGTTACAGCTGAGCCAGATGTGCCCGCGCGCGCAGCAGCCCGAGGGCTGTCTTGCCGTCCGAGTACTCCCCGCCCAGCGCGGATGCGCAGGCCTGCTCGAGATCGATCCAGTGCACCTCGATGACTTCGGCGGCCTCGCGCGCCAGGCTCGCGGGCTGCAGATCCTGCGCCAGGAACAGGTGCACGACTTCCGTGAATACGCCCGGTGAACTGACATAGGGGCCGAGCGAGGTCCAGCGCCGCGCGCTCACGCCGGCTTCCTCCACGAGCTCGCGACGCACCGTGACGAGAGGGGGTTCCCCAGGCTCGAGCTTGCCTGCGGGCAGTTCCCAGACCCAGCCGCCTGCAGCATGCCGGTACTGGCGGATCAGACACACGCGCCGGGTCTCATCCACCGCAACGGCGGCGGCGCCGCCCGGATGGTGGATAATCTCCAGATCCTCGACATGGCCATTGGGCAGGCGCACGGTCTCGATGTTGACGGTAATCACGCGGCCGCTGAATACGGTGCGAAGTTTCTCGATGCTCATGGGCATAGCCTAACGGTTTGGGCACCTTGATTGCGCAACTGCTGCTGATCGGGGGGGCTCCGGGCACCGGCAAGTCGAGCCTTGCGCGGCGCCTGGCGGGACGCTACAGCGCCTGCCTCTGCAGCAAGGACGAAGTCAAGGAACTGCTGTTCGACGCTCTGGGCAGCGGGGATCGAGCCCACTCCCGCCTGCTCAGCGATGCCAGCTATGCCGTGCTGTTCGCGTTCCTGCCGCGGCTGCTCAGTGCGGGTCGTCTGCTCATCGTCGAGGCCAATTTTCGCCCCGGAGAGCATGAGCTGCCCCTGATCCGGGCCCTCGCGGGCGCACCGGTCGATGTGGCCCAGGTGCTCTGCTGCGCCGATCCGACAGTCTGCGCCGCCCGGCTGGCCGATCGCATCGCCGACGCCACGCGTCATCCCGGGCATCGCGATGGCGAATTCGATCCGCATGCGGCGGGCCCCGGAGCGCCGCTGGAGCTGCCGGGCCCCCGCTTTGCCTACCATAGCGACGCGGCAGGCGACATGGATTGGCCGGTCCTCTGCGGGCAGCTCGACCGCTGGTGCACAGCCGCCGCGGGAAAGAGTGAAAGGTAGCCGCCCCATAGCGGGGCGCGTGATTTATATTCCTGCTCATGTCGGTCTCATCTCATCTGGCAGTCCTCAACGCGGCCCAGCGAAAGGCCGTGACCCATGGGGAGCCCGCGCCTGAGAAAGGCTGGCGCGCCGGGCCGCTGCTGGTCGTCGCCGGCGCCGGCACAGGCAAGACCACCACCGTGGCCCATCGGGTGGCCCAGCTGCTGCTCAATGGCGTGGACCCTGCGCGGCTGCTGCTGCTGACCTTCACGCGCCGCGCGGCTGGCGAGATGCGGCGCCGGGCCCATGAGATCGTGCGCGGGGCGCTCGGTGACACGCTCGGCAACCGGGCGCAGGCGTTGCTGCAGCGCCTGGCCTGGGCCGGTACGTTTCATTCGATCGGCAACCGGTTGCTGCGGCACTACGCGACACACCTGCGGCTCGACCCATCGTTCACCGTGATCGACCGGGCCGATTCCGCGGACCTGCTCGACGACATCCGCACGCAGCTCGGCTTCGCCAGCAAGGAGCAGCGCTTCCCGCGCAAGGATACGTGCCTGGCCATCTATTCCTGGCGCGTCAATACGCAGAAGAGCCTCGCGGAGGCACTCGAACAGCAGTTCCCGTGGTGCCGGGAGTGGGATCAGGACCTGCGCCAGCTGTACCGGGACTACGTCGATCGCAAGCAGCGCTACTCGCTGCTCGATTACGATGACCTGCTGCTCTACTGGCACATGATGATGGGCGAGCCCCAGTTCGCGCGCAGCATCGGTGCGCACTTCGAGCACGTGCTGGTGGATGAATACCAGGATACCAACCGGCTGCAGGCGGAGATCCTCTTTGCCATGAAGCCCGACGGCGCAGGTCTGACGGTCGTCGGAGACGATGCCCAGTCGATCTATTCGTTTCGTGCCGCCGCCGTCGAGAACATCCTGGAGTTTCCACAGCACTTCAATCCCAAGGCCGAGATCGTGACGCTCGCGCAGAACTATCGCTCCACGCAGGCACTGCTCGATGCTTCCAATGCGCTCATGGCCGAGGCCCCGCGGCAGCACCGCAAGCACCTGCTGTCGACGCGAGGCTCGGGTGCGCGGCCGTCCTACGTCACCGTCGACGATCTGACGAGCCAGGCCGAGTACGTCGCCACGCAGATCCTGCAGCGGCGCGAGGCGGGCGTTGCCCTGCGGCGCCAGGCGGTGCTGTTCCGCAACTCCAGCGCGAGCGACCTGCTCGAAGTGGAACTCGCCCGCAGGAAGATCCCGTTCGTCAAGTACGGCGGACTGAAGTTCCTTGAAGCCGCCCACGTCAAGGACATCCTCTCGGTCCTGCGCTGGTGCGATAACCCGCGCAATACGCTGGCCGCCTTCCGCGTACTTCAGCTGCTGCCTGGCATGGGGCCGGTCAACGCACGCAAGGTCGTCGACCTGCTGGATGCCCAGCCCGGCTCCTTCGAAGGGCTCAAGGGCTATGCGCCGCCGCAGGCAATGTCCGTGGATTACAACAAGCTCGCGACGCTGTTGCGCACGGTGGCCGATCCGCAGCGGCCATGGCCCGGCCAGGTTCGCCAGGCGCGCGACTGGTATCAGCCGCACCTCGAGCGCATCTATGAACAGGTGCACACGCGAGTCGGAGATCTCGATCAGCTCGAGCAGCTCTCCGGTCAGTATCCTTCACGCGAGCGCTTCCTGACCGAGCTCACGCTCGACCCGCCCAATGCGTCGGGAGATCTGGCGGGAAGCCCGAACCAGGATGAGGATTACCTCGTCCTTTCGACCGTGCACTCGGCCAAGGGCATGGAGTGGGACACCGTGTTCATCCTCAACGTGGTGGATGGCAGTTTTCCGTCCGAGTTCGCCACGGGCAGGGCGGATCTCGTGGATGAAGAGCGGCGTCTGCTCTACGTGGCGATGACGCGCGCCCGCAACGAGCTTCAGCTCTGCGCGCCGCTGCGATTTCCGCTCACACAGCAGGCGAAATCCGCGGATGGCCACGTGTACGGCGCCCGCAGCCGCTTCCTGTCGGACAAGGTGCTCAAGACCCTCGAGCCACTGGCATTCCAGTCCGCCCGCCTGGCCGAGCCCGCCGGGCCGGCCGACGGACGCGCTTCCACCCTGGATGTGTCCGCGCGCCTGAAGTCCATGTGGTAGCCGCTACGGCTCGAGGTAGGCGTAGCCGTTGAGCTCGGTCTCATAGAAGCGCTTGAGTGCCTGGCTCTCGGCGACCGTGAGCTTTCCGTCGCGGACCGCGCGCTCGCAGTCGCGCGCCAGGGCCGGAGAAAGCTCCGCCACGTCGTACTCCATGTATTCGAGCACACGGTTTGCCGTGTCGCCCTTGACGATCTCCTCGATCCACCAGCCGCCCTCATCGTGCAGCCTGATGTGCACCACGTGCGTATCGCCGAACAGGTTGTGCAGATCTCCGAGCGTCTCCTGATAGGCTCCCACGAGGAAGACACCGAGGAAGTATTCCTCGCCCGCGACCAGATCGTGCAGCTCGAGGGTGCGCTTGACGTCTCGCGGGCCGACGAAGCGGTCGATCTTGCCGTCGGAGTCGCAGGTGATGTCGGCGAGCACGGCCTTGCGCGAGGGAAACTCGGTGAGACGGTGAATCGGCACGATCGGGAACAGCTGGTCGATCGCCCAGCTGTCGGGCAGGGACTGGAAGATCGAGAAATTGCAGAAATAGGTGTCTGACAGTACATCCTCGAGATCGTCGAGCTCCTCGGGGAAGTGATCGAGCTTGCGGCAGTAGTCGCGGATCCGCGCGCAGCTCGCCCAGTAAAGCCGTTCGGCCAGTCCACGGAACTCGAGCGACAGCAGCCCCAGATCGAACATCTGGAGGACCTGGTCCCTTGCGGTGAGTGCATCGTGATAGCACTCGACCAGGCGCCGCTCATCGATGTTGCGGTAGGCATCGAGCAGGTCGCGAACCGGCTGAGGCAGTGCGCGGTCCCCCCCATACTCTTCTGCTTCGCGGCCCGTGACCTCGAAGCGATCGAGCGCCGAACGGCCGAGAATGTTGAAAATCAGCACGCTGTGATGCGCCGCGATGGCGCGGCCGGATTCGCTGATGATCAGCGGATGCGGGATGTTGCGCGCGTTGCAGACGCTGCCGATGCGATACACCACATCGCTGGCGTACTCGTTGAGCGTGTAGTTCATCGAGGAGGTGAAGTTGGTGCCGGTACCGTCGTAATCGATGCCGAGGCCACCGCCGATATCGATGTACTCCAGGCCCGCACCCATCCGGCGCAATTCCGCGTACACATGTGCGAGCTCGTTGATGGCGCTCTTGACACGCCGGATGTCCTGCAGCTGGCTTCCCGGATGGCAATGGACGAGCTTCAGGCAGTCCTGCATGCCGCGCGCCTTGAGCGTCGAGAGCAACTCGAGAATCTCGGTGATGAACAGCCCGAACTTGGATTTCTCTCCGGCCGAATCGCGCCAGCGACCCGAACCCTCCGAGGCAAGCTTGACCCGCACGCCCAGGCGGGGCCTGACCCCGTAGTGGTCCGCATGACGGAGCACCAGCTCCAGCTCCGAGAAATTCTCGATCACCGGAATGATCGTGCGTCCGAGCTTGGTGGCGAGAATGACCGCTTCCAGGTAGCTCGAGTCCTTGAAGCCGTTGCAGATGATCGGCCGGTCCGAGGCCCCCTCGGTCATGGCCATGACGGCCAGCAGCTCGGGCTTGGAGCCGACTTCGAGCCCAAAGCCGAATTCCTTGCCGTATCGAAACACCTCTTCCACGACCAGGCGCTGCTGGTTGACCTTGATGGGAAACACGGCCGTGTAGCGGTTGCGGTAGTCGTTCTCGGCGATCGCCTGGCTGAAGGCTGCGTGCAGGTGGCGCAGCCGGTGGGCCAGGATGTCGGAGAAGCGCACCACCACGGGAGCGGACAGATCGCGTTCCTGCAGCCCCTGCACGACCTCGAACAGATCGATCTCGTGCGCGCTCGTCGTGTCCGGGCGGACCACGACGTGCCCGGAGCTGTTGATGGAAAAATAGCCGGAGCCCCAGGCCGGGACGTTGTAGAGATCCAACGAGTCCTCGACGCTCCAGGACTGTCCGACCTGCGCGCTGCGCGCTGCCTGCGGTTGCCCCACGCTGATCGCCTCGCGCTGTCGGTGAAGGCACGCACCATAGCAAAACACGCTGACAAGTAAATGCGTCAGGCTACAATTGCCGCGCGATGGCGATCGATTTCTACTGGGGAAGCGGCAGTCCGCCGTGCTGGCGGGTAGCGCTGGCGCTCGAATTCAAGCGGCTCGAATATCGCAGCCACCTGCTGCATTTCGACCGGCAGGAACACAAGTCGCCGCAGATGCTCGCGATGAATTTCCGCGGCCGCCTGCCGGTCCTGAAAGACGACGAGTACGTCGTGTTCGAGTCTCTGGCCATTCTCTTCTACCTGGACCAGAAATATCCTTCCCCGGCTATTTTTGGGCGCAATGCGCAGGAAGCCGGCGTCATCATGCGGGTGATCTGCGAATATCAGGCGTATGCCGAGCCGCCCCTCAGGCAGATCATCGAGGCTCTGCTCGAGGGCCCGGAGAAGCCGGGCGTCGAGGAGCTCACGGCTGCCATGCATCGGGTGGCTGGGGAGGCCCGTACGATCGAGCAGCGGCTCGCCCACTCGGACTGGGTCGTCGGAGAGAGCTTCTCGGCTGCCGATATGATGATCTACCCCGATATCCGCCTGCTGCTGCGCGTATTGCAGCGGCCGCAGGCACGCGAGCTCGCGGCACGCTTCCTGCCCATGCAGGTCAATTACCCGGCCATCGGCCGCTGGCTGGACCGCGTGGCGGCGTTGCCGGGGCACGAGCGTACATGGCCACCGCATTGGCGCAGCTGACCGTCGCATCGCCGCAGTAACCTTCCCGCCATCGGTGCGAACGATCGCAAGGATGGCCGCTGGCGGCCCAGCGCCCCGGTTGCTAACCTCTCGCGCTGCACACAGAGGATCGCCATGGCATCAGCAGAATCATGAGCAACAGCGAAGTACACGTCGAATTCCCGGGCCGTATCATTCTCGTCGGCTTCGGCAGCATCGGGCAGGGCGTGTTGCCGCTGATCCTGCGTCACATCGCGATCCCGGCCGAGCGGATCACCGTGGTGACGGCGGAGGATGCCGGTCGCGAGGAAGCCGCGCGATACAACGTACGATTCATCAAGGAAGTCCTGACGAGGGAAAATTTCCGGCGGATACTCGATCCCGTGCTCGGGCGCGGCGACTTTTTGCTCAATGTGTCGGTCGATGTATCGAGTATCGCCCTGATCCGCTATTGCTGGGAGAAGGGCTCGATGTACCTCGACACCTGCATCGAGCCATGGCCCGGCGGCTACGTCGACCCGACGATTCCCGTCGGCCGGCGCACGAACTACGCGCTGCGCGAGGAGGCTCTGGGCCTGCGCAGCGGCGGCACACGGGCTCCCACTGCGGTGCTTACGCACGGGGCCAATCCGGGCCTGGTGTCGCACCTCGTGAAACAGGCGATGCTCAACATTGCCGCAGACGTGGGGATCGAGGCGTCCGTGCCGGGCAGCCGCAGCGGATGGGCGGAGCTCGCGCAGCGGCTCGGGATCCGCGTGATCCACATCGCCGAACGGGACACGCAGGTTTCCACGATACCGAAAGAGCCCAACGAGTTCGTCAATACCTGGTCGGTCGATGGATTCGTATCAGAGGGCTGCCAGCCGGCTGAACTGGGCTGGGGCTCGCATGAGCGCACCTTTCCCCGCGACGGCAAGCGACATGATTTCGGTTCCGGTGCGGCCATCTACCTGCAGCAGCCGGGCGTTGCGACGCGTGTCCGCAGCTGGACGCCGCTCAATGGGCCCTATCACGGATTCCTGATCACCCACGGCGAGTCGATCTCGCTGGCGGATTACCTGACCGTCCGTAAGGACGCCACCGTGCTTTATCGACCCACGGCACACTACAGCTATCATCCCTGCGACGCCGCGGTCCTGTCGGTGCACGAGTTCAGCGGCCGCAACTACCAGATCCAGGATCGCAAACGCATCCTCATGGACGACATCAGCAAGGGCATCGACGAGCTCGGGGTGCTGCTGTGCGGCCACAAGAAGAACGCCTACTGGTTCGGCTCGCAGCTGTCGATCGAGGAGGCACGCCGCCTTGCCCCGTTCAACAATGCCACGAGCCTGCAGGTCACCGTCTCGGTGCTCGCCGGGCTGATCTGGGCCATGGAAAATCCGAACAACGGCATCACCGAGCCGGAGGACATCGAGTTCAGCAGGGTCCTGGCCATCTGCACTCCCTATCTGGGCCCCGTCGTCGGACGCTATTCGGACTGGACGCCGCTGTCCGACCGCGAACGTCTCTTTGCCGAAGACACCGACAAGACCGATCCGTGGCAGTTCAAGAACGTGCGGGTAAGCTGAGCGGAGCGCCCCGGCGGATGGCTGTCGCTACCCGGGCCGGTACTCTATGGCGACGATGCAGAGGCGTGTCGGGCCCGACTCCAGACCCACTTCGATGGCCTCATCCAGTCGCCTGCCCAGCAGGGCGCGCGCGATCGGGGAGTCCATGCTGATGTACTCCGGCTCCATGTCGAACTCGTCGGGGCCGACGATCCGGTAGCGCCGACGAACACCCCGATCGTCCTGGAGGGTCACGAAGGCGCCGAAGAACACACGCTGCCGGTCCCCGGGCGGCTGGCTCACGATGGTCATGCCCGCCAGTCGCGTCCTCAAGTGACGGACCCGTCGGTCGATCTCACGCAACCGGCGCTTTCCGTAGGTGTATTCGGCGTTCTCGGAGCGATCCCCCTGCGCCGCAGCGGCACTGACAGCCGCAGTCACCTGCGGTCGCTCCTGGCGCCAGAGGGTGTCCAGCTCCGTGCGCAGACGCTCGGCCCCCGCCGGCGTTATGTATTGGGAGCCGGCGGGCTCGGGCTTGCGGTATCTGCTCATGTGGGGTGCGGAGGGCCGCGCCCTCGTGCGCCAGCGCGTGGAACATGTGAAGATCCCGGGTCCTGATAGTCAGCGGTCGTCACATCGAGGATTTTATGCGCAGCTTTAAAGTTTGGCTCGTCGCGGCACTGGCGCTCCTGTCCAGTGGCTGCGGCTACAACCGCATCCAGCAGCAGGATGAGGGAGTCAAGGCAGCCTGGTCCGAGGTCCTGAACCAGTACCAGCGGCGAGCGGACCTGGTGCCCAATCTCGTCAACACGGTCAAGGGCTTCGCCGCACAGGAGCAGAAAGTGCTCATCGGCGTCACCGAGGCGCGCGCGCGCGTGGGTTCGATCCAGGCGACGCCCGAACTCATCAACGATCCGGCGGCATTCCAGAAATTCCAGCAGGCCCAGGGGGAGCTGACGCAGGCGCTGAAGAGCCTGATAGCGGTCACGGAGAACTATCCGCAGCTCAAATCGGATGCCAACTTCCGGGATCTGCAGGCCCAGCTGGAGGGTACGGAGAACAGGATCACGGTGGCGCGCAATCGCTACATCCAGTCCGTCGAGGAGTACAACGTGCTGATTCGCTCCTTCCCGACCAATCTGACGGCGATGGTGTTCAAGTACCCCGTCCGCCAGAATTTCACGGTGGAGAACGAGGCGGCAATTTCGCGGCCACCCACCGTGGATTTCGGCAGCACACCCGCGACGGCACCTGCCGGGGACGGCGCGGCGCCGGCCCAGGCTCCCGCGCACTGAGGCTGCCGGTTACGCGCTCGCTGCTGGCACTGGTGTGCACACTGGCCCTGAGCCTGCTCGGGGCCAGCGCTGCACGTTCGCAGGCTCTGCAGCCCATTCCGAAGCTGGAGGCCCGCGTCACGGATCTCACCGGCACGCTGACGGCCGGCCAGCAGGCCGAGCTCGAGCAGAAGCTGCGCGATTTCGAGGCCCGCAAGGGCGCGCAGATCGCCGTGCTGCTGGTGAACACCACGGCACCCGAGGAGATCGAGCAGTACTCGATCCGGGTGGCCGAGGCCTGGAAGCTCGGACGCAGCAAGGTCGACGATGGCGCGCTGCTCATCCTGGCCAAGGGGGACCGACGTATCCGCATCGAGAACGGCTACGGGCTGGAGGGCGTGCTGACGGATGCTGCAAGCAACCGCATCATCGAGGACACCATGGTGCCCTTGCTGCGGCAGGGGCAATACTTCGGCGCGATCAGCGCCGGTGTCGAACAGATGATGCGGCTCATCGATGGCGAGGAGCTGCCGGCGCCGGACGTGAACTGGCAGTCCCAGCACCCGCTGCACCTGAACAACCTGCCAGTCGTTCTGTTCGCCCTGCTCGTCGCCAGCAACGTGCTGCGCGGCATATTCGGTCGGCCGCTCGGCGCGGCCCTCACCGGCGGCGGCGCCGGTGTGGTGGCCTACCTGATCTCGCAGTCGCTGCTCATCGCGCTCGGTGCCGGAGTGCTCTCACTCTTCATCGCCTTGCTCCTGGGGCTTGGTGGCGGAGGGTGGAGGTCCGGTGGATTCGGCGGGTGGGGTGGCTTCGGCGGCCTCGGTGGGGGAGGAGGCGGCAATTTCGGGGGCGGCGGATTCAGCGGCGGCGGTGGCAGCTTCGGGGGCGGCGGCGCCTCGGGACGGTGGTGATGTCGCCGCTGCGTGCCGTTCGTCATCTGACCTGCAGCACCCGCCGCACGCGTGCGATCTTCGATGCGGCCGTGCTGGCGGAAATCGAACATGCGATCGGTGCGGCAGAATCGAGCCACGCGGGCGAGATCCGCTTCGTGATCGAGACCTCCTTGCCCTGGGCGCAGCTCTGGCACGACGTCTCCGCGCGCGCGCGCGCCGTGGAGCTGTTTGCGCGCTTCCACGTCTGGGATACCGCGGCCAACAATGGCGTGCTGATCTACGTGCTGCGGGCGGATCGTGCGGTGGAGATCATCGCCGACCGCGGCATTTCCGCGCGGGTGTCGGAGGCCGAATGGGGCGGGGTATGCCGCGCGGTCGAAACTCACTTCGGCTCGGGCCGTTATGTCGAAGGTTGCCGCAGTGCAGTCGAGGGCGTCGCACGACTGCTGGCCACGCATTTTCCTGCGGGGTCCTCAGGGGTCAACGAACTGCCCAACCAACCGATACTCATCTAGAATGTGACAGGTGAGCATCAGGCGTCCCTGTGGATCGTTCCATGCTGCGGCGCTTGCTGTGGCGGTCTCTCTGCTGGGCGGCTGTGCCCTGCTGGGCTCGCATCCCACCGCACCTCCCCCGGCCGTGGCCGCCCTGCCGCCGCCACCGCCTCCGCCGCCTTTGCTGCCGATGCCGGTGGACACCCATCATTTCGTGCTCCATGGGGACGACGACGTGGTCGGGCAGGTCCAGGTCACGCATGCCTCCAAGGATGACACGCTGCCCGATATCGCCCGGCGATTTGACATCGGGTACGAGGAAATCGTGCGCGCGAATCCCGGGGTCGATCCCTGGATCCCCGGTGCGGACCGCGAAGTCGTCGTTCCGACTCGTTTCGTACTGCCTGATGCGCCCCGCGAGGGGATCGTCATCAACGTGGCGGCGATGCGCCTGTTCTATTTTCCTCCGCACAGGAAGGGCGAGCCGCAGGAGGTCTACACCCATCCAATCGGGATCGGCAAGGTCGGCTGGTCGACGCCCGAGGGCGTCACGCAGGTCATCGCCCACGTCAAGGACCCCGTCTGGCACCCCTCTCAGGCGCTGCGCGTCGATCACCGCAATGACAATGGCGAGGACCTGCCGGCAGTGGTACCGCCGGGACCGGACAATCCGCTGGGCAAGTATGAGTTCCGGCTGGGCTGGGCCAGCTACCTGATCCATGGCACGAACAAGCCCTATGGCGTGGGACTGCGCTCCAGTCACGGCTGCGTGCGCCTGTACCCGGAAGACATCGAGAAGCTCTTCGGCATGGTGCCCAACGGTGCATCGGTACGCGTCGTCAACCAGCCCTTCGTGCTCGGCTGGCACGGGGGCGAGGTTTATCTGCAGGCCTATACGGTTCTCGAGGACGACTCCCGTAACTGGCAGGGCGCGCAGAAGAAGCTGCTGGCACGCGCCCTGACGCCGCGGCTGCAGGGCGAGCTGAAGAGTTCAGGCAGCAGCGTGGATTGGCAGAATGTCAGCAGCGTGACGCATGCGCCGCGCGGTATCCCCGTATCCGTGTCAGGTGGTGGCAGCAGCGAGGAGGCCGTGATCGCCGCTGCGCCCCGGGTGCAGAATCGAATCCCCGTCGGTTCCAACTGGGACGGCAAGGACGATACCGGAAGCAACGGCAGCAGCGCGCAGCAGCTGTTGACGGAGCGGGAGCCATCGAGCACCACCCCTCCTGCGCCGGGCAGCCATGCTCCGGGTGGCTGAAGGCAGCCATGGCTCAGTTGAGCGAATGGCTGCAGCTGATGCTGGCAGAGATCGCGCGAAAGGACGAAGAGCTTCGACGCGCGCAGGAAGAGCAGCGCGCGCGATCTGAAGTCCCCATCGAGGATCCCAGGGCCGCGCGTTCCGGCTGACGCCGTGTGCTACATTGGTTGCCGAGCTTCGAGGACAGGGCGTGCCCGAGCCGGTCGTTTCTCAAATTGATACGGAAAGACTGCTTCGGCCGCAGCCAGCGATCGAGCGTGCTGCCAGTTCCGTCACCGCCTTCATCGGGCGCGCGCTCAAGGGCCCGGCCGATCTTCCCGTGTCCCTTACGAGCTTCGATGAATACCAGCGCGTGTTCGGTGGCCTCTGGCAACCGTCATCGCTTTCCTACGCCGTCGAGCAGTACTTCGAGAATGGCGGTCGCCGCTGTCTCGTGGTGCGCGTGTGCAACAGCGGCCGCCCACCCACGCTGACCCTCCGCTGCGGGGCGCAGTTGCTGACCCTGATCGGGACCTGTCCCGGCACGCGCGAATATCTGCGCGCGGCAGTCGACTATGACGGCATCGCGCCGCATGAGACCGACCGCTTCAACCTCGTGGTGCAGCGCCTGCGTTCGGCGGGGACCGAACTCATCGAAGAGCAGGAAAGCTTCCGCCGCGTCTCGATCCTGCCGGCTTCGGAGCGGGCGCTGAAGGATCAGCTGGCCCAGTCGAGGCTCGTGCGACTGGCAGGGGAGTTGCCTGTTCAGCGGCCTGACCGCTCGCTCGGAAGAGCCAATCCCGGCGCGGTGGGATATGTGGCATCGAACCCGGACGGCGACGACGGCGATCCGCTGACGAACTACGACATCATCGGTGATGCGCGCCTGGGTACGGGCCTGTTCGCACTGCGCCCCGAGCACGAATTCAATTTCCTGTGTGTTCCTCCTTTATCGCGGGACCAGGATGTGGGCCTGCCGGCGCTGCTGGTGGCGCTGCGCGTCTGCCGGGAGCGGCAGGCCATGCTGATGGTCGACCCGCCCTCCGCCTGGTCCGATGCGCCCGCTGCGCTCGACGGGCTGCGCGCGTGGCCTTTTCACAGCGAGGACGCGGTGATGTTCTACCCGCGGCTGCTGGCCTTCGACCGGCTGCGAGGCAAGTACGAGCTGTTCGGCTCCGCTGCGGCCGCGGCGGGCTATCTGGCCCGCGCCGATCAGGTCTGCCCGGTCTGGTCGGCGACCGAGGCGGAAGAACCGCTCATGCGTCCGGGACTGCGGGCGGCCACCCAGGTGAACGACGTCGACAGGGCGCGTCTTTCGCAGTCCGGGGTCAACAGTTTCATCGCCCAGCGCCCCGGCAGCCGTGCGCGCGGCGGACTGAAGACGCTGCTGCCCGAGGTCGGCGTACGCAACGACTGGCGCAACCTGAGTGCCCGCCGTTTCGCGCTGCTCCTGATCTCCAGTATCGAGCGCGGGACGCAGTGGGTCCGATTCGAGCACAACGGACCGCCGCTGCGGGAGCAGCTGGTCGCGCAGGTCAACGCGTTCTTCGAGGGTCTGGCGCGGGATGGCGCTTTTGTCGCGGCGGCATCGGCGGATAACTATTTTGTCATATGCGACGAGCGCCTCAACGATGCCAGCGTCGTGGCAGCCGGCCAGTTCCAGCTGCTGTTCGGCTTCGCGCTGTTCCGCCCCGGCGAGTTTCAGTCCTACCTCGTCACGCATCAGCGCGACAGCAGCTGCACGCGCGCCGTCAGCGTCAATCGCTTCGCACTTCCCGACCGCGATTGAACCGGCAGGAGTATCATTCGCGGCGGTCAGCGAGGAAATCCGCAGGATGGCTCATCGGTATGTCGTTTTCTCGCACGGCAGGGACAGCGGGCCATGGGGCCGCAAGATCACGGCCCTTGCGGACGTGGCACGCAGCGAGGGTTACCAGGTCGAGTCGGTTGACTACCGCGGGATCGAAACGCTCAAGGGCCGCAACGACAGGCTGATCGATGTGTGCAAGGGGCTCTCCGGGGACCTGGTGCTGGTCGGTTCGAGCCTCGGAGGCTACATTTCAGCGGCTGCCGCCTCAATGCTGCATGCACGAGGTGTCTTCCTCATGGCGCCCGCCCTGTACGTGGAAGGACTGCCGCCGCTGCGTGCGCGGCTGCTGGACTGCCCGGCGGCCATCGTGCACGGCTGGCGAGATGAGACGGTCCCGTTCGACCACAGTATCCGCTTTGCTCGGGAGTACCGGGCTTCGCTCCACCTGCTGGAAAGCGACCACCAGCTCCACGACCAGATCCGTTTCATCAAGTATCTGTTCGAATACTTCCTCATCGGTCTGGACCTGCAGACCGAGCGCTGACAGATCATGCAAGGCGTGCTGAGCCGTGTCCTGGCGTTATGGGTGCGCGCGACGCTGCGGCCGGAGGACGCGGTGGCCCGCCTCCAGACGCGCACGAGCCCCATCTGCTACGTGCTCGAGCAGAAGAGCCGTGTCGATCTCGCCGTACTTCAGAACGTCTGCGTGCGCGAGCGTCTGCCGCGTCCAGGCAAGCGCCTGGTCGCCCTGGGATTGAATAACCGCCGCTCTGCGCTGACGCTGACGCGTGCGGTGGGTCTGTGGCGCTCCAGGCTCGATCGGCGCACGCCCGAGCTGCTGCTGCTGCTGATCGAGGCACTGCGGGCCAACCCCGACTGGGACGTGAGTCTGGTGCCCGCCGCGGTCTACTGGGGACGGGCGCCCCAGAAGGAGCGCTCGCTGATTCGCCTGGCGCTGTCGGAGGACTGGGTCATCGGCAGCCGCCTGCGGCGCTTCTTCAGCGTCCTGGTCAATGGCCGCAACACCACGGTGCAGCTCGGGGAGCCGATCTCGCTTCGCGGCTGGCTTGGCGCCGAGCTCGACACGGCGCCGGCAGGCCGCCGGATTGCGCGCCAGCTGCGCACGCAGCTCGCGCGCCTGCGTGCCGCCCGGATCGGCCCCGATCTGTCGCATCGCCGGACCATCGTCGCTGAGGTGCTGCGCACGCGCGCAGTCCGCGCAGCCGTTGCGCAGGAGATGCGCGAGAAGAAAAAGCGCGGCTCACGCCGCGCCCTGCTGCTCGAGGCGCGGCGCTATGCGGAGGAGATCGCGGCCAACTATTCCCACACATTCGTCACCTTCATGTCATTGGCACTGACGCGGCTGTGGAATCGACTTTACGATGGCGTCACCTTCGAGCACCACGAGACGCTGCGCGAGGTCGCCGAAGGCAACGAGATCATCTATGTGCCCTGCCATCGCAGCCACATGGACTACCTGCTGCTCTCCTATGCCATCTACCAGCGCGGGTACGCCGTCCCGCACATAGCGGCCGGCATCAACCTGAACCTGCCGATCGTAGGGCGACTGCTGCGCAAGGGCGGGGCGTTTTTCATCCGGCGCACGCTGCGCGGCAGTGCGCTCTATACCATCGTGTTCATGAAATATCTCGCGGCCATGATGGCTCGCGGACATTCGATTGAATATTTCATAGAGGGCGGACGGAGCCGAACGGGTCGTCTGCTCTCGCCCATGACCGGCATGCTGTCGATGACCGTGCGCAGCTATCTGCGCGAGCCGCGCCTGCCGGTGGTGTTCTTACCCGTGTATTTCGGCTATGAGCGCATCCTCGAAGGTCCCACCTACATAGGGGAACTGTCGGGCAAGCCGAAGGAGAAGGAATCGGTCTGGGGGCTGTTGCGTGCCATCCGGCGGCTCTCACGCCAGCGGCTCGGTCGCGTGCACGTCAATCTCGGCGAGCCGATCCACCTGGATGCCTTGCTGGACCAGCGCGACCCGGGTTGGCGGGCCCAGCAGTTCGACGACCAGAACCGGCCGAGCTGGGTCGGTCCGCTGGTCGATACGCTCGCACAGCGCATCATGCGCCACATCAATGCTGCTGCCAGCGTGACGCCGATCAATCTGCTCTCCCTGATCCTGCTGGCCATGCCCAGGCAGGCGATGCTCGAGTCCGACCTGCAGCGGCAGATCGACACCATGATGGCGATTCTGCGGGCGGTGCCTTACGCGGATCGCGTGACCGTCACCGACCTGAACGCGCAGCAGATCGTCGAGTACGGGCTGACGCTGCAGGTCATCTCACGGGAGGAGCATCGCAGCGGCAATATCATCCGCATGAGCGCCCAGCATGCCGTGCTGGCCACCTATCAGCGCAACAACGTGCTGCACCTGTTTGCCATGCCCTCGCTGATCGCATGCTGCTTCCTGGCCAATGCCGCGATTGCGACCGAGGACGTGCAGCGCCTGGCGGGCAGGATCTACCCCTACGTGGCCGCGGAGCTGTTCCTGCGCTGGTCCGAGGATGAGGTGCCCGGTGTGGTCGCCGCCACGCTCGAGGCATTCGCGGCCCTGGGGCTGCTCAGTGCCGGCACGATGGAGCCGCGCTGGCAGCGCCCGCCCTCGGACACGTTCGCCGCCATGCAGCTCTCGCTCCTGTCACAGACCACCGTCTCCACGATCGAGCGATACTACCTGGCCATCGCATTGCTGATCGATGCCGGCAGCGGGAGCATCACGCAGTCGCTGCTCGAGGAGCGCTGCCAGCTGATGGCTCAGCGCATGACCATGCTCTACGGCATCAACTCGCCGGAGTTCTTCGACCGCAGCCTGTTCGAGAATTTCATCGACCTGCTGCGCGCCCGCAACGTGGTGAGCGTCGACGGGCAGGGCCTGCTCGTGTTCGACGAGGTGCTGACCCGCACCGCCGCCGATGCACAGCTCGTGCTGTCAGAGCAAATCCGTCACAGCATCCTGCAGGTGACGCACCCCTAGCCGCAGGATCAGCGGTTGCCGCCACCGGTGGCGAACTGCTCGGGACCGAGCTGCCCCTTGTGCGTCGTGCTCGTATCCATGAGGTCGAATACCTTGCCCTGGTAGGCGATGAACTCGTCATGGGTGACCATGCCGTCGCCGTTGGCGTCGATCTTGTGCATCAATCCCGGAGTCTGCAGACCCCGCGCGAAACCGCCGGTCGCGAAGTTGCCGATGCCGCTGCTCTTGCTCATGAACTCCTTGGCATCCACGTTGCCGTTCTTGTTCTTATCGAGCATGGCGAACACCTTCTCCTGGAATGCCAGCCATTCCTCCCTGGACACCATGCCGTCGCCGTCGGTGTCGATCTTGTGCATGAGCTTCATGCTGTGCAGGCCGCTCGCATAGCCACCCGTGGCAAAGGACGCCATGTCATCCGCCAGGCTGCCTGCGCCGTAGCCCATGGCCAATGCGCAGGCCGCGATCGCGCCCATACGCCTGATCTGAAGGATACCGGTCATATTTGTTCTCCCGATTTGTGACTGTGCCCCAAGGCAAACCCCTCGCCGTGGAACCTGAATTCTACGTGATATTCGGCGCCGGGGCGTCCGAGGTTACCTGCCGCTGACCTGCAGACGACAGCGCTGCGCGCCATACCGCGAATTTCTGGGCAGCCCGCAGGCTGGCATGGGCGGGACTCGTCGAGGGCAGCCGCACGCACTCGACATGGGGGAACTCCTCGCGGAGCGCCCGGGCGAAATGCCGTCGCAGGCAGTGGTATGCGGTGCTGCCGTTGCAGCAGATGAGTTGAATGTCCGGCTGCGCGCGCAGCAGGCGCGGCAGATCGTTCGGTATCGCGCTGCGGGGGTCGATGGCCGAATCCAGGCTGCCCGTCCGATCGCAGGATTCCAGCACATCCCAGAGCGCGATGCGATGCCGGCGCAGTGCCGCGAGGCGCTGCGCATACGGCGTGGTGCGTGGCACGCCGAGCAATGCCTCCACGAGGGGCCAGAACTGGTTCTGCGGATGAGCATAGTATTCCTGTGCCGCGAGCGATCTTGCGCCGGGCATGCTGCCGAGTATCAGCACTCTGGCCCCGGGGCCGATCACCGGTGCGAAACAGCGGGCGTGCGCTGCAGGCATGCGGCTAATCGGACTGTACGGGCCCTCGCAGCAGCTTCAGCCGCTTGCGCCGGGTCTTGTGGTCGATGCGTCGCTCCTTGGAGGCCCGCGTCGGCCGCGTCGCCCGACGCGGCAGCGGCTCGACCCAGGCGGTGGCGATGAGCTCGCGCAGCCGCATGAGTGCCTCGCGCCGGTTGCCCTCCTGCGTGCGGTGATTGCGTGCCACGATCAGGACGGACCCATCCGCTCCGAGTCTGCGCCCCGCGAGTGCCCGGAACCTGGCCTTGACGGCCTCGGGCAGTGCCGCCGTTGCGGCCAGATCGAAGCGCAGCTGCACGGCCGTGGCGACCTTGTTGACATTCTGGCCACCGGGGCCCGCGCCACGCACGAACCGGAATTCAAGATCCCGTTCGGGAATGGATGGGGGTCCGTTCATGTTCGCGCGGACCTCATCAGGCTGTCGGCGCGTCACCCGGCGCCGATCTGTCGTAGCGGATGATCACCTCGCGCTGCGCCGACGGGATGCTGATCCCCGCTTCGCGGAACAGCCGCCAGATCATCCGGTTGACGTCCGAGCGCACGTTATTGACTCCGCCTTCCGGGTCGGCGATCCAGAAACGCAGTTCGAGATCCATGCCATGGTCCGAGAACTGCATGAGTCGTGACACCGGCGCCGGATCGTGCAGGATGCGAGGATGCCCGTCCGCGGCACGGATCAGCAGTTCCATGGCCTTTTCCGGATCGTCGCGGTAGCTGATGCGTACCGGCAGCTTGAGCCTGACCTTGCGATCCGAATAGCTCCAGTTGATCACGGAATTGTTGATGAGGCTCTGGTTGGGCACGAGCGTCTCGACCCCATCGCGGTCGCGCACCACGACGTAACGGCCGCGCAGCGCCTGCACCCAGCCAAAGCTCTCCGTGCTGGTGCCCGGCATGCCCGTAAAGCTGATGACGTCGCCCGGTTTGATCGACTTGTCCATGAGCAGCACGAAGCCGCTCACGAAGTTGCTGGCGATGGATTGCAGGCCGAAACCGAGTCCGAGTCCCACCGCGCCCGTGAGGACCGTGAGCGCGGTCAGATCGACGCCTGCCGCATTGATCCCGAGCAGCACGCCGAGGCCTACGAGGAAGAAGTACGTGAACTTGTTGATGCCGATGCGCGTCGATAGCGCGATCGATTCCAGTGACATGACGCGCCGCTCGATGGCGCGCGCCAGCACGCTCGTGATCAGTACGAAGGCGCTGATGATCACAAGGCCCTTGAGCAGTGCCCAGAGTGTGAACTGGCCGCGACCGGGCAGAAGGTTGATGCGGTCGAGCGTGCTCTCGATGGCGCCGAACCAGCCGACGATCTGGAAGGAGATTCCGAGCCAGATCAGCAGGGTCAGGCGGCTCTCCCAGGTGCGCATCCAGGAGCCAGGTCCGAGCCCGAGCCGCAGCAGGTACATGACGAAGCGGACGGCGATCAGAGTGGCGGCCAGTTCCATCGCCGTGTCGAGCACGGAGGTTTCCGCGCCGGCCGCGGCCATGAAGGTGCGCAGGATCAGCAGGACGAGCAGAGACAGCAGGAACGGCGCCTCGATGAGCCCTATTTCGACGATCCGGTTGCGCACGCCCCGTTCGGCCGGCTTGCGCTCATCGGGCGGGGGCGGGTGCAACCGGTGCTGGCAGAGGCTTGCGGCGGCAACGGCCACGGCGATGATGCCAACCTGCAGCAGCGTCTCCCCGTCGGTTGCGGCAGCAACGAGCGTGCGGAGCAAGCCTGGACTGTCGCTGGCGGGGCTTACCACGGCTCAGGCGTTCAGGTCCGGTATCAGCTGGCTCTCGAGCTTCATGATCTGATCCTTGAGTGCGAGCTTGCGCTTCTTGAGCCGCCGGAGCTGAAGCTCATCGATGTGGATATCCAGCGAAAGCCGCGTGATCACCTCGTCCAGGTCGCGGTGCTCGATGCGCAGCGCGCGCAGTTTTTCCACGTTTCGGAACAGCTCGCGGTCGACGTTATCTTCCTGATCGCTCATCCGCGGTTCGATCGCTCAGGGCTGCAGACGGGAGGTGATGGGTACGATTTGATCCGGTAGCTTATCGAAGCGTCCAAGCGGTCGCCATGGTAAATCGGGTTCGTGGAAGTCCGAGCCCACTGAGCCCGCGAGCCCGTGATGGCGGGCCAGCGATGCGACGCGCCCCAGGTCCTTCAGTCCCATGCCGGCCAGGCTCACTTCAAGCCCGCTTCCCCCGGCGCTGGCGAATTCCCCCGTCAGAGTGCGCAGCTGCCCGCCCGACAGGGGGTAACGGTGAGGGTGGGCGAGCACTGCGAGACCACCCGCGGCGCAGATTCGCTCGACCACCACAGGCAGTGCCGGCCATCGAGCTGCGACGTATCCGGGCCTGCCTCGCTTGAGCCAGCGCTCGAAAGCGAGCTCCAGGCTGCCGCTATGACCTCCGCGGCAGAGCGCGCGCGCCAGGTGGGTGCGCGTCGGGGCGGGGGCTTCGAGCGCGGCCGCGGCCAGCTCCGCTGCGGGCAGACCCGCGGCCGCGAGACGTCCGATCATGGCGTGTACGCGCTCCCGCCGCTGCTCGCACACGGCAGCGCAATGCGCCAGCAGGCCCGTTTCGGTGGGGTCCACGCCGAGCCCGATGATGTGGATCTCGCGGCCCTGCCAGTCGCAGGAGAGCTCGACACCGGGCACGAACCGCACACCCTGCGCTGCGCAGGCATGGCTCGCCGCTGCGCAGCCTTGCAGCGTGTCGTGGTCCGTCAGCGCCAGCAGTCGCACCTGGCGTTGCACCGCCAGCTCGACCAGCGCGGCGGGCGAGAGCGTGCCGTCTGAGCAATGGCTGTGCGTATGCAGGTCGATTCGGTCCGGCACGTGGTCTCAGGGCTGCGAAAGCAGCGTGGCCCAGTCGCGCGAGTGGTCCGCGAAGGCGAGAAAGGACGGGTTGATCAGGCTCTCGCGCATGTTGTAGCGCAAGGGAGCCCCGGCCAGGTCCACGACGCAACCGCCGGCTTCGAGCACCACGGCGTGGCCGGCAGCCGTGTCCCACTCCGACGTCGGGCCCCGGCGCACGTAAAGGTCGCCGCTACCCTCGGCCAGCAGCCCGAATTTCAAGGCGCTGCCGACGCTGATGCGTTCATGTGCGCCCAGTCGGTCGAGCATGCGATCGAGTACGGCGTCGCCATGCGAGCGGCTGCCCAGTATCCGCAGCGGCTCGGCAGCGCAATTGCGCACATGTATGGCGACGCGCCGGCCGTCCGGTTCGCGACGGAACGCCCCGCCACCGCGCGCCGCCGCATACAGCCGATTGCGCGCAGGGGCGTAGACGACGCCGAGGACGGCCTCGCCGTGCTCGATGAGCGCAATGTTGACCGTGAATTCGCCGTTGCGTTTGACGAACTCGCGAGTGCCGTCGAGCGGGTCGACCAGCCAGAGCCGCGGCCACTCGCGGCGCTGCTCGAAGCGCTGCGGCACGGACTCCTCGCCCAGCATGGCGATGGCCGGGGTCAGCGACTTCAGGCCCGCCGCGATGATGCGCTGCGCTGAGAGGTCCGCTTCCGTGATCGGTGATCGGTCCTGCTTGAGATTGACGTCGAACGCGGTCTGGTAGATCCGCATGATCTCCCGTCCGGCCGCATCGGCGATCTCGATGACGCCGGGCAGCAGCTGTGCGAGCTGCGCCGGGCTCAGTTGTTCGCTCATCGGAATATGATAGCCGACACCATGAATGCCCCCGTACTGAGCACTGCACAATGGCATGCGCTGGATACCGTGCTGCTCGACCTCGACGGCACGCTGCTCGACCTGGCCTTCGACAGTGCGTTCTGGAGCGAGCATGTCCCCGCCGCCTGGGCCACGCGACGAGCCATCTCGCTCGAGCAGGCCCGCGAGCAGCTGCGGCCGCGCTTTGCCGCTCGCGAAGGCACGCTCGACTGGTACTGCATCGAGTTCTGGAGCCGTGAGCTTGAACTGGACATAGGCGCGCTCAAGCGGCAGTGCGCCCACGGGATTCGCTGGCTGCCCGGCGCGCGCGAGTTCCTGCAGCGCGTGCGTCGGCTGGGCAAGCGACTGGTGCTGATCACGAACGCGCATCCGGAGACTCTCGCCATCAAGAATGAGCGGACCGAAGTCATCAGCTATTTCGATGCCGGATTCAGTTCCCATAGCTTTGGCGCTCCGAAGGAGGATTCGCGCTTCTGGCGCGAATTCGTCAAGGTGGAGCGCTTCGATCCCTCGCGCAGCCTGTTCGTAGATGACAGCCTGCACGTGCTGCGCGCTGCGCGCGATGCAGGACTCGGGAATCTCTTCGCCGTGCGCCGACCGGACAGTTCCTCCGGGGCACGGGCTCAGCAGGAATTCCCTGCGGTCGACACCGTCAATGATCTGCTCTAGCGCCCCCGGCCGCCGCTGCCCCGGCCCCCGCCGCCGCCGCCGCTGCCGCGTCGATGCCGCCCCCCGCTGCTCGGCCCACCCCCGCCACGCCGTCCGCCGCGCGGCCCCGGACGACCATGCCCGCCATGCCGGATCCCGTGCGGGCCCTCGCCGGCATGCGCTGTCTCTGCAGGCGGCTCGAGCTTGGCCAGCAACGCGGGATCCACCGACGCCACCGGAATCTTCTTCCCTATGTAGTCCTCGATATCGGGCAATGAGATGGCGTATTCCTCACAGCCGAAGCTGATCGCATCGCCATCGGCGCCGGCACGTGCGGTCCGGCCGATTCGATGCACGTAGTCGGGTGCGTCCTGCGGCAGATCGAAGTTGAACACATGGCTGACGTCGGGGATATGCAGGCCGCGCGAAGCGACATCAGTCGCGATCAGCACAGCGAGTTCCCCCTCGTGGAATTGCCGCAGGAACTGCAGGCGCTTCTTCTGCGGTACGTCGCCCGAGAGCGCCTGCGCATGGAAACCGTTGCCCCGCAGGGCGGCCTCGAGTCGCTCGGCCATGCGACGCGTATTGACGAAGACCATGGTCCGGTGCGCCTCGGTCTCGCGCAGCAGGCCGACGAGCAGGGGGATCTTCTCATCCATGGCCGGGAAATAGATCACCTGACGGATGCGGTCGATGGTCACCTTGTCCGGCTCGATGCGCACGAGCTCGGGATTGTTCATGTGCTCGTAGGCCAGCTCCAGCACGCGTTGCGACAGCGTGGCCGAGAACAGCATCGACTGGCGCAGGTCGGGTCGCGGCAGCCGCCGCAGTATGAAGCGGATGTCCGCTATGAATCCCAGGTCGAACATGCGATCGGCTTCGTCGAGCACGAGCACCTGTGCATGCCGAAGGTCGTACACGTGCTGCTTGAAGTAGTCGATGACGCGACCGGGGGTGCCTATGAGCACATCGACACCATCGGCCAGGGTCTGCCGCTGCTTGTCGTAATCGGTGCCACCGAACACTACGGCCAGGCGCAGACCGGTATGCCGGCCGAGCACGGCAGCGTCCTTGTGGATCTGCACGGCCAGCTCACGCGTCGGTGCAATCACCAGGGCGCGCACCGAGGTCGGCGAACGCGATGGCGGGGCAGGACGGGTCAGGAGCGACTGGAACAGGGCCACCAGAAAAGCTGCCGTCTTCCCGGTGCCGGTCTGTGCCTGTCCGGCCACATCCTTGCCCGCCAGCGCGATGGGCAGGGTCTGCGCCTGGATGGGCGTGCAGTAGACGAAGCCCGCGTCCACGATGCCCTGCGCGAGCGTATCGGTCAGCGGCAGGGACTGAAAACTCAGATTACTGAGATGTTCATCACT
>Ga0326728_10008133_pt1 | contig 26333 bp, 8 predicted proteins | sample MB3enrmetagenome_FD_207602 | JGI IMG/M metagenome (GOLD analysis project Ga0326728, IMG submission 207602) | Lab enriched peat soil microbial communities from McLean, Ithaca, NY, United States - MB31MN | ecosystem: Environmental > Terrestrial > Soil > Wetlands > Peat | place: USA: New York... | reverse complement strand
GAAACGGCCAAGACCCTGGAATAGCAGCCATTCCCGTTCGCAAAGCCCTCGCAAATTGTGCGTTCTATCTCGCTGAAAACGAAAGCTCAATTTGCATGAAAAGAGCCGTTTCAAAACCTATACCTTCTGGCACAGTGAGGATCCACATTGCCAAAGGCTAAGAATGAGAATTCTCGGGTGTGGAAACTGTTGCCCGCAGGGACTTGGCGCTCATTACGACTGAGCAGCAACCGCGAGTCTACCACTCTGCCGCTGTCTGCCTGAATGTCCAACAGTCCTGACTTCGCGGTGCACCTCGCGAGAAACGAGGCGCGCCGCTGCACTCTGCTGCAGGTTAATGGACAGTGACACTGACCGCGCTTGAGGTCACTGTCAGGTAGTTGGTATTCCCTCCGTAGGTTGCCGTGATGCTATGCGTTCCCACTGCGAGAGTAGTGGTCGAGTACGTGGCTACGCCACTGCCGTTCAGCGTGCCTGTGCCCATCGTCGTGCCGCCATTGTAGAAAGTGACTGTGCCAGTGGGCTCGGCTCCGCCTCCGGTGAGTGTTGCCGTGAAGGTGACCGACGTGCCACGCGTAACTGTGCTTGCCGAGGATGTCAGGGTGATCCCCGGCGTGGCTTTGTTAACCACCACCGTCTGCGTTACCTGGGCCGCAGCCGTGTAGTCGGCATTGCCGGCCTGGTTCGCGGCCACCACTACCGTGCCCACGCCGGTGATGGTCAGCGTGGATCCACTTACGGTGCCGGGTCCAGACACAATACTGAACGTAATCGCCAGGCCCGATGTGGAAGAAGCTGACAGCGCGATGGGAGCCACGCCATAGACAACCGGGGTTGCGGGCGGCGTGAAGGTAATGGTCTGTGAGGCCTTGGTTACAGTCAGGCTTACCGTGGCCGTGGCTGTGTTGTAGTCGGTTGTGTCAGTAGGCGTGAGGGTAACTGACAAAGTATGCGCACCAACAGCAAGCACCGTACCGGCCGCTGGGGTGTAGTCGAACGTGCCCGCTACAGAAGAGCTGGCATCAAGTTGCGTGGCTCCCAGGGCCGTCCCGTAGCTGATCGACGCCGGTGTTGCCCAGGTGATCGCAGGCGTGGCTTTATTCACGGTGAGCGTCACCGTCTTGGTCGCGGTGGCGTAGTCAGTTGTATTGGTGGGAGTGAAAGTTACCGAGAGGATCTGCGATCCGGCAGCCAACACGGTCCCGGAAGCGGGCGAGTACACAAACGTACCCCCCACAGTGGCGCTTGCGTCAAGCTGTGTACCGCTAAGCGCGGTGCCATAGGTGATCGCTGCCGGAGTGGCCCAGGTGATCGTCGGCGTAGCCTTGTTCACTGTGAGCGTTACCGTCGCCGTCGCCGAGGTGTAGTCCGTGGAATCTGTTGGAGTGAAAGTTACAGAGAGGGTTTGCGATCCGGCGGCCAACACAGTTCCCGAAGCGGGAGAGTAGGCAAATGTTCCTCCCACGCTGGCGCTTGCGTCGAGCTGAGTGCCGCTCAGCGCGGTGCCATAGTTAATTGCCGCTGGCGTCGCCCAGGTGATGGTCGGCGTAGCCTTGTTCACCACCAGTGTTTGCGTCACGTCGGTTGCGGCCGAATAGTCGGCGTTGCCGGCTTGGCTGGCCGTAATTACAACCGTGCCCGCGCCAGTAATCGTCAATGTGCTGCCGCTGACCGTTGCCGGCCCCGTCGCGCTGTAAGTCACTGCTAGTCCGGAGGTCGCAGTTGCCGACAGGGTAATCGGACTTACACCGTAAGTTACCGGGGATGCCAGTGTGAACGAGATGGTCTGTGTAGCCTTGTTCACAATGATACGCACTGCGCTTGAGGTTGCAGTCAGGTAGTTGGTGTCGCCCGCGTAACTCGCGGTGACGAAGTCAAAGCCTACCGGAAGCGCGGTCGTTGTCAGCGTGGCTACGCCGCCGCTCAGCGTAGCGGTACCCAGCGAGGTACCGCGATTGATGAAGGTTACCGTGCCGGTTGGCGAAACTCCGGCGCCGGTCAACGTCGCCGTCAAGGTAACGGACGCGCCGTAAGCGCCCGAAGTTTCAGACGAGCTCAGGCTGGCCGTCGGCGTGGCTTTGTTTACCGTGAGGGTCCTGGATACCGGAGTCGCCGCGGTGTAATCGTTGTTGCCGGCCTGGTTAGCAGTGATAACAACCGAACCTGCACCGGTAATGGTCAACGTGTTCCCGTTTACGGTCGCCGGCCCAGTCACACTGAATGTTACAGCAAGGTTAGAGCTTGCAGTTGCAGATAGCGTGATTGGACTTACCCCGTAAGTTACCGGCGAGGATGGGCCCGCGAAGGTTATAGTCTGCGCGGCCGGGTTCACCGTCAGCGTCGTGCTGCCAGTGGCCGTGGTGTAGTCGGTTGTGTCACCTGGTGTGAAGGTGACTGAAAGGGTTTGGCTACCACCCGGCAGCACGGCGCCGGCAGCGGGTGAATAGACGAATGTTCCAGCGGTCGATGCAGTGGCGTCAAGCTGCGTTCCGCTCAGCGCCGTTCCGTAAGTGATTGCCGCAGGCGTAGCCCAGCTTATCGTCGGCGTCGCCTTGTTGACTGCGAGCGTCGTGCCGCCGGTGGCAGTCGTGTAGTCGGTTGTGTCCGTCGGCATAAAGCTGACCGACAAGCTCTGCGACCCGGCCCCCAGTACCGTTCCCGAAGCCGGAGTGTACACAAAAGTTCCGGCTACGGACGCCGTCGCGTCAAGCTGCGTTCCGCTCAGCGCCGTCCCATAAGTGATGGCAGCTGGCGTAGCCCAACTTATCGTCGGCGTGGCTTTATTGACGGTAAGCGTTGTGCTGCCGCCGGCCGTGGTGTAGTCGGTGGTGTCCGTCGGCGTAAAGCTGACCGACAGGCTCTGCGATCCGGCTCCGAGAATCGTTCCCGCGGCTGGAGTGTATGTGAAGGTTCCACTTACGGATGACGCGGCGTCAAGTTGGGTTGCGCTAAGCGCCGTTCCATAAGTGATGGCGGCAGGCGTAGCCCAGCTTATTGTCGGTGTTGCCTGGTTGACTGTAAGCGTTGTGCTGCCCGTAGCGGTCGTGTAATCGGTTGTGTCGCTCGGCGTGAAGCTGACCGACAGGCTCTGCAATCCGGCTCCGAGAACCGCTTTCGCGGCTGGAGTGTAGGTGAAGGTTCCAGTTACAGATGCAGTGGCGTCAAGCTGCGTTGCGCTCAAAGCCGTTCCATAGGTGATGGCCGCCGGCGTGGACCAACTGACCGTCGGCGTGGCTTGATTCACCGTCAGCGGCACGGTTGCCGTAACAGTGGTGTAGTCCGTTGTGTCGGTCGGCGTAAAGGTTACAGAGAGTGTCTGCGTCCCCGCACCAAGCACGGTTCCCGCCGCCGGTGAATAGACGAAATTACCCGCAACCGATGCGGTGGCGTTAAGCTGCGTTGCGCTCAGCGCCGTTCCATAAGTGATGGCTGCAGGCGGCGCCCATGTGATAAGTGAGGTTACTTGGTTGACGGTCAGCGTCACGGTAGCCGATACCGTTGTGTAGTCCTTTGTATCAGCCGGCGTAAAGGTGACGGAGAGTGTTTGTGCTCCAGCGGTCAAAACCGTTCCCGCGGCGGGGTTGTAGCTAAATGTTCCCGCCACATTTGCCGTCGCATTCAGTTGGGCTCCGCTCAGCGCCGTACCGTAGGAGATCGGCGCAGGCGTAGCCCAGGTAATGGATGGAGCCGACGCGGTCATGTTGGTCGTGCGGCTGGTTGCATAGCCGGTCGCCGTGGCAGTGGCCTCGACGGTTTGCGTGGGCGAGATGGTAAACGGCCCGGTGTATACCGTTGAAGCTGCGGTTGGTGATGCGCCATTCGTCGTGTAGTAGATGATTGCACCCGGCGTGGTGTCGCTGATGGTGACGAGTTCAACCGTGTTGGCAGGCAACGCAAGACTGTTTGAGGCGAAGCTAAGTGGAGTATGGAGACCTTCCTGTGCCGAGCCCTCGCTTTCGACAGTCACGTCGATGACGGGAGGAGCGACTTGCGGCATGGAGGACTGAGCCGGCTGATACTCCCACAAATCGTTGAGGAAGCCAAGGGCCGTGTTCGCATCCTCGCCATTGCCTCCGATCAGCCATAAATTGCCGCTCTGGTCGACCCAACCTGCATCGCCATCGCGGCTCCCGGGGAAGTTGCCGGCTCCGGGAACACCCAATGTGCCGTACACTCCCTTCTTGTTGAGGCTGTTGGTGCCATTGGTATTGCTTCCCACCATCCAGGTCCATTCGTTGGTAAACGGACTGTACTCCCAGAGATCCCCGAGATGGGCACTTACTCCGCTGCCGTTGTAGCCAATGCCGCCGAAGAGCCAGAGATTGCCTTGCGCATCGGTCCATGCGACCCCTGCGTCGCGGCCTCCCGGGATGTTTCCAGCCGCAGGTGTTCCCTGTGTGCCGTACACTCCGCTTTGGTTGCCGCCGGGCGCATTGCTCCCACCCACCCAGGTCCACTGGTTCGTGGACGGGCTGAACTCCCATAAGTCGTTGAATTCGATCGTGCCGCTGGTTGGGCTGACATATCCCCCAAAGAGCCACAGGTTGCCGCCGCTGTCGGTCCACGTCGCCGGGCTCCTGCGTCCTCCGGGAGTGTTCCCGGCGGCGGGCATACCTTCAGTGCCGTATACCGCGGACGAGTAACAACCGCTGCAGCTCAAAGTGTTGCTGCCGCCCATCCAGGTCCATTGGTTTGTGGACGGCGTGTATTCCCACAGATCGCCTAAGAAGCCGTAAACTCCATTGGCATCGTAGGCGGAACCGCCATAAAGCCAGAGATTGCCGTTGCTGTCTGTCCAACCCGAAGCGCCGTCGCGGCCTCCGGGCACGTTTCCGGGCGAAGCCACACCCAGCGTGCCGAAGACGCCAGGCTGCGGGTTGCTGCCGCCGCCCGTGCTGCTCCCGCTCATCCAGGTCCATTGATTGGTGGAGGGAGAGTACTTCCAGAGGTCGTTGAGATAGCCGACGGCCCCGGTTGAATCGGTCGCAGCTCCACCGAATAGCCACAGGTTGCCGCTGCCATCCTGCCAGACTGTGGCCGTGCTGCGGCTGCCGGGCATGTTGCCCGATGCCGCTACACCCTGAGTACCGTACACGCCGCTTGTGTTAGGAGTCGTGCTTCCGCCCATCCAGGTCCACAAATTCGTGGCATTGTTGAACTCCCAAAAGTCGTTCACGAGCCCTTGGTAGCCGCTGGCGTTGTAGCCCGTGCCACCCAACAGCCAGAAGTTCCCGTTGCTATCAGTCCAGGTTGCCGGGAAGTTGCGGCTCTCGGGCACATTGCCTGGGGCAGGCACGCCGAGCGTTCCGAATACACCTGTAGCGCCCTTATTGCTGCCCACGGCGCTGCTTCCGCTCACCCAGGTCCATTCACCGAAGCTGGTGGCCGCCGGCACATTGTCGGTATAACTTGCGGTTGCTGTGGCGCTGGTAGAATAACCACCGGCAAGCGCAATCGCTTCCAGCGTTTCTGTCGACGAGACGGTGATCGGGCCGCTGTAAACCGTCGAGCCGGTGGTCGGCGTCCCGTTGATCGCGTAGTAGATTGTCGCTCCTGGGGTCGCATCGCTGATGGTCGTCGTCTGCGCCTGGTCGTAGGCGCCGGACGCAAGACTGATGGTGGGCGTGGCAGTTGGCAGAATCACCGTGTATGCGGCGGTGGCCACTGAGCTCGACGAGTAGCCCGATTCGAGAGCGACTGCCTCCAGCGTTTCTGTCGAGGAAACCGTGATTGCGCCGCTGTACACAGACGAGTTGATGTTCGGCGCGGTTCCGTTGGTGGTGTAGTAGATGGTGGCGCCGACTGTCGCATCGCTGATGGTCACCGTCTGCACGGAAGTGTAGTTTCCTGCAGGCACGCTGAAGGTTGGCGTTGCGGCCACCTGCGGAGAACTATTGGCGGGCTGATACTCCCACAGGTCGTTGAGGTACCCGAATGTACCGCTGGCATCATCACCTCTGCCTCCCAACACCCAGAAGTTACCGCTGAGGTCTTTCCAGGTGGCACCTACGTAGCGGGCTCCGGGGACGTTGGACGCTGAGGGCGTACCCAACGTTCCATAGACTCCTTTGTGACCACGTGCGCTGAATCCAGCCATCCATGTCCATTCGTTCGTGGAGGGACTGAACTCCCACAGGTCGTCGAGTTGCGCCTCGCCTGTGCCAGAATCGTATCCGTACCCTCCAAACAGCCAGAGGTTGCCGCTGCCGTCGGTCCAGCTTCCCGCGTTAAAGCGACTGCCAGGGGCGTTCCCTATCGACGGTGTTCCCTTGGTGCCGTACACGCCATATTGGTTGCCTGCGGGCGCGTTGCTTCCGCCCATCCAAGTCCATAGGTTTGTTGACGGGCAATACTCCCAAAGGTCGTTGAATACGACGGTGGTTCCGCCGCTTACTGTTTGGCCTCCGTACAGCCAGAGGTTGCCGCCGCTATCGGTCCATGTGGTCGCTTGATCGCGGCCTCCGGGGACATTCCCCACCGCCGGCACGCCTATTGTGCCGTACACTCCAGGCGCGGTTCCAGCCGTTGTCCCGACGGTACCATCGAGGTTGCTTCCATTCATCCAGGTCCACAGTTGCGTGGAAGGATTAAACATCCAAAGGTCGTTGAGGTAGCCCTTGGTTGTCGTGATGGTGGTGGAGGTGGAGTCGAGGCCCAGGCCTCCGAAAAGCCACAGGTTGCCGTTGCTGTCGGTCCAGCTCGCTCCGAACTCGCGGCTTCCGGGAAGATTAGCCGCAGCAGGGACACCCAGCGTGCCGTACACGCCGGCCTGAGTGTTCGTACTGCTTCCACCCGCCCAAGCCCATTGATTCGTAGATGGATTGAACTCCCAGAGATCGCTGAGCGGGCCTTCACCTCCATTGCAGTCGTAGCCACTGCCGCCAAAGAGCCAGAAGTTGCCGCTGCTGTCGGTCCAGTTGTTCGAACCGTAGCGCGCTCCGGGAATATTTCCCGCGGCAGGTGTGCCCAATGTGCCGCACACACTCGGGGCCTCGGTCGCTTGACTTTGGCTTCCACCCATCCACGTCCACTCGTTAGTGGAAGGATGGAATACCCAAAAGTCGTTCAGGCGTGCAAAAAGCCTGTTGACATCGTATCCGTCTCCTCCAAAGAGCCAGAGATTGCCGCTTCTGTCCGTCCAGCTCGATCCTTCATTGCGGGCCCCGGGGATATTGCCCGGGGCGGGCGTTCCGAGTGTGCCGAACACGCCTGCATAGCCAGCTCCACCCGTCATCAAAGTACTGTTCCCGCCCACCCAGGTCCATTCGCCGGGACTGGTCGCTGCGGGCACCGAGTCGGTGTAACTCGCGGTCGCTATGGCGCTGGTGGAGTAGCCGCCAGCGAGCGCAATCGCTTCCAGCGTTTCTGTCGACGAGACGGTGATCGGGCCGCTGTAGACCGTCGAGCTGGTGGTCGGCGTCCCGTTGATCGCGTAGTAGATCGTGGCTCCCGGCGTCGCATCGCTGATGCTCACCGTCTGCGGCTGATCGTAAGTGCCGGACGCAAGACTGATGGTTGGCGTCGCGGTTGGCAGAATTACCGTGTACGCGGCGGTGGCGATGCCGCTGTTGGAGTAGCCGCCGGCTATCGCGACAGCTTCAAGAGTCTCCGTCGAGGAGACAGTGATTGCGCCGCTGTAGACAGACGAACTTGAAGTTGGCGCGGTTCCATTGGTGGTGTAGTAGATGATTGCGCCGGAGGTTGCGTCGTTGATGGTGACTGTTTGAATGGAGGTGTAGTTTCCGGCGGGCACGCTGAAGGTTGGCGTCGCGGTCGCAGGAAGAGAACCCAGAGAGGGTTGATACACCCACAAATCGTCGAGATAGCGCCCCGCATTGTTGGCGTCCCGGCCATACCCGCCAAATAGCCAGAGATTGCCGGTGCTGTCGACCCATCCTGAATCGGCATCGCGGCTGCCGGGAACTGTGGAAGCCGAAGGAACGCCCAACGTACCCACCACTCCCGGCCTGTTCAGGCTGTTTGTTCCGTTGGTATTGCTTCCGACCGTCCAGGTCCATTCGTTGGTGAACGAATTGAACTCCCATAGGTCGCCCAGGTAGGCCTCCCCGCCGGTGCCATTGAAGCCATAGCCGCCGAAGAGCCAGAGATTGCCGCTCTTGTCGGTCCAGTAGACGGAGGAATCGCGGCCGCCGGGAATATTTGTAGGCGCAGGCGTTCCTAGCGATCCATAAACTCCCGATTGGTTCCCTGCCGGCACATTGCTACCGCCCATCCAGGTCCATTGGTTCGTAGATGGGGAGAACTCCCATAAATCGTTGAGCTCGATCGCACCGCCTGTGGGCGGGTCGATATATCCCCCAAAGATCCAAAAGTTGCCGCCGCTATCCGTCCAGGTCGCCGCGTTCTGCCGCCCTCCGGGAGTGTTCCCTGCGGCGGGCGTACCTTCCGTGCCGAACACTGAGGACGGGTAGCAATAGGTGCAGCCCACTGAACTACTCCCGCCCATCCAGGTCCATTGGTTTGTGGATGGAGCGTACTCCCAAAGGTCGTTCTGGTAGCCAACAGTTCCGTTGGCGTCGTAGCCGTAGCCACCGAGCAGCCAGAAATTGCCGTTTTGGCCTGTCCAAACCGATGCGCCGTAGCGGCCTCCGGGCGTGTTCGCGGCCGCGGGCGTACCAAGCGCGCCGTAAACTCCGACCTGGTTACGAACGGTGCTTCCTCCCATCCAGGTCCATTGATTTGCGGATGGATTGTATTCCCATAGATCGTTGAGATAGCCTTGGGCCCCGGTCGAATCGTATGCGAGACCTCCAAAGAGCCAAACGTTGCCGCTGCCATCCAGCCATACCTTGGCAGTAGCACGGCCGCCGGGAATGTTGGTCGGCGCAGCTACGCCCTGCGTCCCGTACACGCCGCTGGCCGCAAAGGTTTTGCTTCCTCCCATCCAGGTCCACAAATCCGTGGATTTGTTGAATTCCCAAAGGTCGTTCAAACGTCCTGCGTTGCCGTTGACATCGTAGCCGAAGCCGCCAAAGAGCCAGAAGTTGCCGCTCGAGTCGGTCCAGGTTGCAGGGTACTGGCGGCTTCCAGGAACGTTGCTTGCAGCGGGCGTACCTATCGTGCCGTACACGCCAGAGTGGTTGCCAGTGCTGCTTCCGCTCACCCAGGTCCATTCGCTTGCAGCCTCGGCCGCCGGAATCGTAACGGTGTACGCGGCGCTGGCCACGGCGCTGTTGGCATAGCCGCTGAACGCAGCAATCGCCTCCAGCGTCTCTGTCGACGAGACCGTGATCGGCCCGCTGTAGACCGTCGAGCCGGTGGTGGGCGTCCCGTTGATCGCGTAGTAAATGGTGGCCCCGGGCGTGGCATCGCTGATGGTGACACTCTGCGCGGTGTCATAGCTTCCTGCCGCCAGGCTGAAAGTGGGGGTGGCAGTAACCGGCACCACCACGTTGTAGTAGGCGGCAGCCACTGCGCTGTTGGAATAGCCGCTGGCAACCGCGACGGCCTCAATTGATTCAGGCGAGGAAATGGTGATCGGGCCGCTGTATACCGCGGAATTGATGGTTGGCGCGGTTCCGTTGGTGGTGTAGTAAATGGTGGCGCCAAGGGTTGCATCAGTGATCGTCAGCGTCTGGATGGTGGTGTAGTTTCCCGGCGCCAGACTGAAGCTCGGCGTCGCCGCCGGCGAGGAGGAGACTGTGTCGGATGGCTGATACTCCCAAAGGTCATTGAGACAGACTTGAACATCGCTGGGGTTGAAGCCGCAGCCGCCCATGAGCCAGAGGTTGCCGTTGCTCCCTGTCCAGGCTGCCGCGCCGGTCCGTGCTCCAGGAATGTTTCCGGGTGCAGGCACGCCCAGCGTGCCGTATACGCCCGGCTGACCGCCGCCGCTGCCAACCGTGTTGTTGCCACCCATCCACGCCCATTGGTTCGTGAAGGGATTGAACTCCCAAAGCTCGATCAGATCGCCAAATGCGCCTGTCCAATCAAAACCAGAGCCCCCAAAAAGCCACAGATTGCCGCTCGAGTCAGTCCAGGCCGAAGAACCATTTCGAGCTCCAGGCATATTGCCCGCTGCTGGCACTCCTTGCGTGCCGTATACGCCGACCTGGCCACAGTTGTTGTAGCCATTTACAACGGCACATGCAGTGCCGATTGTGTTTCCTCCACCGGTCCACGTCCACTGGTTCGTGGATGGATTGAACTCCCAAAGATCGTTGAGGAAGCCTGATGAACCGTGTACGTCGAAGCCCCAGCCGCCAAAGAGCCACAAGTTGCCGGCGTTGTCGGTCCAGCTCGACGCGACTACTCGTGCCCCAGGGATGTTTCCGGCCGAAGGTGTTCCCAAGGTGCCATAGACCCCCTGCGTCACGCCGTTATTGTTGCCGCCCTTCCATGTCCACAAGTTAGTTGAGGGATCGAACTCCCAAAGATCGTTGAGATAGACATTCGCATCGGTGGAATCGTATCCCAGGCCCCCAAAGAGCCAGAAATGGCCGGCTTTATCGGTCCAGCTCTCCGCGACTACCCGGGCTCCAGGTATGTTTCCGGCCGCAGGCGTTCCGAGTGTGCCGTAGACACCGCCCTGGCCGCCGTTGCTGCCGATGGTGTTGCTGCCGCCCATCCAGGTCCAGAGGTTCGTGGATGGATTGAACTTCCATAGGTCATTCAGGTCGCCCGAATTGCCGTTTGAGTCAGTGCCATTGCCCCCAAAGAGCCACAGATTCCCGCTGCTATCGATCCAGGTGGATGCTTGCTGGCGACCGCCTGGAACATTTCCCGCCGCAGCTATTCCCAGCGTGCCGTACACACCGGGCTGGGAACATCCGTTCGACCCACAATTGAGCAAGCTACTTCCGCTCACCCACGTCCATAGATTGGTGGCGGGATTGTATTCCCACAGGTCGTTGAGATCGCCCCCATTCCAATTGGCGTCATTGCCACCGCCTCCGAAGAGCCAGAAATGGCCGCTGGAGTCGGTCCAGGTGGCTGCACTCGACCGGTCTCCAGGGATGTTTGCAGGCGCAGGCACTCCCAACGTACCCCACACGCCCGTACTCCAAGTGGTGCCGCCTGCTACCCAGGTCCATTCGCCGGGGCTGGTGGCTGCTAGTGGCGTGATCGTATAAGCAGCCGTTGCCACCGCGCTGTTCGCATATTCGTACTCCACCGCAATTGCATTCAGCGTCTCCGTTGACGAAACGGTAATCGAACCGCCGTACGCGGTCGAGCCTGTGTTGGGCATGGTTCCGTCGGTGGTGTAGTAGATCGTGGCTCCAGGCGTAGCATCGCTGATGGTTACTGTTTGCGTACCTGTGTAGGTTCCGCTTGCCAAACTCAAGGTTGGAGTGGCCGCAATGGGAAGAACGACGTTGTAGAACGCAGAAGCTACGCCGCTGTTCGAGTATCCGCTGGCTACCGCGATGGCCTCAATCGACTCCGGTGACGAGACGGTGATCTCACCGCTATACACACTGGAGTTGATGGTCGGAGCGGTTCCGTTGGTGGTGTAGTAGATGGTTGCGCCGGGCGTGCTATCGCTGATGGTCACCGTTTGCACAGTGGTGTAGTTTCCCGGCGCTAGATTGAAGCTTGGCGTGGCGGCCGCCGGCGAAGACGAGGAGGGTGGCTGATACTGCCAAACCTCATTGAGTTCGCTTAGATTCCCCGTGCCATTGACTCCAAAGCCTGCAAAGAGCCACAGATTGCCGCTACTGTCCGTCCAGCTTGATGTGCTGTCGCGGCCTCCAGGGGTGTTTCCGGCAGCCGGCACTCCCAGGCTGCCATACACTCCGACAGGCATACTCCCGGCTGTCGTTGTGTTGCTTCCGGCCACCCACGTCCACTCGCTCGTGAACGTGTTGAATTCCCAAAGATCGTTGAGATCGCCACCGTCTCCGTTGGCATCGAAGCCCCGGCCCCCAAAGAGCCACAGATTGCCGCTCGTGTCGATCCAGCTTGAACCGTAAAGGCGGGCGCCTGGGATGTTTGCTGCGGAAGGCGTTCCCAATGTGCCATACACGCCGGACTGGCCGCAGGCGTTGTAGCCGTTGAGAATAGCGCAGTAGCTGCCGACGTTGGAGCTCCCACCCATCCACGTCCATTGGCCGGTGGAAGGATTGAACTGCCAGAGGTCGTTCAATTCTCCATATTGATAGTTGGCGCCGATGCCGCCGCCACCGAAGAGCCAGAAATTGCCGGCTTTGTCGACCCAGGCCATTGGATCGCTGCCACGGCCTCCAGGGATGTTTCCGGGCGCAGGTGTCCCCAGTGTGCCGTAGATCGGAGCGGCATTGCCTGTCTTGCTCCCGCCCATCCAGGTCCATTGCAAAGTAGTTGGATTGAACTCCCAGAGGTCGCTGAGTGTAAGGTTGTTGTCGTTCGAGTCGTATCCGTATCCGGCAAAAAGCCAGAAATTGCCGTTATTGTCTGTCCAGATTGCAGAGGTATTGCGGCTGCCGGGGTAGTTCCCGGCGGCAGGCGTTCCCAAAGTGCCGTACACGCCTGCGACTCCGCCACTGCCGGGGATGGTGCTGCTGCCGCCCATCCAGGTCCAGAGCAGCGTGGTGGGGCTGAACTCCCACAGATCGTTGAGTTCACCCTGGGTCCCGTTGGCATCCCTCCCGTAGCCGCCGAAGAGCCAGAAATTCCCGCTCTTGTCTGCCCAGGCCAGGGCGCCGTAGCGGGTTCCGGGAACGTTTGCGGAGGCAGCCACGCCGATCGTTCCGTACACTCCGAGCTGTGGATTGCCCCCGCTGGTATTGCCTGCCATCCAGGCCCACTCGTTCGTGGCGGGATTGAACTTCCAAACGTCGTTATAGTTATCGCCGCCGAAGATCCAGACATTGCCACTGGCGTCTGTCCAGGTGGGAACCTGCTGCCGGCTCCCGGGAATGTTTCCAGGCGCAAACATACCCTGGGTTCCGTAGACGCCCGGCGCGTAGCCGCTGCTGCTTCCACCCATCCAGATCCACTCGTTTGCCGTCTGCGCCTGAGCCATTGAACCGAGCGTCATGCCAAGGACAACCAGCAGGAAGCCGGTGCCGCGCAGCCTTCGGGTAGCGCAACCCATGGTCGAGGCAAGACTCGCCTTGGCGCTGCGCGCCTTCAGGGTTATTCCCGTCCAAGTTGATTCAGCGGGGAAGCCGGAAACCAAGGACATGTTGCAGAGGGGCAGACGAACGATGGACTTCATTTACGCGAACCTCCGGGAACTTGCTTACCTTGCGCAACCTGGAGGGACGAAGCCTTTCCAGGCGTGGAATGACTGAAGCGTTAGTCAGACACAGAGTCTTGCTGCACAAGACCCCTTGCAGTTCTTTGGCGGAAAACTCGTTGAAGAAAGTGAAGAGCAGGTAATCGGGGATTCCTGCCACGCTGGCCCGCGTTGCACGACCTCAGCGCTGCTCACGATTCCCTGGAAAGCTAGGGGAAGCCGCAATGGAATCGCTTTGCAGACACCTATAAACGGGTATGGGGAAATGAAACCAGAATTGTTTTGTAGCATTACGCCGATTGCCGGGTCAACTACCAAATGGGATATGCGATGAAATTAGTTTGCGCCGGCGGCCTGAGGCAGGGTCATGAGCAGCTTGATCAGGTCGCTTTGGCGGCTGGTGCCCGTTCGGCTCAAGATGCTCTTGACCTGTTGGCGGACGGTTCCCAGAGAGACGCGCCGCAAAGTTGCAATCTCGTCGAGCGTATAGCCGGTGAGCAGACCATTGGCGACTTCGGTCTGAGCTGGAGTCAGGCCATAGAGAGCGTGGAGCACTTCATCGGGAAAGCTGAGTGGCTTTTCGGGATCGGTGACCAGGAGCACCAGGTCGGCTTTCGAGCGGTCGCGGTGTGACGGTGGCAAGGGAGAAGCGAGCAGTTGAAGCGGCTTCTTGCCGGACGCGCGATGCAGTGCGAGAGCATGCACGGGTTCGGCCTTCCATTGAGGAGAGACAGGTACGGCCGCGTCTTGAAAGAGCTTCCGCAGCGGCTCTTTGAACCGGGCCTGGCTGGCAACCAGCATGCCTTCCTGAAGAGTAAGAACTCCGTTCTCCCGGAGCAGTACTTCGGCGGCGCCATTGCGATGCAGAACGCGGCCGTGCCGGGTGAGCAGAAATGTCGCTGTGGCGCTGGCATCCACCATGGCCTCGGCGCCTGCCAGGCGTTGCTGGGCCACGCCGATGACATGGCGGATCTCAAGCGCCCTCTGGATATGAGGAACGAGAAGATTCAGCAGACGATTGCTGTCGTCATCCATGGGGCCCTGGTTGACAGAGCGCCAGATAGAAATAACCTCCAACCGGCGCACGTTGACAGACAACAAAACCAGTGTGGCATAGCGATAGCCTTGGGGGGCAAGTAGTTGACGATACAGATCGGTCTGCAGCAAGGCGTCGTTGGGCAACAGGTCTTCGCCCTGGACAACCGCAGGTTGGCCGATTTGAAGCACGGGGGCCCGGAATGGATCGTTGGGAGCAAATTTCTCTTTGTAGGCCAGCATGTCCACCCCGTCCAGGATGCTGCTTCCACCTTGAGCGAAGACAGAGAGCCCTAACCGGCTGTTTGCGCAGAGAAAGGCCGCATATTCAGATTCCGTGTGTTTGCTTACGAGCACAAGAAAGCGCTCCCACTGCTCCTGCTGGAGCGGCGCGGAGTAGAGAACTTCCAAGAGTTCAGAGAACGCCTCAAGGGAAACCATAAAGGCGAAGCAGATAAATGCAGATTAACCTGCGACACTGCGGTTGGCAACGGTTATGTGTGCGGCATTGCCTCTCTGTATAGACCGGCTTATGCAAGAAGTGATGGTGTTAGTGAGCGTGGATGAGAGAACGCTCTGCCGATGGAGGCGCACAGGCGAAAGGGAAACCGCACCCTTCAGTTACATAGCTTGCCACGGTTCGGTGGACAAACGGGAACTCGGGGCAATAGTTGGTAAATACCCTAACCATGAGCTGACTCGCATGGAGAAGCCTGGGCGGTCGCTTTGTGGTTCCCAAATGAGTCCCGAGAAAACGCCTCAGGATTGAGGAAGTTTCCTGGCAGCGGCGGTTGTCGGTTTGTGTGGATTTTTGTGTATGAGAAGGTATAGGTTCTCAGACAAGACAATCCAAACAAACCGACAAGCGCATCGACTGGGAAGCTTGCTGAAATTCTGCAGCGTTTTACCAGACCGATGCTACCCGTCGGGCCGAACATTGACTGATTCTGGCGTATCGGGACGCTGGCACTCTTACATGCCAGTCCATTGCGGCATTGTTTCTTCGCACTTAGTGTCTTCTAGACTATGCCGCTGCCAGTCTTCGCTTCCATGCATTGTGCAACGACTCGAATGGCTCGCGGTTGATCCAACAGAGAACTGAGATTATCCTCCCTCGCCGGAGATGTTGGCTACTGTACAACCAGCGTGACCGTACCCAGTGTGACCGTTAAGGAGCCCGATGTGCCAGTTACCGTAACCGTGTAGGTCCCCGGCGTAGTGCCGGCGTTTCCACCGCCTCCACCGCCTCCTCCGCCACCACCACCGCCGCCGCCGCCGCAACCCATCGCGCCGATGGAGACAAACAAGACAAGCAGTACCAGCGTAACCAGCCAGTTACGCCGCCTCCGCGGAATCCCAAAGAGCAGTATCACCGCCAACGTGGTGCCGCCTGTCGCCGGCCAGAGTAGATGCTTCACCTGATTTGCACCGACTGTTGCTGCCGTGGTGTAGATCGTTAGTGTCGATGTTTGTGCCGTGGTTCCGCTGATCGTCACCGAAGGTGGCGCGAAACTGCACGTTGCTGGATCGCTGGCCGCTGTGGGACTGATGGAGCAGCTCAGATTCACTGTTCCCGTAAACCCATTCGAAGGGGTCACGGAGATGGTTACAGTGTCGCCTGTTGTCGCGCCGGGTTGGATGCTGATAGTGCCACCACCACCACCGCCCGTAAAGGTAGGCGCCGGGTTGACGGTGAATGTCTGCGGCACCATCGTGGCCGCGGCGTAAGTGCTGTTGCCGGCCTGATTCGCGTCGATAGTGCAGGTGCCCGATGCAATGAATGTGGTTGTGGTGCCGGAGACCGTGCAGATACTGGTGGTGGTCGAGGTAAAGCTGACCGCGAGGCCGGAAGTAGCCGTGGCAGAAAGCGTCAGCGGCGTGCCTACCGTTTGCGTTCCGGGGTTAGCGAAGGTGATGGTCTGCGCTTTGCCATTGACGGTGAAACTCTGCGGCACCATTGGCGCCGCCGCATAGGTGCTGTTACCGGCCTGGTTCGCGTCGATGGTGCAGGTACCCGAAGCGATAAATGTGGCCGCGGTGCCGGAGACCGTGCAGATACTGGTGGTTGTCGAGGTAAAGCTGACCGCCAGACCGGATGTGGCCGTTGCCACGAGCGTCAGCGGCGTGCCCACCGTTTGCGCCGCGATCGCCGAGAAGGTGATGGTCTGCGCTTCGCCGTTGACAGTGAAGCTCTGCGGCACCATCGTGGCCGTTGCGTAGGCGCTGTTGCCCGCCTGGTTCGCGTCGATAGTGCAGGTGCCCGTGGCGACGAATGTGGCCGTGGTGCCGGAGACCGTGCAGACACTGGTGGTGGTCGAGGTAAAGCTGACCGCCAGGCCGGAGCTGGCCGTGGCGGAGAGCGTCAGTGGCGTGCCCACCGCCTGCGTTCCCGGGTTAGCGAAGGTGATGGTCTGCGTTTCTGCGTTGACGGTGAAGCTTTGCGGCACCATCGGCGCCGCCGCGTAGGCGCTGTTGCCGCCCTGGTTCGCGTCGATGGTGCAGGTGCCCGTGGCGACGAATGTGGCCGTGGCGCCGGAGACTGTGCAGATACTGGTGGTAGTCGAGGTAAAGCTGACCGCCAGGCCGGAACTGGCCGTGGCCGCGAGCGTCAGCGGCGTGCCCACCGTCTGGGTTCCGGGGTTAGCGAAGGTGATGTTCTGCGCTTTGCCGTTGACGGTGAAGGTCTGCGGCACCATTGGTGCCGCCGCGTAAGTGCTGTTGCCCGCCTGGTTCGCGTCGATAGTGCAAGTGCCCGATGCAATGAATGTGGCCGTGGCGCCAGAGACCGTGCAGACGCTGGTGGTGGTCGAGGTAAAGCTGACCGCCAGCCCGGAACTGGCCGTAGCCGAAAGCGTCAGCGGCGTGCCTACCGTCTGCGTTCCGGGGTTAGCGAAGGTGATGGTCTGCGGCGTCAGTACGGCAAAGCTCTGCTGAACCTGCGGCGCCGCGGCATAGGCGCTGTTGCCGGCCTGATTCGCATTGATTGTGCAGGTACCCGATGTGATGAAAGTGGCCGTGGTGCCGGAGACCGTGCAGACATTGGTGGTGGCCGAGGTAAAACTGACCGCCAGGCCTGAGCTAGCAGTCGCCGAGAGCGTCAGCGGCGTACCCATCGCCTGCGTTCCCGGGTTAGCAAAGGTGATGGTCTGCGTTCCTGCGTTGACGGTGAAGGTCTGCGGCACCATCGGCGCCGCCGCATAGGTGCTGTTACCGGCCTGGTTCGCATCGATGGTGCAGTTACCCGAAGCGATAAATGTAGCCGTAGTGCCGGAGACCGTGCAGACGCTGGTGGTCGTCGAGGTGAAGCTGACAGCGAGGCCGGAGGTAGCCGTTGCCGCGAGCGTCAGCGGCATGCCCACCGTCTGCGTTCCGGGGTTAGCGAAGGTAATGGTCTGCGCTGTCAGCGTCGTCACCGTCACCTGCGTGACCGCCGTGCCCGAAGCCGTCGAGTAGATCGACGAACTCGCCGTGTCTGGCGTGTAGCTGGCCTTAAAGGTGTAACTGCCAGCACTCAGCGTGTTCGCCGGGATGTTGATCGTTGCCGTGCCGCCGCTCAGCGTAGTCGCCGCCGAAGTGTAGCTTCCGCCGCTTAGCGTCACTGTCCCGGTCGGAGCGGGGTTACCTGTTCCGCCGCTCGCCGTCACCGTCACCGCCAGTGCCTGATTGCTACCGATGCTTGACGCACCCGGCGTCACCGTCACATTGGGGATAATCAAGCCGCCTGTCAGTGTCGCGGCCAGCACAAAAACGTTCCGGTTACCTGGCAGTGTCAGGCTTGCAACGGTCTTGCTGGAGTTGAGCGCAAACGAATACTTATACAGATAAAATAACCGGTTAAAGATTGGATATGCATAGTCGTTAACGCAATAAGGCATCACATCGGCCACCGATTCAACGCCCGTGCATGGATTTGCGGAAGAGCAACTGGAGCCGTTACTGTCCCAGTCGTCAAAGTTCTGCGTGAATGTCTGCGTGGTGCTATCGGTATAAGTAACAACCACGGACTGCGAATGTTGCGAGCCGCTCGCACTGGCTCCGAGAAGCTGCAGTCCAGAAAATGTGCCGCTGGGGAGGGAGACGGGGTTTGAGCCTGTCCCATAAACGGCATTCAGCGCATTCGGCGCTCCAAATTCAAACTGCACGCCTCCTGCGTTCAGCCCCATTGGACTCGTTCCCGGAGGACTCAACTGGTTCGCCGAATACACATCTCCCCCGCCGTCGATGCTGGTGGCATCCGGAATGGTGTAGACCTGAGCATCGTCAAAGAAGCTGTCGATGTTGAAGCTGTTGCCCAGATTGACAACAATGCCTGAGCCACCCGCCAGCGGCGGATTCACGATTACATTCACCGGAAAGGTCTGCGTCGATACCCCCGACCCGCTCGCTGTAAGAGTCAGGGTTGCAGGTTGATTGGCTCCGGTGAGTACGGCGCTGCTGGTTGCGGTTAAGGTGAGGATGTAGATGTTCGACGAACTTCCCTGGCTGATCTGAGCGGTGACGCCGGCCGGCAGATTTGAGGCCGAAACCTGAACCAAGCCGCTGAATCCATTGACATCTGTAATCGTAATTGTGCCACTCGCGCTGCTGCCCTGGTTCACTGCGATTCCGTCTGCCGGTGTAATGCCCAGGCCAAAGCCCGGTCCGGTTGTTCCATAGGTCAGGGTAGTCTGTGTCGCGGTAGTCGCCACATTATAGTCACATTGTGGCTGCGTGCCGGAAGAAAGAACAACTTCGTTACCCCATCCTGGGTTGGCAATCGGGTTGAGATTACTGTCGTACAGCTGCGTGTTAAACAGAATCGAGGCATTGGGCGGATAATCGAGGCACTGATTGACGTAGTAGACCTCCAGGACCCCTCCCATCGCCCAATTAAAGACCTGCCCTTCGCTGGGACTGCTGGTCAATTCGGTGCTCTGGCTCGTGGTTTGATCCGCCGTGATAATGTTCCACGTCGAGCAATTTGTCGTTCCCGCGGCGCAGGTCATCGTCGTGGTGCCTAACATCGCATCGCCGGGACTGACACTGATGGGCGCGCTCTCGTTTGCCGTTCCGCTGGGGCAGCAGTTCCAGCTCGCGGCCGTCCATGGCTGGCCATCGTACGATCCGATGACTGGCTGCACGATGCTGATCACGTCCTGGTAATCTTCGAATCCGGGAAAGAAGTAGATGACCTGGCCTTCGTGCAACAGGGGCACCGGTGGAACCGTCCACGTGGAAACCCCTTTTCCGTAAGCCGTACTTGTGGTGGCGCTCGAATACTCAATCCAGGCATGGGTAATCGCTGGCGGGGTTGATGGGTCCTGATCCTGTTCTGTAACCGAATTGTTGGTTTGGCCCGGGCCGGCGGCGAGCTCGCCCGAAGGCATGTAATGCGGATACTGGCAGAGACCAATCTCTGCGGTGCTGCCATCCGCGTGGTGAAGCACTCCGACGTTGTCCATGTGCTCGCCCTTGTTGAGCAGCAGCACGCAGGAGGGATGAAAGTAGCCAAACGGCGTGATCACATAATTCGATGGCACGCTTGCGGGGCGATTGGGCCCGGCCGATGGAAGCGTGGCGAATGGCAGTTGCTGCGCTCTGAGCGGCCCACCTGCGATTCCAGCAAGCAGCAGGATGCCCATAAGCACGCGCTCCCATACCCGTCGAGAATGTGCGGACCTGGTGAAGATTGAGACTCCATAGTTTGCGATGATTCTCATCTCGTCTGAGCACTCCTTTCCGCCTGCAAGGAATCTGCGCCATAGAGGCGCCTTAGGATTCACTTGAGTTGGCGGATCAGCTCAACTCCACAGCGTGGAGCCCATGGAGATTCCGGCCTGCCCAGTTGCGAACGGTTGCGCGGCTAGGTAGAGCCGACGCTCCCGTTCCTTCAGCTCTCGGTGGCTGTTGTGCTACCTGCACAGACAAAGCCACCGGTTACGAGGGCCCTGAAGACTGCTTCCTTTGGGTTTGAAACTTGGGCCGGATTGTACCACATGGAATCACGCTCCGGTGTAATTTCTCGCCGGGGTGGCAATTGGCACGAGTGATGCCGACAGCAGCTACGGTTATCGGATTGTGTTGTCTTGTCTGAGAACCTATAGGTTTTGAAACGACCAAATTGATGAGATCCAGTCGTTTGTTTTGTGTAGTTTGTGGAGGCGATTTTCAGAGACCTTTTGAAACGGCGCGAGCAAGCGAACCCAAGAGCCACGTTTCTGAGAGGATGGTCGTCCGCTGATGTAACCATGGGCGACTTTCCACTTGGACGAAAGTCGCTTTCCGGACAAGTGGTCCTTGGCTCGACTGCTGCTCAAAGCACGTTTCGAGCCGGTCCTCCATGAATGAATCCCGAAAGGCCCTTGGCACCGGCGATCCGCCAGTCGCCTTCATCCCCCTTGGTCGCCAGCCTCCGAGCCTCCGGTGCCTCGTGGAAGGTCATCTCCCGGGAATTGGGCATCGGCGTCGGCACCGCCTGTCGTGCGCTCCAGGGGCGTTCCAAGAACCCTACGGAATCCGCCCTCGCAAGTGCCTGATTCTGCGGCACCGAAATCGGCCGGTTTCACCCTTCCAGAAACAGGTGTTATTGGGAGGAGATGGGAGCCCAAGCTTGGCTAGGCCGGGGCAATGGAGTGCCAGCCACCAGTTCTATCCCATGTGGAATCGAATCCTGCCGTCTTAAGGGGATGACTACAAAGTTCCGGGTGGCCGGTGACGGGTGGCCGGTGATTCGGCCGGAATGCATAGAATCGATGTCTTGTCTTCAAATGCGTCCCCAACTGTCCAAGGGGTGGGAAGGCTGATACGGCGGATCATTGCGGAACGCCGCGAACAGCAGCGCCTCCCGGGGGAATTGGAAGCAGCGCGGAAACGCCGCTCCTCTGGGAAGGCCGCACCGAATTTCACGCGCCGGAAATCGACGGCAAAGTCTTCATCAACGACTTCGGTCCGTTCGGCGATCTCGAGGAGGGCCGTTTCTACCTCGCTGAAATCACTGAGTCCCACGACTACGACCTCGTCGCCCGCATCCTCGCGCCCGCAAATTAACACGCGCCGAAAACTGGAACCTCCTGCGCGCCCCCAAAAAAGCAAAGGCGACGGATCCGAGATCCCGCCGCCCTCACAAAGATGAACCGGGATGACCGCTCTCTTCCTAGAGCAGACCAGGCACCGTGGTGTCCATGGTGATCCGGGTTCCGTTCAGCACACCGGCAATGTGGACGGTTGGGTTGCCAGAAGTATCGTACGCATCCAGCGTAAATGTGCCCGTGTACTGGGCGCCATCCGGGCTCAGGGTGACCTCCTCGACGATGTGAGTGGGACCCTGTGCAGGCCCGATTTCGCTCCAGCTCAGCGGATTGGTCGGATCGTATGAGTTGGCGAACCACGCAAAATGATTCAGCTTGTACGTGTATTTCCCCGTTTGTTTCCAGACGCCCATGCAGAAATCCCCATCCTGCGGCGGCCTGTAGGAATTCATGATCTCGGTGTTGTCACCGTGCCAGACAACGAGAGCGTTGTCTACCGGTGCGCCCTCGGGCAAGTCGCTGTCCGAACCGTGGGATGTGAACGTCACGTGCCACATGCCGATGATCGATGGCGCTCCCAGGTCAGGGAACGCCGTCCGCAACAAGCGTGCAGACCCGGACTGGAGTTGAAAACTACTGGGATGAGCCTGCGGCAGTGTCACACCTCCACAGGCGGCCTGGGCGTTGGGAACGCACATGAGTGCCAGCCCAACAATCGATGCTGCTACTGTAAGCATCAATTTGCTTTTCATCGTTGTCCCTCCTTGGGGATCGGCGCGGGCAGCGCCGGTTCGAGAAGCGGTTAAGGTTGAGGACTACAGCAGCAAAGACTTCCTGTCTGGCTCCTCGCATGGCTGAGTCCGCCGTTGCATAAAGTTGTGCGGTCACGAGAATGTCGATCGAATGCTCTTCGCGTGCCCCTGCAGCCTGAGTACAACGGCTGGCTTTGCGCGAGCAATTGCTGTGCTCTATCCCAGCAGCAGCGAAACCACGATGCTGATAATGTCCGGCGTCTTCACAGCTGGCGGTGGAGGTGGTGGGGGCGGCGGAGGCGAGCCGTCGACAAAGAAGTACGCGTTAACGGCTGCCGACGCAGGCTTCGGAAATGCTCCCAGCGTCGACGTCAGAATGGTTGCGGCGAGAACGATAGCTTTCATGCTTTTCATGAGAATTTCTCCTTTTCTCATTTCGGCGCCTCGTCCCGTTCGCGCCCTGTGATGAAAGGAGTCTGCCCCACCTTCGTCCCGGACTCAATGAGGCGGAGATGAGTTGCGCATGAGTTCAGCGGCTCGTCCAACTCATCCAAAACTCATCCCGATTTACCCCGTAATTTGGTAATCTCTCCAACATGAAAGAGCAGATGGAAGGCCTCTCAACTGACCAGCTTGCCGAGTTGCGCCGTGTCCTCACCAGCCACGTCCTCACCCCGGATGATCCGGACTACGCCACCGCGCGCAAGATCTGGAACGGCATGATTGACCGCAAGCCATCCGTCATCGTGCGGCCAACCGGCATCGCCGACGTGATGCAAGCCGTTAGGTTTGCCCACGAACAGGGCCTGCCTGCTTCAGTCCGCGGCGGCGGTCATAGCGTGGCGGGCAAATCCGTCGCCGACGGCGTCATAATGATCGACCTCTCCCTGATGCGAGAAGTCCAGGTCAACCCCGGCCGCCAAACCGCGCTAGCTCAGGGGGGCGCCACATGGGGAGAATTCGATCGAGAAGGTGAGAAATTCGGCCTCGCCACCACCGGCGGCGTCATCTCTTCCACCGGCGTCTGCGGCTTAACGCTCGGCGGCGGCATCGGCTGGCTCATGGGCAAGCACGGCCTCAGTTGCGATAACGTCGTCTCCGCCGACCTGGTGAACGCCGACGGCAATCACCTTTCCGTCAGCGCCACGCAGAATGAAGATCTCTTCTGGGCCATTCGCGGCGGGGGAGGCAACTTCGGTATTGTCACCGCGCTCGAATTTCGCCTGCACGAGCTCGCTTCCATCCACGGCGGCATCGTTTTGTATCAGCGTCCCGCAGCTCTTGACCTGCTGCGGCAATATCGGGACCTCACTGCGCACGCGCCCGACGGGCTCACCGCCTATGCGGCGCTTCTCACCGGCCACGGCCATCCCATGGCGGGTGTCGCTCTCTGTCATAGTGGATCGAACGGCGACCGCGCCGCCGCGTGCAAGGAGTTCTACCTAGCCTCGCCGCCCGCTGCCGACATGATGGGCGAAAAGAAATACACCGAGCTTCAAACCATGCTCGATTTCACGGCTCCCGCGGGCGCGCATTACTACTTCAAATGCCCCTTCCTCCGCGAGCTCAGTGACGACGCCCTCCGCGTCATCCTCGAGCACACAGAACAGATGCCCTCCGAACAGACTCAGGTCGTCCTTGAGCATATGCACGGGGCCGCCAGCCGTGTGCCCGTCGAACAGACTGCCTTCGGCCTCAGGCGCGTGCATTACAGCATCAACATCATGCCCGCGTGGACCGACCCTTCAATGGCGGAGAAATGCATCACCTGGGCGCAGAGCTTCGCTTCAGCCCTGGACGCATTCGGAGCTTCGGATGCCTATGTGAATTATCTGGGAGATGAAGGACCCTCGGCGGTCAAAGCTTCGTACGGCGCAAACTATGCGCGGCTCGCCGCCCTCAAGAAGAAATACGACCCCGACAACTTTTTCTGCTTCAACCAGAACATCTTCCCGGCCGCTTAGCCGCGCGCAAGGTGCGATAAACCGATCGACGCGAGAAAGCCGTGATAACGCGGCTCCCCCAAGTACGGACGGAACTCGTCGCACAGGGTCGCGATGTAGATGGGAGTGGACTTCACCGCCACCGCTCGCTCCAGCCATTCGTACATCTCCGCGGCGTGTCCGAGCTTCGCGTAGATCGTGGCAATCAGGATGGCTGGCTCCGTTTTCTCTCCTGCAACTTTCACCTTCTTTACGATGTTCAGAGCGCGCTGACGCTCCCCCTTGCCCGCCAGAGCGGCTCCCATAAACGCCAATGCCTCAATGTTGTCGGGAGTAAGCGAAAGAGCCTTCTCAAAGGCCTCGACAGCCTCGTCATATCTCCCGAGCCATGCCAGACTCCGGCCGAGAAAGAAATAGGGCCTGTAGTAGCCGGGCTCCAGCTCCACGCTCTGCCGCAATTGCCGCAGAGCAAGATCGTGCTGGCCGGCATGAGATTGCGCAATTCCGAGGTAGAGATTCACGCTTGTCGAGAGCGGTTCAATCTCTCTCGCGCGCTTCATCGAGGCAATCGCCTCCTGAGGCTTCCCCACAGCGGCTAAGTACAGTGACTGCCAAATCAGCGCCGTAATCTGGCTCGAATCGAGTGCCAGCGCCGCCTGAAACTCCCGCCCTGCTCCGTCCCAGTCCCAGTCGTACCAGCTCTTGATCAGCCCCAGCGTGCAGTGCGCTTCGGCCAGTGTTTCATCCAGATCCAACGCTCGCTGTAGGTGCGAATGGGCCTGCGCGAGCGCTTCCAGCGGCTTCATCACACCCACGCGAATCGATCCCATCTGCGCGTAGCAGTCTGCGAGACCGGCGCACGCCGGTGCAAAGCCCGCATCCATCGCCAGCGCCTCATTAAAGTAGCCCATGCTCCGCCGGATCGCATCGGCGGTCATCTTGTGCCAGAAGAAACGCCCCTTTAGATAAGCGTCATAGGCCGCCGACGATTTCGAATACCTTCGCGAGCCCACCGTTGCGCTGGGAAACAGCTCCAAGGCCAATGACTGGCTGACCCGTTCGGTCACCTCTTCCTGCACTGCCAGTAGGTCGCCCGCCTTGCGATCGTATGTCTCCGACCAAAGCACGCACCGGTCGCGGAGATCGTGCAACTGCGCGCTGATGCGAAGCGTATCCCCCGACCGTCTCACCGTCCCGCGCAGAAGATAATCCAGATTCAACTCGCGATGTAGCCGATCGAGGTGCGCCGCCATTCCCTCGCCGCTCTCCAGCCTGGGAACCGAGATCACACGCAGCCTCGCCGGATCGATACGCGAGAGCGCGGAGATCATGTCTTCCGTCAATCCGGCGGCAAAATAGTCGCCTTCCTTGCCTGAAAGTTCGTCGACGGGAACCACCGCAATCCGCAGTCGCTTCTCGTCGGGAGTCTCCTCGCCGTCCCCGCCTTTTTCCATCTTTCCGACAAATCGATACCCCAGCCGCGGCAGCGTCTCTACATAATTTGGCTTGTCAGCATGGTCATTGAGCGCCAGCCGGATTTGCCGGATGCAGAAGTTCAGCCCCTGCTCAAAATCGACAAACGTATCCTCGCCCCAGATGGCCAGCCGGATCTGCTCGCGCGTCACCAGCGTTCCGTGATGATTCAGCAAAAACGCCAGCACGCGCGCCGGCTGCTGCTGGATCCGGATAGGCGCGTCGTTCTTGCGGAGCTCAAAAGTCTGCTCGTTGAGCTCAAATTCACCAAATCGTATGCAAGACATGGCGGAGAAAAGGGGTGGCCGAAACTTGGCGTCATTATAGCAGTTGCTTTTTCAGCAAGTTTGCCATCTCTGCTGCTCTTGCATCCAGTGATACAGCTTTGTGGATGGGGTCATAGATGCCATCCCCCGCTCCGCAGTTCAACCTCCGCCGAACATCACTCGATGGCCGATGCAGCAGTGATCATTGCGGTGGCTCCGTTTGTTTGGACAGGTTTTTCGGGTTTTTAAGTGGAAAAATTGTTCAGCTCATCGTCATCGTGGCTGTGGGAATGTGAAAATCGGTTTCATCGATTTTCAAGGTCTTGTGGAAAGGGCGGGAAACAGTTCCATCGTTTTCCGCGCTTTCCATAAGACCGGCATTTCCACAGCCTGCTTCATCGCGCGTTAGGCCGCCAGAGCTTCTGGCGGACGGTGGAAGTATACCTGGTCGGGCGTCTGTGCCCCCAGGCTGGAGTGCGGGCGTCGGGAGTTATAGAACTCGAGGTAACACCCGATCTTGCATCTGGCTTCGCCGACCGACTCGTATGCATGCAGGTAGACGTGCTCGTATTTGAGCGAACGCCAGAGGCGCTCGACGAAGACGTTGTCGCACCAGCGGCCCTTGCCATCCATGCTGATCTGGATGCCTTCTTCTTTGAGCCGTCCGGTGAAGGCTT
>Ga0326728_10008131_pt1 | contig 26335 bp, 26 predicted proteins | sample MB3enrmetagenome_FD_207602 | JGI IMG/M metagenome (GOLD analysis project Ga0326728, IMG submission 207602) | Lab enriched peat soil microbial communities from McLean, Ithaca, NY, United States - MB31MN | ecosystem: Environmental > Terrestrial > Soil > Wetlands > Peat | place: USA: New York... | reverse complement strand
CGAGGAACTCGGCGGCGGTGAGGGCCATCCGCGGCGTCACGACCCGTTCCATCGACGGGTCCGAGGAGAGGTTCAGGAAGACGACGGCGCGCTCGAGCGCCCCGGTCGACTCGAACTCCTTGAGGAAGAAGTTCGCTTCTTCGCTTGTGATCCCCATCGCGGCGAAGACGACCGCGAAACCCTCGGAGGAGTCCCGGAGCTTCGCCTGCCGGACGATCTGGGCGGCGATCTGGTTGTGCGGAAGACCGGCCCCCGAGAAGATGGGGAGCTTCTGGCCGCGGACCAGGGTGTTGTTGACGTCGATGGTGGAGATCCCGGTCTGGATGAACTCGCTCGGCTCCTCGCGCGAGTACGGGTTCATCGCGCTCCCGACGATCTCGAGCCGGGTCTCGCTCACGATCCGCGGGCCGCCGTCGCGCGGCTCGCCGAGGCCCGTGAAGACGCGGCCGAGCATCTCGTCGGAGACGGGGAGGGTCGCGACCTCGCCAAGGAACTTCACGCTCGTCCGCTCGAGGTTGATGCCCATCGTCGGGCCGAAGACCTGCACGATCGCGAGGCCCTTGCGCGAGTCGAGTACCTGCCCCTGGCGGCGCTCTCCGCTGGGGAGCTGGATCTCCACGATCTCGCCGTAGGCGGCGTTCGCGACGTCCCGAACGAACAGGAGAGGGCCGGCGACCCGGTCGATCGTTCGGTAATCGACCGGCACCGACGGAGACGCGGGGCCGGAGCTCGGGCCTTTCGCGGCCATCAGTTCCCTCCGGGAGCGATGAGCGCGCCGACCGCAAGGTCGGTTTCGCGATCGATCTCGTCGAACTGCTGCTGGGCCTGAGCCTCCGGGATCCACTTCATTCGCGACAGCTTCGTGCGCACCGGGAGCTTCTGCAGCTCGGCGACGGTCGCGCCCTTGCCGATCGCCTCCTGCTCGAGGTCCCCGAACCGAAGGATCGTCCGCAGCATGCGGGATTGTTTCTGGATCGAGGTGTAGGTGTCGACCTCGTCGTAGGCGCTCTGCTGGAGGTAGTCCTCGCGCAGCATCCGCGCGACGTCCAGGACCGCCTTCTCCCGCTCGGGGAGCGCGTCGACGCCGACGAGCTGGACGATCTCCTGGAGCTCCGACTCCTTCTGGAGGGTCTCGAGCGCCTTCTGCCGGAGGGCGGTGAAGTCCTTCGAGAGCGACGCGACGTACCACGGCTCGAGGTCGCTCGTGTAGAGCGAATAGCTCTGGAGCCAGTTGATGGACGGGAAGTGACGACGGGAGGCGAGCGAGGCATCGAGCGCCCAGAAGACGCGCGCGATGCGCAGCGTGTTCTGGCTGACCGGCTCGGAGGTGTCCCCGCCGGGAGGCGAGACGGCCCCGACGACGGTGATGGACCCGGTTCGGCCCTCGGGCGAGAGGGTGACGACGCGACCGGCGCGCTCGTAGAACTCCGCGACGCGCCGGCCGAGGTACGCCGGGTAGCCCTCCTCGCCGGGCATCTCCTCGAGGCGGCCCGAGATCTCGCGCATCGCCTCGGCCCACCGGCTGGTCGAGTCTGCCATGAGGGCGACGTCGTAGCCCATGTCCCGATAGTACTCGGCGATCGTGATCCCGGTGTAGACGCTCGCCTCTCGAGCGGCGACCGGCATGTTGGAGGTGTTCGCGATCAGCACGGTCCGCTCCATGAGCGGCCGTCCCGACTTCGGGTCGAGCAGCTTCGGGAACGTGGCGAGCACCTCGGCCATCTCGTTGCCGCGCTCGCCGCAGCCGACGTAGACGACGATGTCCGAGTCCGCCCACTTCGCGAGCTGCTGCTGGGTGACGGTCTTGCCGCTCCCGAACGGTCCCGGAATGCACGCCGTCCCGCCCTTCGCGACCGGGAAGAACGTGTCGATGACCCGCTGCCCCGTCACGAGGGGGATGTCGGGCGGGAGCTTCTGCGTGACCGGGCGAGGGATCCGCACGACCCACTTGTGGGTCAGGGTGAGGGGAACCGTGCCCGTCGGGGTCTCGACGGAGCCGATGCGGTCGCGGACGGTGTACGTCCCGCTCGCGAGCTCGGAGAGGGTCCCGCGAAGCCCGGGCGGAACGAGGATCTTGTGCAAGATGAGCGCCGTCTCCGGGACCGTTCCGAGGATGGTCCCGGGCGTCACTTCGCTGCCGACCTTCGCGGTCGCCGTGAAGGTCCAGACGGCCTTCTCGTCGAGCGGGGCGGCCGACGTCCCACGGGTGATGAAGTCGCCGACGTTCTTCTGGATGACATCCAGCGGACGCTGGACCCCGTCGTAGATCGACTTCAACAGCCCGGGACCGAGCTCCACGCTGAGAGCCTGCCCGGTGGTCTCGACCGGATCTCCCGGGCGGATGCCGGTCGTGTCCTCGTAGACCTGGACGGTCGCCGTTCCTCCCACGAGGCGGATGATCTCTCCGACCAGGCCGAGCGCCCCGACGTGGACGACGTCGTACATCTTCGCGTCGACCAGCCCCTCGGCGATGACGACCGGACCGGAAACCCGCGCGACGGAACCTACCATCTCCTTTCCTCCGTTACGTCGCCACCGAGAGCGTGACTCCCAAGACGCGTTTGGCGAGCGCCTCGACGCTCTCGACCTCATACTCACCGCTCGGAGTCGGAACGAAGACGACCAGGGGGTCGAGCGAGCCGTCGGCGGCCGCCCGCTGGGTCTCCGAGAGCCGGGCGCGGATCGACTGCGTCGCGATGATCAGGGCGTAGCCTCCGGTCATCGCCCGCTGAAACTCCGCGACCGAGTTCTCCGGGGTGACCTCGAGGACGTCCTTGAGCCCGATCAGGCGAAAGCCGATCGCCAGCTCCCGCTCCCCAATCACGACGGTCCGTCCCGTCTCTTTCGGCGGCTCGGGCAAGGTAGCGTCGGCGGGGGTTCCGGGCTATTTAAGGGCGCCGGGGCGCGCCTGTCGAGGGCGCCGGGCCCCCGACCGGACGGCCCGAACCCGGGAGGCCGAACGGTGGGAGGGGCGCGGGGCCACCTCACCGGGAAGGAGGAGCGCGGCCGGGACCGTCCCCACGGTCGACGCGGCGAGCAGCGTTTCGAACCGACGTTCCCGTGTCTCGGGACGGACCGCGCTCATCACCCAGTAGGTCGCCCTTCGTCGGTAGCCGCGGGGGCGGGACCGGAAGAACCTTTCCGCGGCGCGCTGCGCTCGCAGGCGCGCGACGAACGTCGGAGCGAAGCGAAAGCTCCGTTCGCTCGTGTACGGAACCGTTTCCCTCGTCGGCCGCCGTTCGAAGGCCGCGCGGCCCGATTCGTGGACCCGCCCGGCCCGCTCAAGCTCTGTGAACCGTCGGCGATTGACGGCGCTCCACTGGCTGCCGGGCCGTCGCGGCGTGAACCGGTTCGCGTAGCGGTCGGCGTCGATCCGGCGCACCGTCGTGTCGATCCATCCGAAACAGAGGGCCTCCTCCACGGCCTCGAGGTAGACGACTCCGGCTTTCCCGGTGTGCGCTTTGTGGAAGCCGACCCAGAGCTCGGGGGTGTCAGCGTGGTGCGCCGCGAACCACGCCCGGAGCTCGTGCCTCGACCGGAAGAAGCGAGCGGAGACGGGCATGGTCGGCCCGGCTACTTGTAGACGGAGAAGTGGACGTGGTTCTCGTCGTCCGTGATGAGGATGCACTCGCCTTCGCATTCGAACAGGCACGCCTCGCAGACGATGCACTCCGGACCGTTGACGGCGAGGGATTTCTCTCCCCGGAACTGGAATTTCGCCCCCACCGCGGGGTCGTCCACGACATCGGGGACCTGGTCGCGGGGACGCAGGTCGAACACGTTGACCGGGCAGACGTCCTTACAGTGGGAGCAGCCGGTGCACTTGGCGATGTCAATGTCGACCTGGATCATCGCCGGCCTCTCCGTCCGTTCGAGCGAGACGGACTATTAGGATTTGCTCGACGGGGATTCGGGGCCCTTCGAGGGTCGGCGAGGGTGGCGCCCCCGCGCGAGCTCCCGCTCCCCAACGAACGGGTTCGGCTCGAGATACCGGGCCCCGCCCATCTCTTCCCGGATCGCGTCGGGGATCTCGACGCGACCGTCGTCGGTCTGGTAGTTCTCGAGGATGGCGATCACGAGCCGCGGAAGCGCCACGCCCGACCCGTTGAGGGTGTGCACTGGTTCGGGGCGGGCCGATTGGTGGCGACGCCAGCGAATGTTCGCGCGGACCGCCTGGTACGCCTCGAAGTTCGAGATGGAGCTCACCTCGAGCCAGCGCTTCCCACCGGGGGCCCAGAGCTCGAGGTCGTAGCACTTCGCAGCCTTCTCGCCGAGGTCGCCCGTGCACAGGCTCACCGTGCGGAACGGGAGGTCGAGGCGCCGCAGGACCTCCTCGGCCTCGGTCCGGAGCTCCTCGAGCGCGTCGTAGGAGGACTCGGGGGTCGTGAACTGCACGAGCTCGACCTTGTCGAACTGATGGACCCGGGCGATCCCCCGCGTCTCGACACCGTGCCCGCCCGCCTCTCGGCGGAAGCACGGAGTGTAGGCGAACAGCCGGACCGGCAGGTCCTCGGCCAAGAGCACCTCGTCGCGGAAGAGGTTCGTCACGGGGACCTCCGCGGTCGGAACGAGCCACAGGTCGTCGGGCTTCACCTGGTAGGAGTCCTCGGCGAACTTCGGCAGCTGACCGGTGCCGACCATCGACTCCCCCCGAACGAGGATCGGTACGGCGACCTCGGTGTATCCCCGGGAGCGGTGCAGCTCCCGCATGAACCGGATGAGGGCGTACTCGAGCCGGGCGAGGTCGCCCCAGAGGACGTAGAACCCCTCGCCGGCGACCTTCGCCCCCCGTTCCTCGTCGAGCAGGTTCAGGTCGTGGCCGACCTCGAAGTGCGGTCGGGGGGCGGACGGCGGCGGGCGACGGGGCTCGAATCGGGCCACCTCGACGTTGTCGTTCGCGTCCTTGCCGCGAGGGACGCTTGGGTGCGGGTTCTGGGGGAGCAGGAGCAGACGGTCGTGGATCTCGGCATCGAGGGCGTTCGCCCTCGTCTCGAGGTCCCGGATCCGGTCCCGGAGTTCGCCGAGCCGGGCCCGGTCGTGGTCGTCGGCAGGGGCGGAGGCCTTCGCGGTCTCAGCGACCCGATGAGCGCCCCGATTCCGCTCGGCGCGCAGGCGGTTCGCCTCTTCCCCGACCGTCCGTCGTTCGCGGTCGAGCGCGAGGAGTCGGTCGACCTCGGCCGGGTCACGCCCCCGCGCGGCGAGTCCCGCCTTGAGCGCGTCCGCGGATTCCCGCACGTAGCTGATGGGATACACGGCTGCGAGCCGAACCCGGACCCACGCCATAACGCTTCGTGTGGGACGAAAGCCGCCTTCGGAACGACCGTTCCCCTCGAGCGCAATCTTTACCGGGCACGAAGGCGTTCGGTCCGCGAGGAGCGCGGATGAGCGACATCCTCCTGGGCACGAGCGGCTGGGATTATCCCGAGTGGTCGGGACGGGTCTATCCGCCCCGCGGGGCGAGCGACAAGCTCCGCTACTACGCCGGTCTCTTCCCGATCGTGGAGGTCAACTCCACGTTCTACCGCCTCCCTCCTCCCTCGGTGGCGGCGTCGTGGGTCAAGCGGACTCCCGCCGGGTTCCGGTTCGCGGCGAAGTTCCCGCAGAGGGTCACCCACGAGCTGCGCCTCGTGAGCACCGACGAGGAGCTCGCCCGCTTCCTCGCGGTCCTCAAGCCGATCCGGGACGCGGGGAAGTTCGCCGCGGCGCTCCTCCAGCTCCCGCCCTCTCTCCCGTTCGAGCCGACGACCGTCCGCCACTTCTACGAGACGCTCCCGCGGGACCTGCCGGTCGCGGTCGAGTTCCGCGAGCGCTCCTGGCTCGCTCCGGAATCGATCGCCCTCCTACGGGAGTTCGGGCTCGCCTACGTGATCGTGGACGCCCCGCACTTACCGGTCGCGCTCGAGGTGACCGCACCGTTCGCCTACATCCGCTGGCACGGGCACGGGAGCCCGCTCTGGTACGACTACACGTACTCGGCGCCCGAGCTCACCGCATGGGTGCCCCGGGTCCGCACCCTCACCGAGAACGTCTCGACCGTCTACGGGTTCTTCAACAACCACTTCCGCGGGGACGCGGCGGTGAACTGCCGGACGCTCAGCGAGGAGCTGGGCCTCTCCCCGCCGGTGCGTCGTGGGCGGCTCGACGCCTAGGGCTCGGACGGCGAGCGGACGGCCGGCGCGGCCGGGGGCGAACCGACGGAACGCACGGCGGTGAACCCGCTGGAGCCGCACGCGACGCCCGAGGCCGTGTGCGTGACGAGCAAGGTCCCCGTGAGGGCGTTGACGGTGGCGTTGAACTCGGAGCCGGTCGTGTTCGCCGAAGGGTTCGTGGAGCAGGTGCTGTACAGGACGAACCAGTCGGGGTTGAGCCCCGAACCTCCGAAGGCTGCTCCCGGACCAAGCCCGAAGACCGCGGAGGCGTTCGGGTCGGCCGACAGGAAGGCGCGCGCGTACGGTTGCACGGCGGCGGCGGCCTGAGAGCTGTCGATGACGTTTCCCGGGATCTGGGGAAGGAACCCCGAAGCGAGGCACCGGCCCCCGGTGAGCGTGCCGACCACGACCCCCTTGCCGTCGATGACCGAGACCAGGGCGATGCCCTCGGAGAGGCTCCCGTAGCCGAACTCCCAGGCCGGAGCGAGGCCCGACGATCGGTTTCCGTCATATCCCGGGAGCGAGAGGTTCTCGACCGGCCCGTTCGGCGTGAACGTGCAGTTGAGGGTCGAGATCGTCGTCCCGTTCACCGGCACCGTGAGGGACGTCGCGGAGACGAGGCCCGCGGCGAACAGGAGGTTCCAGCCGCCCCCTTCGAACCCTCCGACCACCCGGTCCGCGACCGGGCGGGCCCCCGAGTACGAAAGGATGGCTCCCGTACTCGATGGCACGAACGCGGGGACCGCGACGAACGCGATTACCAGCACCACGACGGCGGCCGTGACCCCGACACCGACGTAGATCGCCTCCCGGTGGCGGGGTCCGGGCGGAGCCCGTGGAGGCGGAGGACGCGGGGAGGTCGCGACGGTCGACATGGACGAGTTGCTCGTTGTACCAGCCGATCGCGCCCGATAATCCTTCTCCTCTTCGGAGGAGAACCACCGAGGTCCTCCGTCCTGAAACCCCTCGTTCTCAGGCCCGTTTCAACGCCTCCCGAGCCGCCGCTTTAGAGCGGCCCGGTCGATGGAGAGTTTCCCGGGTCGGTCCATCGATGACGGTCGAAGCGCTTCTCATCGAGCCCGTGCTCCCGCCGGAGGAGGTCCTCGCAGAAGAGCTCCCCCGTCCCCGGCCGAGACACCCGTTCCCCTCCTCCCCGCCGGCCCATCCGAGGCTCGCCCCGCATCCCCGACGGACCCGTGCGACCCCTCTCCTTCCGTCGGAGCCGGCGCTCTTTCCCTGGCTCGCCCGGCGGTTCGCGCCCGGGGAGGCGACCGTCTGGACCGGCCCGTCCATCGCGGTCGAGCCGGTCCTCGAGCTCCTCTACGCCGGGAACGCCCTCGCTCGGGGTCGGATTTCCCTCCTCGAAGGGGCGAACCGGTTCCATCCGTACCGCGTCGGCGAGCTCGGCCGAGCGTTCGGGGTCGACGCGACCGAGACGTTGGGTCGGATCCGCCTCGCCCGCGCGTTCACCGCCTACCAGATGGTGGCGCTCGTGGACGGGTGGGCCCGGGAGGTCCGTCGTCACTCCGCGACCCTCCTCGTAGGCCACGACCTCCCGAGCCTCTTCGCGGATCCGGAGATCCCCGACGAGGAGCGCTCCGCGCTCCTCGGCCATATCGCCCGGACCCTCGCCACGCTCGCCCGCGAGGTCCGTGTCCCCCTCCTCCTGACGCTCCCTCCGGACGGGCTCGAACGATTCCGTGCGGTCGCCGACGAGGGGCCGCCGTGGTCCGACCTGATTTCGTTCGCCCGGGGTCCCGGGACCCTTCGGTTGCGTGCGCTCCGGGACGATGCCCGGGTCGCCCTCGTGCCTCGTCCGGCCGGGCAGACCGGTATGGAACGGTTCGGCGGGGAGTTCGCCGAGGAGGTGATCGCGTGGGACGTACCGTCCCGACCTACCGCCAGGCGCTCGAGGAACGGATGAAACGGTGGGACGAGTTCGCGCGGCTCCTCACGGACCCCGAGGAACGTGCCGCGTTCGAAATGGTCCGGACCGGAGCCCGTCGCTACGTCGCGCAGGCGACGTACGTCGGAAGCCCGGACCTGCTCGAATCGATCCTCCTCTCCGTCCTCACCGACCTCGCGGTCCGGGTCCGGGCGGAGACACCCGCGCCGGCCGCTCGCCGCTAACGATGGCGGCGGCGACCCCCGCGTCCCCGACGCCTCCGGACGGCTGGCTCCTCGACATCACGGAGAGCGACGACGGTCGGTCGGTCGTCCTGTGGACGAAGGAGCGGCGCACGGGCCGCGTCCGGCGGACCGCGGTCGAGTACCGTCCGCCGTTCCTCGTGGCGGGGACCCGGAGCGACCTCGCCCTCCTCGCGCGCCGTCTCGCCGACCACCCCGACGTCGACACGGTCGCCCTCGGTTCCGGCCGCCCGTCGCTCTTCGACCGGCGGAACCGTCCCGTGCTCTCGGTCGTTCCCGGCCGGAACCCGGCCCGCCGCGCTCTGGCGCGGAGCGTGGACGCGCTCGGGGGGTACGAGCGGTTCTCGCTCTACGACGTCGACCTCGGCCCCCCGCAGCTCTACCATCTCGCCCACGACCTCTACCCGTTCGCACCGGTGGTCGGCCGGGCTCCCGCCCTCCGGGCGACCGAGCCTCCCGAGACGATCGAGTACAGCTCCCCGCCGCTGCGCATCGCCGCGCTCGAGGTCCACCTCGCCGGAGAGCGGCGGGGTCGTATCCCCCCTCCCGACGGCCGCATCGGGACGGTCCGTCTCGGGGACGTGACGCTGGAAGGCCCCGAGGAGGACCTGTTGCGTGCGCTCGTGGACGAGCTCGCGCGCAGCGACCCGGACGTCCTCCTCACGGAGGGCGGGGATGGCTTCGACCTCCCCTGGCTCTATCGACGGGCGGCGGCGTGCGGGCTCTCGCCCGCGGAGTTTCCGCTCGGGCGCGAACGCGTACCGTTCCGACCGAGCCGTCCGGCCCGCTCGTTCGAGTCGTACGGCCGGATCCTCTACCGGTCCGCGTCGTATCCGCTTCCCGGGCGGTTCCACGTCGACCGGGAGAACTCGTTCCTCTACCGGGACGCCGATATCGCCGGGCTCGTCGACGCGGCCCGTCTTTCCCGCCTCTCGCTCACGACGGTCGTCCGCCAGTCCCCGGGGACCTGCTTCACCGCGATGGAGATGGCGCGGGCGCTCGAGCTCGGGGTCCACGTGCCCTGGAAGAAGAACCGGCCCGAGGGGTTCCGGCGGGCCGACCAGCTGGTCGCCGCCGACCGCGGCGGCGTGATCTTCCTCCCGCCGGTCGGCGTCCATGACCACGTGGACGAGTTCGACTTCGCGAGCCTCTATCCGCACATCATGGTCACGAAGAACCTCTCGGCCGAGACGCTCGAGTGCCGGTGCTGCCCCTCAAGCCCGCTGCGCGCCCCCGGCCTCGGCTATCGTTCGTGCACGCGTCGGGTCGGGCTCATTCCCCGCACCCTGGCGCCGCTCATCGCGCGTCGTCTCGCCTACAAGGCCGCGCTGAAGCGGCCCGGCGTCCCGCCCGAGGAGGCGGTCCGCTTGCGGCGGCGGGTCAAGATGCTGAAGTGGATCCTCGTCACCGCGTTCGGCTACCAGGGATACCGCAACGCCCGGTTCGGTCGGATCGAGTGCCACGAGGCGATCAACGCCTACGCGCGCGACCTCCTCGCCCGGCTTGCCCTCGAGTCGGAACGGACGGGCTACTCGGTTGTCCATGGGATCGTCGACTCCCTGTGGCTACGGCCGAACGACCCCGAGCACCCTCCGGACCCGGAAGCGTTCGCCGCGCGGATGAGCGAGCGGTTCGGCCTCCCGCTCGGCTACGAGGGGCGGTATCGCTGGATCGTCTTCTTGCCGGCGGTGACGCACGGCCTCGGGGTCCCGAACCGCTACTACGGCTACTACGAGCACGGCGAGTTCAAGCTCCGCGGCATCGGCGCCCGCCGGCACGACACGACCGGGCTCGTGCGACGGTTCGAGGCTGAGGTGCTCGCGCTCTTCCGCACCGCCCGGGACGCGGAGGGGGTCCGTGCCCTCCTTCCGCGGGCCCTCGCGCGCGCCGACCTCTTCGCCGCGGAGGTCCGCGCCGGGTCGTGGCCCGTCGACGAGCTCCTCATCAGCCACCGGATCGGCCAGGCGAGCGAGGCGTTCGTCACGTTCACCGACTCGGTCGCCGCGTTGCGCCAGCTGAAGGAGGCGGGGGCGGTCCGCGGGCCGGGAGAGTTCGTGCGGTTCGTCCTCCTCGACCGGCGGAGCCGCTCGTTCCGGGACCGGGTACGACCGGCGGAGCTCCTCGAGGGGAACGAGCGGTACGACGCCGGGGCCTACCTCGAGATCCTCGCCCGCGCCGCGGAGACGCTGCTCGCCCCGCTCGGGGTCGGTCGCGAAGAGCTCCGGGCCCGATGGGGAGTGGAACCCGCCCCCGAGCGGGACGAGTACCGGTCCCCCGAAGGGCTCTGGCAGTCGCGGCTCGAGCCTGCCGGCCCGAGAGGAGATATTAGTCCTTGATTCGGTGGACTGTCCGTGGTCGCCCACTCCCATCGCGCTCCGCGCAAGGGTCCGGTCCGCGGGCCCGCGTCCTCCCCTTCCCGCCCCCCGACCCCGTCCGAGCGCGCCGCCGCGATCCGGGAGAGAGTCCGGCACGGCGAGGTGAAGGACCTCGGCCCCCTCTTGGTCGCGCTGAGCGACCCGGTCCCAGGGGTCCGCGAGACGGCGGCGGTCGCCCTCGGGGTGCTAAAGGATTCCCGCGCTTGCACCACCCTCGGGACCGCGGTCAACGACCCGGACCCCCAGGTCCGAGCGGCCGCGGTCGAGGCGCTCGGAGCGATCGGTCGCGCCGATAGTCGCACGACGCTGGAACGAGGACTCGAAGACCCCGAGGCGGGAGTGCGCGCGAAGGCCGCGCTCGCGCTGGCCGTGCTCTCGGACGCCCGGTCGATCCCGGCCCTCGACCGCGCGACCGGCGACCCGGTTCCCGCGGTCCGCCAGGCGGTGGCCCTCGCGCTTGGTCGGATCGACCCGGAAGCGGCCGCCCCTTCGCTCGAGCGGATGTTGAGCGACCCGGTCGACCGGGTCCGTCGGGAGGCCGTTCTCGGGATCGGAAGGTCGTCGGCCCCCGAGCACCTCGCGATCGTCCGCCAGTTCCTTCGAGACCCGGCACGCCGGGTCCGAGTGGCCGCGGCCGTCGTGGCCGGACGTCATCGGGACCGCGAGAGCGCGCCGCTCCTCCTCCATCTCCTGACGACCCCGGAGACGTGGGAGAAGCCGGCCGTCCTCGTGGCGCTCGGCCGAATCGGTGACCCGTCGGCCATCCCTCCCCTCATCACGTGGGCCGAGCACCCCTCGCCCTGGATCCGCGTCTGCGCGGTCCACGCCCTCGGCGAGATGGGGATCCCGGAGGCCCGGTCGATCGCACTCGAGCACCTCCACGACCCGTACTGGTCCGTCCGGGGCGCGGCCGCGGTCGCGCTCGGGACGGTCGGAACCCCGGACGACCTCGTTCCCTTGCTCGAATGCCTTCGCGACGAACATCCGTGGGCCCGGCGCGGCGCGACGTACGCCCTAGGACGTCTCGGCCTGACCGAAGCGGCGCCCCGGTTGCGGGACGGTCTCCACGACCCTGCGGCGGAGGTCCGTCTCGCGACGGTCTGGGCGCTCGGGAGCTTGCGGGACGACGGAGCGCGGGAGGAGCTCGTCCGTCTCCTCTACCAGACCCGACCGAACGGGGCCATCTCGCCCTCCCCCGAGGAGCTCACCGACGATCAGTTCGTCTCGGACGCCGAGAGCCGCCTCTTTGATGCCGCGGTCCAGGCGTTGGGAAGGCTTTCGCACGGACTCCCGGACCCGCTCGTCCATCGCTCGCTCGTGGACGCCCTCGAGCGTCTGAGCGAGGAGGAACTCGACCGGCTCGCCCGTCTGCCGCTCCCCGAGGTCCAGCCGGACCGCCCGGCCCCGACCCTCCGCACGCTCTTCGAGACCGCGCTCCCGTCCTCGGCCGACGACGAGGACGTGGGATGATCCGGGAGGTCCGACGCGCGGACATCCCGCACATCTTCCCGCTCATCGACCGGGAGTTTCCCGAGGAATCCGCGCTCCTAGGAAAGCGTCCGGAAGAGTTCGAGAAGGTCGTCCGCCGCGTCTTCCGGTGGGACAGTCGCCTCATCGTGGGACTCCTCAGGCTCGCGGGGCGACCGATCTTTCGGTTCCTGGTCGTCGCGGTGGACGACCGCCCGGTCGCCATGACGCTGGTGACGTTCCCTCGCGGCTCCGCCTACGTGAGCAGCGTCGTGGTGGACCCTGCCCACCGTCGGCGGGGATACGCGAAGGGGATGCTAGAGGAAGCCCGACGGACGGCGAAACGGGCCGGCCGGAGGTACGTCGCGCTCGACGTCCTCGAGACCAACGCCGGCGCGCGAACCCTCTACGAATCGGCCGGGTATCGAGCCCTGCGGGCGCGGGGCCAGTTCGTCCACGAGTCCCCGGCGAGCCTCGGGGTGGGTCCGCCCGCGAACCCCGCCGTCCGCCCCTTCCGCCGGGGGGATGCCTCCAAGCTGGTGGCGATCCTCCGTCGGCAGACCCCTCCCCCGGTCGAGGCGGTCCTGCCCACGTATGCCGGGATGTTCCTCAGCTCTCGAGTCACGAACCGCATCTTGGGCTCCCAAGAAGCCGCGTGGGTCGTCGAGCGCGGCCGCGGACCGGAAGCGTACGTCGCGGCGTCGGTCTCGACGGCGACTGAGGCGGCGTACCTGACCGCTCCGATCCTCGAAGAGTCGGTCGACGCCGAACTCGCGGGAGCCCTTTTGAGGACCGCGGGGGCCTGGTGCGCCGCCCACCGGGCCCCCCGGATCCTGAGCATGGTCGCCGACGACAACGTGCGGGGGCGCGCCGCCCTCGAAGCCGGGGGGTTCCGACATGCGCTCGCGCTCTGGACGCTCTACCGGACCGTCGACTGACCCGCCCTCCCGGGCGGGGGGCGTCGACGTCTACCTCCTTCCGGCGGTCGTCGGGGGCGGTCTCGGCGACATCGAGGAGGTCCTCGCCGCGGGACGCTACCTCTCCTTCGCCGGCTTTCGGCTCGTCCTCTACCGAGAGGCGGGCCGAGCGCTCCCACCGAACGTTGACGGCCCGTGGGAGTGGCCGTCCGTGGAGCGGCGGGACCGGATCCGTCGTCGCTCGCGCGCGGCGCTCACTGTGGCTCCCTCCTGGGGGGTGAGCGCCGGACCGAGCCGACCGACCCGCTTCGGCCGAGGCGGTCCCTGGGAGGTCGAGGCCCGGAACATCGAGAGGGCGTACGGGTCGGATCGGACGTTGCACGTGAGCCTGGAGGAGTTCGCCCGAACGCTCCCGAGCACGGCCGAGACCCGAGAGCGCCTCCGGGAAGGTGGCGTCCCGGCGCGCGCCATCGCACCGCGGTACCGGGCGGCCGAGGCCGCCAACGAGGTCGACGCGTTCCGGGCCGCGTTCCGGGAGTTCCGAGGGTTCGACCGACCGAACGTCCTCCACCTCTTCACGACGTTCCGCCCGGACCCGGCGTTCGCGCGCGAGTTCCCTGAGGCGGTCCAGACCGGCCCGCTCGGGTCGGGCCACCAAGTCTCTCCTCCCGTTCCGTCCCGGCACCCGGGGCGTCGCGAGTGGGTGTGGTACGCGAGCCCTTCGAGCGCCGAGCGGATCGCCCCCGCGGTCCTCGCGGGTCTCGCTGGCGCGCGACCGAAGGTTACTCTCTACGCCCGCTCCCCCCGGCCTTGGCCCAGCGTCGAGGGGAAGTCTGGGATACGGGTCATCACGGTCCCGGTCGAACCGAGAGCCTGGCGCACGCGCTTCCGAAGGGCCGAACTCCGGATCGTGACGGGGAGCCGGACGCTCCTCGAGGCGATGGAGGTCGGCGGTCCGTTCCTCTACTTCAACGGCATCTTCGGTCGGGGAGCGAGCCGACGTCGACATCGACCGGAGAAGATCCGTGCGTGGCTCGACCTGGCCCGCCGCGTGGGCGTGAGCGATGACCTTCGCAGGGACCTCGCGGACTTCGCGCGGGGCCGTCGCGTCGCCGCGGCCGTCCGCCGCGCGGCCCGACAGGAGGGCGGATGGGCACGCTTCCCCGGATCGCTCGGGCCTTGCGGGTTCCCCGCCTCCCACGCGAACGCGGAACGGGTCCTCGTCGCCGTGGCCCGCGACCTCGCGCGGCCCGGCGCCCGCTCCTTCGAGATCGTGGCTCGCTGGCGTCATTCGAATCCTTAATCGGGAGCCTCCTCTCCTTCGGGGATGCCATGGTCCCGGACGAGGCGACGCCTCCCGCGGTCGCCCGTGCGCTCGTCGGGAGCGCGCTCGGCGTGCGACGTGGGGAGCACGTCGCGGTGGTGAGCTGGAACCATACGCTCCCGTGGGCGACCGCCTGCCTCACGGAGGCGCGCCGGGTCGGCGCCCGGGCGTTCCTGCTCCTCGAGGACGAGGCCGCGTTCTGGCGGAGCGTCGAGAGCTCTCCTTCGTCCCGTCGCTGGGCCGGGCTCTCCCGACCCGTTCGCGCGGCGCTCGAGCGGGCGGACGCGCTCGTCTACTTTCCCGGCCCGGCCGACCGGCCGCGCCTCCACACGCTCCCTCCTCCCCTCCTCGCCCCGTTCGTCGGGGCGGACGATGAGTGGCTGTCGGCCGCGAGGGGCGCCCACCTGCGCGCGGTCCGCTGTCTCCTCGGGTACGCCTCGGATGCCCAGGCCGACCATTGGGGAATTCCCGGGGCGATGTGGCGGAGCCAGCTCATCCGCGCGATCACCGACGTCGATTACGGCGCTCTCCGGGCGGACGGGCGTCGCGCGGCAGGTCTCCTCCGTAACGGTCGCGAGCTCAAACTCACCGCGGCGAACGGGACCGACCTTTCCCTCCGCCTCCGGGGGCGGGTGCCGTGGGTCGACGATGGGTTCGTCGACGCGGACGATCGGCGACGGGGTCGGGTGATGTCGGCCGCGCCGGCCGGGTCGGTGGTGGTGGCCGTCGACGAGACGTCGGCCGAGGGGATGGTGGTCGCCAACCGCCCGAGCTTCCTCTCTCCCGGCCGGGTCGAGGGAGGTCAATGGGAGGTCGAGGGGGGCAAGCTGCGCAACTACTGGTACACCGAGGGCGGAGACGCGTTCGAGTCCGAGTTCGCACGGGCCCCTCGGGGTCGGGAGACGGTCGCGCTGTTCGCCCTCGGCCTCAACCCGGAGCTCGCCCCCGGCGTCCCACAGGCCGAGGACCAGGAGGCGGGGACGGTCACGATCGCCGTGGGCGGCAACACGCTCTACGGGGGTCGGAACCGCTGCCGGTTCCTGTCGTGGATCACCATCGGGGAGGCGACGGTCGCCGTTGACGGGGCGCCGCTCTGCGACCGCGGCAAGGTCCTCTAGGACCCGCACGGGCCCGCGGGCGCGCCGCGGGTTCTTCGACCGTCCCGCGGCCCCGCTCGCCCGGGCGCTCCTCGGTGTGACGCTCACGGTCCGCTCGGGTCGGGTCGTCCGTTCGGTCCGCATCGTGGAGACCGAGGCGTACGTCCGCCACGATCCGGCCAGCCACGCGTTCCGGGGGCCGACCCGACGCAACCGCTCGATGTTCTCCTCGCCCGGCACCCTCTACGTCTACCGGATCCACCAGGTGGTCTGCGCGAACCTGGTCGCCCGCCGGGGCGAGGCCGTGCTCCTGCGCGCGGGAGCGGCCGACGGCGCGGACCCGAAGAGCGCCTCGGGTCCGGGTCGTCTCTGTCGCTTCCTCGGCATCACTGCGGAGGACGACGGGACGGACACCGTGGGGAGCGGTCGGGTCGAGGTCCGGTTGGCGCCTGAGCGGGTGGGCCCAGTCCGCGCGGGACCCCGGATCGGGATCCGAACGGCCGTCGACCGCCGTCTGCGATTCGTGCTCGTGAACGAACCGGCCGTCTCGCGGCCCCGCCCCAGAGGGGCTACTTCAGCTTCTTCCAGTCGTAGCCGCGCCGTCGCGCCGTGTTCCCGAACCCGCAGGAGGAGCAAACGTTCTTCTGACGGTGGTAGGAGTGGCGGCCGCAGCGACGGCAGATGATGTGGACGATCTTTCCTCCGCGGCGGGACGGTGTTCCTTTCGTCATACTTCCTCCTCTTACGGCGAGATGTAGATGATCGAATCGCCGCGCACCAGCGTGAGGCCTGAGCGCGGCGTCACCTGGTCCTTCACGACCTCCTCGGCAGAGGAGAGGACGAGGTTGAGGTGCTGGTCGAACGCATCGAGCGTACCCCGGAACGAGCGTCCGCCCTTGAGCTCCACAAGCACCCGCTTGTGCAGGCTTTGCTGCAGGGCATCGAGCGGCTTCATGGCGAGGGAGCGGAGCAGACCGGGTGGGCTTCTTAACGGTTGGGGCCGACGTTCGACCGGCGCCCGTCGCGCACCGGCAGGCGGAGGAGGGAGACGAGCGCGAGCCCCTCGGTCTTGGAGGCTGGAGCCGGGTCCGCCTCCGCGACGAGCGCCCGGAGGGTGAGCACGGGACCGGGCGGTCCCGAACGGGCGCGGAGGCTCCGGAACCGGTCGGGGAGCGCCATCGGGAACAGCTCCTCGAAGAACCGTTGTTCGACCGCCCCGACGGCCTCATGCCGACCGACGAGGGGTGCGGGGTGACGCGTCGCATCGGCCCGAGCGTGGCGGGCGCGCTCCCTCGCCGTCGTTTCCAGGTAGACCGTTAGGTCCGGGAGCCCGAGGGCCCCTCTTCGAACCAGGGACCGCGTGCTCCGCTCGACCGCGCGTCCCACCGATGCGGGTGCCCTCCCAAGGGCGACGAGCCCGTGGGTGTACAGTAGGGGTCCCAGGAACCCGGTGTCCGCGAGCACCGTGTGCCCCTGCTGGCAGAGCGCGCGCGCCTCCCGGTACCGACGCACCTCTTCGGAGAGGAGGATCCCCTCGAGGCGGAGGAGCTCGCGGGGGGAACCGTACTCGAGCGACGGGGCGGGGTCGAGGCGGTCGAACGCTTCCCTCAGCGGCTGCCACCTCAGCTCTGAGGCCGCGGCCCGGACGAGGGTGGTCTTACCGGCCGCAGAGCGACCTTCGATCGCGATCAGCCGACCCCGGCGCGCCATCGGCTCTCCCCGCGGCCATTCCCTCGCTCACGGAAAACCGTGCCGCCGGCTTCAGCGTGCCTTTTTCTCGCCCCGTCCCATCCCGGCGGAGGTGTCCGGACCGTCCCCGCCCTCCCCGATGCGGTCCCGCCACCCGGCCCGGGTCCTCGAGGTAGAGACCCTGGCCGACATCGCCCGCGAGCTCGAGCGGACGGAGAGCGATCCTGAGGGGGTCGCGATCATGACGCGAAAGGGTCGGATCTACCCGGTCCGCCTCGAGAACGTGTCGCTCAAGGCGGCCCCCCTCCTGAAGCAGGAGACGCTGTCCGTCGGGGCGGACTCGGCCCACGCCCGGGGGATCGCCGACCACTCCGTCACGACGACCTCGGTCGTCCTCCTCGCCACGTGGGGGCAGTACCAACGGCTCCTCCCGAAGCTCCGGCGCCAGCCGTTCCATCTCGCGGAGGCGGCCCAGGAGATCGACCGCGCGCTCCGGGCCTACGTCACTCGCTCGCCCCGCACGATCCGTGGCCCCCACCGCTCGTTCGTGGTCGGGGACCGTCCGCGCGTCATGGGCGTGGTGAACGTTACCCCGGATTCGTTCTCGGACGGCGGACTTCACCTCGACCCCAAGGAGGCGGTTGCGCACGCGGGGCGGTTGGTCGCCGAGGGCGCGGAGATGATCGATATCGGCGGCGAGTCCACCCGGCCGGGGGCGAAGCCGGTCTCCCCCGAGGCCGAGTGGGCCCGGATCGCGCCCGTCCTCGCGGGGCTCGCGGGCCGCCTCTCGGTCCCGATCTCGGTCGACACGCGCCACGGTGAGGTCGCGGAGCGAGCGGTCGACGCGGGCGCGGACGTCGTCAACGACGTCGAGGGGCTCCGCTCGGAGGCGATGCGTCGCGCGGTCGCGAGAAGCGGGGCCGCCGTGATCGCGATGCACATGCGCGGGGACCCTACGACCATGCAGACGGACCTCACCTACGCCGACCTGCGCGGGGAGGTCTTCGCCGCGCTCGCCGAGGCCACCGACCGCGCGGTCGAGGAGGGGATCCCCGCCGAGCGAATCCTCATCGACCCCGGGCTCGGGTTCGGGAAGTCGGCCGAGCAGTCGCTCGAGCTCCTGCTTCACGTGGGCGAGCTCCGGAGCCTCGGCTACCCCGTCGTCCTCGGGGCGTCCCGAAAGTCGTTCCTTGGCTGGGCGCTGGGGAACGAGGACCCCGCTCGCCGGCTCGAGGCAGGGATCGCCGCCGCGGTCATCGCGGCCGAGCGGGGGGTCGCGCTCGTCCGTACGCACGACGTGGGGCCCACGGTGCGCGCCCTCGCGCTCGTCCGGGCCGCTCAGGGGCTTGCGGACGCCTCCCCGACGGTCTCGCCGGAGCTCGACACCTCCGACCCGGACCTACGCTGAGCGGACCGGACCTCTCGGAGCCCGACCGGACCGGATCCGGCCTAGCCCTGAGAGAGCGAGCTCCCGTCTTCCTCGACTTCGGTCTCGAAGACGAGCGACCCCTGGTAGTCGCACTTCTGGCAATGGTACACCTGGCCGAGGATCGACCCCGCGATGAGGGAGACCCGCACCGAGCCGCACTTCGGGCAGAGGAGGACGGTCTTACCTCGCTTGGGCCGGTGACGCATTGTCGTCCTCCGTGTCGTCGTCGGAGTCTTCCTTTCCCGGCTTCTTGCGGGGCTCCTCGCCTTCTTCGTCCTCGGCCTCGTCCTCGTCGGCCGGAGGCTCGGGGGCCTCGGGGGTCGCCTTGACCGCCCGCCCGGGCTTCTCGCCGGACCCCTCGCCGACGAGCCCTTCGATGGGGGGCTCGAGGATCACCGCGTCCCGCACGGTGTCGCCCTCGTCCAGCCGGATGACGCGGACGCCGAGGGTGTTACGCGCCTGGGAGCGGATTCCCTTCACCGCCATGCGGATCGTGATCCCGTGCTGGGTGGTCACGAGCACCTCGCTCGCGTCGGTCGTCGGGAGGACGGCGACCACCGTGCCGTTCCGGCCCCCGGTCTTGATCGTCCGGACCCCCTTCGCGCCCCGTCGGGTCCGACGGTAGTCCGCGGTCGGGCTCCGTTTCCCGTAGCCGGTGGTGGTGAGGGAAAGGAGCATCGGGAACCGTTCGTTCACGGGCGCCATCGCGACCACCCGGTCGTCCTTCCCCTCGGAGAGGCGGACCCCGATGACCCCGTACGTCGCCCGGCCCATGGGTCGTAGCTCGGAGAGCAGGAACCGCACGAGCTGGCCGGCCTGCGTCGCGAGCACGAGCTCGGTCGTCTCGCCGGTGACGAGCGAGACGTCGACGAGCTCGTCCCCCTCCTCGAGCAGGACGGCCTGGATCCCGTTCGTTCGGATGTTCTGGTACTGGTCGAGGGTCGTCCGCTTGACGAGGCCCTTGCGGGTCGCGAAGATGAGTGAGCCCTCGCTCGCGAGATCCCTCAGGGGGAGCAAGGTCTGGACCCGCTCTCCTTCCTTGAGCTTCGGCAAGAGGTTGATGACCGCCTTCCCCTTCGAGTGGCGGCTCCCCTCGGGGAGCTCGTACGCCTTCAGTTGGTAGACCCGACCGAGGTTCGTCAGGAACAGGACGTCGCTGTGCGTCCGGGTGACGAACGTGCGGATGACGAAGTCCTCTTCCTTCGTCTCCATCTGGATCAGCCCGCGACCCCCCCGGCGCTGGCGCCGGTACTGGTCGAGCGGCAGGCGCTTCACGTAGCCGTCCCGGGTGACGAGGACGACCACGTCCGTGTCCGGGATCAGGTCCTCGAGCGTGCGCTCCGTGAACGCCGGCACGATCCGTGTGCGGCGGGGGTCGCCGAACCGCTTCTTCAGGTCAGCGAGCTCGTCGGCGACCAGCTGGTCGAGAAGCTTCGGTGAGGCGAGGATCGCTTTGAGGTGCTTCGCCAGCGCCTCCTTCTCGGCCTTCTCCTTCTCGACCGCCTCGCGCTCGAGCGCGGTGAGGCGGGCGAGCCGCATGTCGAGGATCGCCTTCGCCTGCTCGCTCGAGAGCAGGAACTTCCCCATCAGGTTCGTCTCGGCGACCTGGACGTCCTTCGACCGTCGGATGATCCGGATCACCTCGTCGATGTGGTCGATCGCGGTGAGGAATCCCTCGAGCAGGTGGAGCCGCTCCTCGGTCTTCTTCAGGTCGAACTTCGTCCGCCGGGTGAGGATGGTCCGCCGGTGGTCCAGGTGCAACGCGAGGAGTTCGAGAAGGGGGAGGACCCTGGGGTGCCCCTCGACCAGGCAGAGATTGATGACGCCAAAGCTCGTCTCGAGAGGGGTGTGCTCGTAGAGCCGGTTGAGGACGATCTCGGCCGGAGCGTCGCGGCGGAGCTCGAGCACGACGCTCGTCCCGTGGCGGTCGGACTCGTCCCGTAGGTCCGTGATCCCGTCGATCCGCTTCCCCTTCACGAGGTCGGCGATCAGCTCGAGGAGGGCGGCCTTGTTCACCTCGTACGGGGTCTCGGTGATGACGATCTCGTCCTTTCCCCCGCGCTCCCGGATCTCCGCGGAACCGCGGATGTGGATCATCCCGCGCCCGGTCTCGTACGCCTCCCGGATCCCCTCGGTCGACACGTACCCCCCCGTCGGGAAGTCCGGCCCGGGAACGACCTTCATCACGTCGTCCAGCGACGCGTCGGGGTGCGCGAGGAGGAGAAGAAGCGCGTCCGCGACCTCGCCCAGGTTGTGCGGGGGCATGTTGGTCGCCATGCCGACCGCGATCCCGGCAGAGCCGTTGACGAGCAGGTTCGGGACCTTCGACGGCAGGAGGAGCGGCTCCTTGAGCGTGCCATCGAAGTTGTCGATCCATTCGACCGTCTCCTTCTCGATGTCGAGGAGGAGCTCCTCCGCGATCGCGGAGAGCCGGGCCTCGGTGTAGCGCATCGCGGCCGGGGAGTCGCCGTCGATCGAGCCGAAGTTCCCTTGACCATCGATCAGCGGATACCGCAGGCTGAACGACTGCGCCATCCGGACGAGGGCATCGTAGACCGCCATGTCCCCGTGCGGGTGGTACTTGCCGAGCACGTCCCCGACCGTGCGCGCGGACTTGCGGAACGCCCGGTCGTGGGTCGCTCCCGACTCCCACATCGACCAGAGGATCCGCCGGTGGACCGGCTTGAGGCCATCCCCGACCAGGGGCAGGGCCCGACCGACGATCACGCTCATCGCGTAATCGATGTAGGAATGGTGCATCTCCTGCTCGAGCACGCGGTCGTGGACGCGGTCGACCGGGGGTTCGGGGACCGTGGACGGAGGGGTGCTCATGGCCCGGTCCCTTCGGTCGGGCCGAGCTGCTCGGCCAGGACCTGGTCCGCTACTTCGAGGAACTTGGGTCGGGTGCCGGGAGGGATCGTCGCCCCGCTCGCGACGCGATGGCCGCCCCCCTCTCCGCCGACCGTGGCGGCGGCGAGGCGGCAGGCCGCGGAGAGGTCGAGCCCGCGGTCGACCTGGCGGAGCAGCCCGCGCGAGCTCACCTTGGTCGGACCGTCCCCGCCGTCCGAGAAGACGAACACGGGGTGGTCGGGGGGGAGCAGGTAGTTCATCGCGAGGCCGGCCTGGGTGCCCGCGAGAGTGGTCTCGGGGCTCTCGAACCACCGAAGGAATCGCATCGAATTAACGCCGTCGTTCTCGACCCGCAGAAGGCCCCGGAGGATGCCCGTCCGCCACTCGCTCTCCGCCGTCCGGACCCGCTCGGCGGAGCGGGGGTCGCCGAGGGAGTAGGCGACACCGACCCCCGGCACACCGGCCCTCCCGGCGGCGTTCTGGAGGTTCGAGAGCTCCTCGGCATCGAGGCCGAGGGACGGCAGGAACCACCGCTCCTGGTCGAGGACGTCGGCGGATTCCCGCACCACCCCGCTCGAGGCGAGCCGCTCCTTCAGGGTCGCGACCAGCCGACGGTTCTCGTCCTCGGTCAGCTTCGCCGGGCGTCGAGCGGGGTCGATGCCAAGGGCGTGGAGGAACGGTCCGACCGCTTCGGGACGGCCCGAGAGGCCCCGCACGAACGGGTCGATGCTGCTCTCGAGTGCCTCCCCGACCGTCGGGCCGAAGAGCGCCACGCCCGGCCGTCGGACGACGAGCGATCGGCGAACCGCCTCGTCGACGAGGAGGGCGTTGAGGCCCTTGAACCCCCCAACGTGCTGCCGGTCGGCGATGGCGCCCGAGAGGCCCCAGGGCGCGTTGTCCCAGTTGATGGGGTCCAGGAAGACGGTGAAGAGCCAGGTGAGGGTGGAGGCGCAGAGCTCGCTCATCCCGTCCACTCCCCAATCGAGGGGGTTCACGAACGCGACGTGGGCGGGGAGCGGGGGCGGGTGGGGAACGCCCGGGTACTTGTGGTGGTCGAGCACCACGACGGGCGCGCTGTGTTGGGAGAAAACGTCGAGCAGGCTCGCTCCGGTATCGACCACGAGGACCGGCCCCTTCGTGGCGGTCAAGAGGGCGGTGACGCGGTCCCGTTCGATCCCGGTGAGCGCGGTGGCGCTCGCCGGGTAGCCGAGGCGTTGGAACGCACGGATAGCGCTCGACGCGGCCGCGATCCCGTCCCCGTCGTAGTGGTAGATGATGCGCCAGCGCCGGGGGTGGGCGAGGAGGAGGGCGCGGGCGCGTTCGAACTCCTGGGTATAGTGGGGGTCGGAAACGAATCCGTCCGGGCCCGAGGGCATCACTCCACCTGGAGCGCCGCCGTGGTGGCCGTGTACCGCCACGTTTCGGGAATCCGCTTCCGTTGCCGGTAGTACCGGGCAAGGCGGCGGATCCGGGACTCCATCAACGTGAGGCTACGACGGTTCGAGAGGTCCTTCGGGTGGGTCTCGAGGTGTCGCTGCAGGTGGACTACCCTCTTCAGCAGCGCCTGGAGGTCGTCCGGGATCTCGGGCGAGATGCCCTTCTCGCGGAGCAGCGCGCCGAGCCGCTTTCCCGTCACCGCCCGCGCGGACGGTATCCCCTCGGTGTCCCGGAGGTGCAACCCGACCTGGGCGGAGGAGAGCCCCGTCTTCGAAAGCTGGACGGCCTGCGCGACCAGCTCCTCCTGCGTCGTGGTGACCCACTCGGGCTTCGTGAGGGGATAGGGCCGGTGCGAACCGGCGCGTCCCTTGTGCCCGGAGTGGATCCGCGACATGGATTCGCGCTCACACCCGTCCGCTATTTAACGGCTGGCGCGCGCGGCGGTTCCCCCGAGGGGGAAACGGTCGTTCCCCCGTCAGCGGATGCGGTCCGATTGCTGGGAGGTGTCGACGAGGAACCGCTTCCCTTCGGTCGTGATCCGGTACGAGGCCGGCGAAGGGGTCCGGGAGCGGGCGGGGGCGGGGGGGCCGGCTTGGGCCTCGACCATCCCGTTGCGGACGAGGAGGCCGAGCGCGAGCGGGATCTTCACGTGGTCGTGCTTGATCGCCCAGAAGTCGGAGAGGAGCCTCTCGATCTCCCGAAGCTCGAGCGTCTGGCGGCGTTCCTGGCCCTCGTGAATCGACTCGATCCGGTTGAGCTGCTGCAGGATCGCGACCAGCGTCGCGTGGACGGGGTCGCGTTGCTCCTCGTCGGGGGACATCCCGTCGATGATTACGCGGCCCGCCTCTACTTAAAGGGAGACGGTCCGACGAACCGGGAGCTAGTCGATGCGGCCGGTCCGCCGCAGTCGGGAGACGAGGTAGGCCTTCCCCTGCGAGGTGATCGTGAACCGGGTCGCGACGACCCGACCCCGCTCCCAGGAGTACTCGGGGGTGTCGAGGCATCGGGCGTACCCGTTCCCCACGAGGACGGTGACGGCTCGCTCGACGTCGGGAGCGGTGACCCGGGGGAGCGGTCCCCGGCCGAGCAGGTGGTGGAGCTCGTCGACCTCGAGACCCGTGTCGGTCCCGGCCTCGTTCTCGGAGCGGTTGAGCTGCTTCAGGACCTCGACCAGCTCGTCCTGGAGGTCGAGCGCCGCCTCGAGTGGGGAGAGCGCCATCGGCGCGAAGATTCCTGCGACGGGCATTTGAACGTATCCTTCGAGCGGGCCGGCGGGCTTTTAGGCGTGTTCGACAGGTACCCTTGCGCTCATGGGATGCACCTGCCGCAACCCGGCCCGCTGTCCGATCTGCAATACACCCGTCCGTGTCCCGCTCACGAACCTCGAGAGCTCCGCGGGGGCCGCGATCCTCGTCGAGAAGTTTGCCCGTCGGGACACCTCCTCGTCGCGGGAGGGGCTCCGCGGGCTGATCCAGGGTTGGGCGAGCTGCCCGTCGTGCGGGCACACGATCACCTTCGAGCACTCCCGCCAGTGCTTCGCCAGCGCGTTGAGCACGGCCGGGGTACCGTTGGCCGAGCGCGAGGCGATCCTCTCGAAGATCACCTTCCCCGAGGGCTGACCGAGAGGCGCATGCCCGAGCCCGAGGAGTTCGTCGTTACCCCGTACGAGGTTCGGGGACACATCGACTACGCGCGGCTCCGGGAGCTGTTCGGGACGCAAGAGCTCTCGGCCGAGCTCCTCGCGAAGATCCACCACATCGCGGGCGGCGACCTCCACCCGCTCCTGACCCGGGGCGTCTACTACTCCCACCGCGACCTCGCGCCGCTCCTGGACGGCTTCGCGAACGGCAAGCCGTTCTTCCTCTACTCTGGCCGGGGACCGTCCGGGCCCCTCCACACGTCCCATCTCGTTCCGTTCGACCTCTGCCAGTGGCTCCAGCGTCGGCTCGGGGTGCCGATGTACATCCAGATCACGGACGACGAGAAGTTCTGGGCGCGCTCGGGGCTCACCCGCGAGGAGACCGCCTACTGGGGGCTCGAGAACCTCTACGACATCCTCGCGCTCGGCTTCGACCCGAAGCGCACCCACGTCTTCTTCGACTCGCGCTCGATCGCGGCGCTCTACCCGCTCGCGATCCGCGTCGCGCGGAAGATCCCCTACTCCACGGTGAAGGCCGTCTTCGGGTTCGAGCCGAGCACGAACATCGGGCTCGTCTTCTACACGGCCCTCCAGAGCGTCCCCTGCTTCTGGCCGTCGTGGGCGGAGGGTCGCTCGGTCCCCTGCCTCATCCCGTGCGGGATCGACCAGGACCCGCACTTTCGGGTCACCCGAGACGTCGCGGAGGGGTTGGGGTATCCGAAGCCCGCGCTCCTTCACAGCCAGATGATCCCCGGCCTCCTCGGGGAGGCCGCGATGTCGACCTCGGGAGACCGACCCGACAACGCCCTCTTCCTGAACGACCCGCCGGACGTGGTCGACCGGAAGGTCCGCAACGCGTTCACCGGCGGGCGGGCCACGGTCGAGGAGCAACGACGCCTCGGCGCCACGCCCGAGGTCTGCTCGGTCTGGGCGCTCTGGCGCACCCGGTTCGCCGAGTCGGAGGAGAAGTTCCGCGAGGTGACGGCCGGCTGCCGGTCGGGCGCCCTCCTCTGCGGGGAGTGCAAGTCGCAGGTGCTCGAGCGGGTCCACGCCTTCTACCGGCACCACGCGGAGGCCCGGGAGAAGGTCAAGGGCTGGGCCGAGTCGACGATCGTGACGTCGGCTCCGAAGGCGCTGTAGGCGGGTCGGGTCCCGACTAAAGGACTTCAGGCCGCGCCGGCCGACGGGGTACCTCGGGGGGACGGCGGGGCTCGTTCGGCCAGGGGCCTTCGGGCGCTTCCGTCCCGTCCTGGACCGCGGTGAGCAGCCGGAGCATCGGGCGGAAGAGGGAGCGGCGGGCCCGTTCGGGGTCCAGCGTGTAGGCCCGTTCGTACGCGGCGATCGCCTCGTCCTCGTCACCGAGGCTCAGGAGAGATAGCGCGAGGTCGAGCCAGCTCTTCGCCTCCCGCGCTCCCTCGCGCTCCCCGGTCTCCTCGAGATGGTCGTCGGCCGCCGGGCGGGAGCGTGGGGCTTCGGGGGTTGGAGTGGGCTCGGTGGCGGGTTCGGGGGAGTCCGTCCCTTCCGAGACCTCGCGGGACAGGACGAGCGCTCGCTCGAACGCGACGGTAGCGGACGGTTCGTCCCCGGATTCGGCCAGCGCCACCCCGAGGCGGTGCCAGGCGACCATGTCGCCCGGGGTGAGCGCTACCGTCTTCTGGTAGGCCTGGGCCGCCGACACCCACTCGTCCCGCAGGGAGCGCGCGACCCCCAGGTGGAACCAGGCCTCCGAGTTCTCGGGGGCAAGGGCGATCGCTCGGCTGAGGGCGCCTTCGGCCTCGGCCGCGTGCCCGAGATGGGCGAGCGCGATCCCGAGA
>Ga0326728_10008128_pt1 | contig 26338 bp, 21 predicted proteins | sample MB3enrmetagenome_FD_207602 | JGI IMG/M metagenome (GOLD analysis project Ga0326728, IMG submission 207602) | Lab enriched peat soil microbial communities from McLean, Ithaca, NY, United States - MB31MN | ecosystem: Environmental > Terrestrial > Soil > Wetlands > Peat | place: USA: New York... | reverse complement strand
AAACGCAGTTGTGGGAAGTGAAAGACGGGGTTCTGGACGAGTTGTCGGCAAACCTTACCTTACCGGATTGTGTCAGTGTTGCCCGTTTTTATCGGGAGTTGAGTTTCGCCCGAATCAAGGCTTGGGAGAGTAAGCAAAGATGGGTCCCTTGAGAGCGATGATCTTATGTTTTGGGACGTTCGTCCTGGGCTCTGCCGGGACGTTGTTCCTCTAGCTCATGAATCTTTTTCAGCTGCTCTCGATAGCAGCCAGCCTCATGCAGAATCTCGCCTTTGTCGTTGTAAATATAAATCCGAAGATATAACTCGTCATTGCTGGCAGCCAAATCTAGTGCCTTGTCGAAGGTTTCGCAGTCTTTCCAGAGAGGGCCACTCGGCCATGCGAGGGTGTCTACTGGATCCAGCCCGATTACCCGGTATTGTCCCTTGGGTGCACGTACTTCCATCGCTCACCTCGGCAGCTGGGATCTTCTCTAAGTACGCTAACCTCGCCTCGAAAGCAAGCCGCAAAACCCGGCGCATCCCAGTGTCGTTCCAGCGTTGTGAAAGTTCCGCGTGTAGTCCCTCTATCGGCTAAGAGTGGATCGATGCCGATACGCTTTGGCTTATACAAGCCCCAGAATTACGGCCAATCGGAATGGCCCGCAAGCGCCAAACGGGCCGCTTGACATTTCGCTTTTTATTCGCCTAGTATGGCGTTGGAGGGCCGGTACCGCTTCGCCATGAGTTTCCCCATTGCATCTACGAAAACAGAACGGCCCACAGCTACAAACCCCTGGGTCTTTTCCGACCGGACTTTGACAGTCTTTTATGGCTGTCCCGAAATGCCCAGGCTCTCGCATTACTTCCTGCCACGACTACTCTTCGCAACAAAACAGATTCTGTACCTGGACGGCGCAAACCAGATCAGCCCGCTCCTCCTAGCGCGTTTCGCGAGAGAACGCGGTGTTGAGCCATCGAGCGTAAATAGCCTGATTCGCGTCGCACGCGCCTTTACCTGTTTTCAACTAACCGAACTCGTCCGACGTGTGCCCAAGACTCTAGAGAGGTTTTCTGCCGACGTGCTCATCGTCACGGCGTTGCCGGACTTGTATTTCGACGAGGATGTTCGGGATAGGGAAGCGCGCGCTTCCTTCGGACATGCGCTCGAAGGTCTGCGCAACGTCGCGCCGCTCTCCCTTTCCATCGCCGTCTTTTCCGATGCCACATCGTTCAAGACCAAGCGGCGCGATTTCTTTCAGCGACTTCGCGCTCAAGCCGACCACGTCGTGAAGGTGGAATCCACTCCCGAAAACAAACTTTCCTTTACCCGCGAGAAAAATACTCCGCTGCTTCCGGCTTAACCGGAAAGACCGAGGTGCACTATGGGGAGAACCGTCCCTACTTTCGTCCAATTGATCCAAGAGGCCGCAGAGCATTGGAAAAAGTTCCGGCGCGCGTTGAGAAGGGAGGACCAGCCTCATTTCGACCGCCTTTTCACGCGCGTGCGCTGCTACACGCAGGCGGCCACCTATCAGGCTCACGACAATCCGATGGAAGCCATCCTTCTTTCCATCGCCCTCGACCAGGAAAAGCGTCTCGACGCCGTCGAGAAAGTTCTTCAGAACGCAGGGGTGCTTTGTGAAATCGCTTCAGGGATGGATTCTCGACCTCTACCCCAATCAACGCGGGATGACGCTGTGGCTGATCGACCGCAACCAGTCGCACTACCGTTTGACCGATAGCTTTGCGCCGGCGTTCTATGTTTCAGGCCCGGAGGAGCGTCTCATCCAGTTGCGGGACGCCGCACAACGCACAACCACAGAGCTTCGCACGCGATTTACCGAGCGCACCGACCTCTGGCTGAATGCGGCCCGCCAGGTCCTCGAAGTTTCCGTTCTCCGTCCCTCCAATTTCATCGGTTGGGGACGTTGGGTGCACAAGATCGACTCGAAATTGCAGCTCTACAACAGCGACCTCATGGTGGCGTCGCTGTATTGCTGGGAGAAGCGGTTGTTTCCGCTTTCCTTTGTGGAAGTCGAAGCCGACCACGACGGAAAAGTTCTCTCCATCGCATGCCGTGATGATGAATGGGCGCTCAACTATGAAATGCCGCCACTCAAGATTATGCAGATTCGGTTATCCGGCCTTGCGCGGATCGATCCCACGCACGGTCGCCGCGCGGCGCTCGAAATTGAAATGGACGGTACTTGCTGGGAGCTTGACGAAACGGGAGAGCCTCCGGCGATTCAATTTGCGGGATTGCTCAAACGCCACGACCCCGATGTAATTCTCTCCGAGTGGGGCGACTCGACTATTCTTCCGTTGCTTCGCCAGCAGGCCGAGCGCCTGCGATCTTCTCTGCCGCTAAATCGTGATGAATCCGCTGCCGTCCAGCAATCCCGCGGCCGCAGTTACACGAGTTATGGAAGGATTCTTTTCAAAGCCAGCTCCATCACGCTCTTTGGCCGCATCCACATCGACAAGCAGAACTCGTTCATTTCGGAGAAGTGCGACTTCGCCGGCCTCTGGGAACTGGCTCGCCTCACCAAGCTTCCCATTCAATACGCAGCGCGGACGACGACTGGTACGGGCATTTCCTACATGCAGATGGAACTCGCCTACCGCGATGGCGTGCTGATTCCCGAGCAGAAAGCCGAACCGGAAGATCCCAAACGGCCCGACGAACTATTGGTAGCGGACCGCGGCGGCCTCGTCTTCGTTCCGAAACTCGGCTTCACACCCAATGTCGCTGAACTGGATTTCGTGAGCCAGTTCCCAAGCATCATGGCACGATTCAATATCTCCCCCGAAACCGTAAACTGCCCGTGCTGCCCCGACGCTCCGCGCATTCCCGAACTCGGCTATCGCATTTGCCAGAAGCGAAGAGGGATCACGAGCCGCGTGGTCGAACGGCTTATCGTCAAGCGATGTGAACTCAAGAAGCTCCTAAAGACAACGCCGCCCGATACTGCGCTCAGAATGAAATTGCAGCGTGATTCCATGAAATGGCTTCTTGTGTGCTGCTTCGGCTATACCGGCTACAAGAACGCGCGCTTTGGAAAAATCGAGGCGCATGAAGCTATCAACGCTGTCGCGCGGGAAACGCTTCTCGTGGCGAAAGAAATCGCAGAGGCCGATGGTTTTGAACTGATACACGCCCTGGTAGATTCTTTATATGTTTGGAAAGAAGGAGCGACCCGCGAGGACTACGAGCGGCTCTCCCAGGAGATCGAGGATAGAACACGCCTTCCTCTGGCGATTGAGGCCGTCTACCGCTACGTCGTCTTTCTCCCTTCCAAGCAATACGCCGATGTGCCCGTACCGAATCGCTTCTTCGCGGTCGGGGAAGATGGCGGACTGAAAATTCGAGGGCTTGAATGCCGGCGCCACGACACGCCCCCACTGCTCGCTCGGATGCAGCACGAAGTGCTCTCCATCCTCGCAGAAGCACACGATTACGGCTCGTACCTGCAAAAACTCGAAGTCGCGCGCGGGGTGTTTGCGAACTATGAAGATCGTCTAGCGAATGGCGAAGTGGACATCAGGGAACTTGTCGTGAGCAAGCGCATTACGCGCGAGCCCCGCGAATACCAAAAAGCAGGTGTCACGGCGATAGCCGCTCAACAACTCTTTGGAAGTGGAGTTAAGCTACGACCTGGGCAGAACATCGAGTACGTCATCACGAACGCCGAAGCCCACGTCCCCAACGACCGGGTTCGTGCTTACGCTTTGTGGGAAGGATGGTTCGGATACGACCGTAAGAAATACGCTGCGATGTTGCGAGAGGCTTTTGAGCCCTTTGTGCTCTGCGCTCCAAAACGCGCTGACCCGGTTCTTCTCACCGACTCCATCTCCGAAAATGACTTGAAGCTTTTCCCTCTCTTTTCGGGGTTCAAAACGCCAGATACACTGACTTAACTTTTCCCTTAACAAAGTATACGGAGCACGGCCATGTTCTGAGCGATCTGATGTGTTCGGCGCAGGCTCAGGAGCTGAGCGCGGCCCCCACTAGTACGAGAGCAGCGGTGAGGCACGCGGCACCCACAAGCTCCTGGGAGCGCTTTCGCTCTGCCTGAATATCAGCCCAATTTTTCCCCCCAAGCATCCCAAGCACTTCCTGCATCGTTGGTCGCGCACTCGGTTCACATTGGCAGCACGCGGCTATAATCTCGCGTATTTTTGGAGCGTTTCTATAGCCTTCTAAAGTCGGATCGACCCGTTGTCCATCGACTGGTCTTCGTCCAGTGAGTAAGTGATAGAGTGTAGCTCCATAAGAGTATGAGTCTCCGGCACGGGAAATGGACCCTCCCCGCCCGATTTCCGGCGCCCAATATCCAGGAGTGCCCCCACGATTTTTTCCAAACAGAATCGTAAGAAAGGTCCCGTTGCCCAATGGATCTCCAACTTGGATCTCTCCATTTCGCGCCAAAAGGATGTTGTCGGGCTTAAAGTCACCATTCACCTCAAAGGCAGCATGGAGGTTCGCGAGTGTGCGCGCCAGTTGACTAGCGACGTGGTGCAGCTGATTGTCGGTAAGCCTTCCCGCGCAACGCGTTAGTGTTCCGCCTTCGAGATACGGCATAACGTAGAAGGGAGGTTGTGCGCTCAAATCGCACCCCAAGAGTGGAACCAAGCCAGGAACACCTCGCCCCAAAAGACGAGTCTCGCGCTCAAAGCCTTCGCGGGCATGCTGTAGACGCCATTCCCTAAGAAATTTAACAACCACGTATTCGCCTGTGTCGCTTCTCTGGCCGATAAATAGATCTCCATTTCCACCTGAGCTTAGTGGCCGGAGACCTACTACGCGAAAATTCATCGAGACCTCCTCGAACGGGAATAGGCCATTCGAAACAAAGCATATAAGAACATACCTCGCTCTGCATTGGCTGCCTGAAGGATTGTTTGCGGAGCATTTCCGGCACGCATTGCCGTGTCAAGCGCAAGGTAAAGGTCGCTGATTGGGCCTGTGGGACTGGAGTGACCCCCTTCCCAGCGATTCACGCTGGCGAACGACACCCCCAAAAGCCGGGCCATCTGCTCTTGGGAGAGGCCCAGCTTCCGGCGAATCGCAGCTAAACGGCCGGAATTCAGCATCCCTGAATCATGCTCATCTCGCTGCGAATTGTCAACAGTTGTTATAACAATTGCTATGGGAGAAATCTGGACGGCTCATTATAGCGACGCATCCAGCACGTAGCTTTCGATTTGGAAGCCGCCCTGGGACAATGCTGCAGCTTGTCGTGAGAAAAAGGTCTTAGCTTCCTGGAGAGTCATTGGAGAGCAGTGTTTCTTGCGGGTGTCAGCATCGTCCCACTTTGTGCAAATGAACCATCCAGGCAAATACACTCCATCCCTGCACCTGTTGTCCTTGAGGTAGCGATCGCGCAGCTGCGTTTCCATTGCGGTAAGAAGTTCTGTATTCCAATTACCTTTCACTTCCACAATGACATACGTTCGTTCATAGTTGCCCGCCTGCGCCCCAGGAATAACGGCGTCGACGTGGATATCGGTACGTTGACCCGTGCCGTCGCCTGTTCCTCTCCGGATTTGAACTTCTCGATTGACAATAATCCCTCGGCAATTTAGGTCTTCGTTTAGATGACGGGCGACGTAGTCGGCCAAATCTTGTTCGTCCTTTGGCCACCAACTGTCTTTTCGGTTGTTCCAAAGATCCCTGGAAGCAGGCATCTCGCCGTGCAGTTTTGAGTGTAGCCGATCAAGAGACTCAACGATTGCTTCAATGAGCTGTGCACCAGTTGTAACAAACCGATTGTCGCGGTCTTGAGCCAGCGACAAAAGTTCGCGTACTGAAACCGGCTGCCACGTCGCCGCACGAGCTAGCGCCTCAGCTTCCTCCAAGTGGTACTTCATCCACGTGTACTGAGGCAGCTTTTCCATTATATTGCGGATTGCGTCACATGCAGCGAATGTTGCTCTCTTCTTCAGATGTTCAAGAATGCCGTCGCGAAGCATGACGGCTGTATCACCGGGCCCCATGAAACCAAATCCTGACTTCCGTTCGACGTATGGATAATTCTCGACCATCCAAAGGTACAGCTCGCTCAATTGAGGCTCGCTGAGCTTCGTGATGAAGCTCCCATGCCCTACGTCGCTGAATGAAGCTGACTCAACGATTGCCCTTCCGACCTCTTTGCTCTTTACGAAAATTGGCCAGATCTTTCCCCATCCAGCATCCTCTGTGTGTTTCATCAACGCTTGCGCCGCTATGATCGCCTTAGATCTTTCTGGTTCAGCCTCCAAACAAAGCAGGTCCACCAATGACTCCGCGAACTCTCGAGCTCCTCCAACTCGACGGGGAAGTATCAGCTCCAAAATGCTGTTCAGGATATGCGTTTTCAGTTCTGGACTCTTTGCCTCGACCAAGAGGGCGTTCCCCATGCGGTTGTCCCAACATGTCTCGACTTCACGAGCCATGAACAAATGGTCGTCGCTCTTATTCTTGGCATCGATAAGTTGCTGCATTCGCTTGATTACTTCCTCGGGGAGGAGCTTATAGACAAGCTTCAAGAGAACGGACTGGACGTCCGCCTCTTTGGAATGCCCGAAGGGGAAGGTAAGGATTATCGGTATCCATTTCCCCCACACTGCCGTTGGAATCTGGTTTAGACTCTCATGCCTCACGACCATCAAGAGTGCTAGAGCGTGGATTCCACTGATCGCAGTGTATGGCGTGCTTCTGGTCCCGAACCACTTATCATTTTCAGGATCACCCTCATGGAGATAGCGGATGGCGGCACAAAGTATTCTTTCTCTCGTCGCCGGGTCCGCTGCCTTCCATCCAGGGGTTTCAGTTAAATTTATTTGCACATCGGGCTGATAATGCGTGCTGCTAGGCTCCAATGTCAGATCAAGCACTAGCTGGACCCAATACGCCATCTGCCCAGACTCAAGTTTCTCAAGGTCCGACTGCACACGCTCCGACGGAGTTGGCTCAAGCAGCTTCGGGGTTTTCCATTCCTTTTCTTGCCTCAGCAACTCGCGGAGTTGCTTCGCTTCAGCCGAGTCCAGGGGAATTGCAGCAAAGAAATTTCCGCATTCGGCGTTCAGTATTTCGTTTGCTTGGCATGCGTTGTATAACTTTTCGAAATGCGCTCTATTGTTAGAGTCGAAGGTGAACCGCACCAATCTCGCTTCCACGCTCGCTGAGGCCGTTGCATTGCCAGAGACGAGGCGCTCGATGAACCAATCGAAGTCTGCGCTACTTATTAGTGGAATTCTTTGAGTAATCAGTCCAACGACCTGGTCCACTTCGAGTCGAGGCAAGAGCTCTTTCCAAACAGCCCTGCGGCGCTCGTGGTCATTTTGCACCTTTTTAGCAAATTCAACTCGCTCATCCCCGTTAACAAGTTCATCGTACAGTTTGACTCTTGATAGAATCGCGGCAGCGTACCCTTGAGCAACATTGGGCTCGTAGAAGTTGTCCCAAGCGAGTTGGATGATTCGATCCATCAACCGGTCGATCGGCCCGATGAGGCGTTGCCGATGTACCTGCCTTGAGTACCATTCGAGGGCGACAGGTATGTCCCTTACGTTCATTTTCTGGACGACATGGTCGTACATAAACGAGCTGTAAGTGCCCCCCAGATTGGGGTTCTTTGGCGCGGTTAGCAGCTCGAATAACTCAGAGGCCAATATCAAGTCGGGCCAAATCGCTTTCAAACCAGAGCCTTTTAGTTCATCGTCGGGATCCTCGCCACCTTGACCAAACGCCAGAGGTCGCAAACGTCCCCTGACGTTACTGTCTTCTAGCTCCGCGGCTGTCGCGGCTGCTGCACTCCGAAATCTCTGCTCGGCCGATGTATCGAGAGCGATATCGGCCAGGTCTGGTCCTAAATCTTTCACCGCACACGCACGCGCGATGTCAACGGCGACGTACCTGGCACTCATCGGTCTGGCCGCGTCGTTTAGATAAGGGCGAATTTGCTCGGCCAGTTTCGGGTGTTTCAGCTTCTTGTAAAGCCATACCAGTCCCCATCGAAGATGCAGCGCACGCCCCTGTGAGGCTTGCTGGAGCATGGAATAAACGACCTTGGCTCGCTGAATGTCAGTGAGGCTGGCCGCTGCCGCACCGAGCAAGGCTTCTGGATCAGAGTCGGCTACAGCCGCAAGGATCCGGGGATTCATTACGGACATCCACGCCGCCACTTCATGGAGTTGCGGAACGAGGCGCCGTGCTTGGTCGGCAGGATGAAATAGAAGGGCTCGCATCTGCTGAATCGGCATCGTCCGATTTGTGCAGTAGCGTGCAGCGAGAAACTCTGCATAGGTTTGGTGCGCCCACCCGATTCGATTCGCGCCTCGGGAAGAGAATAGCCCTGTGTCCAAAACCTCCCTGAGTGCGTCCGCCGAAACCGCTATGTCGTTACGGGGGTGTTCGACCCCGCCGGTCAAATCGGCCAAGCCAACGTCTTCAAGAGGCAACCCGTCCGCCTCGACGCCTGTATATATCGCAAATCGTTTTCCTAGCTGAGTCACGGCACCGATTCGTGAGGCGATCGCTAGGCGTTCATCTAGGCTTAGCCGGCCCCTTCTGCCAGAGCCTGTCCGACTCTCATTCGATTCCTCGCACAGTATTCTGCAGCCCCTCTCGTAAAGCTCGATGTGGTTTTTGGGAAAGTCCCCGTCGCGCAAATATGTGCTTATCAAAAACTTTAGGGTCACGGGTTTTATTGCTAGTGAAGTGACATCCAGCTCGTGAATCCTCGTCATGAAGCGGTCCGGGTTGTCGATTCCGCTCTGTTCGGCTGCCTGTCGAACGTCAGCGCGCCGCAAGGGAGTCATTTCGTAGGCTTTGAAGCCCTTGAACAACCTTACGCATGCGTTTTCCAAGATCGTGGGCCAAGGAACTGTTCGACAGGCGATCCGTAGGCGCAGGCGATCTACTGGCTCCTTAGGTAATTTGTCAGCTAGGAGTGCGGCGACGTTATCGATTCTCAGCAGGCATTCGTCCAAGCTATCCAGAAGCAGATGCATGACACCATCGCCTTTGCGCCATTCGTCAAAGTCAGCACTTTCGAAGAGTTCCTCCACGAGTCGCTGTTCATTGCCGAACGAGCGGAGGTCTAAATGGACGAGCTTCTCATTGTTTCTTAAGGACGACCGTAGCGTGCCGCTGAAATGGTTTAGGCTCCAGCTCTTTCCGATTCCTGGCTCCCCCAATAGAGCAACACATGGCACTTCGGCGAAATGCTCAAAAGTGACCAAATTGGGGTTGTAATATTTGCCCCACTTGGAATCTGGGTCAGAGAGAAAGCCACCATCCGAAAGGTCGATGGTTTCCCCTCGCAAGCACCAAAACCGCTTACATCCAAAGTCCGCTGGCATAGATGTCATTTTACTTCTAATAAACAAACCTCGCCGCAGCGATAATAGCTCTTCCCCGAAACCACGCTTCTTACGCGTAGCCCTTCCTGCTGAAAACCTGCGCCCGGACCGCCCGCTTCTCCTGTCAAGGCTCTCCCGCTTCGCTCCGATGAACGCGAAAACCGCGCGGCCTTGACAGCGCAGACGGCCAGGCGCCTCGCCCCGCCAGGAAGGGCATTTGCTTTTAATGCACCGCTTTCTGCGGTGCCTCTAAGAAGCAAAAAACGAAACCAACGAAAGGAGTTCTTCCAATGCAACAACTCAGCAAACAACCTGCTTTCGAGCTTGGCCAGATCGTCGCAACACCGGGCGCTTTGGCCGCGCTTAAGAAATCAGGACAACAACCGGGCGAGTTCCTCACGCGCCATGTTAACCGCGAGTGGGGCGATTTGTCCGACGAGGACCGTAAGGAAAACGACTACAGCCTAGAGCACGGGTTCCGGCTCTTAAGCGCCTACCGCACACACGCTGGCGACAAGTTGTGGATTATCACGGAATCGGACCGTTCTGTGACCACGCTTTTGCTACCCGAAGAGTATTAGGCCCAAACAAATTTCTTAGTAAAAGGAGACTAAAAGAAATGAACGCAACATTGGTAGCAAGTGGAACGAAAGCAGTCCCCTCTGTGGTTTCATCCATTCAGGACATTCCGCTAGGAAAAATCCGCGAATCCAAAACAAACCCGCGACGCTTTTTTGATGAAGCGAAGCTAGCGGAACTCGCGGACAACATCAGACAACACGGCGTCCTACAACCCATTCTCTTGCGTCCGCTTCCCGAAGGGGAAGCGGGCACTTATGAGCTTGTGGCCGGAACGCGCCGCTACCGTGCCTCGAAGCTCGCAAAACGTGAGAACATCCCGGCAACAGTGCGGGAACTCACCGACGCCGAAGCTCTTGAGCTACAGGTCATTGAGAACGTGCAGCGCGTGGACGTGCATCCGCTCGACGAGGCGCAAGGATACGTCGCCCTCATCGAACTTCAACCCGACACTTACACCGTTGAAAGTATTGCTGCCCGAGTTGGCAGATCGCCAGCATATGTGAACGGGCGACTACGCTTGATACAACTCATTCCCGAAGCGAAGCAAGCATTCTATGAAGATAAGCTGACGGTTGCTCATGCGTTTGAAATCGCACGCCTACAACCGAACGACCAGCGCCGCGCTCTACAGGAATGCTTTCCGCAATGCCGGAACGCCGCCGCTATCCTGAAAGACAAGAAGGCCGAGGCGACCACGGTGCGGGAGCTTCGCGCATGGATTGAGCGGGAAATCCATCTGGACCTCACGAACGCACCATTTGACCCGCAGGACGAAACGCTTCTACCAAAGGCGGGAGCGTGCGCTCGTTGCCCGAAACGAACGGGCAACAACCCGCTTCTCTTTCCCGAAGTCCGGCAGAAGTCCACTTGCACGGACCGCGAGTGCTACCGAGCAAAGGTCGAAGCACTTGTCCAAATTCACGCGAAGCCGCTTGAGGAGAAAGGCGAGAAGCCCCTTCGCGTTTCACAAGCTCCCGCTTGGCAGGCAAACGGCCATGCCAAAGACGTGCTCTTTGAAGGGCAATACCGGAAGGCCAAAGCAAAAGGAGAGTGCCCCAACACGAAAGCCGCCGTTCTCATTGACGGCAAGAGTGCTGGCAGCGTCTTCTATCTCTGCCAGACCGAGAAATGCGAAGTTCACAACCGCGTGACCCGCTATCAGCCGACACCGCAGGAGCAATCCCAACGCAAGAAGGAAGTGCTTGCCGAGCGCGTCGAGAAGCAATCGCGGGTGCGCATCCTCGATACCATCCGCAAGAAGCTGCCGGATGCTTTCTCCCGGCCAGACTTGGAGATGGTAGCCCTCGACTATTTCCGGCGTTTGGGCCACGACAATCACCGTCGCCTGTCCAAGCTCTACGCATGGGAAGAGAAGAAGAGCAAAACCTCATGGGGTGCTGAAACCGTGGACTACGAGAAGATTGCCGGAACAGCGGTTCAAGCCATGACCGCTGCGGACCTCCATCGTTTTCTCGTTGTCTGCGCTCTTGTGTCCGACCTGTATTGCCCCGGCTACAACCCGAGGCAATCGCTCGCGAAAGACTCGAACCTCGCACGCACATCAGCGAGGTACCGGGTTGATACCTCAAAGATAGCTGCTCAAGTCCGGGTGGAAGCTTCGAACAAGAGAAACACCCATCGAAACATCACAAACACACGGAAAGAAGTGAGGAACAGCAGGACGCTGTCTCGTAAGGTGACCAGACACAAACTATAGTAGTAGAGGTCCCTAACAATCACGGCGCGAGGCTGCGTTTCAGTCGCAGCCTCGCATTTTTTTTGCCCGGTGCCGCAGTGGATTGTAGTCGAAGGTTCGCTTTGAACCTCCAGTAACTATTTAACGGCTCGTGACATTAGACTCTGAGGTGGGGGTAATTCAACTAGTACAGTCCCATTGCGGCAACTGCCTCATCCATGGCAAATATGAGGTTGAGGCAAGCAAAGTCCTTTTGTCGGTCATGAAATTGATGCCGATGCTCCGACTTGAAGGCGACGTCCGGCGAGGAGGAAGTGATGAACAAGTCGCGTGCAATTTGGCTGTTTCTTGTAGCTCTTTCTGCGTTTGCTGAGGCATGCGTTAATCACGGGAGTGAGAAACCCGCCCCGACGGTTGCCGCTTCGCCGACCCGAATCAGCGTTGCCGAGATTAACGCCTACATCCGTACCGGGAGGGCCGAAACTAAAATGGCGGGCGATCTCCTGAATAAGTGGGACGCTGACACAAATGCGGCTACCAGTCTAGAAAACCTCAAGCAGATAGAGATTGATGAAAGCACGATTCTCGATCAGGCGGTTCAACACCACAATAAATCTGCCGAACTGATGAACATCGTGCAGTCGGCGCATCCGACATCGTGCGTCGAGTCGGCCAGCATCATGACCAAAATGGCTATTGAAGACCTCGCTGTGGAGATCGAAAAAAGGGACCTTCTGATTCAATCTGACATATCGACGGCGGCAGGTGTAGCCCAATTTCGTCGCGCCTTCGCACCACTCAGCGCAAAAGAGCACGCTATCGTAGACAAAAAAAATGCGTACATGGAGTCAGCGGCGTATAAGAACGCATGTGGGCCGAACGACTAAATTGTAGACGGCAGCCGTCGCCAACAACGGGGGAGGGAGCAATGAAAATGAAATATCTAGCCTTGGTTTGGCTGACCGGATTCGTATCGGTCGAGGCTGCCGCGCAGTCAGCCCCAACTCGGAAGGACATACCAACGATAGCCAAAGCCGCAAACGGAGCAATCGTAACTATCATCACGGCGGCCAACGACAAACCCATAGCACAGGGCACTGGTTTCCTTGTCAGCGCGGACGGCGTGATCGTGACGAACTACCACGTCATCGAGACCGGCAATGTTGCCGTCGTCAAATTCCCTGACGATACCGCCTTTCCCGTTGATGGTGTGCTGGCATCCGATAAAGTCCGCGATCTCGCTATCATCAAAATTCACGGCAAAATCTTCCGAACGCTGGCGCTTGGCGATTCAGATGATATTCAAGTCGGCGAAGAAGTCGTTGCAATCGGCAATCCGCTTTTGCTTGAATCAACTGTTTCGAACGGAATAATTAGTGGAGTGCGAACGTCGAAAGAACAAGGCGGTAAATTCTTGCAGACCACTGCACCGATCTCCCCTGGCAGCAGCGGCGGGCCTCTGTTCAACATGCGCGGCGAGGTTGTAGGAATCAATACCTTGTATCTCGAAGGCGGCGAAAATCTGAACTTTGCGATTCCTGTTAACGACGTGAAAAACTTGCTGCACAATCGATCTACTCAGCTCCAACAACTGCCCAACGAAGCTATCACGGACAAGCCGGAACCAAACGCATCGAAACCCGATGCGCCGACTGGATTGCCTTCAGACGACGCGCCCTCGGAAGAGGACAAGCGCGTGGCGGCCATTCTGTCGAGCAAAGAACCTTCTTACTACATTCGTGCTTACCAGCACGGTGCCTATCTTATCGAATACAAAGGCCGCCAAATGCTCGCTACCTGCCGCGAGGCTCTGGGCTGGACGCGGAGCGATAGCAATGGCCTGGGTGGTCCAATGACGGAACACGAGTGCATGTACATTAAGGACAAAGTCGGGAAACACATTCCCACTTGGCAAATGTGGCGGGGGGACAAGGAGTTGCGTTTTGAGCCCTTCGGCGAAGACAACTTACTGAAGAGTTCCGCGCCTGTGGCGGACGTTTTGGACATTATTGTGGAAGCTCCCATCGGCTCCCCCTTGCGGGGGTCTTCACCCAAGACTAGCCCGGAAATCTTGAAGACGTTGCATTGGATTCAGAACACGCTCGCCGATGAGGAAGGTAAGACAATCTACTTGCATGAGGACGGAAAGGACGATACGCGCGTAAATCTCCTACCGGATGTGAATGGCTGTCAGGTGACTTTTGTCTACGCTACGCGGAGCAACTGGAAGCAAACGTATCACACTAGGCAGCAAGTTAATTTGGGGGACCTCGACCCAACGTCCCTTGAAGTGGATACGGTTACTCACGATGTTCTTGGGCCTGTGAGTCTCGTCACGGTGCACACTACAGACAAGGTGCCTGCGGTCCGTCTGACGGTAAACGATAGGAATTGGCAGCCCGCGATGGCAGGAACGCCCTCTACAGATCTACTGTGGGAACTACCTGCCCCGTATGCTGCTCGATTCGCCAAGGCCCTTCGCCAGGCCATTACACTATGTGGTGGCAAGGCCTCTGCATTTTAAGCAGCTTAATTCTAAAATGGCAACTTGAAGACACATATCTCCTGAACGAGAGACATAACTTTCTTGTGCTCATGGCTGATGTTTCAGCTTCTCTCGCTCAGTGGTGTAATGCTTGCTCTTCATCTTTTGGCCGCTTCGAAATTGCCGCATCCCGGCGTGTAAATCCTCACCCCTCCGGTCTCCACTAGCATCTCTCGCGCCACGAAAGTCTGTGTCACTCAAGCGTGCGGCCCGTTCCGACCTGGACGCGTCAATCTCTTCGCTCCTGTCCCCTGTTTCGCGTCCTTGCTCCCTCGCTGTCGGGTGAAGGGAGCAAGAACTCCCCGAAACAGGAGGACAACCATGAAAGTCGAGCAAGCTAAACAAATCGCCAGCAAAGCCATCGAACAGCTCAGCGAGGCTCTGGAAAGGGGCCACAGTGAGACGCTGAGAAATTATCTCGCAGCGATGGCGAGGTTCCATCGCTATTCGTTGCATAACCTGATTCTCATCGTATCGCAAAGGCCGGACGCGACTCGCGTAGCTGGATTCCATACTTGGAAGCAGCTTGGCAGAAACGTCAAGAAGGGCGCGAAGGGAATCATGATCCTTGCGCCAGTGGTGCTTCGCAAAAACAAGGAAGAATCCACTTCCGAAGAAGATCAGAGCAAGACCGCCATGTATTTTCGCGCGGTTTATGTCTTCGATCAGATGGACACTGAAGGGGAACCGCTATCAGAGCTTGGCTCTGCGCAGGGTGACCCGGCTGAATACACAGAAAAGCTGAAACAATTCATCGCAGCGCGCGGCATTGAACTCGAATACTCAGATACCATCTACCCTGCGCAAGGGCAGTGCTCGTCAGGAAAGATCGTGCTCTTGCCCGGCCAGTGCGCGGCGGAGGAATACGCTACTTTGGCCCACGAAGCGGCCCACAGCCTTTTACACATGCAGGAGCGGCGCGCAGAGACAACAAAGCGCGTCCGCGAGACCGAGGCGGAGGCGGTCGCGTTTGTCCTCTGCGAAGCCATCGGCATTAAGGCACAGAACTCAGCGGACTACATTCACCTCTATTCCGGTGACAAGGAAACATTGGCGGAATCATTGGAGTATGTGCAGCGCGCCAGTTCCGAGATTCTCGCGGCGATTACGGCAACCGACTAAATATTTTCGCGGGAGGCCCGCTTGCGGGCCTCCCGCTTATGTTCGGGCCGCAACATGCCAGAACACTGAGCTTTCCTCCTTTTCCTTGCCTTCGCGCAGTACGAACCAGCCTCGACGAAAGCGCCCCTCCGCATCCCGCGCTGCGGCTTACATCCAGCGCCTGCCGCCTTCGATCGTTCTTCTCGGCATCTTGTTGGCCAGCGAACGGGAGGTCCGCGCGGTTTGTCTCACTGTTTCCTTGTGGCTCCGGTCCTCGTTAGCACCGGACGGACCCCTTTCGGTGCGTTGTTTCCGTTTCTACCCTCTCCATTGGGCACTGCTTCGGGATAATTCCTGCGCCCGGCAGCTTCACGTCTTCTGCTTTTCCGGTTCCTCCCAACAAATCTTCTAAAACAGCGTCGAAGATTTCTTGTGTCCCTCCCAAAAAGCAGTCGCTCGCTTTGGGAGCAGTATCCACTCGCTTCCGGGTGCCCCAATTACAAGGGCAGAAACAGGAGAAACAATCATGCACGTAAACGTAGTCCATCTAATCGGTTATCTCGGCAAAAACCCGGAGCACAAGTCCGTCAAGGCGTCAGACCGCAAGTACGCGGTTATTTCGCTGGCGACTCAGCGATCCTGGAAGGGTGCCGACGAAGAGTGGCACTCCAAGACTGAGTGGCATCGCGTCGTAGCCTGGAACGGCCTCGGCGAGTACGCGGCGGCGAAGCTGCGGAAAGGCGATCACGTCTACGTCGAAGGCACGCTGGTGAGCAGCACCTTCGAGAAAGAGTTCGGCAAAGGCAAGAGCAAGATCACCGTGCCGTTCAAGGCGTGGCAGGTGAAGGCGGATTCCATCCGCAAGCTCAACCGCGCCAAGAAAGAGCAAGTGCCGGACACGGCGCCGGTTGCTGCTCAGCCGGAGGAGGTGCCGTTCTAGCGTTTCGAGTTTGAAAAGGGCCTCAATCCGAGGCCCTTTTCACATTTGCGTCGAATGACTAGGCCGGCACCGGAATTCACGCTCCAAGTGTCGGCTGCTCTAGCCAGTACTATGGCCTTTCTTGCCGAATCGGTGATAAAACCTCCACACAATACTGTGCATCGACATCGACACAGCCCAGCGGCGATGATCACAGAGGTATCTGTCCGTGCGGATGCGCGTTTCAAAACGGTGGCTGGCTGCTTGTCTCTCGCTATCTTTCGCCCTAACCATTGTTGTTATTTCGCGTAAATACATTTGGCTGTACGTAACGCGGACGCGAGATCCTAAGCCCCAGGTCGCCGACTTATTGGGCGACCCCGCAGCGTCGCGGAATCCTGTGATTTTGCTTACAGAGGCCAACCGCCTCGCATGGCTTTTCAATTGGCCAAAGGCTGAGCCTCTCTACATCCGCGCAGAACAACTCTTCAAGGACAAAGGCGACACGCGCAACGAAGTCTATTCACGAGTGGGCAGAATTCGGGCGCAATCGGAAACTATGTCTTGGGTTGATGTCGCGGAGGCTCTTGGAAAAGAGTTAGACCTTCCTATTGCGAAGAGTGACCAAAAACTCAGACTGTGGTGTCTCGCGGCAAAGGGATACACGGACCTGGAGATCAATCCGGTGTCGGCCAAGCGTGTGTGGACGGAAGCTCAAGGAATCGCCCATGCGTTAGGAGAACGGGAGTGGGAATCGCGAGCGAAGGGGGAGCTGGGGTTCGTCGCCTTTCTGGAAGGGGACAGCCGACGCGCCGCGATAATGGTGGGCGACGCATTCCTATCCGCCAAGGCGAGCGGCGATACGGGTAACCAGGTCCGACTCCTTGAGATGATGGGAAATGGGTTCAATGAAGCGAAACGCTATGGAGAGGCTCTTGCGTTCTTTGAAAGGGCGATAAAAACAAGCCGCTCCAACCCTGACGCAGGGTTTCCGTTCATGGCGTTTGAAGGGGAGTCTCAGGCGCTGGCCGCGCAAGGCAAAATGCCGGAAGCCGTGGACAAGCTAGACCGCGCTTTGACCATTGCGAGAGCAAATCAGAAGCGCGGGCATGAAGCCATGATCCTTCTAAGCCTCGGAGAGCTTGCGCTTCAAAGAGGAGATCGCCAGACGGCGATGACCTATCTGGAACAGACGGGCGACATTGCGCAGAAATATAACTTCTATCGCACTGAAGGTCAGGCAATGATCGATCTTGCAGGGCTCTATCGTGATGCCGGGGACATCAAGTCCGCCGAAGACCGTGCCTCCATCGGGGTCGATGCCAGCAGGCGCGTTGGAGACCGATATTACCTTCCCAGGGATCTCACAGTTCTTGCGGACCTCAAGGCCCGGCGAGGAGCCACCAGTGAAGCCGAGGCGCTCTATCAGAACGCCGAGGACGTGATTGACGGGATGCTCGTTAACCTGCATGAAGCTTATTGGAGCAGTTCCCTCGCCGGAGCGATGAGCGAGACGTATCTCCATCATTTCGAACTTGAGGCGAGGGAGGGAAGGGTGGATCAAGCGCTTAACGTGCTAGAGCGCGTGAGAGGGCGAACGGCGACAGCTCTTCTCGAAAACAAGGTTACGTTTGGTGTAAACGAATCGAACGATGTTCGCGCGCTTGAAGACACAGTGTCGGAGCTGCAACTCCAGTTGATGCGCTCTGGTGACGCGAAGGAGCGTGCTGGCCTTCTCGATCATTTGGTCGAGAACGAGCGGCGGCTTGAGTGGACGCGGACCGAGCGTAGAGATTCAAGACCGGGATGGTTTGAGAAGCCATCGTCCTTCAAAGAAATCCAGGACAGTCTGCACCCGGACGAGGTTGTGATTGAATATGTGCTGAGCGAGCCCAATTCGTATTGCGTTTGGATTTCCAAGACGGAAGCGGGGCTACAGCTCTTGCCTGCTGGCCGAAAGCGAATCGAAGAGTTGACGCAGCAATATCTGGCAGAGGTGCGAGCGAAACGCGAAAGCGTTGTTCTGGCAAATCAACTGTACGATGTCCTTCTGGCGGCGCTGCCTGCGGAAACAAATCGCGAACGCCTTATCGTGGTGCCAGACGGAATGCTGAATCAGCTCCCATTTGACACCCTTCGCGAGCCAACGGGTGCCTTCTTACTTGAAAGTCGAACATTAAGCTACGCACCCGCCTCAACAGTCCTGACCGTTCTGCGGACCGCCAAAGTCGCACAGGTACCGCGACACACGTTCTTGGGTGTGGGCGATGTACCATATCGGAATCAGGGCCATGTTTCGTCAAAGCTCGAAAAACCGAGTGCGATTGGACAACGGATTGAGAGAGGTTTCTCAGATACTTTCGGCACCGCTTTGTCAGATTTGCCGCAAACACGCGAGGAAGTTCTGTCCGTCAGCAGGATTGTTGGCAATGATGGCATTCTGTTGCTTGGCGCAACCGCAACCGAGACCGCTTTCAAATCTGAGCCTTTGTCTGATTTCAAGATCGTTCATATTGCTGCGCATGGATTTTCGGATACTCAATTTCCAGAGCGGTCCGGTTTGGTGCTGGGGGTTGACCCGAACTCACGTGACGACGGCCTTTTGCAAGTCCGCGAGATCATCCGACTTCATTTCAATGCTGACCTCGTGACGCTCTCCGCCTGCAATACAGGCGTCGGAAAGCTCCAGGGGGAGGAAGGCATCACCAACTTGGTGGAAGCATTCCTTGTAAGCGGGGCTAAGGCAGTCGTCGCGAGCTTGTGGAGTGCGGATGACATCTATACGAGTGCACTGATGGAGCGGTTTTACACGCACATTGCGGAAGGCCAGGACAAGGCCGCTGCGTTGCGCCACGCAAAGATTGATTTGCTGGCAAAATACGGTCGTCAGGTCCCACCTTACTATTGGGGAGCTTTTATCTTGGTCGGAGACGGCGGGTCTCCGATACCTTTGGGGGGCCAATGAGTCTCGACTCGCAAACGAAAGAGAAGATTTATTCGCGGGTGTGTGAGCTTGTGGCGCGAAAGCATTTCGATCCCGGTATGAACGGGGCGAATTGGGAAGAATTGTCCAAGAATAGAAGGGATGAAATTCTCCGAAGCACCACTGACGAGGAGTTCGAGAAGCAAATTCAGGACTTGCTAAGCGAACTGAAGACTAGTCACACCGGGTTTCGCCACTCCAAGAGTCCGAATATTCCTGGACGCCATGCCATTGCCGCCACATTCATGCGCTGCAATTTCGATGGCGAGCAGCGGTGGATGTTCCAAGACGTTCACGAAGGTGGCCCAGCGCATACGGCGGGCTTGCGCTCAGGCGACATTTTGCTTCAAGTCCGAAATCGAGAGTTGAAGCCGCCCGAACCGCCGATTTTTCCAGTTGGAGACGACTCACAGTACGCAGTCCAAAAGCCAGATGGCAAACGCATTGTGGGAACGCTGAACGTTCCATCTCCGAGATCAAAAAGCCATCCTGTGATTGTCCCGAAAGCGGTGCTGTGTTCACAACTGCCCGATGGGGTCGGCTGGCTCAAGGTCACGATGTTTCCTGGGGCCGTTGGGATTGACCTTGCGAAAATGTTCGACACGGCCGTCGCACACTTGAAAGATTCAACCAGGCTCATCGTGGACTTGCGCGGCAACACGGGCGGAGGCATTGGTGGACTGCGCCTAATGAGCTATTTGACTCCTGGCAAGAAAGAGGTCGGATACAGCCTCACGCGAGCAAGAAAAGAGAAAGGGTACGCAAGAGAAAAGTTGCCACGATTTGGTCGCATACCATCACACAAGGTCACTCTCTTCTGGCTCGCATTGCGATACGGCTTTATTGACAAATCCATTCTTGTCGTCACTGAGGGCCTGGGGCCGCAGCGATTCCACGGGCGCATCGTAATTCTCGTGAACGAGCATACGGCCAGCGCTGGCGAAATGGTTGCCGCCTTCGCAGAAGAGAATGGCCTCGCAACCATCGTTGGTAAGAAAACACCTGGTCGATTGTTGAGCGGAACGACCTTTCGTGTGAAGCCAGGTTATATCCTCGGCTTGCCTGTGGCTGCCTATCTCACATGGGAGGGGCGTCTGATCGAAGGTAAGGGGATTACGCCGAGCGTTCCAGTTGAGCTGACCGCTGATCAGCTCATGGCCGGGGAAGACACCCAGATGGAAAAGGCCATTGAGATTGTGAGCGGCTTGTAGCGCGACGCTCTTCCTACCTGGCAGACCATCAGTCAGTTTGCGATATTCCGCCCACGCGGTCCGGTGGCCGCTCGGATAACTCTCGGATAACTAATGGGATGGTCCGCCGCTTTTACCGAGCCAACGGGGCGGTTATAAGAGGTGGAGGAGGCCTCCCATGGAACTACACACCATCGGCATTGATCTTGGTAAGACAGTCTTTCATCTGGTCGGGCTCGACCTGCGCGGCGAGGTCGTGGTGCGCAAGAAGTTCTCGCGCACACAGCTGCTGCGCTTCACTGCCAACGTACACGTCGCGTTGATTGGCATGGAAGCCTGCGGAGGTTCGCATTTCCTTGGCCGAGCACTGCGGGAACAGAGACACGAGGTGCGACTGATTCCGGCGCAGTATGTAAAGCCGTACGTGAAAACGAACAAGAGCGACTATATCGATGCGGAGGCGATCGCTGAGGCTGTCGCACGGCCGACGATGCGTTTCGTGCCGATCAAGACCGATGACCAGCTGGATCTGCAGTCCCTGCATCGCGTGCGCGAGCGCTGGGTGATGCGTCGCACGGCAGTCGTTAACCAAATTCGTGGATTGCTGCTCGAACGAGGCATAACTCTGCGGAAGGGGCGGCACCACGTGGATGCCGCTTTACCGCTGATCCTGGAAGACGCCGACGCTAATCTATCGGGCGCCGTGCGCCTGCTGCTGACCCAACTGAAGCTGGATCTGGATCAGTTGTCGGTGCGGATTGACGAAGCCGATGCGGTGATCCAGAAGATCGCTCATGAGAACGAAGCCTGCCGGCGGCTCGTGGCTATCCCTGGCATCGGACCAGTCACGGCCACCGCACTCATCGCGGCGATCGGCAACGGAGGGGCCTTCCACAAGGGGCGAGAGTTCGCAGCGTGGATGGGGGTGGTTCCTCACGAACACTCCACCGGTGGCCAGCAGAAGCTTCTCGGTATCAGCAAACGGGGGAACTCTTACTTGCGAAGACTGTTCGTGCAAGGCGCACGTGCGGTCCTGCAACAGCGCACGAAGCAGTCTTCCGGTCTGAGTGCGTGGTTGGCACAGCTCACATCGCGCACGCACCGCAACGTCGCCGCCGTTGCGTTAGCTAACAAACTCGCCCGCATCGCCTGGGCCGTGCTCGCGAAAAATGAACAATATCGACCCTCAGTGTTGACCGATGTAGCTGCAGCTTAGCGACGACTGCGGAGAACATGATTTCTCACCAGGTCTGCTGGCGAATGAGGAGATGGCACAACGGTCGAACCCGGCGCTCTTTAAACCCGTAACCGGAAGAAGTCTCTTAAGACTGCATAACTAATGGGGAAAAGAGCGCAGCGCATTCCATCCTGGCCAGGAGTGATTCACTCCAACAAAGGCCGTATACATTTGCGCAGACCAACTTGTGACATCCTCACATTTCGCTTGCGGCGAAGCGGCGGACCATACATTCCGGTTGGCCGACGACTCGTTCAGAGGTTACCCGACGCGACAGAGTGATAGCCTAGGAAGCCGATGGTCGCTTCTTCCGTTAGGCTCGGCCCCAACTGCGACGACTCGTCTACTACGGTAGGAAGGGGCAAACGCCAGGAGTTTGGGCAACAAACTCACAGGTGTGAGGCTCTCCGGGCTTCGGATGTAAAACCGCCGAGGCACAATCGTCTGGCCTGAAATTGTCCGGGCTCTTCGGCCCGACCCACAGCACGATCAGATCGGGCGGAATCGCGGCGTCATACACGCATCGTTTACGATGCTTTATACCACCCAAGCTATTCAGGAAGTCAGCGGCCCTCGGATATGGATAGCGTTGACCGGCGGAGACCTGCACATCCACGACTCGCTCATCACCGATTGGAACAGAGCGTGGCCCGTCCACAATCCACTTTAGCGACCGGAAGAAATCGCGAAATTCCGTCGCGTAGGCCAAAGTCTTTGGGCCACCCGCGTAGAGAACTGAAAGTCTTGTCCCGCGATACTTGGAGAGCTGAGACCTCATGATCGTCTGTTCGAACTCAGTTAAGTGCCTGTCTTCGAACTGAGCGTCGAGGTCAGAAGCGGTTGGGAGTGGTCTTATTCTCACTGCCGAATACGCGCCGTTTGGTAACTGAGACCCGTAAGGCCCCGGTTGCAACCTGTTCAGAAATATTTGATCAACGGCCATCAGGGCGTTGCAATTCCCGCTGGAACCACGACCAAGCGAATAAGTCTCCGGCAGCAGGTCGTCGCGACAGCTCGCCACAGGCTTTTTCTTCGGATCGAGAGTAATTCGCACAGCAAAGGACACATCGTGACTGGTGCTACGGAGTACCGTTTCTTGAACTGAACGAAACTTTGTGCCAGTGATGGTGATGGTGTAATCCTCATCCCAAGGGTGGGATGGTTTCACCCAAATGTAGCGGGGAGCGTCCGGATTCTGCGGACCCGGCTCGATCCCGATCTTATAATCGTTATTTTCCAAGACCGCGCCGCTTTTGTTGTCTTTGATGATGATTTTTATATTTTGCAGGCCTTTTAGTCCGGAATGGTTTACGAAGAATGCCCGCCGCTCGCAGTCGATCAGTTCACGGGTGGGAGCAAGATAGAGGAAAGTGGGAGTCCATTCTTCCCTTATCCAGTTGTAATCAAGCCAAGCGAACCCTAGCAACGCGGTTCCGGCGATGACGAGTAGAGCAGCGGTTTTCGGTCTTGTATTACACCATGCCCAGAATCCTCGGAAGAAGACCGCCAAGGCGAGAAGATACGCCGCCGAGGCAATAGCAACGCTTAATTCGCCTACCCAATGGGCGAAACCGATAAGCGTAACGGTGGGTAGCAAGTACTTGAGAACGAAGTCCCAATAGCCTTGCGGTGTCTCGGCAGAACCATCCACCCGCTTCGGTGAATAGCCGTACGTTTCCAGTACGCGTTGCACCACTCTTCGCATTCTACGCCGGTCCCGCGCATTGCCGCCGTTCGCCAGATTACGCACCTTTCATAAGGGAAAACGGTAAGCACTCCTCGGCTCTCCCGCTACGTGTGTTCGATAATGGCACTCAGGAGCAGCAAACTCAATCAGTGGCAGCAATTAAAGAGAGGCGCCGCACCTAGATGGCAAAGAAGTAGTGGTGACATTCCTCCCGGCGGATTTGCGGTGCCTCTCTGGATTGTGCCCGGATCACGTGGAACACGGAAGAAATCCACTTTGACGAGAACCGCCCCTGCCGGAAGCTCAGCTTGCTCACGGGGCTTTGCCGTGAAGGAATCATCGCAACATGAGGGGATAAGAATTCCACTCAGAATTAGGCCTCCGGACCTGGAAAACGTATTGCCCAGAGGACGCAGATGAAAGGTCAATGGCGGCTTGAATTGACGTAACCCCATCTTTCAAAGAGGCGACACCACTTGTGGCAAAAACCGCGTTTCCCGCTGTCGTCACGATGCGCATTTCGTAAGGCCCCTCAGCGCTCCCAAGGGGCAGATAGACATTGAGACGCCTTACCGTACGACTGACCTCCAGTGGTTGCTCGTCCCGATTCGGCTCACCACCACGGGGAACCGAGTGATTTCTCAGGTCCAACACGGCAGTCTGGTCGACCGGGGGTCTATTCTGTTTGAAGAACAAAGCCCAACCTGCAACACCGACGACAATTAAAATGCTCGCTGCGATTGCGAGAACTGCCTGCATCCGACGCCGCCGGTAGCCAGCCTGAAGTTCGGAAAAGTCGCGGTAGCAGGGGCTGCAGGACGTGAGATGATCGAGCCACTTTTCTGCTTCGGTGAGTGGCATCTCATGAGATGCGATCCTTTTCAGAACATCAGAGCCAGGGCATCCCGCACGGTCAGGATTCGGGAACTCCTTGAGCAGACCACGGCCTAGCGCATCGAGGATGCGCTTTTCATCTCTCTCGGAGTATCCCTTCGCGTTCAGACCACCCTCCCTTGCCAAACTCTATCTCTTCTCAGCGAGATGATACATCCGGTTGACTTCACTTAGACTCCTTCGGCTTTCCCGCCTTAAGCACTCGAACGATACTATGGCGCGTTTTCTCCAATCCGTATTGAAACTTCATTTTTGCTTGCTGCTCGGTGACACCTAACCAGGATGAAATCTCTTTCCATGTATAGCCCAATTGTCGTGCCCGCCAGACTTTTTTTGTCCAGCCATCCATCCGGCTTGTGATTTGCCGGATGGTAATTGCTCGCTCAAGTTCCGATACCCATTCTGTGTCCAGGGCACCCTCAATGAGGCCCAAGTCAAGGCTCTCAGAGACAGACTGAAACATCTCACGCCGGGCGTGTTCTATTTTCTGGAATCTATGAAATCTGTGGTGGAACGCAGCGAGGAGGTAGGACTCAAAGTCCCCCACGGAGGAACTAAATTCTCCCTTTCTCTGAAGTGCTTTTGAGACAGATCCCAATACTGCTTCCCAAATGTCTGCGGCAAGAGCCTCGGATTCTCGGCTTGAACCGTCGCGTCCAAATTCACGTGCGGCATGAGCTAGGGCGCGAGGCCACGCCACCCGAGCGGCGGCTATGACCTCTGCGGGAAGTGGGCTTGGATTTCCGGCTGTCTCTTGTCGAAACCTGCCGATTACCCAGTTGCCATACGGGTCCGGTTTCCCCATAGACTCCCTTGGTCGACAAGGTGGACTGGAGAATTCGAGCGTGTCATTTCGTTGCGATGCGCGTCAATGGTACTGAGATGTACTGCCACATGCACTTGACGGCCAACGGGCAAATCTATCGCAGCGAAAGATTTTTTCTTACTTTTTCCTTTTTCAAAGCCTCTTTATAAGAGAGGGGAGTTCTCGCCGAATGTTCCCCTAGGAGCTTGGTGGACCTGATTCAATCGGGTGGCCCGTCAAGCGTCGTGGACGGCCGAGGGACGACGCGCCGGACGCGAAGGTAGAAACCCACTGCATGGAGCTAATGCTCCAAGTGTGCCTTGGCACCGGCCAAGCAGGTTAAAGCAGGGACTCGGTTCTACCTGTTGCGTCGAGGTGTCTCCTGGCGGCAACAATTCCGGCGAGAACTCTCCAAGAGTGATCGATCTGCGAAGAAACGTACAAAGGAGATACCAAAAATGAGACCACTTTGGAGCAAGGCTCTCCGATTCAGAAAGATATTTCGGCAATTGACCGCCGCCGCTCTCGGACTGCTCTTGGCGGCACCTGCCTTCGCCCAGGGTGCCTCCCCTTGGGAGAACGCGGTCGGTGTCCTGCAGCAGGCGTTCACCAGCACCATCGCCCGCGGCCTCTCCCTGGTCGCAATTGTGGTATCCGGCCTGACCTTCGCCTTTGGAGAAGGGGGCTCGAAGCGAGTGCTCGCAGGTGTTCTTTTCGGGGTTGGCATGGCCATTGCCGCCGTCAACTTCATGGCCTGGCTCTTTCCGTGAGGCGAGTGGCCGGCAAAATCACGTGACAGGAGCGCGGCATGGCAAGCGGCAGACGAGTGAACCCAGTTTATAGGTCGATTTCGCGGCCTCTGACCATTCTCGGAGCGGAAAGGAAGCTCTTTTTCTTCGCGATGTGCGTTGGCGCAGGCACGTTCAATCTGCTAGGCAGCTTGCTGGGGGGAATTCTCATGTTTTTGTTGCTCTACTTCGCAGCGCGGTGGGCAACCGAGACAGATCCTCAGATTCTCCGCTTCCTGCTTACGTCGCCCAAATTACGCACTCAATACGACCCTTCAAAATTCAGCCCAATTTCTATCCGCAGGATCACCAATGCTTAAGCTGCAGCGGATTTTCAAGAACTACGAAGAGACCGGCTCTTTCAATGAGCAGGTAAACCTCTACGGGTTTGTTGATTCCCAGGTGTTCCTGACCAAGACGGGCGACCTCGGAGTCATCCTTGACGTCCGGGGTGTTGATTACGAGTGCCTGGACGAGAACACACTCGACGGCCTAACAAAACGCCTCGAATCTGCATTCAAGTTGTTCGACGACAACTACCGCATCTACCAGTACCTCTTCAAGCGAAACAACCAAGCGATCCCG